>Ga0163154_10005106_pt1 | contig 16882 bp, 9 predicted proteins | sample OliLakLV19MP9P1_FD_148649 | JGI IMG/M metagenome (GOLD analysis project Ga0163154, IMG submission 148649) | Freshwater microbial mat bacterial communities from Lake Vanda, McMurdo Dry Valleys, Antarctica - Oligotrophic Lake LV.19.MP9.P1 | ecosystem: Environmental > Aquatic > Freshwater > Lake >... | reverse complement strand
CTGGGAGTGTATGTGTCGGGGCACCCACTTGATGAATTTGAGGAGGAGGCCAAAAAACGTTCCTCGATAAGCGATATAAAAAATGATGGACGAAATGGTATCCCGGCAGTGACTACTGGTATTGTCAGTAGTGTGCGCGAACTATTTACCAAAAAAGGCGACCGCATGGCCTTTGTGATTTTGGCTGATAAAAAGACTGAAATTGAATTAGTCGCCTTCCCTACTACCTATACTGAACAAAAAGATCTCCTGATTCCCGGTAATTGTCTCGCGATCAAAGGCCACGTTTCTATTCGCAACGATGAATCTACAATCGTCTTAGAAAAGGCTAAACTGCTATCTAAAACCGAAGTAAAAGCTGAAGCGCCAGAGTAGACATTTGACTAGGTCCTAAAATACGTTTACGATATAAAGATACAGAGATTGTGACGTCTACCAAACGTCAGGAACTTTCCATGTCTTCGGACATCTAATCTGAGTTAAAGCGTTAGTCAGACAAAAGTTTTTTTAAAAACTTTTGTCTGACTAGAAGCTCGGTGGAACCGCGGTTACAAAAAATCGTCCGAGCAATCATAAAAACTCCTGTTTTTATGATTGCTCGGACGATTTTTCATTTATAACTTATTAACAGCTAGTCACCAAAAGATTCACAAAATGAGTCGAAGTGCGCGGCGCGGAGAAAACGGCGAAGGAGGCGTACGTCTAGTACGATGACTGAGACGTTGAGGCTCCGCAACAAAGCAATTCTCTCATTTTTATGAATCGAAAAACTTTATGTCTACCTTAGAACAAAAAAGACACACTCTAGCCCACCTACTAGCCAAAGCCGTAGAGACTGAATTCCCTGAAGCCAAGCCAACTATTGGTCCGGCTATTGATAATGGCTTTTACTACGACTTTGATTTTAGTGCTGGAAAAACTCCAACTGATACTGATCTCAAAAATCTTCAGACCTTGATGCGGAAGACCTTAAGTAACTGGACGGCGTTTACACATAAGGAAGTAACTGCCGCTGAAGCCAGAGACGCTTTCAAAGGTAACCAATTTAAATTGGAACTCATTGATGAGCTCGAAGCCAAGAAAGAAACTATCACTCTCTACTCTGTTGGCGAAGGTAAACATGCCTTTACCGACTTATGTCGTGGTGGTCATGCGGAAAACCCAGCGGCTGAGATAAGTAGCGACAGTTTCAAACTAGACAAGATGGCTGGAGCCTACTGGCGTGGAAGTGAAAAAAATCCGATGCTAACTCGAATCTACGGCCTAGCTTTTGAATCCAAAGCAGAATTAGAAGCGTATCAACACCAGATCGAAGAAGCCAAAAAACGCGACCACCGTAAGTTAGGTAAAGAAATGGATCTGTTTACTTTCTCAGACATGGTTGGTAGTGGCATGCCCCTTTGGACTCCGAGAGGTAATATTATCCGAAATGCCATCATTGGTTATTCGAGAGAACTAAACGATAAGTTAGGTTTTGGTGAAGTTCATACACCCAACATAAACAAGGCTGAACTGTTCAAGTGTTCAGGTCATTACGATCTATATATAGACGACATGCTGTCAGTAAAATCACAGTATGTTGAGGACGAAATGTTTATGAAGCCGATGAACTGTCCGCAACACACTCAGATATACGCCGCTCGTCCCAGAAGCTACCGCGACCTGCCTATCAGATACAGTGACTTTGCCACTCTCTACCGAGATGAACGACCTGGCGAATTGTCAGGACTGACAAGACTACGGGCTTTTTCTCAAGATGATGGCCATATTTTTTGTCGTGAATCTCAGGTAAAAGAAGAGCTGGTTAAAGTACTAAGTGTTATTAAAGAAGCGCTGGAGACATATAAAATTGACTACTGGATCAGACTCTCTCTACGTGACTCAAGCAATAAAGAAAAATATTTAGGTTCCGACGCGGATTGGGCAAACTCAGAAGCTGAGCTTAAGGAAGTGATTGAAGAATCTGGTATTCCATACAAAGAAGTCGAAGGTGAAGCGGCCTTCTATGGACCAAAACTAGATATCATGGCTGTTGACGCTCTAGGTAGACAATGGCAACTACCAACCATCCAAGTTGACCGAACTCAACCAGAAAGATTTGACCTTACTTGTACCAATGAGAAAGGTGAGAAGGAAAGAATCGTGATGATCCACCGTGCTTTGATTGGTTCTCCGGACAGATTCATGGGTATCTTGACTGAACATTACGCAGGCAATTTCCCGTTATGGATGGCTCCAGAGCAAGTACGAGTGATACCAGTAACTGAAGATCATTTCGAGTATGCCAATACAGTTTATGCAGGCCTAAAAGCTATCGGTATCAGGGTCAGCTTTGATGACGGAAAAGACGGCATGGGTAAAAAGATTAGAGCAGCTAAGGTCGACCGACTCCCCTACTTTATTGTGGTTGGTGACAAGGAAGTTGAAGCTAAAAATATTACCGTAGAATCAAGAGATGGATCATCCAAACAAACAACTCTAAATGAATTTGGAAATCACCTCTTGACTGAAATTGAGACTAAGAAAGTGTAAGTGAGTTAAGGTCACAAACAGCCGCTGCCCTACGGGCAGCGGCTGTTTGTTAGCTTCATATCATACATGATATGTTCATTCGTATCATATATGATACGAATTTACTTTCTCCTGGAGGTCTGATCTCCAATAGAAGACCTGCAGGGGGAGGTTTTGAGGGAGGCTAAGCCTCCCTCAAAACCTCAACGCGACCCCTGTGTTTTTATAGGTTCACCAAACCTTTCGATTGATCGAAAGGTTTGGTGGTATTGGTTGGATTTATTTTTATAACAAAAGCGCTGTACCGGAGGGACAGCGCTTTTGTTATTTGCTTTAAAATTAGTTCGACATCTTTACCGCCTTCATGATAGCCATCTTTACGGCTGAAGCTTCGTCAGTGTAAACACCGTCTAGGGCTCCAGTTAAAGCTTGGATAACTGTTAGAATTTGTTCGTTTGATAGTTTAGCAGTTTCCTTCATCAATAATTCAGAAGCTACGCCTTCCCCACCATTTCGAATTCGGTAAACAGCGTCTAGGTCGGAGGCAGCGTCAGCTAGAGCAAACATTGGTCGGTGTCCGATCATCTCATAAGCTGAGACAACATTTCCACTAACGATCGCTTCAGCTAGAGAACCAGAACCAGCTGGTACGTTTACTGGTGTAAAAGCATCTGTCGAAGACTTGGCTTCTACATTAGCAACACAAACCAAACATAGATCTTGCATTCTCTTTTCGTTTAACACTACCCAACCATCTTCAGCTGGATACTTTTCCTTAGCTTCCTTCATCACACTCACTAGTACAGCATCTCGTTCTTCTACAGAATTGGTACTTGAAATAAAGTAGCGGATAGCATCACTTGAAAGTAATACTCGGGCAGCGTGGGCTTTATTTTCAATTTGAGTCATTTCTGTCTCATTAATACTGTGTACTGGAGCTTCGTCAATTGTTTCTTCTTCAGCTTGATTAAAGCTTGCATAGCCTACAACTGCTGTTGGCAGATTGATAGGAGTCACTGGAGCTGAGGCTTCAGCTGTACTAGCTACAAAACTAGCGGAATCAACTCGGTCAGTCAAAATTGTAGCTGAGTGATTGGCATTTTGTGTAGCTAGCTTTAGTCCACCGATCTCATCTCGTCTGATAACTAGGATATACGCGATGTACAGAGCCCAAGCCATCAGTAGCATGTAGAAGAGGACCGTCAGGATTGGTCCAGCAGCAAATCCAGTGTATGGAACTGCTGTCAACGCGATACCTGAAACTAATGGTTGCTGATCACGGATTTGGTTTACTACAATGTTGTCGACAACATCAACACTCACAGTACAAGTTCGAGTCTTTGAGCCTCGTTCAACAGTTAGTAAGTAAGTGGTGTCTTTAGTTGGTCGTACAGTTAGACTGTCATCGAAGAATTTATCTTTGTCTCTACTTAACATGTCGTCAGTATCAAGCAAAACCTTTCTAGCAGTTTTATCTTCAAGCTTCAGCTCTCGAGCATTACTAGTATCCCATCGTAGGGTTACTGAGTCACCTCGGTTTATCTTATTCTTTGAGATAGATAGTTCACAACGTGGACTTGGTGAACCGCCACCTCCGCCGCCGCCTGTTGATACAGATATTGAGACTGGACAACTGACTGTCGTATTACCAGTAGTAGCAATTAGATTGTATGTAGTTGAATTTCTTGGTTCGACTGATACAGATCCACTTAATCCTGTAGCTGTAATACCATTATCAAACCTTAGTGAAGTTACTCCAGTAGTATTCCATGACAGTGTTGAAGAATCGCCTTCTCTGATTGATGTTGGTGACGCGTTGAAAGTCACGTTATTCTGACAAGTGATCGGTCCTGGAGTTACTGTAGTTACAGTCACTGTTACTAGACAAGAAGCGGTTTGGTTATTTTCACCGAAAACAGTTAGGGTATAAATTGTAGTTTGTAGTGGTGAAACTTGAGTTGAAGAATTAACCGCTACTGTTCCAACACCATTATTGATCGAAACTGTTTGCGCATTTTGAGTTGTCCAAGCTAGAGTACTAGTTCCACCACGCACTATTGATGCCGGTGAAGCTGTGAAAGTTAAACACACTGGGGCTAGTGGATTTGGAATCACAGTGACGGTAACTGCACAGCTAGCTGTTTGGTTATTAGCACCAACTGCTAGCAATGTATAAATTGTAGTTACTGTTGGATTAACTGTGGCACTACCATCAAGAGCTAGGTTGTTGCCTACACCATTGATAGCGACACCAGTAGCGTTAGTAGTAGCCCAAGTAAGAGTTCGTTGTGATCCTGGAGCACCTGAAAGTGGTGTCGCTGTAAATGAATCACAGATTGGGGCTAGTGGTGTGACTGGAGTCACAGTGACGGTAACTGCACAGCTAGCTGTTTGGTTATTAGCACCAACTGCTAGCAATGTATAGATTGTAGTTACTGTTGGATTAACTGTGGCACTACCATCAAGAGCTAGGTTGTTGCCGATACCATTGATAGCGACACCAGTAGCATTAGTAGTAGCCCAAGTTAGAGTTCGTTGTGATCCTGGAGCACCTGAAAGTGGTGAAGCTGTAAATGAATCACAGATTGGGGCTAGTGGTGTTACTGGAGTCACAGTGACGGTGACTGAACAATTCACAGTTTGACCATTTGTGCCAATAACTGTCAGCGTATATGTAGTTGTTTGAGTTATTCCAGTTATTAATCTAGAACTATTAGCAGGTAATGTACCTGAGATACCAGAAATAGTAACTCCAGTAGCATTTTGGGTAACCCAGACTAAGAGTGGGGCACCATTTGGAGCAACAACTGTTGGAGAAGCGGTAAATGATACACAAATAGGAGCTGGCGTAGGAGTAGGATCAACCGGTGCTGGAGTCACATAAATAGTTACTCGACACTCATCAGATTGACCGTTGACACCAGCGACTCGTAAAATGTAAGTGATAGTACCTTGTGGAGTCACAATAAGACTACCACTTGGATTTTGTTGACCAGAAATACTAGTGATAGTTACTGTGCCGCCAGTAGTATTCCAAGTTAGAGTAGATTGTTCACCAGCATTGATTCGATCAGGAACAGCTGTAAAAGACACACAAACTGGTACTACTGGAGGAGCTACGCAAAGCACAGTTACAGTAGAGCGACAATTGACGCTACCGTCAACACTAGTAGCCAGCAAGGTGTAGGTGGTGTTATTTTGAATATTTGTGAAAGTCTGGGAACCAGAATTACCAACAGCTTCGCCATTTAAGGTAACTGAGGACACCCCTTGTGTTTGCCAAGAAATAGTGACACTCCCACCAGGAGCAACAGTATTAATATTCGACTGAACATTACAGGTAACAATTGCGCCACAATCAGAACCGCAGGCAGCTCCTGACTTAGAGTCAGTCAAGATAAATCCACTAGCAGCCATAACTGCGTCTGGAGAAATCGTACTCAGCTCGTTGTATGGATCGTATGATCCAAAGTTAAACACAGCTACGAGTACTACAAGAACACCAAGTACTGGTGCGAATCGTTTAAGATAAGAAGTAAATTGCATAAATAAAATTTTAAAATTCATAATTTTTATACTCCCACCTACACCAAGTACGCAAGAGTAATTAAAACTACAAAGACGTTGCCTAAAGCAACATGTTTGATTTGATCTTATTTTAAAGAGCGCGACCTCGGAGAACTCCTATTCCCATTATGATATACCATAATTGACAATTTGTCAAGGGCTGCGGGGTTATTTTTAAAAGAGCTTAGTCTCAACCAAAACCGCCTCCACAATATAGCGGTCGTCAGTACTACCAAAGCTATTGCAGGTTGCTAAATATAGTCTTTTTTCATTACCAGCAATAGGCACAGTCACATTTTGTGCTTTGGCCCGGTAAACCTTGTCTATACGGTAGATATACTTCCCTTCAGAAGCGGTAATTTCAATAAGATCACCCCATTTTAGCTTTTGGATGTCATTAAAAGCTTGAAAAGCCTTGTTATTTACTACAGGTAAATAACTTGAGTGTCCTAGGATAAAGACAGTTCCGTCTCGGTCTAGAGTAGCTGAGTCAGGATGACGTACAGCGCCCTTAAGCAAGGCAGCGTCTAAATCAGCAATACCACGAGAAGTAGGATTTAAAATATCAATTCTTCTATCTAAAGATTCAATGTACATAGATACCGGGTAGACGTCACTTACAGTTGCCTGAGTTACAGAAGCATTTACTGGCCCGTTCAAATCTTCTACCGGAGTAGTTCGATCAATAACACTGACAGACACACCTTCTGCTTCACTTGAAGTTTCGGCTGAGGCTGGATTACTGTTATTAGTATCACTAAAAGCCATTTCTGTTCTCGGTTCTACTGGCTCAGGCAACCAGTCAAGGAAAGATAGCGTAGCGTAGCTAAGGGTAAAGATAACAAAAAAAGCTAGTAAGAAAGAAATTCTACGTAGTAAGATTACCTCAATTAGTTGTGACCAAGATTTGACTTGCATATAGTTTGCTATGATAGCACACTTTACACAAAAGTCAACCATCATGCTTCCCTGTCAATCAAAAACTCCAGTATGCTTGACAATTTTCTCCAGTGTGGTAGCGTTTCCACATGAATAACGTAACACCAGAAAAGAAGTCAGGAGTTTTGAACACATTAGCCATAATCGGTCTTATTGGTCTTATTATTTTAATCGCCTTGCTGTCAGTGCAGCTAGTTAAAGTCTTCCCTAATGCGATGACTTCTCTAGTCGGAATGGCTGATGACGTATACAACCTACCAGTAAAAAATGATGAGTCAAACAATAATTTTGCCATCAATTTAACCTCAACAGATATTGAAACAACTGTAAGCGGCAAAGGTCTGACCCTTACTTGGGACAATGAAGCTACTCGTGGTTACTACACTTTTAAATATGAATGTGTAGACGGCCTATCTCTGACAATCAAGACCGAAGTTAGTGAATTTGCCGGTGCCAGCTGTGACAACCGTTACAATATTGGTTTAGTAGATAGTGCGACCTTGCTTATTGAGTCTGAGAAAAATGCTAGCGTAGATTTCAATTATTCTTTGTCATACTACAAAGAAAATTCATTTGGTGAAACGTCATCAATCTCAAAGTCTATCAAAGTGGTAAACCCTAGTCTGGCTGTGATTAATAACCCAGTAGTTCCGGTAACTCCAGTTGAGCCAGAACCGGTACCAGTAGCAACCTCAACTCCACCGACTACCCCAACACCAACAACTCCACCGACTACCCCAACACCGGTCTATACTTATACCTATGCAATACCGGTCTCAAATCCAAACGGATTTACTGACCTTTCAGTTACCTACCTAGGTATTGGTGTCATCAATAGAAATAATATCTTTGTCCCTCAATCAACCTTAAACCGTAATGCCGAAGGCTCTTTCCAGTTTTCTGTAAAGAACATTGGTAGTAAGACATCAAATGATTGGACTTTTGAATCTGACCTACCTGGTGGACTATCATATACTTCAGGAAAACAACTTCCCCTTAAGCCAAACGAAAGAGCTATCATTACTCTAGGTTTCCCCGAAATCGATAGTCGTGGAGTTAAAGCTTTTGGAGCTGAAGTAAATATCACTGGTGACAGCAACCGAAACAACAACAAATTTAGTTGGTCAGTGATTGTAAACTAATAATCTGACCAGATACAAAAAAGCGTCGCGCCCTAGGGCGCGACGCTTTTTTGTATTCTACTAAATATCTACATTCGCCATCTTGGCATTCGATTGGATAAATGACTTTCGACTAGAAACGTCAGTCCCCATCAAAACATCAAAGACTTTGTCAGCCATCTCGGCGTCATCAATGTTCACTTGCTTCAGAATTCTAAACTCAGGATTCATAGTTGTATCCCATAGTTCGTCAGCGTTCATTTCTCCGAGTCCCTTGTAGCGTTGAATTCTGACCTTATTACTATTTTTCTTAGCGGCTTCTGGAGTTTCTTCATCACCCTCTTCTTCAACGGTAGCGTTTTCATCAGACACATCTACACCAAAGTATTGCAGCACTTGAAGCTGTTCACTCTCACTGTAAGAGTACTTTATTTCTTTCCCTTTTTGGATTTTATATAGTGGTGGTTGAGCTATGTAGATGAAGCCTCCTTCTATCAATGGTTTAAAGTAACGGTAAAACAAAGTCAGAAGCAAAGTTCTAATGTGAGCGCCGTCGACGTCGGCATCTGTCGCAATGATCACTTTGTGGTAGCGCAACTTACTGATATCAAACACGTCACCAATAGCTGTACCCAAAGCAATCACGACGTTCTTGATCTGCTCTGAGGCAAGCATTTTATCGATACGCGCTCGTTCAACGTTGAGGATCTTACCCCGCAAAGCTAAGATGGCTTGAGTCTTTCGGTCGCGTCCCATTTTAGCTGAACCACCAGCAGAGTCTCCCTCCACAATAAAGAGTTCCGAATCTTCAGCTCTTTTACTTTGACAGTCGGCGAGCTTTCCTGGTAGTGACATCCCTTCAAGTGCGCCTTTTCTAAGCACACTATCCTTAGCCGCTTTAGCCGCCTTACGCGCTTTCACGGCAATCACTACTTTGTTGATGATAGCTTTGGCGTCATCTGGATTCTCTTCTAAGTAAGTTGAGAAAGCTTCTCCAAAGACTGACTCCACCGCCCCACGAGCTTCTACTGAACCAAGTTTGGCTTTAGTTTGACCTTCAAACTGAATCTCTGGCATCTTCACAGACACTACTGCAGTAATCCCTTCAAGGACGTCATCTCCGGTAAAACCAGTGTCTTTATCCTTCACTGAGAAGAAATTATTTTTCTTGGCGTAGTTGTTTAGCGTTCGGGTCAGGGCGGTTTTGAAACCAGTAATATGAGTACCGTGCTCGGGGTTATGAATGTTGTTGGCAAAAGCGGAAATACGAGATGAAATATCATCTACATACTGCACGGCCACCTCCACTGACATCACCGCTGAATCAAAGTCGTTTTTCTCAACGTAGAAAATATTTTTGTGCACCGGCTTCTGGTATTGATTGTTGAAAGCTACGAGTGAGCGCAGCCCACCTTCAAAGTAAAAATTTTGGTTTGGAACCTCAAGACGCTCATCCGCTAGAAAGTGCTTACCTTTCATGTCCAGTTTTTTAATAGCCTCCGGAGATAATTCTCTGGCATCAATAACGGATATCTTCATAGCCTTTACCAAGTAAGCTTGCTGGCGTAAGTGATTGACGATACGCTTGAAATCAAAAATAATTTCAGGGAAAATACTTGGGTCTGCTTGGAAACTAATGATAGTTCCTTTTAGTTTTGAAGGCCCAACTTTCTTTACCCTAGCCTTTGGTACTCCAATGCTGTATTCCTGAATAAAGTATCCGCCATCACGGTGAATCTCAGCAATCACATGAGTCGACAAAGCGTTTACCACTGAAATACCCACACCGTGAAGACCGCCAGAAACTTTGTAGCCTTCTCCACCAAACTTTCCTCCGGCATGCAGAGTACAGAGAATAGTTTCCAAAGCTGAAACTTTGGACTGTTTGTGAATATCTACCGGGATACCGCGACCATTGTCCGCTACGCGAATGTAATTGTCAGGCAATAAGATAACTTCTACTCGGTCAGCAAAACCACCCATCGCTTCATCGCGTGAGTTGTCGAAAACTTCCCAAATCAAGTGATGCAGTCCATCAGGACCAGTGGTACCAATATACATTCCTGGTCGCTTTCGTACCGGTTCCAGTCCTTCCAAAACGGAAATTGAAGAAGCGTCGTAGGTACTTTTCTTTTCTTTTTTATCTGACATGCCTTAGTTAAATTATCATTAAAATATCGGTCTATTATAACAGAATATTGCCTGTTTGTCTCAGCTAAATAACCCCAGAAAATAGCAGTTTATCGTACCTCAAAGCCCGCTACAGCGACTTTGAGGTAAATCTGGTCCATGACCGCTTCTACTTCGGTATCTCGGAGCGTCCGGTCTGGAGCTTGGAAGACTAATCTAAATGCGTGGGAAGTTTTTCCTTCTTTAGTAAAGGTGTCCAGATGACTAATAAGCGCACATTCAGATCCAGAATTTTCTTGCAGTAGAGCTAAAATAGTTTGCACCTCTGTAGCTTCAGGCACCCACATCGCAATATCGCGACTAATTGCAGGAAATAAAGAAAAAGTGCGGTATTGATTTGACTCATAAGTAACCAAAGTTTCATAAGCTTCAGTGGCCGGAAGCTTACTGATTAATTTATCTAGAGAAAATTCCACTACTCCCTCTTGGTTGTATAGTAGCTCTGGTTCTTGTCCTAAAGTTGTCTTGATCCCTTCTAAAGCAACTACTAAGAGAGGTTCGTCTGTCTTGGCTTTGTACGTTGTACCAGACTGGACGCCGAGTGCTATTCTAAATTCTTCATCCTTAATATCAAAGACATTACCGATTTCAAAAATCTTAACCCCAGATAAACCTAAAAGATCACGATGTGGAATATTGTGTTGCCTGGCTTCTATTAAGTTTTGGGTCAAGGTACTGCGTAAAAATTGCTTGTCGGAAGCTAGAGCATTTTCCAGCTTAACCTTATCTTGGTTTCTAAATGAGCTAGTGTAGATTTCAGAAAAACCTAAGCCGATGAGAGCTTGTCTGATTTTTTCAGCATAGAAAAATCTTTGGTTAAATTTCTGAACCTTTTCTTTAGTCGGGACAATAGACTTAATTTGAAGGAAACCATATATCCGACCAATGTCTTCAATCAAGTCCTCAGCGATGATTAAGTCGTCACGTTCAAAACTGGGAGTCAGTTTGATTTCACCATCTACGACCGAGCTCGCTTCTGCACCAAAGCTTTGAAGTATTTTCTCCACGTCACCTGATTCGAGATTAAGTCCTAAGACTGAGTTTAATTTTTCTATAGAACAGGTGACGGCCTTTCTTGATTCACTAAACTCTCCAGAAAAACTTTGAGCAGATACTGAGCCGCCACCCAACTCAATAACTTTTTTTACCAACTCTCCCATAGCGATAGCCGCGACTTTTCGACTAATGCCGTTTTCAAATCTTTTAGCCGCATCAGTTTGGAGCTTTAATCTTTTGGCGGTTTTACGCACCGCTACCCGATCAAAGTGGGCCGACTCAAGCAGAATATTTTTCGTTTTGGCGTCGACGGCAGCCACTTGCCCACCTTTGACTCCAGCGATACCAATAAGGTTGCCAGATACAGCATCGACAATCACGGCGTCGTCTTGATCGAGCTTGTATGTCTCGCCGGTCAGGACGGTAATTTCTTCTCCGAGAGCAGCTTGTCTGACGGTGATTTTGTATACTCCGTTTTCATTTGCTAGCTTATCGGCATCAAAGGCATGTAGTGGTTGTCCTAGACCAAACATAATGTAGTTGGTGGCGTCGACGATATTATTGATTGAACGTTGACCAATAACTTCTAGTTGGTTTTTGAGCCATGCTGGTGATGATTCTATCTTTACACCTTCAATCAACGAGCTGCTATAAAAATCACAATTTGGTGACTGTAATTCTATCTGAATTTTGTCTGACTGGACTAAATTAGGCTCAACTAAAAAAGGATCATTCTCCATTGGAATCTGCAAAATATTAGCTATTTCTCGAGCCATACCCCTATGTGACATCAGCCAAGCAGATTTATCTGGCAGAATTTTAATGTCTAAAATAGTATCAGAGCCTAAAGGTATTAGTTCTTCAATTTCTGAAGAGTGAAAAGTAATTTTGTCAGCTAAAATTTCAGGTGACGGTAGAGTCTCCTTAAAATATGTTTGCAGCCTGTTGTATGAATATTGCATATTAAATCTCTAACGGGCTAAAACTGATTAACAAAACGAAGGTCGCCGTTGTACATGAGGCGGATATCATCGACACCATATTTCAAAACTGCCAAGCGGTCGATTCCCATCCCAAAAGCAAACCCTTGGTAAACTTCAGCATCAATCCCGACTCCCTGAAGGACATTTGGGTGCACCATACCAGCCCCCATAATCTCGATCCAACGCCCTGAGAGTTTATTTTGCTCATTCTTCTTTATCATCATGTCGACCTCCACACCTGGTTCTACAAACGGAAAAAAGCTTGGTCTAAACCTGACTTCTACTTCCCCATTAAAGAATTTAGAGAAAAAGTATTCGATCGTCCCTTTTAAGTGCCCCATCGATACCTCCTTTCCCACCATTAGACCTTCAAGTTGAAAAAACTGAGCTTCATGAGTGGCGTCAGTAGCTTCATTACGAAATACTTTGCCGGGACAGATCATTTTTATCGGTAACTGATTTTCCTTCATGTATCTAATCTGCACTGGTGAAGTATGGGTTCGCATTACCATTTCTGGATCATTTTCAAGATAAAAAGTATCCTGCATATCACGAGATGGATGATCTTTAGGAACATTAAGAGCGTCAAAGTTGAAAGTTATTTTTTCTCGCTCCGGACCTTCAGCAAAAACAAAACCAATCTCGGCAAAGATATCGTTGATCTCGGCAATCATTTGTGACATCAGGTGTTTGTGTCCAGCTTGTTCTTTCATAAAATTATCTTACCACAATTCTAATTTGAGGGGATTTCGGTCAGTACTTCAAACATAAAGTCTTTCTGCTTGACGAATATACTTCCGTTAGAAACCAACATTTCTAAATCACCACCAACATATAGTCTTTGAGCATTCTGCCAAGCTCGATCATCTATTTCAACCACATGTATACCGTCTTCTAATTGCAGCAAGATAAGATTTGAGTTTCCTGGGAAAAAATCAAAATCAATGACGGTCTTGTTTTGTCGATCCATTTTAATTTCGGTACGACATTTTTTTGGCAAACTCGCAATACTTTCCTCAATAAGATCACTTCCCGGCAACAAAGCGTTTTCTGTCTCAATGACTTCTGCCTGTAAAAATTCTGGTAATGGTTCTGTAGTACAGAAATAGTACGGCGTATTATTTTCTGAAGCCAAGTTTTCAACGTAAACATCACCATCTCTTTCATACAGTCTTAAATCGTCACGGTTTTTGGTAGTGGTGGCAATTTCTATTGGACTACTAGTACTAGTGGTGGTAGCGAAATTAAAAGTAGGATTATCCAGACTAAACAAATAATTTTTTCGCGCTTCATCTCTAATGTCTTTTTCAGTGAAAGCAAACTTAAGTAAGGTATATTCAGAGTTAACTAAGTAGCTACTAGTAGCCGTAGTAGTTGCAAATGTAAAAATCGAAGTAGTTGTAGCATTTTCTAAGACCAACCGAGCTGAAGAGCTAGCAAAAATAATACTCTCGCCTCTGATGTTTGAAAATTCCGTCACTGGACGCATACGGGTCCATACTGGCATATTGAAGGCTTCAGCTTCAGTTACTATATGAGCCACTACTGATAACTCCTTAACCCAGGTATGTAAATCTTGTCCTTGAACATGAACCCGATGAACTTTAGGCATCAAACCTTGGATATAAGAAGCTTGTCTAAATATCCGAGCATTAGTAACTTCTTCTTCATTAATATAAATAGCAGCTTCCTCTGCTTCAACAGATATATAAAGTCCTCCGGTCGCCGTAATTGTTGGCTTATCAGCAAAAAAATCATACCGATAACCCGTAGCGTAGAAAATGAAAGCCGGTAGACTGACCAGGAAAGCTAAAAGCAAAGTAAAGAAGATTACTTTTCTTTGCCAACGGGCGAGCGGAGTTACTTGTGGTTTCATAAATTAAAATTAACGGCTTTTTGGAGTAACCCAAAAGCCCATGTACTTACCAAACATCAACCTTGTCTGGGCGTCCAGACCAGGAATCGCACTGAAGAAAATCATAGTGGCTGGAACCATGATCCACTGAGAGGCCATTACAATGTAACGAAAACGACTTGCGTTTTCTGGACGTGGTGGTATTAGCGTAAGAGAGATCATTGAAGAAATGACCAAACCAAACATGGCCAAAATTAAGAGGTCCCGCACCACAATCGGCAAATTGTATGACAGAACGGTTTGGTGAAATTGTTGTCCACCAAGGAAGATCGGCGCCCAACCCAAAATAAAAAGCATGATGGGATTAGTAACCAAAGACCAATAGCCTTCGGCTTGCTGCAGAGACACGATGATTCTTTGCTTGAGTGGGATAGTTTTGTTTTGCGTAAAGTGATACAAAATATAACAAAGATTCTCCACTCCGTAAGTCCACCGACGGTGCTGCTTGTATATCTGGACAATAGTTTGCCAGAGCTTTGGGGCTGCATTGGCGTCCATCGATACCGGATAGGACATCGGGATCACATTGTACTTACCATTATTAGCCACCAGTAGATTCCAGAAAATTCTGGAATCTTCACTAACCATGTTGGTCTGCCAATACCCCACTTCATACAGAGCTTGGAAGCTCACAGAATGAGACGAAAAAGTTGCCATGCGTTCTGGTCTTTCTTGTTGTACCATTTCCCAGAAAGTACTACTCATAGCTACTACTCTAGAGATAGCTGGCGCTTCCCAAATGTTGTTATTAAAAATTGGTACTGGTTGGAAAGAGCTCTTGAGAGGGTTTTCAGCTGTCAAAAAATGCCAGACTAGACAGTTAAAATAATCAGGGTACAAAACAGTATCAATATCAAAAATAGAAACAAGTGTTTTACCATAACCAAAATTATTTGGATCGAGAATTTCCTGCCTCACTTTCTCCGCCGCAAAAGCAGCGTTAGAACCCTTACCGGCCATCTCACCCGGAATATCTTTAGGATGAGTGGAAATAACAAAGTGTCCGAAGAGTGATCCAAACTTCTCTTTCATTTCTTGACTGACTTCGTGAGTATGAGCCCCCGCTCTCTCCTCCCCCGCCAAAACCACAATGATCTTCTTTAGATCATAATTCACTTTACTTAACGCCGTCAAACTATGCTCAATGACAGAAGCTGGTTCTGAGTAAAATGGTAAAATCACTACATGTCTTAATTCAGAGTAATCAAAGCGTTCGATCATCTCTGACCAATTCAAAGACATATGGTGACGCAAGCGTTTCCAGTTATAACGTAAGTGATAAGACAAGAAGGCCGTCTTTAAAACCCAAAAAAGTGCAAAGGCAATGACAAAATATGCCGCTACAAAGGGAGCGTAAATAGACAGCAAGATTACTCCGATCAAAGTAGTCCAAGAAGCTAGACCTGGGATAATTTCTAGAAAGCGATAAAAAAGACGCGCTCGGCCTGAAAGCTCAGTAGCGCGACCCACGTGAAAGTCCTCTCTTTTGGCATATGGTAGCAAATGCTCTTTTCCTTTGTCGTCCATAAATAATCAATCTACTATATACTAAAAACCCTTAAAAATAAAGTCCGAGTCGCGTGTTTACAGCCCCTATTGCACTGACCTATTCACCTCACAAGTCATTTAATTTGATTAAAAATATAACAATCTAGATTACGTCTGTTTAAATATAAAAAAACAATCGCCTCGATCTGGTCACGGTGTTCAGTTAGCCCCCGGCCTCGTCTCTAAGCGACGCCGCCATCGTCTTAGTTATTCCTCATAGATACGCCGCATGTGCTAAACCCTGAACAATTGTCCGTTGTGGGCGGATCTGTTTGGTACATGTTGTAGGTGGCAATGTTCAAAAATACCTGTTTACCCTTTGGAACAAAGCAGCCTGACAGACCAACTTGGCTTGTGATTGACATCTGACCGTCAACAGAGGATGCACCGCCCCGACATTGAAAGTCCAGGTAGCGGTCCTTTGTTGTATCCCTTTGCGGAGAACGGAAGTCACCGGCGCATGGACTGATTGAGACAGAAACTGCACCTGAAAAAATGGATCCCGATCCCTGCGTGTCTTGCCAGAGCATATTGACCTGCGTCCCTGGACCGGTGTCATTGGCAAAGCTAATCGGCACGACCATGATTCGGTTGTTTGTAGAAGGATTAAGGAAGTTGCCGGGCACCTGAGAAATGGCACCCGACGGCTGACCGGGCGGTACGGCCCAGACGTCCTCAAACTCCACCTCCACCACCTCAAACCCATGCGCCCTAAACTGTGGTCCCGTCGGCACCTCCCTGTCTACCCCATTATAATACTCCCCACAATACCCCGGCAGGTCAGGATTCACTGGATTATTCCCAGATCCAGCTAAACTAGTCGGCGTCAGTTGGTAAATAGTGAACTGAGGGAAGTTAGTCCCAGTCACTTGGATTGAGTTAGCGGACACTCCCCCTCTCACTAAGAAGTCCTTCGCGGCGTCATTTTGGACTTCATAGATTGCGAGGAGTCCATACTGGTGGGCTAGAGTAATGACTTGGTTGATGCCGTTAATACCAGCAATACCCCCAGCCACGTAGCGATACTTAACACACGAGCCGTCGGCAAAGCAGGAGTGGGTGTGAATGCCGGTAGGTCTAGTACTTGACCACCCAGTTGGTGGGTAGGCTTC
>Ga0163154_10005105_pt1 | contig 16884 bp, 15 predicted proteins | sample OliLakLV19MP9P1_FD_148649 | JGI IMG/M metagenome (GOLD analysis project Ga0163154, IMG submission 148649) | Freshwater microbial mat bacterial communities from Lake Vanda, McMurdo Dry Valleys, Antarctica - Oligotrophic Lake LV.19.MP9.P1 | ecosystem: Environmental > Aquatic > Freshwater > Lake >... | reverse complement strand
TCATTGTTCTCTACCTCTTGTGTCATCTCCAAAGGGAATGTTACTGTGACACCTTCGCCGTTGCCGATTTTTTCATATCCCAATAGACGTGTCAAACCGTCAGATGTCAAACCGTTGGATGTTGCGGATTTTTGCTTGAAAGTTTTGCAGCCCAAAGACTTCCATCTTGGGAGAGTAGGGGGCGATTATAGATACAGGCACATTGGCTCGAATGTGAGCCAATAGGACACCATACATGGCAAGAGTGTACCCGACATATCATAAATTTCTTAATCGCGGGTTCACTACCCGACACATTTTGAATAGAGGTTGACTCTCCGGGTACTCTTGTACTTAGGGACTTTCAAGAAAAAGAGCGTTCCACTTCTGCAAGTCCCGCATTGAGTCCGCGAAGGCGGACTTCGTGCTTTTGTGGCATCGGTTTTAACCGCCCGCCAAGCATGGAACGATTTAATTTTTGAGAGTCCCTTAAGTGATGTGATTTGAGTCTGTTTCAGATTGGATTGCTCCGGGTAGAACATTGTCTTAATGAGAACCGCTGACGGTGATGAACCTGCAAGCAGCAACCGAGTACAAGTTTCCCGACATCGCCAAACAAGCCGTGTTCTCACGATTGGGTACGATTTCAACGGCAAACTCAGGCACAAATCTAAGCGTCCCATGCCGATATTCTGCGAAACCAGCATCAGATAATCGTTGACATTGTCCATGAAACTGCGGCTGTCATAGTCGCTCGTCTGAACATAACTGCCAATCTGTACCAAAATCGCCCGCGTTGCGTCAATCGCCAATTGGTCAACAATGCCGAGCGGCGTGGAGAATGTTCCTTTGCTCGCGTCATACTGCATGGTCGTACTCTGCAAAATATGATGCACATTGGCACGCACCAACTGCGCCATCAACTGATCCACAAGCGGGTTATTCGTGACGATTTGGGTTTTCGCCAACTGCGCCAATTCGCTTGCGGAAGCCATTTGAACGCTCGCCGGTTTACTGCCGCTGAGGACTTGTTGCGGACGATAGCCTTTGCCGGTCTTTTCGCGGATTTTGCTGTCCATAAATGCCCGCCCTGCACTCGCAAATGTTTTGGACTGTCCGGCATAGCCGACACGTCCCCACTCCGTAATATTCATGTGTGTATCCCCCCCCCGAATGTTCCAAAAGGGTTGTGAAATATGACGGGCGAACAAGAGTATTTGCCTCTCTCGCCTCGTTGTCTATTCACTCCTTGATTGTCTGCCCAAACGAAAAGGCATCGCCAAAAAACCACAAAAAAATCGCCCTGAACTTTTTGGTTCAAGGCGGTTCCGCTTTCTCTATTGCCTCCTTATTAGAGCAGATTTTGTGTGCATTTATTTTCGTGTTTTGTTCGTGTTCTTTCGTGGATCAAAGAATCCGTTTTTTGACCGTTGTTCCCTGCGGACTGTCGCCGACATCATAACCCTGTTCAATCAATCGGCTGCGAATTGCATCCGATTCTGCCCAATTTTTGGCGGCGCGTGCGGCGTTGCGGGATTCGACAAGAGCGACGACTTCGGCAGGCAATGGCGCGTTTTCGGGGCAAGTCCGCACCACAAAGTTCAGACCCAAAACCGGATCGAACTCTTTCCACAGACGGTAACTGCCATAAGAGTTGAGAAGTCCGACGGCTTGCGGCAGACTAAGGTCATCGTTCATCGCGGCACGAACTCGTTCCCGCGCCGCAGAGAAAGCCGCCTCATCGTTGTTGAGAGCGTCGTTGTCGGGACAGGTGGCATAGACCTTTCGCAGTCCCGCCGCCGCCGCGTCCAGCGAATCCACCGAGAAGTTCAATTCCGAGCGATAGTGCGCTTGAAGGCACAAATACCGAAAGACCAGCGGATCATAGCCGCGTTCAATCAGTTCACTCAGCAGACCGGGCGGTAGTTGGGAGAGCTGCTCCTTCGTCATTTTCTCGCGCTCCGACTTGGAGAGTTTTTTGCCGCCCATCTGGAGAAATTCGCCGTGCAGCCAATAGCGCACAAACGGGTGTCCTGTCGCGCACTCGCTCTGAGCAATTTCGTTGGTATGGTGAACGGGAATATGGTCAATCCCGCCGCAGTGTATATCGAACGTCTCGCCGAGATACTTGATACTCATGGCAGAACACTCGATATGCCAGCCCGGATAGCCGGGACCCCAGGGGCTTTCCCACTGCATGACATGATTGGGCTTGTTGAGGAACCACAGCACAAAATCCGAAGCGTTCTTTTTGGTTTCGTCAACAATGACCTCTTCGCGCTGAGTCCGCTGTTTGGAAAGGTCTATGCGGGACAGTTTGTTGTAGTCGGGAAATTTGGACGTATCGAAGTAAACACCCTCGCTCGTTCGGTAGGTGTAGCCGTTGGCTTCGAGGCGTTCAATGAGTTCAATCATCTCGACGATATGCTCAGTGGCACGCGGCATGACTTCGGGAATCTGGATATTGAGCCGCTTGAAATCCTCTACTGCCGCACTCTCATAGAACCGCGCAATCTCCCACGGCGACTTATTTTCGCGCAGTGCCGCAACCTGCATTTTGTCTTCGCCCGCGTCTTCATCGGTGGTCATGTGTCCGACATCGGTGACGTTCTGAATGTGCATCAAATCCAAGCCGTTGAACAGAATGACGCGGCGCAGAATGTCCTCGAAAACATAGGTGCGAAGGTTGCCGATATGGGCGTAGTTGTAGACCGTCAGACCGCAGCAGTACATGGTGACTTTGCCCGGCACGAGCGGCACAAATTCCTCTTTGCGCCGCGAAAGGGTGTTATAGAAGGTCAAAGGCATGAGCTGGCGGTTCCTCTCAAGGGCGAATTTGATTTACAGTATACCCTGAGATGGAAAGAGGGCGCGAAGGGGTTGGGGCAGTTCCACAGGTGATATTGTGCTTTGGTACGGCGGAATAAATTCCTCCGCTGGGGGCAACAGCGTTGCCGTGCGCCCTTCGGACGCGCAATTCATAACACAACCGCTCCTGTAGAACTGCATTTAGGAAGTGAAAGAGAGGATATGGGGGTTAGAGGAGGCTCACCTTTCCCGGTTTGCCGGACGCCCCCGTCGCTGTGGTGGATACCGATTTCGCCACAATGTCGTTCGAGGCGGACAAAGTGTTGCGGGTGGATGACCCACTACGCCGCTTTCGACATCTCCAAGACCACCGTACCGTAGCCGCCATACGCCACTGCCACATTGCTGTAGCCGCTCGAAAGTGTGGTGCGCGTAGCACAAACCCGATATTCCACCACTGCGCCCGGTATGTTGCCCTTGAGTTCGATGCGCGATTTCGTCGTCGTCGTGACGATGCGGAACGCTTTCTCGCCCGGCAATTTGGCTTCGATACGGTAGACGGTTCCGGCTTTGTTCTGCGCCGTGTTCCATGTCAGGAGGTTGATACCGTTGTCATAGCCTGTCGCCACCAACTTCTCCGGCGTACTCGGTATGACCTGCTTTTCGGGAGTGGCGCGGACATTGAACCCGGCTTGCTTCTTGATATTGGGCGGGCAACTCGCAACCGCCTGAACCTTCTTGGAGACGGCACGCGCTGCGGTTCCTGCCACTTTCATCGCGGATTTGCGGGCGACAACGGCGGCTTTGTAGGCATCACGGGCGGCGGTCACATTGGTTATCGTGGTATCGAGGATGGTTTTCGCTGTCGTCAGCGAAGTCACATCGGCGGCGACAAGCCCCATCGGAATAAGGTTGGCGGTGGCAACGGTGGACGCATTGCCCAGCCACTGCGCCACTTCGAGCGGTTTGCTCGGTAGAAAATCGGACTGCATAGTAGAAACTCCTTGTGTCAAACAGAATATCGGGAGAAGTATCGGCGGATTTCTGTCTGAACAGGAGGGCGGCAGTCATACTTTTATGTGAGGCAATACAGAGATATTGCGGCGAAAACAGGGCAAGAGGAAGATCAAAACTTTGGTGGAGTGATCATTCCACTCAAAAAAATTACAACTCCACCAAAAAAAGTTAAAACTCCGCGAACCAGAATTATCATTGCAGTTCGCGGAGTTTCAACTTTTCAATATGGAATGATCATTCTTTTGCGTTGAGTTTTCACTATAGCGCGTGGAATGATCAAATAAGGCGAGGAAAGATATAGAGGGCGCAATTCATCACTTGTGCTACCGATTTGGTGTAATCATGTCTTTCGCTGTATCGTACAAGTCCTTAATATCCTGAGCAGTTAGATTTTGAGTTGCCAAATCTGATCCTACTCCCTCCATTCCTAGACTCCGTAATGCTATTGCCGGAAGCACTGAACGTCCTTTCTCCATCAATTCCTTACGTTTTACCTCTGGTGGATAGCCGTTTTGATAATTGCCACCTGTAAGTTGTAGCATAGCATCTGTAGCGGCTTCTAATCCATCTAACTTACCTTGTGCCAACCGACGACCAAGCCATGCACCAGCAATTATGTCTGCATGGGCTTCAATATAGAGACGATTCCCTGGCTTGGTGAGAGCTGGAGCAAGATACTTCCACTGGCACAAATGTCCTGCCTCGTGAGCCAACACCATGAGCAATGCAATTGAGTATGCCTCTGGCGTAAATTTGCCATAAAAAGCGTAAATTTCGCTTTTGTTAATTCCTATAATTCCAGAAGAGTTGGCGTGGGTCCCTTTGACTGTCTGATACACTACCTTACCGCTTATCCCAGCCCAAGTGTTTATTCGAGCCATCTCTTTGAGTATCGTGTTATCAACTTCCTCATTAGGATTAAGTTCGTATGCGCCATACTCTTTTTTGTATGCCTCTTCCGATATTAAACTCAAATCGTCGAGAGGTTCTTCTACTTGTTGTTCAGCCATTTTCAATTCTCCTTAGTGTAGTTGATCAGCAGAAAGGTTCCTGCCTCAAAGATATTATGCCACATAGCGTTGTGCTGTCTTGCTGTTATCGATAATAGCAAATGAAAAACAGCCGCGCCCAACGATTTGACACCCGCCGCGTTTAAGGTTATCATAGAGACACAGAGGAGCAAACACCCATGCAAGCCACCATCACCCGCAACGCCACCGTTCAGAGCGGACACCGTATCGAACTCCTACACCTTGCCAATGGGCTAAACCCCATCGCTCAATGACGTTCCGCCGAGTGTCCTTCGGACACGATTGCATTCTCACAGGGTTTGTGTGCGAAGCACACTCAGCCGAAGGTTTATAGCGACGGAGTTGAGTCCGTTGTCCTTCGCGGTATGCCCTGACGTTCTCGCATCTCCCTATCGAACTCCGCAAGTGGGCGTGTGCATCCTGCATAGACATCAGCAAGCCCGTGCCCGATTCCCTCTTCTGCCATCGCCCGATCTTCTTCCGCAAACTCCGCGCACAACGCGGCAAACGTCGCTTCATCTATCTCCTCTTTGGGTTTTCGGCGGGACTGAAACCGCAGAAACGCCAAATACTGAGCCAACTGAGGCAAAAGCGGTTCCTCCAACTGCTGAACCGTTTGGGTCACACTTTCGCGTAAAGACATCGCTTCTTCCTTTCCAAATTTCTCAGAGAACACCCGCTTTCACAACACACGTCCATTATACCAAATAACGGAAAGCAAACGTCCGACGATTTGACACCCGCCGCGTTTCGGGTTATCATAGTGGCGAGAGAGACAACACTAACCAAAGGAACAAAGCCATGAGTCATGAGGAAAATACAACGACGCTGACACCGCCAACCCAAGACGACAACCGTTCTATTTTCGATATAGTGGGAATAGACCCTGCTTACGAGATACGGATGGACGCCGCGATCCTGCGCGAACACGCCCTGCAAGACAAAGCCCTGCTCGGCACACTCTCCCCCGCCGAACAGCAGGAATGGGACTGCCTCAAGCAAGAAATTGACGAGCTGGAAGCAATAATTCTTGCCGAGATGAGGGCAAAGTTCCCGCGCAATGAACGGGGTGCTATGGTGCTTCCCACCGAAGGCAGACAGCCATACACGTCCGAGCAACTCTACGAAATCATTCATGAGGGGTTCCCATAATGATCGAACTCCCTGATATCAATGTGCTTGTCGCATTGCTCGACCCCGCGCATATCCATCATCAAATCGCATGGGATTGGTTTGCCCAAGCCGAACAGACGGGTTGGGCAACCTGCCCCTTGACCGAAAGCGGCTGTGTGCGTGTGCTGACCAGCACCGGACACAACAGTAAAAAGATCAAGCCTAATGGTGCATCCGATTTACTTCGCGCTTTCCTTGCCCTCTATGCCGCGACACACCACTATTTTCCCGACGATGTGAGAATAGTGGATACTACACGCTTTCGATTGAGGAATTTGCAGGAACACAATCAAGTCACCGATCTGCATCTGCTCGGATTGTGCCAGCAAAACGGTCTGCGCTTCGTCACCTTCGACAATGCTATCCAAAGTTCGTGGTATGCTCTCGTCAATCGCCAGTCCGACCTTATCCGCTATCTGCTTCCCCCGCCCACTCCTTCGCCATGACAGCGGCGTTTTGTGCTATAACTTTCCTCTCTCTAAACCCACAGAAAGGAATGCCCATGGAACTCAGCATTGGCGCGGCAAAGCGCGAACCCATACGCCTCTTCACGCAAAGCAAAGCCGAAACCGTCGAGGTAGAGCAGTGGCGCATGGGACGCTCCCTGCGCCATACCATTGGCTGGTTCGACTATAACGCCCAAGACGATCTTCTGCCGGAAATCGAGGGCGATGCTTTCGGTGAAGCCAATGGCAATGCCGCTCCGCTCTCCGATGCTGCCGATTTGGCACGCCGCCTCTCTGTTGTGCTTCAACCGCCCCTGACACTTCGCGAAACCCCGAACGGCACGCTGGAATGGTTTGCGCCCTTGCTGCCCTATCAGCGCGAAGGCGTCCTTGCTCTGATTTCGCGCCCTGCCCTGCTTTTGGCGGACAGCATGGGTTTGGGCAAAACCATTCAAGCGATTGCGGCACTGCGAATTCTGTTTCACCGCAAAGAGATCGAAACCGTTCTGATCGTCTGTCCCGCCTCATTGGTCATTCAGTGGCGGCGCGAAATTGCGCGTTGGTCTGGTGAACTCAGAACCGTTGCCATTCAAGGCGACTCGGTGGATCGCGGGCGATTGTGGCAGCTCCCCGCACATATCAAACTGGTCAGTTACGAAACACTGCGCGGCGACGTGATGGAACTCCAAAACAGTCCCGCACTCCGCAAACCGTGGAGCGTTGTGATTCTCGATGAGGCGTCACGGATCAAAAATCGGCACTCGGCAATCTCGATGGCGTGCAAGCGTCTGCCCCGCGAACGCCGCTGGGCATTGACCGGTACACCGCTGGAGAATCGGGTCGAAGACGTGGCATCCCTGCTCGATTTTTTGCTGTTGGAACCCAACGCGCCTGCTTCCGCGCCACAATCTCCTGCCGAACTCAAAACCTCCCTGCACGCCCACCAACTGCGCCGCCGCAAAGAGGACGTTCTGCCGGAACTGCCACCGAAACGAATTCAAGAGATCACCATTGAGCTGCCGCCCGAACAGCGCGATGCCTATGACCGCGCCGAACAGGAGGGGCTGATTCAACTGACGCAAGCACAGGGTTCCGTCACGATCCTGCACGTCCTCGAACTGATCACGCGCCTCAAGCAGCTCTGCAACTTCGATCCTGTCAGCGGCAAATCGGGCAAGTTGACTGATATTGCCGAACGGATGCAAACTCTGGTAGACGAGGGACAGCGTGCCTTGATATTTTCCCAATTCACCGATCCGCTATTTGGAATCGGGCAGCTCATGGAAACACTCAAGACGTTTCGCCCGCTCGCATTCACCGGAACCCTGTCACAGACACAACGCGCCGAGATTGTCCAACGCTTCCTTGCCGATACACGCTACAAAGTCCTGCTGCTTTCGCTCCGAGCCGGAAGTCAAGGATTGAATTTGCAGTCGGCGTCGTATGTGTTTCATCTGGATCGCTGGTGGAACCCCGCCATCGAAGAGCAAGCCGACAGCCGAGTGCATCGTATCGGGCAAACCTACCCCGTCACGATTTACCGCTATCTGTGTACCAATACGATAGAGGAACGCATCGAAGCCAAACTCAAAGAGAAGCGCAAAATCTTTCACGAGATGATAGATGATGTGAGCCTTGACCTCAAAACGTCGCTCACGGAAAATGAACTGTTCGGGCTTTTCGGCTTGCGACGATAACCACCGCGTTTGACTCGCACGGCGTTCACGGCGTATAATCGAAATCACTATGCCTTCCAAAACTCTACCGCCCGATGACGACGCGCCCGGTGAGGATGCGATCCCCGAACCGCAATCCGCACAGCGCGGGCGGCGCAATGTCGTCGTCGGGACGCTCATCATGATGGCGGGCATTCTCGGCAGCCGCATTCTCGGCTTGGTGCGCGACAGAATTATTACGCACAAGTTTGGGCAATCCGCCGACACCGATATTTACAACTCCGCATTCAATATTCCTGACCTTGTGTTTTTCCTGCTCGCCGGCGGTGCGTTGTCCGCCGCATTCGTTCCTGTGTTCACTGAATATCTCGAAAAAGGGCAGAAGAAAGAGGCGTGGCGCGTGTTCAGCGTCGTCGCCTTCGTGATGACCTGCATTCTGATTGTCGTGATCACATTGGGCGAGATTTTTGCCGTTCCATTGGTTCGTGTGACCAATCAGGGTTGGAAAGAATGGCAAGTCATCGAGTGCGCCCGCCTGACACGAATTTTGCTGCCCGCGCAGTTGTGTTTCTTTCTCGGCGGCTTGATGATGGGAACCCTTACGGCACGCAATATCTTCATCGGGCAGTCGCTTGGTCCCGTAATCTACAATCTCGGCATCATTTTCGGCGGCGTGGTTCTGACTACATGGTTCGGCGTGACGGGCTTATGTTATGGCGCGATTTTAGGGGCGGTCATCGGGAATTTCTGCTACCAGTGGTATCTCGTCCGCAAGTCCGGCGGTTATTTTGTCCGCACCGATATGCTCAAGCACCTCAAGCATCCGGGAGCGATCAAAGTTTGGAAATTGATGCTTCCCGTCATTTTGGGACTTGCCCTGCCGCAAATCAGCACGATTATCGGGCGAATGTTTGCCGCCGCACTGGATCACGGGGCGCAGAGTGCGCTGACGAATGCGTTTCGCTTGATGCAGGTTCCGCTCGGCGTGTTTGCTCAAGCGACTGCCATTGCGATATTCCCGACGATGGCGGCACAAGCGGCACGCGGCGAAATCAGAGAATTGCGCGGCAGTGTCAGTTTCGGCATTCGTTCGATTCTGTTCTTGACGATCCCTTCTTCCGTTTTGATGCTGGTTCTCGCCTTGCCGTTTGTGCAGTTGATTCTGCAATCGGGCAAGTTCAGCACCACCGACGCCGAAGTGACCGCATCTGTCCTGCGCTGTTATTCGCTCGGCGTTTTCGCGTGGTCGGCGCAGTCCATTCTGGCACGCGGCTTCTATGCCTTACAGGATACGCGCACACCGGTTATTGTCGGCAGTCTGCTGACGCTGGTTTTTGTGCCGCTCAATTTTCCGTTTCGCGATTGGTGGGGAATCAACGGCTTGGCGTTGGCGATTTCGCTTCCGGCAATTGTGCAGATGCTGGTGATGCTGTGGCGGCTGCGGATACGTTTGGGAGGCATCGAGGGCGGACGGATTTTGCTGTCCACCGTGCGGATTGTGATCGCTTCGGCTGTCATGGGGGTTACGGCGTATTGGGTTCAGCGAGGAATGGAGTATCTCGTCAGCGGGCAGTCATTATCTGCCTCTGCCCGCGCCGCCGTGACTTTGCTCGGCAGTGTCGGCGTCAGTGTCGGGGTTTATATATTGATGGCGATGGCGTTGCGAATGGAAGAGGCAGCGGTTCTCAATCGTCTCACCAAAAAATTCCGCCGCAAACGAGTGTCGGGAAATTCATCTCCCGGTTAGCAAAAACACCTGTCTTTAGACACCCCCATTTTGAGAAATGTCGAACTTCCAATTGGGTCTGCCCACAGGACAGGTGTTTTTGCTAACCGGAGATTTTAATCTCCGGCTAATGATCATTGATCGGTCTTGCCGGGTGTATGCTCCACTTTATTGGTGTCGGGGTCGCCCTGCTCGCGCAGTTTGGCTTGCTTCTCAGCGAAGCGGCGATTGTCCATCTCTTCGGTGTCTTTTTCGCGGGTTTCGACATCCTGCCGCCGTTCGCTCGGAATATACGGATTTCGGTCTGCCATTTCGGTTTCACTCCTTTGTGTAATATGCTGAATGACGGAGTGAGGACAGCGAATCGTTCCCGCAATATCAGGCGACGGCAAATTCGGAGGCATCACGGAAAGCGGGTTCATCGAGTGCCAAAACAATCTGACTTTTGGCACTGCCTTATTCCACCAGCAAATTGGCAATTCCCAGTTCCGTGCCGTCTTCGTGTATCCAGAATTTGCCATTGAGATATTCGACGTGCGCCCAAAGGCTATGGATGCGCCGATACCCCTGCCAACCTTCACTAACGAGCAGGAAATTTCCGCGTTCGCGGTCAAATATCTTGAGTGTGCGATGTTTCTCCGGCGAGGCATAGAAACACGCCAGATTGTTGAGGATTTTTGTCTCACTCTATTCTGACACATAGGGTTTCCTCTCAACACCGGACGACTTCAAGCGTTCCGTGATTCATGCCGTGATGGGGGGTGAGGACGCCAGTCCTACTGCCGCGATCACCGGTGCGATCAGTGGAGCCTATAACGGTGAAGAGTCGATCCCCTCACGTTGGCGCGAAAATGTCGAAAGCGGCACAGAGATTCGCGCCCTCGCCTCTCAACTCTACGGCATTGCAGACAAAAAGAACCCCCTTCCCACGTTGTCGCGAGAAGGGGGCAGAGTGCAGACCGTGCGGTTACGGTGCGCCGATGGCGTTGTAGTTCCCGATGAGCAACAACAGATCGCCGATGTCGTTGGCACTGTCTCCATTGAAGTCCGCCGCTTGAGTGTAGCCCGCTGCCGGGCTGACCTTGTTGTAAGCCCTAATCAAAACAAGCAAGTCGCCAATATCGACGGCGTTGTCGTTGTTGGCATCCCCGGCGCGTGCCAGCACCGTCAAGCCGCTCACATCGCCGAGACCGCTTGTCACCGGCAACACTGCCGCCAGATGTTTCGCGCCTTTGATGCGAAGAGTGCCGTTTTTGCGCGGCATTCCGGTCAGGATGTAGTAGCCTCGGCTATCCAATACGGCGGTGCGCGTCACATCGCCGCTGTTGTCGGTGGGGCGGAAGGTGAAGGTCACCGAAACCGGCGTTCCGTTGGCAACCATTCCCACGAAATTGACCCGCCCCGAAAGCGTCACCGTACTCGGAGGCACACTGCCCAACAACGGTTGACGCGCCACACCGGGACCGCTCCATTCCAATTTCGCTGCCGCCCCGCCGACGCCCTCTTGATAATCCATCTCGACACGGACGGCTTCCCCCGCATTCAGCGACAACGTGTTGCTGTACTCCGTTGGGGCTTGACCATACCACGCATTGACGAGCAACAGGTTTTTCACCCAGAGATGGACGCCATCATCGGTGATGGTATAGAAGCGATAGGTTCCGGTCTGCGGAGCCGTCACCCACCCGATCCAACGCGCCGAGATGTTATCGGATTGAATTCCGCCACCCGGAGAACCGCCGCCCCAATCAAAATTGATCGGGTTATCGAATCGGGTAGACGCCAGCGTTTGGAAATAGAGACCGTTGCCGGTATCGTTGAAGTAGGTCGCCGTGAACGCGCTGTTGTTCAAGGCGCGTGGTGTGGAAAGGGCGACGGGCGAAACCGTCTCCGCACCATCGGGAAAGACCGCGACCAATTGATAGAACCCGGTGGCTCCATTGGCAAGCCCCGTATCGGTATAGCCCAACGCCGTCATATTCGAGGCGATTTGGGTGTAGGTTCCGGCACGAGACGCGGAACGGCGCACTTTGTAGGAACTCGCTCCCGTTACGGCATCCCAAGTCAGGGACAGTTGCGTATCGCCCGCCGCAATGCGTGGCGTTGAAGGTGCGGAACGGCGATTGACCTGCTCATAACCTACAAGGAGAGGCAACGCACTGGCATTCAGAAACCCATAGCGCATGGGAGCCTGACCGCGCAATAACTCCCGCATCTCCAAGCCGCGAGACTCTCGTACCAGAACCGTGTAGGGATCGCCCGAATAGCACACCTCTCCCAATGTCGCCGAGAGTCTGGCGTCCTCCACAGTGAACATGGGACCGAGACGCCCCTGTGTCGTGGTATAGGAGAGTCCACCGAGAACTTCCGTCGCGCCGCCGTTTTTTGTTTCGACCAGCGTACCGCCGCGTTCGGTTTTCAGTCCCAAAATCCACAGGTTCGCGCCGTTGTTGGAGATATGGATTCCCTCCGTCTCGGCGTTGAATTGTCGCACCCACACATTCTGAGTGTTGAACACCCAATCTCCGACGATATTCTCGAAGAAGAGATTGCCCGTTCCGGTCACATTTCCGCTCATCCCCAACTGATTTTTGAGAACGACGGTGCGGTTCGAGGTGTTATTGAACTGGTTGCCATCCGAGCCAAATCCGATGACGATGTCCTCAAGCAAAACGGTGGGCGATGTGCCGTTGACGACCTTGAACAGTGCTGTCCCGACGGTATAGATGCTGGCGTGCATTCCGATAATGCGGCGCACATTGCCTCGAATCTCGACGGGAGACGCGAGATAATAGGTGCCGTTGCCCGGAAAATAGACTGTCGTTGCACCGCTGTCAACGGCGCGTTGGAAGGCAGCCGAATCGTCTGTTTCGGAAGTCAGCCGGAAATTGCGGACATTTGCCCATGTACTCGGTGCATCGTCGGGCAGAACAGGCGTTTCTTGAACCGGCAGACCGAGCGATTGGCGCGGCGAATTGAAGAGTTGACTCGGCTGTGAGGAGACATATTCCGCCACGTTCGGAGCCGCAATGCTTGTATTCCCTGCATAGCCATCTCCGGCAATGGATTGGGCGTAGCCGCTTGTTGTGATATTGCGAGCAAACAAAAACTCGGCAAACTGCACGGCGGGCAGAGTCGAAGCCCCTCCGGTTCCTTGCAGATTCGCATCAATCAGCGTCACGAAGCCGTAATCGCTTTTCAGTGCAGTGACGCTATTATTCGAGGTCAATCCGCGAATGGTGAGGCACTGACCCCATGTCCGAATTCCGAATTCCGATTGTCCGATCACCGTGATCGCTTCGAGTGTCTGACTGTTGACCGTTCCGCCGCCGCGAATTCCGGTTCCGAACCCTTCGACCCGTAGCTCTTTGACAAGCAAGGGACCGTTCTGATCCACATAGCCCAGATCGAAGCCGATCAACCCTGTACCGCCCAACGCTTTGACCGTGATGTTTCGCGCCGCACCCACATTATTGGAGTAGAAGCGCATCCCCACGGCTCCGGCATTGTTGGGCTGAACCTCGATGGTCAGATCGCTGACGTTGTTGTTGAACCAGTCGGCGGAGACAAACGAAGCGTCGTCGTTGCCGTTGTACGCCATATCGAGGACGGCTTTGGGCGCGTTGGGGTTGGTAAAGGCTCCGCTTTGGAGGCGCAGGACTGTGCCGGTGCGACTCTGTCCGCGAATATTGGTAAAACCGAATCCAACAAAATTTCGCAGCCGCAATGTATCGGTGACACGATAGACGCCGTTGGGCAGGTAGATCGTCTGGCGTGAGCCTTGCCAATCCAAAATTGCCTGACGCAACGCCGCCGTATCGTCGGCTACACCGTCGCCTTTGGCATTATAGGGAGGGGCTTTGACATTGACGATGCCGGAATCGTCGGGGAAAGAGAGGTTGGCAGAGGGAGGATTTTGCGCCGTTCCTCCGGCAAAAAATCGCGCCCGCCCGAACCCTGCCACGTCGGGATTGCCACCGCCTGATGACGCTCGCCAGCTGCTGTCCACACAGAACCGCAGATACCGCGCCGAAATCGGATATTCGAGGGTCAAGCGTTCGCCGAGATAGGTATCGTTGCCGGGAGCGCGGGCAAAGAAAAAACGACGCGGATAGGTTTTCCATGTGGTCGCATTGTCGGACGATTGGATGGTCACGTTCTGGAAGCCGCGATAGGTAAAGCCCGCCGAGTTTTCGTTCCAGATATGGAATTGATTGACCGTGGTGACACTGCCGAGATCGAACTGCACATAGGGCGTCTCATCGTTGAAGCGTCCCGCGTGTGCGCTGTAAGCAGCAGTATAGGTGATGCCTCCGACAAAGCGATATTGTCCGCTTCCGAGGAAGGTTTCGACGAGTCCATCGTCTGTGGTGATCCGAAACGCCCCGTTATAGCCGGGGACTTGGGCAGAGTTGGATGTCGCCACAACATTCGTTATCCATGGCTGGGCATGGGCAGATACCGCAACCAAAAAGCAGGCTAACAATACCGAGAAGAGACGAAATAGAGACCATCGTTTCATGGTTCAGACTCCTTTGACAAACCGTTGCAAATGACTCGATTGGATTGACAGAACATTGACAGAACAACGTTCTAATGCTACTATAACACAAGTTTTCGGAGGTTGCAAGGGTTTTTCTAAAATTTTAACGTTCATATTAACGTTCATGTTAAGGTTCACATCACCAATAAGTGTTCATAACGGAGAGGGGAAGGAATTAAGTGGCAGCAACTATTCGACAGATCGCCGAGCATACGAGATTGTCTCTTCAGACGGTCAGCCAAATTCTTAACGACAAAGGGGCGGCGTATCGCCCGGAGACTCGCGAACGTGTCCTCCAATCGGCGCAGGAATTGGGGTATCGCCCCAACAGTTCCGCCCGTGCCATGCGAAACGGGCAATTCAGCTGTGTGGCGTTGTTGCTCAGCACCATCCAAGTCAATAGTCTCTTGCCCCCTTCGCTTCTCGATGGCATTCAAGATGGGTGCGCGGAGGCGAATGTGACGCTTTCGATAGCGCGACTCCCGGATGAGAAACTGGTCAGTCCCGATGTCCTGCCCAAAATTCTGCGCGAATGGGGTTCAGATGGCTTGCTGATCAACTACAACTCCGAAATTCCTTCGGCGATGATTGAGTTGATTGAACGCTATCGGCTACCAGTTGTTTGGCTCAACTCTAAACAAGCCCACGATTGTGTCTTTCCTGATGATTTCGAGGGGGCGTATCGCGGAACCGAATCGCTGATCGCATTGGGGCATAGACGCATCGCATACGGGGATTGGATTCCTGTCGGACATTATAGCAGTCTGGATCGCCTCGCCGGATACACACAGGCGATGCAGAAGGCGGGACTAATACCCGTTCGGCTGAGCGAACCGCTCGATCTTTCCAGTCCCCAAACCATCCGGGAGACAGGGCATTGGCTTCTTGAGGACAATCGCCCAACTGCCGTGATCTGTTACAATAACGGTGTCGCTCTCCCGCTTTTTTGCGCCGCCTCTACACTGGGGTTGGTTGTCCCTAACGATCTATCCCTTCTGACGATCAACGATGAACTTTATAATTCGCTCCGGTATGGTCTGGATACCTTGCTTTTGCCGGGGCGTGAGATGGGCAAAACGGCAGTCGAGTTGCTGATGCAAAAAATCACTGCCCCTAATGTGACGTTGCCTCCCTGTGCTATGCCGTTGTCGTTGCACCGTTTCGGTTCCTGCGCTCCACCGGAGCGTTCGTGAAACCAGTGACGTGTTTGCTTGGCGAACTCTTGCAAGATGAGCGGAACGGCGGCAGGCTCCCCATTCCGATAATCTCCTGATAAGCAGGATGCATGGCGATCTGTGGGTTCCGGACGAAAGCGCAATCGTATCCTCTTCCCATTGTTTGGCAAGGGCGTCGAAACGGCTTTGCAGGGCAGATGCCGGGAATGCAAGTTGAATACCGTGTCTGCGCCATCCGCACCACACTCACGAGCGGTTACAGCAATGTCGCGGTTGTCTATGGCAGTTGTGGTTTTGTCGTGTTGGAGATGAGCAAAGCGGCGTAGTGGGTCATTGGGTCGTTGGGTGATTGGGAAATGCGGGAGTGTGCCGAGTTCAATGAGGGACTTGGCATACTTCTTTCTTTTTTCTGTCGTGTTGGCTGCGGCATTCCGTTTTTATCGGCAGACAAGGAGTATTCTCGATAGAATTCCGATAGGAGAACAACGCCGATGAAGAAAAAGAACCAAAAAGCATCTGATGAGACGACAATCACTGGTCTTTCCGGCACAGTCACAAACAAGCAGGTCTCCGATGTTATCATGGACTTGTGCATTCGGAAAGCAGAACTTTTTGACCGTTTCGAGGCGATAGCAGACGCGACGAAAGCAGAATGCCACGCCCTTGACGCAGAATTCAAGCGTATCATGGCTTTGCCGACTACGGATTAAATCGGCGGTTTTTATGAGGAAGGCAACAGTTCATTCCAACTTTCGACTTCGAGCAGACGCAACGACAACGCTTCGAGTTCGGCACGGTCGGTTATGGCGTTGAGGGCGTCAACCGTGCCTTTGGTCGGCATGCCAAAGCGTTTTTCACCAAGCCGCAGAATGACCGCGCGTTCCCCAAGGATTTCGCCTTCTTCGCGTCCTTCTTCAAGTCCTTCGCGCAAAATCGCCTGAAAAGTCACTGATTCTCTCATCTCGACAACTCCTTCTATCACTTGGTCAACGAATGCCTTTTCGTACTTCAATCCCATCAAAATATACGTTGCTGCCCGCAGTTTCTTCTCCTGCGATTGCGGCACAATCTGTGCCAGTTTCGCTTTCACTCGGTTCCAAACGCCCTGCACTCTGGACTTGGCGACTTTGGCGATAGGAGCCAGCGGCAACAGTGCCAACCCAGCATTCAAAAACTGTTCCGGCGGAATCTCCCAAACCCGAATCAGCGTGTAGGAGAAATCCAGCGTACTCATGCCTGAAGGGGAACGCCACTGAATGCGCCCCGTCGCGCCCACTCCCTGTGCATCGGAACGCAGCAGAACACCGATA
>Ga0163154_10005103_pt1 | contig 16885 bp, 16 predicted proteins | sample OliLakLV19MP9P1_FD_148649 | JGI IMG/M metagenome (GOLD analysis project Ga0163154, IMG submission 148649) | Freshwater microbial mat bacterial communities from Lake Vanda, McMurdo Dry Valleys, Antarctica - Oligotrophic Lake LV.19.MP9.P1 | ecosystem: Environmental > Aquatic > Freshwater > Lake >... | reverse complement strand
CATCCCTATAGCAACTTCTAAAATCGAATTGCCTATCATAAAAGATATCCTTCGATATAAACCGAAAATGAACACTACTATTTTAACCGCAATTGGTGATGTGTGCAAATAAATATTAATAAACCCCGCGTTAGACCATCGCTCAAAAAGATGGTCTCTATGGATATATACGATTCTGCTATAATTGAAATTGCAACACATTTATCCCCTTTATACACATTGTTCAGGAGTTTTCTCCAATATGTTCAAGAATTTAGACCTCGCAGAGGCGAATTTTCGTCATCTTGTCTTAGATATTGCGTGGTTTGGTCTCGCTTTGTCCGCGACATCTCGTTTTGCATCGGCTTATGCTATTCGGGTGGACGCAACCGCTACCGAAGTTAATTTATTGGTAGCATTACCGGGCATTGTCATGCTACTGTCTACATTATTTACAGGGTGGTGGCGGCGCAAATTTATCAATGCTGTGCCTGCCCAATTTTACCCGGGATTGTTCTTTCGGTTTATCTACCTATTGCCTGCTTTTACCCCGCTTTTTCCTGTGCGCTACCAACCCGCATGGCTCATTTTTTCTGCCACCGCGCCCGCATTGGCACAAGGTGTTGCTGGGGCAATCTTTATGGAATTATTGCGCGATTCTGTGCCTGTAGAGCGTGTCGCCACGCTATTTAGTCGGCGGGCGATGGCGGTCAATTTTATGCTCATGATAGGTTCTGTGTTTTTTGGGGTCGTCTTGGAAGGGCTTCCTTTCCCACTTAATTATCAGGTCATGTTCTTATTTGCCTTTATTCTGTCATTGGTCAGTTTTTGGCATGTGAATATGGTCAAGATGACCGATGATGTCCCGCGCCCCGTTGAGCAAAATACACCCGTTATTTCTCAATGGACGGTGTGGAAGATGCCCAATTTCATTTGGGTGGCATTGGTCACGCTGTTTGGGCATATTTCTTATGTGATTATCGCAGGGGTGATTCCGTTGCGCTTGATGAATGAGCTAAACGCGGGTGAGGGGTATATTGCCCTATTTGGACTCGTAGAATTGAGCGTGGCGGCGCTCTCTGCTTATTTTGCCGATAGGCTGATGCTTCGTTGGGGAGCGCAACGGGTGACGGCGTATGCGCTTTTCGTCACATCATTGGCGGCGTTGGTTTTGGCAGTTACCAGTCGGTTAGATGTCGCGCTTCTCTCGGCGATATTTTCTGGCGCAGGTTGGGTACTCGCCAGCACATCCATGTATATTTTGTTGATAGAACGCACCCCAAAAGAATATTCTACCGCCACATCCACAGGTTATCAGCAAGTGGTGGGGGTTGGTATTTTCTTGGGTCCGTTATTGGGGTCGGTGTTGGTGGCGATGAGTTTGTCGTTGGTGGAAATTTTATACGTCACGGTTGCCCTGCGGATTTTGGCGGCGGTCTTTGCTTATATGAATCTTGTGCCAAATCAGCGCCCAAAATGGAGTCGTCGTCGTGTACGCCGTCCTATAGCGGGAAATGTGGCATTGCAATGAAAATTTATGGGGATGCGTTCTGGCATCCCCATTTAATTTTTTTTCTTGGGCATATTTGGTGATGCTTTGAGGGTCTTTTCGACTTCGACCAGCAAAAATTCGCTATTGCGATAATCCCCGCGCAACATTACATAGGCAAATGCCCCCGCCAATAACCCGATTACCGCGAAAAGGTTTTCGTTCAATATCAAAAATCCCACACAGACCGCCACCAACACCACCCCCGAAATTGTTAACCAATAGGCACTCATGCCATCTGGCACAAAGCCATTAATGACCGTATTGCCACCCTCACGGGTGATTTTGGCGTTCATTTGAGTCACACGGGGGAAGAAAAATAGCACTCTGGCGCTACTCGATAGGGAAAATTCGCCATTTTTATTCGCTTTGCCACGTACCCCATTTTTACTATTCTTTTTCGCTTCGATGCGTTCATTGAGGCTCTTGACACAATCTGAGACAGTTTTATCAGTATAGAGTGTAAAGCGCATGGGTTTCCTTTATGGGATAGCGGATGGCAAAAATACCTGCAAATCGGATTATATCATAGGGATGGTGATGCCACCGTCCACCACAAACACCTGACCAGTCGTGAAACTAGACGCAGGAGACGACAAATACATCGCCATGCCTGTGATTTCATCGGGGTCACCAATGCGCCCCATTGGGGTGCGCCCAATCACACTTTGGTGCAGGGTGTCGTTATCCCAGATGGCTTGGGCAAATTTCGTCTTTATCAGACCGGGTGCGATGGCATTGACTTGGATATTATCGCCTGCTAGTTCCATCGCCAGTGTTTTTGTCATGCTGATGACGGCGGCTTTGGTCATGCTATAAATCCCCTGAAAACCACCCGGACGGATGCCATTTACAGAGGCGACATTGACAATTTTTCCCCCTCCAATTTTTCGCATGTGCGCGACTGCCGCTTGTGTGAGCCAAAAATTGCCCATGATATTAACTTCCATCGTCTTTTGCCACATGCTATCTTCGGCATCCAGCATTTGCCCAAAATGCGGATTGGTGGCGGCGTTGTTGATTAAAATATTCAGCGTGCCAAAATGGGCGATGGTCTGTGTGACCAAATTTTGCAAGGCAGATTTATCGCCATTATGGGCGGCAATGCCAATGGCAGAATGACCCGCATCGGTGAGTTGTTTGGCGGTTTCATCACACGCATCTTGCTTGCGACTGGAAATAACCACTTTTGCACCCGCTTGGGCAAATCGTTCTGCAATCGCTTGCCCAATCCCGCGTGTAGACCCTGTGATGATGACCACCTTGCCCGTAATATCAAATAAATTTTTTGGCTCAGACATGACATGCACTCCTGTGTATCAAATAAATTTTATTCATAGGGCAATTATGGCTATGGGGCGGGAATAAGTCAAATTTTGCGTTATAATTTGAGGGATATAACTAGAACTATTGCGAGAAGATAGAGTCACATGACCACAGATATGAAACGTGCCACGCGCGTCGGCTGGCGTATTGGGTTGCTGAGTACCCTCATTGGGGGGCTATTTGCCCTATCCATTTTGCTTGCTCACCCCGATGGCATCATGGCATTTTCGCATATCGGCACCCGCTTTAGTTTGGGTATCCCCAAAGATGCAGGTGGTACAACGGGGTATGACGGACAATTTGCCTATTTTATCGCCCGTGATGGGGCAGGGGCAGAACCGTTTATGGACGGCGCGAGTCTGCGCTATCAACGGATATTTTACCCACTACTCGCCCGTGCATTGGCATTTGGACAAGCAGAGTTAGTGCCGTATACGCTGGTACTCATCAATATTATAGCGTTGGGGGTGGGGGCTGGTGCATTGGCATATATCCTCACATGGGCGGGAGGTAATGGTTATCTGGCGCTGGTATATACCCTATGGCTAGGAAATTTATTTGCTCTGCGCTTTAATCTGCACGAAATATTATGCTTTGCGTTGGCGTTGGTGGCGGTTATCGCGTATATGCATCGGCGCTATATTCCCACGATTGGCTTATTGATACTCGCTACCATGACCAAAGAAATCGGCTTTCTGATTGCCATCGGCTTGGCGCTCCATGCGGTATTTGGACGCGGAAAAGTGCGCTGGGCGATGCTCATTGCAGGTGCGCCCCTATTGACCTTTTTGCTGTGGTGGGGATTTATGCGCCTATGGTTTGGGACACTGCCCACACAGTATCCCGCCGCCAAATTGCATCTGATTCCGTTGCAGGGTATGTTCGACACGCTCACCGCCACCTACGAAATCACAGGGGCGGCGCGGACGGTGAATTTTATTTTGCTGGCGCTATTTTTGGGCATCCCCACGGTGTTATTGGGGATATTGTGGCTCATGACCATCATCAAACAAGTGCGGTCACAACCCCTTGCACCCGTATATCGCCGTTTTGGGATGGTGATGCGGTCTGAATATTCACTCCCGTTATGGCTATTGTTGCCGTGTGTGGGATTTGTGCTGACCATGCCCGATGTGAGTTGGCGCGACCCCGCCGCCGCCTATCGGGTGGCTGTGCCAAGTGTGATTGGTGGGATGATATTTATGGCGGGGTTTTATCCCAAAAAACTAAAATGGTTGGTTGCTTTATGGTTGCCTGCCACCGCGATGTTGCTCATGTTACCCGAATTATGGACGAGCCGACCCAGCTAAAGGACATAACCATCAGTAGCGCGGTTGCCATAATATGCGGTAAGCTAGGGTGAATACACGTTTATACACAGGAGTTTTTACATGGCACAACAAGGCAAACCGAAATTCGCATTTTTTAATGGCAAAATTGTCCCCATAGCAGAAGCCACTGTCAATGTCATGACCCACGCACTGCATTATGGCACAGCCGTTTTTGGTGGATTGCGTGGCTATTGGAGCGAATCCGATGAGCAGTTATATGTGTTTCGTCCGTATGACCATTTTAAGCGATTGCTCGCCTCATCACGCTTGTTGCGGATGAATTTTGATTATACGCCACAACAACTCACCGACATTTTGATGAATTTGCTCCGCACTGAAGGCTTTCGTGAAAATTGCTATGTCCGCCCATTAATGTATAAATCCACCGAGATGATTGGTGTGCGTATACACGATGTAGACGACGATTTCACCATGTTTGCGCTTCCCTTCGGGCGTTATGTAGATAACGAAGAAGGGGCGCATGTGTGTTTTTCGTCTTGGGTACGGGTGGAAGACAATGCGATTCCCGCACGCGGAAAAATTTCTGGGGCGTATGCCAATTCGTCGCTCATCAAAAGCGATGCGGTACTCTCTGGTTATGATGAAGCCATCACGCTCAATCAGGATGGGCATGTTTCAGAGATGAGCGCGGCGAATATTTTCCTTGTGCGCGATGGTGTGGTTTATACACCCGGATTATCTGGCAATATTTTGGAAGGCATCACACGCCGTAGTATCATCCAATTATTGCGGGATGAATTAAAAATTGAGGTGGTTGAGCGCGATATTGACCGCACAGAGGTGTATGTGTCCGATGAAGTATTTATGTGCGGAACGGGCGTGCAAGTGGCGGCTATCACCCGTGTGGAACATCGGCTAATTGGTGATGGTAGCATGGGCGAAATCACACAGGCTTTGCGGAATTTGTATTTTGATGTGGTCAATGGGCGGGTGGAAAAATATCGTCATTGGCTCACGCCCGTTTATGTCAAAGAAACCGCTAGTTAAACAAGAGGTGTATGGATGGCTGGACGTATTGAATGGGACAACGAAGACAAAACGATTTTGCTCAATACTTATGAAGGCGATGTTGTGCTAGAAGATTATTATCGTGTCACCGACCTGACCTTTGATGAACTGAACAAAGTGCCTCATACGGTGCATACGATTATGCTTCGTAATGTAAAAACAACGCCCACCAGTATGTCTAAGGTGATGCAATATGCCAATAAAAAAACGCCTGCTAATTTGGGGATGAGTGTGATTGTGGGTGGAAGCCATTTTACGAGGATAATTGTCAAAATGGCGAAGGTAATTGCCCCTAAATTAGCCAAGGAAGTCTATTTTGCCGAGTCGGTTGAGGAAGCCAGAAAGATTATCGCAGAAAAATCGGGTGAATCGGCTCATACATCCTAAAAATAATATGGCGTATGGTGGTTATATGTCCCTAAAGCAGATACTAATTGGGTCAAGTGGTGTTATCATCAAAGATGAACATAACACCATTTTGTTTTTTATACACAAGGACGATTAAATGACCACCAATACTTATGCCAAAGAACAAATTATTGACGATTTGAAAGCCATCCATCAGTCTATCCGCCAGACGGTTGTGGATATGCCAGAAGATAAATTATTCGCGGGTTCAGAGACCGATTGGTCACCTGCGGATTATCTTAAGCACCTCATTATCACCAACAAGCCGTTTGCCAAAGGATTATTGACCCCGCGTGACCAGATGGAAGCCCTATTTGGCAAATCTGAAAATGCGTCTATGACCTATGATAAGTTGGTAGCGATTTATCAGAAGATGATAGATGAGGGACTCCGTGCGGAATTTGCGCCGAGTGTGACCCCTGTTAATTATCGGATGCCAGAGGGAATTACCAATATAAAAACCTATTTGGTAGAAACATGGGACGATGCCAATCAGCGTGTGGTGAGTGCATTGGAAAATTGGTCAGAGGAAGACCTTGATGTGTATCGGTTGCCACATCCCGCAATTGGGGCAATTACCGTGCGCGAGATGTTGTATTTCACGGTTCATCACAACCGTCTGCATGGAAACGATATTGCACAGGGGTTAGAGAGTTAATTTTTTACGCTAGTATTGTGTAAGGGCGCAATAGATTGCGCCCTCGTTAAAAATTGCTGTGTGCTGTAATGGACGACTAGCGAAGTGTATGTCGTCCACACAATTGTTTTTTGTTTATCAGAGGCAATTAGAAGCCCATCGCCCGCCCGATGATTTCTTTCATGATTTCGGTTGTGCCACCATAGATAGATTGCACCCGCGCATCCAAATAGGCTTTGGCGATGGGATATTCCATCATATAGCCATAGCCACCGTGCAATTGCACACAGGTATCTACCACGCGCTTGAGCAATTCGGTTGTCCACCATTTTGCCATCGAAGCGACTTCTGTGGTCAATTCACCTTTATTCAGTTCTTCCACGCATTTATCTACAAAAACTTCTGCGATTTGAATTTCGGTTTTCATCTCTGCAAACTTAAAGCGTGAATTTTGGAATGTGCCGATAGGACGACCAAATGCCTCGCGTTCTTGGGCATATTTCATGGTCATTTCGAGGGCGGCTTTTGAGCCAGCCACCGCGCCGATGGCGATACTCATGCGTTCTTGGGGGAGTTCTGTCATCAGATAGAAGAAGCCTGCGCCTTCATCACCGAGCAGGTTGTTTTCTGGCACTTGCACATTGCTAAAATACATTTCAGCGGTGTCTTGGGCTTTCATCCCCATTTTATCGAGATTGCGCCCGCGTTCAAAGCCTTCCATCCCACGTTCAATGAGGAGCAAGCTAATGCCCGAATGTTTTTCTTCTGGTGTTGTCTTGACGACTGTAATCACAATATCGCTATTGATGCCGTTGGTAATGAAGGTTTTTTGACCATTCACTGTAAAACAGCCATTTTCGCGGATGGCGGTGGTACGCACGCCTGCGAGGTCGCTACCTGTGTTGGGTTCTGTCATGGCGATAGCCGTGATATATTCGCCACTGACCATTTTTGGCAAGAAGCGTTGTTTTTGCTCTTCTGTGCCATAGTGCAAAATGTAGGGGATGCAAATATCGTTATGGAGCGAAAATCCGGGACCAGATGCGCCCACTTTGACCAATTCTTCGGTGATGATGGCGTTGTAGCGGAAATCCACCACACCCATGCCACCATATTCTTCTGGCACGTTGAATCCCAAAAAGCCGTTATCACCTGCTTTTTTCCATACTTCACGGGGGACAAGTTTATTTTTTTCCCACTCTTCATGATGTGGCATAACTTCGCGCTCGACAAACTTGCGGAACGAGTCGCGGAACATCTGATGGTCTTTTTCAAAAATTTCACGTTTTAACATGCTCATGCTCAAAAAATCCTCTACACACTATTTAATTAAATGTTCATTAGATTATATCCTATTGTGCAAGGATTTGGTATGAATTGCAAGTGAGAAGGTGATGAGATGGATTTACTTACTTTGAATAACCATGCGAATATAGAGTTGTTCGTCTGTTTTAATTTCTAGGATGGTTGGATAATCTTGAGATAAAATGGTCATCACTTTTTTGAGTTGGTTATGTTTTGTACTACGATAAGTCAGAGGGTCATACTCAGGATATAATTTTCTTACTGTGCTACCTAATGGCGAAAGAGCTATCCAACCATCTACATGACTAACTTTTTCCATTTTTATGACTTCTGTGTAGGCTTTAAGAAATTTTTCAATCTCGCTTTTAATACGCACATAATGAGTTTTTTCTTCGCCATCGGTATCTTCACGGAATTCAACAATATTAGGATATTGTTCTACAAGTTTTTTTACTACTTTCATCACTTTAGCTGGTTTATGACTCTCGTTTGGATATAATTCATTGAGTGCTTGTCCTAGCGCAGAAAGTGTTATCCAATCAGCATCCTCAGATACAAAGCGGTATACCTCAATAACATATTTATAAGCCATCCAAAATTTGACCATAACATGATCCATTGCAATATAATGGATTACAGGTTTGTTATCATTAAGTTCTTGCAATGTAATTACGGAGCTGTAAATGTTGGTAAAGTTTTTCGTCTGGGTAACAAAATCAGGCATTTTTTGAGGTACATTGGTATAACCATCCGAGTTGAGTTCTTTTATTATTTCTCGAATAGGTTGTAGAGGAATAAAACCTTCATTATTTTGAAGATTTTTATTGAAACAGGATTCATAGGCACTTACAAATAATGATTCAAATGTCATCTGAACAATAGGTTGTGAGGTAGCAGTTGTAGTAACACCATTATTGGATATGGCTGGTTGGAGTGATTCGATAGTAATAAACTCATCACACACCTCTCTAAAGGGTGTATTCTCTATTCCAATACCTAATACCATCAGATTTTGTTCGCGGATACGTATGGCTAGATGTGCAAAATCACTATCACTAGAAACAATGCAAAAGGCATTTATTCTGTCTTTTTCAAGATGCAATATGTCCATTGCGTCAATAACAAGGGCAATGTCAGTTGCATTTTTATTTTTACTGCCATTGAACCGATGAGGTGTTCCAAGCGCATAACGATTGACTATTTCTCGCCATACTTTGAGTTGCTCTTGTGACCAATCCCCATATACGCGCTTGATACCAATATCACCGTATTGTTTGATTTTATCTAATATTTGGGGGATAAGTGATGGTTGTGCATTATCACCGTCAATGAGTAATGCAAATACTTTTCTATCGTTTGACATATCAGCTTCTGGGCTTCCTATTCAGCAGGGCTTTTTATTTATGAGATTAATTATATCGAATATTTGTTATTTTGTAATTAGAGAAAATTACATTGTTTTTATTGTTATTGTGCTTTTCGCACAGTGACGATGATAAAATTGGGGATGTTCAAATTAAATTCTGGCGCTGGATTGCCGTTTTCTTGCAACAATTTACGGGCAATGCGGATCCCCGCGCCAAATTGCTCTACATGCTTGAGTGTTTTCATGACAGTTGCTAAATTGGGGTTGCGATAATAGGTTGCATAAGGTTGACCAAAATTGTCTTTATTGACTGTCCCCTCAAGCCCACCCGGACTGATAATTTCGATACGGTCATCAAACCAAACCACACGAACAGGTGAATAACTGGTCTCATAATCACGATGTAAAAGGGCGTTAATCACCAACTGGCGCAATGCTTCTAGTGGATAATCGTGTTTGACAACTGTCCTATCGCCTGCGGTGATATTGGTTTGTGCGGTGATATTGACCCGCATTTTATCCATGATATTTTTTATCATATCATCGAGCCGACCATCTATTTCTTGGGCATCGAGAGTTATGCCACCAATATCGTTATTCGGATATCGCACAAACTGAATATACACATGGGGTAAAAAATAGCGGATGTCGTTGCCAGCCGCCAATAATCCAGAAACTGTTGGTGTCCCATCGGGTGTTGATAAGTGTAAAGCCGACAGCTGATGTTCAATTGTACGGTCATTTTCTTCGAGTATCTCTGGCGATACCGCACGCGGGATATACACCTCTCGTAAATAAATAAGATTGAGGTCTGATAATGTGGCTCTGGATATAGGCGATATATCATAATCGGTGTATTTACGTTTTTTCGTGAGTGTGACTTCTTCGCTACGAGTCGCTTTTCGGGTACTAGGACCAACACGTACCCAAATATGATTATTCCTCTTATCATCTGTATAAAAAATTGGAGTATTTTCAGATGGATGAACGATAATCGCAACCACATTACACCTATTTAAGGTATGTTTTTGCACCGCCATTGTGGGAAAAGGCAAAATTTTACCTTCATTACGAATACTAGCTATATCGGAGAGTAATTTGTCGTCAATAGGGATATTGGCACAGCTACCATCATCTTTTTGACCAATAAATATCACGCTTGGTTTATTATGATTGGGGAGGTCATTGGCAAAGGCACAAATGGATTGACAAATTTTTTCTTTTGTTTCATAGAAGAGTTCTTTGCGTTCTATACGATCTGCTTCACCCTGTAAGAATAAATCCAGCAATTCACTTTCATCCATCTTTTACACCATCCCTTATGACAATCCCATGAGTTTAATTATATAGGATTTTCTGCCCCTTTGGGATATGCTTATAGATGTGCAAAAAATTGTCACTAGGAGAAATTTTTATCATGACGAGTACCATAACACCTAAGCGAAACTCACTAGACCCTATCCTCCGTCCCAATAATATTGCCATCATCGGCGCAACCGAAAAAGAGGGCAGTGTGGGGCGTACCATTATCAAAAACTTGCTTGCGAATCCATTTGGCGGGACAATTTTCCCCGTTAATCCCAACCGCCCCAACGTGATGGGCATCCGTACTTATCCCAATATTAAAACCATTCCAGACCCGATAGACCTCGCCGTTATCGTCACCCCCGCCAAAACTGTGCCTGCTATCATCAAAGACTGTGTAGAAATTGGGGTGCCAGGGGCAATTATCATCTCTGCGGGGTTCAAAGAGGTTGGTGAGGAAGGGCTAGAATTAGAACGTCAGATTATGGAAACTGCCAGAGGCAAAATGCGGATTATTGGACCCAACTGTTTAGGTGTGATGATGCCCCTATTTGGCTTAAATGCCACCTTTGCAGGGTCTATGGCGCGTCCGGGAAATGTGGCATTCATCAGCCAAAGCGGGGCGATTTGTACCGCCGTTTTGGATTGGAGTTTTGAGGAAAATGTGGGCTTTAGTGCCTTTATTTCCATTGGCTCGATGATGGATGTGGGTTGGGGCGACCTCATCACCTATTTGGGCAATGACCCCAATACGCATAGTATCGTGATTTATATGGAATCTATTGGCGATGCCCGTGCTTTCTTGTCTGCCGCCAAAGAAGTGGCGCGTACCAAGCCGATTATTGTTATCAAAGCGGGACGCACCGATGCCGCCGCCAAAGCCGCCGCATCGCATACAGGCTCACTTACAGGGAGCGATGAAGTGCTGGATATTGCCTTCCGTCGTGTGGGTGTGTTGCGGATTGACCGCATATCGGATGTGTTTTACATGGCAGAGGTATTTGCCAAGCAACCCCGCCCCAAAGGGAAGCGATTAACCATTGTGACCAATGCGGGTGGACCGGGTGTATTAGCGACAGATGCCCTCATCAGCGATGGCGGAGAACTCACCGAAATTTCTGAGGCGACACTCAACGAATTGAATAGCTTTTTGCCATCGGCGTGGTCGCATAACAATCCTATTGATATTTTGGGTGATGCCGATCCCTTGCGCTACGCCAAAGCCTTAGAAATTGCCGCCAAAGACCCTAATAGTGACGGGCTATTGGTCATCCTTACCCCACAAGATATGACCGACCCCACAGGCACGGCAGAAGCACTCCGCCAGTATGCCGATTTGAACGGCAAGCCTGTTTTAGCCAGTTGGATGGGCGGTAGTGCGGTAGAGGCGGGTATCCGCATTTTGAACCGCGCCAATATTCCCACCTTTGCCTACCCCGATACGGCGGTGCGGATGTTCAATTATATGTGGCGCTATAGCTATAATCTGGATTTGTTGTATGAGACCCCAATGCTCCTGTCGGATGAAGAATATACCCCCAATCGCCCATTGGTCGAGGCGATTATCACCAAAGCGCGTGCCGAAGGACGCACGATTCTCACCGAGACCGAATCGAAACAGGTGCTCGGTGCGTATGGAATGCCCATCATCCCCGATGTGATTGCCGAAACAGAAGATGAAGCAATTATCGCCGCCGAAAAAATGGGTTATCCCGTTGTCGTAAAAATTCACTCGCTCACTATCACCCACAAGACCGATGTCGGTGGGGTGATTTTGAACCTGCGCGATGAAGAGGCTGTCCGCAAAGCCTACCAGACTATCCGCCAATCGGTGGCAGATAAAGCGGGACTTGAGCATTTTAATGGCGTGAATGTTCAGCCAATGGTCAAACTCGATGGCTATGAACTCATTATCGGCAGTAGTGTAGACCCCCAATTTGGTCCCGTTATCTTGTTTGGGACGGGTGGGTCTTTGGTAGAGGTATATAAAGACCGTTCACTGGCATTACCACCCCTCACCACCACCCTCGCACGTCGTATGATGGAACGCACCAAGATTTATGAGGCGCTCAAAGGGGTACGTGGACGTGAGTCGGTGAATATCGCAGAATTAGAGAAATTACTCGTGCGTTTCTCGCAGATTGTGGCAGAACAACACCTGATTGCCGAGATCGATATTAACCCCCTCATCGCATCGCCAGAACGGTTATTGGCATTGGATGCGCGGGTTGTCTTGCACCCGGTAGAAGTCACCAAAGACCATCTGCCAAAACTCGCTATTCGTCCCTATCCACAACAATATGTCCACCAATCCAAAGCCAATGATGGCACAGCTATCACCATCCGCCCCATTCGACCAGAAGATGAAGCGATGATGATTAAATTCCACGAATCGCTATCAGAACGCACCGTGTACATGCGCTTTTTTACCCCATTCCAATTGCAACAACGGGTGTCGCATGAGCGTCTGTCGCGTATTTGCTTTATAGATTATGCCCGTGAGATGATTTTTGTCGCCACACGCAAACATGCCAAGACCAACGAGACCGAAATTTTGGCGACCATGCGCCTCACACCCGATGCCAACAACAATTTGGAATTTGGTCTGCTGGTCAGCGATAAATTTCAGGGACAGGGGCTTGGTAAACAATTGCTCCAACGGGCGATTGATTATGGCAAAAAAGAAGGGTATCCCAACCTCATCGGGACAATTTTGCCAGAAAATACGACCATGTTGCATTTGGTAGGTGAATTGGGCTTTGCACAGACCATCACCGATGATAAGAGCATTTTGGCGGTGCTGGCGCTATAGCATATTCAATTTGGAACTATTTCTCATTAGATGTAGCATAAATATCGGTGATGTAATATATTGCGTCCCCGATATTTATATTACACGAGCATAACGGCTATAATTGAGGTCATAATGATTGAATTTGAAAAATTGGAATCGGATATACTCATTTATCATTGGATTGATGATGTAATATGCGTGGCGAAGAGCAAATTCTCCAAATTGCCAAACAGGTAGAAACAGACCATTATGTCGCTATCATCAATATGCAACGGATGCGAGGCGTACCCCGTGATATTGCACAAATGCGTGCCAATATCCGTGAAGAGATTAAACTTGGGCTAAAAGGATATGTGATTTTGGGCGCACCAGCAGCGGCAAAATCGTTTGCGAAATTGCTTTCCCCACTGACAACACTCCCTTTTAGTAACTACAAATTTGCAAATTCACTAGAGGAAGCAATTCTATTGGCGCGTGAATTGCTTCAAAAAGAATGACTAATGCGATGTTATGCTGTGGCTGATAGTACAGGCTGTTCGGTTACAGAATTTGATTCCATATCCCCTAGCTTATTCAACCGCCATAAGCCAATAAATCCCCATAAAATCACCACCGTATAGGTCAAGCCCTGTGTGGTGAGGATATAGGCGATAGCCTTTTCATCACTCAATCCGAATAGCGCAAATATCGCCACACTCACCGATTGATAAATGCCCACATAGCCCGGTGTGGATGGCGCGGCGCTGGCGAGTCCCAATGATGCCAACAGGAATAATCCTTGTAGCGGGCTAAGGGCGATGCCATACCCCCCTGTGACAATCAGGGTAGCTATGACATCCAACGACCATGTTGCCAACGATAGCATGATAAAAAATCCTGCACGGCTAGGATTTTGGAAGGCTTTCATCCCCAATAAAAATTGTTTCACAAATTCGATGAGTTTCCCTTTGATTTTTTCTGGGATGGGTGAACGGGTCATCTGGGTAGTTATCCATCCCGATAGATAGGGCAGGAGTGTGAGCGAAAATCCGCCGATAATCCCCAAAATCAACATGGATGTTGTGGCACTCCGCAACCAATCGGGTATATTAGGGAAGGTGGTCAATCCTAGCAGAATCGAACACACCAATAGCACCGCGTCAAAAATGCGTTCTGTGAGGGCGGTTGCCAGCACATAAAACATGGGGATGCCTGTCTTGCGCGAGAGCAATACAGACCGAATCACTTCTCCCGCACGGGCAGGCAAAAAACTATTGCCCAAATAACCCGCGCATGTCGCCCAAAAGACGGTGAGGGGATGAATGGGCTTTTCTGCGCTCAGTAGCACTTGCCAACGCAATCCGCGCAAAAAATAGGACATGACAATAATTATCCACGCCCCGCCTAATACCCGAATATCGGCAGTCCGAAAAATGGCTAACGTCTCGTTCCAATCCAAGTTGCGGAGCGCCAGATAGAGCAATAAAACGGCTAATGCGCCAATAATGATGTATGAAAAGCGAATTTTGCCAAATAATTTGCCATTTTGAATCATGGAGACTCCTCAGTTTCAATTGTGTATACGGCTAAAATCGCAGGGACGCGCTCAAATGAGCGTAGGGTAGAACTTGTCTCTGCAACGTACATCATGGTTGAGCGCCCACCATCCAAATTAAACGCGTCTACCAATTCCAAGTCGCTGGTGGCTAAAAATGTGCTTAAATCGCTTAGGCTGGGACCAAAAATGGGCGTGACAATGAGCAATACACGTCCTTGTTCATCTATCCCAATGGCGCTACGCCGAGACGCGCTTCCTGCTTGGTCAAAACTCGCCTCGCCGTTATAGACCAGCATCGGAAAACCCTGCACCGCGTGTTGAATCGTGGTCATATCTTCAATAATTGGCTCATAGATGTTGTGGGTGATGGTGGGGATATTATCTGTGATAGCAAATGTGCCACCCCTATCGGTATAACTACGCCCAAATGTCACCCCATGACTGATAAATAACCCGAGTACGCTATCATCCACATCAAAAAAATTGGCGTTCATGATGATTTGGGCGGTGGGGTGGGTGGTGCGCCAATCGTCTATATAGGCGGTCTCATTGGGTTGATAGTGCGCCTCAAACCGATAATGGGTGGGGTCTATCCGCAAGACATAGAGTTGCAAAATGGGGTTATTATCCATCTCGATGGTACGTTCTTCTAACCCTGTTGCCAGTGTCCGCCAATCGGTCTGCGGGACGGGGGCAAGAGCATTGCTGGCATCTTGAAAGCATCCAGAGAGTAGGAGCATTATCATGCCAAATATTACGCCAATGAATCCTTTATAACCAAACAATTTCACCAATCCTATCTTGATTTATGTTTTTAATCCATGTTATAATATGGCTTATCTGCAATAAATTCAACGGGCGTTTAGCTCAGCTGGTTAGAGCGCACGGTTCACATCCGTGAGGTCAGGGGTTCAAGTCCCTTAACGCCCACACAAAAGCCATCCCTATGGGGTGGCTTTTTTGTTTTATACTCCCAAATGGGTTGCATCGGAGGGCTTCACGGCTTATCATAAATTAAATAATGTTTTAATTTTGCATACATACAAAGGATATTTTTTAGATGAGCCAATTACCCCCTGTAGAAAAATTTTCCACACAAGGCGGTGTAAAAATTTATCGGTTGCCGATGATGGTTTTTCCCGGATTCATCGGTTATAGCTATCTTCTCCTCAACGCAGGTGTGCCAACCCTAGTGGATTGTGGGTCTGGCATTGGGGATTCTAATGACCATTTGCTGGCGGGTATTCAAGCCGTAGCCGATACGTTTGGCGAAAAAATTGGGCTAAAAGATATTCAACATATCCTCATCACCCACGGGCATATTGACCATTTTGGCGGTACGGCATTTATGATGGAGCAAACGGGGGCAAAGGTAGGGATTCACGAACTGGATAGACGTGTGTTGACCGCCTATGAAGAACGGGTCATCATGGCAACCAAAGACCTGCGTGTTTATTTGGAACGGGCGGGTATGAGCCATGAAGAACGCAAATCTATGATGGATATGTATGGCTTTGCCAAGAAAAATATTAGCTCCATCACAGTGGATTTTAGCCTCGATGAAGATGTTTTTTTTGAGGGGATGCAATTTGTTCATGTTCCTGGTCATTGCCCTGGTCAAGTGGCAATTATTATAGACGAGGTGATGTTGAGCGCCGACCACATCCTCTCGCGCACGACACCCCATCAAGCACCAGAGAGTATCACCCATTACACGGGTTTGGGACATTATAAAGATTCGCTCCGCAAAATCGAAAAAATTGACGGTATCGAATTGGCGCTCGGTGGGCATGAAGACCCCATCTACAATTTTTATGAGCGTGTACGCGAAATTCGTGCCAGCCATGAGCGCAAACTTAACCGTGTATTCGATATTATCAAAGATGCGGGACATCCTGTGACCATCCGCGAGGTGACACGCCTCATGTACCCCGACAAATCGGGATATGACACACTGCTTGCGTTGGAAGAAGCAGGGGCGCATATTGAATATCTCTATCAACACGGATTAATCTCGGTGGCAAATTTACATCAGGTTGAGGATGAAGATAATCCCGCGTTGCAATATGTGACGACATAAATTTTTTGGGGAATAGCTTGTTATGTTGCTATTCCCCTTTATCCATTCGCATTATACATTGCGGATGGGCGCGGTGGGGGTGGGTGTTGGGGTGACTGTCGGTGTTGGGGTGGCGCGTGGGTCGGTGGTGGGAGTGATAGTCGGTGTGGGTGTGTCCGATGGGGTGCGGGTTGGCGCAATTGTCACTGTTGGCGGTGGGGTATAGGTCATCGAGGCGGTGGGAGTGGGATTTTGTGCTT
>Ga0163154_10005101_pt1 | contig 16889 bp, 9 predicted proteins | sample OliLakLV19MP9P1_FD_148649 | JGI IMG/M metagenome (GOLD analysis project Ga0163154, IMG submission 148649) | Freshwater microbial mat bacterial communities from Lake Vanda, McMurdo Dry Valleys, Antarctica - Oligotrophic Lake LV.19.MP9.P1 | ecosystem: Environmental > Aquatic > Freshwater > Lake >... | reverse complement strand
ATGGATGAGTTGCTGGTGGCAGACATACGCTTTGCTAGTCCGCCATTACACTCATGCCTATTTTTGAGGGGTGTAATGGCTGTACTAGACCCTTCAGGGTCGTATGTCAGCCACAAAAGATACGCCATATTTTATCACTGTAACAAATATCAACATGCCCTAGCGTAGCGTATGTCGTCACTCTGGTATATGTCAGACACAGGATGAATCTCCCTAAGCACAATATGTCTCTATAGCCAGTATAGCACTATTTTCCTGATGCCAAATATAACGCGACATGACGATTGACCATCGCTTGTAGGGTAAATTGGTCGGTGAGGCGGGTATATCCGCCCTCCCCCATGCGCCCACGCAGGGGTTCATCGGATAACAATTTTTGGAGCGCATGGGCAATTTTTTCCACGTCTTTCGGCGGGGTGAGCAAACCTGTTTCGCCATCTATTACAATTTCGGGGATAGCGTCTACCGCACAGGCGATAATCGGCAAGTGATACGACATCGCCTCTAATAACACGATACCAAAGCCCTCCCATAATGATGGAAATAAAAACAGGTCACTGGCGGCGTATATCGGCGCGGTATCGGCTTGCCATCCCAAAAAGTGGATACGCTCGGACAATCCCAACGCATCGGCTTGTGCGGTGAGCGCCTGTTGCAAATCGCCATCCCCCGCGAGGATATAATGGGCATTGGGGAAATCATCGGCAATCCGCGCAAAGGCGTTAATGCCGTTATCCAGACCTTTTTGAGCCGTGAGGCGTGCCACTGTGCCAATCACCAACGCATCGGCGGGTAAATTGAGTTGTTGGCGTGCATCGGCTTTGGGCATGGGTATGGGTGGGGTAATGCCATGATAGATGATTGTGATTTTATGATATGGGACATGCTCCGCCGTATGGGTAAAATCTGCCACCGCTTGGGCGATAGCCACGTTTTGCGTGAATACCTTTGCCAATAATCCCCATTGGCGCTTTTGCCGATAGCTATCCACATTATGGCGGGTCGAAATCCGCACTGGCACCCGCGCCCACCACCCCGCCAATCCGCCCCAAAAATCGCCATGATATAAATGGGTGTGAATGGCATCGGGTTGGCGGGTACGGATAAATTTTGCCAGTTGGCGAATGGTGTTGGGGGTCTTTGGGCTGATAAGGGGCGTGGTTTGTGGCAATTTTAGGCTATGGACAGGCACATCACCCGCCTGCAATTCGTCTATGAACGCCGCTGGTGGGGGCTGATGCGAAAAAATACACAGCATTTCGGCATCTATCCCCTCTTTTTTGAGGGCGGGTAGCAAATGGAGCAGATGACGCTCTGCCCCTGCGATTTTTTCTACTTGGGCGATATGTAAGACGCGCATGGGTTAATTTACCAACGCCTGAACAACCACGACATAACCCACAGGCATATCTTTTTCGTAGCAATTGCCACCCAAAATCACCTCACCCGCCTCACATTCATAGCGATACACGCGCAACGACCGCGAGCCGTACCATTCGTCTGTGGCCTCTATCAGCCAATCCTCTGCGATAAAATCGCGTATCCATAGGGGCAATTCTTTGGGGGGGACGCTGGCATCGTAGCCGACATACACCCGTGACGGACGATGAATAGTGAAGCGTAGCCAATCTTGCCCACGGATATTTCTATCGGCATAACCAGTCCGAATCGCAGGCAAGCCACATAAAATCACGGGACATTTGTTTATCTCATAGCCCGTATCCAAAAAGGCTTTTTGCCCCACTGCAAAGGTGTATTTTTCATAGGTGCGGTCACTACGCGACTCAATGCCAGACAAAATGGGATTATTGGCGTTTTCGTAGCGAATGGTATAGGCGGGTGTTGGGCGAATTTTTTGCTCTGCAATCACCGCCATGCCCCCCACCACCGACACCAGTGGGTCTAGGTTACGCACTTTTTCCGCGCCAAACATATCTGCCAGCATATCGGCAAAAGCAGGCACAAGCGATGACCCGCCCGTGCGGAGGACGACATCCACCTTATCCGCAGAAAAATTGGCTTGTGTGAGCAATTCGATGATACCATCACGGGCTTTTTTGACATCGGCGGCAATCAGACGGTCAAAGCGTTCACGGGTGATGGTCTCATCAATCTGAATTTCGCCATGCACAAAGCGCAGGTGGGTGCTTTCTTGGGTAGAGAGTTCGCGCTTGGCGAGTTCTATCCGCCGAAATAGCGTATAGCCCAAATTCTCTTTGGCGAGTGTCTCTAAGGCACGCATGGCGCGGTTATTGGTGCTTTTTTCCTGAAATTCTTTAATCCGTTGCATATATTCGGGCTTAGAGAGTTCTGGCATGGTCTGCCATGCGTCTAATAATTCTAGCATTTCATAAGGAAAGGGATATTTTTCTTTGCCTACGCGCACATCTTTGCCAAAATATTTTTGGAGATATTGCATGATGCGCTTGTCGAGGTCATCGCCACCGAGCAAAACGCCCCGTGTGGCAATCACATTGGGCGGAATTATGCCACCGATTTCCGCGAGGGTGAGGTCGAGCGTGCCACCGCCAAAATCGAACACAAACGCGGTTTGGCGCTCTGGACTGCGGATATGCTCTAAATACGTCACGCCGAGCGGTTCATCGGCAAAGGTAATATCGGTGAATCCTGCCAGCAATGCACCTTTGTAGATAATTTCTTCGGCGCGAACATTAACATACGCTTCATCAGAAAATTTGACAGGTCGCCCAATCACCACCGCCTCACATTCCTCACCGAGTAATGCCTCTGTAGCCATTTTGAGCTGACGCAAAAATGCCGCAATGAGTTCATCGAGGGTATAAAATCGCTCAAAGATACGTGTGCCGTCATAATAGGGGTCACGGAGCATGGTCTTGATAGATTGCAACAAACGCCCTTTAGCATTTTCGTCTATGAGGGCAAATAATTCTTGGATATAGGTGATGGCATCTGCCCCACGACCAGAGACAATCACTTCTGCCTCACCGACTTTACGCTTGCGCCAAGCCACCGCCCGCCCTGTCTCGTGTTGGAGATAGTGCATGGCGGCGCGGATGCCCAATGTGGATTTGCGCTCACGGTCAATATAGATGAGCGAGGGCAACACATTGGGATTTTCGTTTTGGGGGTCAATGATAATCGGTTGCAGGTGATTGGCAGAAAAAACTGCCACCGCCGAATTGGTTGTGCCGAAGTCTATACCAATACGCATAGATATAAAATGCTCCTCTGGTGATGACACGGACGCGGGGGGATATTTTATAAAAAGATGGTTCATTTTACCAGATAAAATTTTTTATGGAAAATAAAAATATCCTCAAACATCTTCTATGCTAGAAATGTTCAGATGGATATAACAAAGTGGGGTTATTATGTATGGGACGACATGGGGGTGTTATAAAACCTGTGGGGTTAGGCAGTTAGATAAGCGACCCCCATACGTTTTGTTCCCATACTATCCTGTTTAGGGGGCAGGATACGTAAACTATAACACAATATTTATATTCCCGCAAGTAAATTTTTCTTAACAATTTATGAGGGATTATTCGATATAATATAAAATAATTTCCCCAAATAAGTAATGAGTGAAAAAATGACTAACCCCAATAACCCTAATGCCCCTGTGCCTGCCCTATGGACAGAAAACACCAATGCCCTCATGCCAAAAAATCCCGATAAAGACGAAAAATCGCGCATTGGTTATTATGTCGAGTGGCTGTCGCTCACAGGGCGCTTGTGGTATACGCCAGATTTAGCCGATTATCTGCACTATCTATTATATGAACGCACCAAAACCGACCTCCGCACAGGTGCTATGATACCTGCCCCACTATCGCCCAGAACCGCCAATGTGCATTTGGCGACCATCCGCGGACGCTATAAGCGCCTGCTGACCAGCAATGTCTTGCGCGAAACACTCTATAATCTCACCAATCCACAAGACCGACTGGCAGACCGCAAGGCGTTTGTAGATGAACTGCTGGTGCGGATTCAAAACGATATTCACCCCACCAGCGCCATCGCTACTGTCATCACCAAAATGGATGTGGCAGATAATGAGCATCTGCGCCTGCGTCCGCATCAGGTACGGGCGTTGTTGCGCCTGCCCGATGTGAAAACGCTCATCGGCTTGCGTGATAGTGCCATCATCGCCTTGCTTGCCTGCACGGGGATTCGTGAGGCGGAATTGGTGGCGCTACGCGTAGAAGATTTGCGCCAAGTATTGGGCGGTGAGGTGGCATTGCGTGTGAGCGAGGGCAAAAATCATAAACAGCGCCTCGTGCCGTATGGCTTGTTGGCGTGGTGTTTGGATTATGTAGATACGTGGATGAGCAAGGCAGAAATTGCCGATGGCGCGGTGTTTCGGGGGATTCTCAAAAATGGCAAAACAGTGCGCCCCACCGCCATAACGGTACGGGCGGTGAACCAGATTATGAATAAATATCCGTTGTGGATAGATGGCGAGGCGCGGGTGGTGAATCCGCACGATTTACGGCGCACATACGCCCGCAACGCCTATGAATTTGGCATGGATTTGGAGCGCATCCGTCAAAATTTAGGTCATGAAAGCCTACAAACCACCCAGACCTATATCGGCACATTAGACGTGAGCCAACGCCGTCCACCGCGCATGTTCAATCCGCCACATGCCCTACGCGGTGGCATTTTGACCATCCGCGATGTAGATGATGAGGAATAACCCATGACCCCCCCTTTCTCCACGCAGTGGGGCGTAGGGACGGCTGTCACACACGACTTGTTCCACCGTCTGCCATGCCCCTTCCACCCACCCCTGCCATGATGAATACGCCGACCCACAAATAAATAACGATTCGCTGGGGTCTGGTTGGAGGATGTGTGGCATTGAGCGCAAACGGTCTATGACGCTGTATGAGTTTCCATCGGCTTCCCTCACTCATACAGCGCATATTGCGCCAATGTCGCTGTGACCAATTCACTTAAATCGGCAGTTTCGCCAGCATCCAACAAGGTGGTAATTTCTTCTTCATCCAAAAACGATTGATATTGTTCGATGAGTGGCTTTAACCGATTAGACAGCAATTCGGCGGTGATATTCGGATTTTCGCGCAATGCACCCGCCAATTTTGCGCTGTTGGTGACTTCTCCGTCATAAAATAACAGATAAGCCAGCCCCGTCACCGATTCTAAATACACAATAGATAATGGGCGATGCTGGCTTTTTAGCACCGCCCGATAGAGATATTGACGCGCCACCAATGAATAGGGGTTCTGATTGAGGAGCATAAAGCCCAGATTCACTTCGGTGTTATAACTTATACGCAAATCTTGAATCTGAATAGAGGATTCTATGCTTTTTCGATAACAGGTTTCAGCTTTATCAAACTGCTTAAGCGCCTCATACGCCATACCTAAATTGTTGTTAATTTGCCCCAACCCACGAATTTCGCCAATTTCTTCAAAAAGCACTCTGGCTTTTTCTTGATAGGCGATGCACCCCTCATAATCACCGCGCATAAACGCCGTCACACCCAAATTAACATAGCTATCTGCCAATCCTTGCTTATCGTTGCTGGCTTGGCTATAACCCAGTGCGCGGGTATTAAATACATCGCACAATTCATAATCGCCATAGACAAAGGCTATCGTGCCACGTCCGTGCAGAGAGCGAATCAGCCCATAGGGGTCTTCGAGTTCCTGATAAATACGGTAGGCACGGTCAAAATAAAATTGTGCATTGGTATATTCGCCCGCATGTAACCAACCCCAACCATAATACACCATGATTTTCCCCATGATGTCCTGATATTGCTCATCTTCATCAATGAGGGCGATGATTTCCGCCGCAATTTCCACCAATTTTTGATATTGGCTCATGCGATAGAGCGCGGTGGTATATTCGCCAACCAACCGAATCCGCAAATCGCGGTCGCTTACATGAGGCAATATATACTCGCATAAGGCGCTTGTCTTGGTATAACGGCTTACGTTGTTCAGTTTTTCCGCCGCCAAAATGGTATATCCTGCCGCCTCGTGCCACAATTCGGCGCGCCCAAAATGATATGCCAGCGCCACAATATGCTGTGGGTCATCGCCATAAACTGTTTTTAGCGCGTGGGCAATCGTTTCATGGGCATGGCGCAAGTCTTGTGGCGAAAAATCTTCTAAGAGCGCATCACGCAATTTTTCGTGGGCAAAACGCCACCGATTGTCGCTAATATCCAAAATTGATGCGTTGATGCACTCTATTAGCCACAGCGCCACATTAATATTTTCTGGGGCAATTTTTTCGATGATGGGCAATTCTACCCAGCGTCCCGCCACCGCCGCCAACGACAACAACGGACGATAATCCTCTGGCAGACGGTCTAAACGCCGTTTGACCACCGTGCGGATTCCGCCCACAAACACTTTTTCTGGCAGGGTACGCTTGCCAATATCGCCCAAACTCCCCGCATCCTCCGCCAATGCCCGCACCACTTCGATGATGAAATAGGCATTACCTTCGGTCTCGCGGTCTAATAAATCCACCACATGGTTTTGTTCACCCGCCTTGCCCAGCATGGAACTGGTCAATTGACGAATTGCCTCTTTATTGAGCCGATTCAGTTTGAGCAACGCGGCATTGGGTAAATCTTCGGGCAAATAGGGCATTTCGTCGTCCCGATACGTGCCGATGATGAGCAAGGGATGATTTTTTGTCGCTTCTGCCAATTGGCGGATAATTTCTATATCGGCACTCGCCCAATGCAAATCTTCCAACATAAGCAGGGTGGGCATGTTCACGGCGCTAAACACATCAATGATAGCTTTGGTCACTGCTTGACGCTTGCTATTGGTCGCTTTATCGGGTGTGGCAGGGCTAGATTGTCCTGTCTGCGGAAAAATTTCTGTCAGGTTGGCGCGACTTTCTGCCGAGAGGGGCAACTCCTCTAATAACACACGGCGCAACGGCTCACGCCATATCTGAAACAGCGTGTTATCCTCTTTAAGTGCCTGACCACGCACCGCCAACGCCCCTTGTGTGAGGGCGCGAATTCGCACTTCGTCTAATAAGCGTGATTTTCCTACCCCACTTTCGCCACCAATCAACCACAATGAGCCTTGCGCTTGGGTGGGCGAGAGAATATTAAATAACCCCATGAGCAAGTCGGTGAGTTCTGATTGTCTGCCGACAAATGCCGATGCTTTCAAAAAACTCTCGCGGATGGCTTGGCTTTCGGAGCTGATAGCATACGGGGTATCGGTGCGGAGCGTGCCTAATACCGCCTCTGCGCTAATGGCGCGGTTTTCTGGGATTTTTTCTAATAGACCCTCGATAATCGGTTGCAGGTCTTTGGGCAATGCCGATAAATCTATGGTGTTGTTGATAATGCCGTTAATCATCTTCGTCACATCATCATTGTGCGCGGGATTTTTCCCCAAAAACATCTCGCAGGCGATAATGCCTGTGGCGTATAAATCCGATGCCACCGATGGCGGATTTTCGGTGAGCAATTCTGGCGACATATATGCCAGTGTGCCTGCGATAGTGGTGGTGGGGGCGCTTTGACGATGTGTCGCCAACCCAAAGTCGAGTAATTTCACCTGTCCAGAGGGCATAACCAGCACATTAGCAGGTTTAATATCGCGGTGAATAATTCCTTGCCGATGCAAATATGCCAGCGCATGGAGCATTTGTATCCACAGCGTGACTTTGCCTGCTTCATCGGTAGATTGGGCATATTGGACGATATTTTGTGCCTCTTGGAGCAGTTCCATCGTATAAAATGGTTTTCGCTCTTCATCAAATCCATAATCCAACACCGCGATGATGTTGGGGTGGCGCAGGGTGGCAAGTGTGCGAAATTCATCCGCCAATGCCAGCCGATAATCGAGTGTGTCGGATGTGGTGGAATGATGGGGGTTGGTGGAATGGGGCAATAACACCCGCTTAAAAGCGACCATATCATCCGTGAGCAGGTCTTTGGCGCGATACACCACGCCCATCCCACCCATGCCGATGGTTTCTTGCAATTGATACCGTTTAGTCAATGTTTGTGTCATATATAGTGCCATTAGAATATGCTAAAAAGTGTGTTGATGATAACACATCACATGCTTTATGACAAAAAATATGGCTGGCGAAAAGATACCATTTTTGGCGCGATTTGCGAGTCGGTTGGCGCGGTTTGCTAATATGTTCATTGGCATTTTCGCGTATGATGATAGCATAACTAGGATATACATACAGGAGGCACATAAAAATGACCACCAATCAGAAAAAAGTCGCACTCGTCACGGGCGCATCATCGGGTATTGGCAAAGAAATCGCCAAGCGGTTGCTCAAAGATGGTCATACCGTCATCGTGATTGCCCGTAGCCTCGATAAAATGGCAGATTTAGAGGCATTAGGCGCTATCCGACTCAAAGCCGATAGTCACCGCCGATGACCAGATTCAAACTGTCATGGATACTATCAATGCCGACTATGGCGGGGTGGATATATTGGTGAATAACGCGGGATTTGGGTGCTATGGCGCGGTAGAAGATGTCACCATTGACGATGCCCGTTATCAATTTGAGGTCAACCTATTTGGACTAGCACGTCTTACCCAACTCGTTTTACCCACTATGCGAAAAAAACAGGCAGGCATCATCATCAATATGTCGTCTATGGGCGGAAAAGTGTATACACCGCTTGGCGCGTGGTATCATGCCTCAAAACATGCCCTAGAAGGCTGGTCAGATTGCCTGCGCCTAGAGGTGGCACAATTTGGGATTCATGTGGTGGTGATTGAACCCGGTATTATCCAAACCGATTTTGGCGCTGTCATCACAGACCCCATGTTAGCGCGTTCTGGGGATGGGGCGTATGGCACACTGGCGCGGAATGTCGCCAACGCCACCAAAAAATCGTCTGATGCCAAAGGTGGCACACCCGCCTCTGTGATTGCCGATGTCGTATCCCGCGCCATCAACGCCCGCCGTCCAAAAACCCGTTATGTGGCGGGCAGACTCGCTAGACCATTGCTCCTACTCCGCAAATGGACCGCATTTTTGACCGTGTGATGATGTCCGCCGCCCGCTAAATCCCCAAATAGGGTAATGGCGGACTAGCATAGCCACTGTCCGCCACCCGCCAAAAAAACATTTATTTATGGACGGCGTTTGAACTTGCTAAAGTCGGGTTCACGTTTTTCGATGAACGAATTTTTTCCCTCTGTACCTTCTTCTGTCATATAAAACAGCATGGTGGCATCCCCCGCCAACACTTGTATACCCGCTTGCCCGTCTAACTCGGCATTGAGTCCTGCCTTAATAAAACGCAACGCCATCGGGCTTTTGGTGAGCATCTCGCGTGACCATTGCAACGCCTCTGCTTCGAGCTGGTCGAGTGGCACAACCACATTCACCAGACCCATGTCGAGTGCCTGTTGTGCGTTATATTGACGGCACAAAAACCAAATTTCACGGGCTTTTTTCTGCCCAACAATTGCCGCCAAATAACTAGACCCAAAGCCCGCATCAAAACTGCCCACAATGGGACCCGTCTGACCAAACACAGCGTTATCGGCGGCAATGCTCAGGTCACAAATGACGTGCAACACATGCCCGCCACCGATGGCATACCCCGCAATCACCGCCACAACGGGTTTGGGACAAGTGCGAATGTAGCGTTGCAATTGCAACACATTGAGCCGTGCCACACCATCATCACCCACATAACCGGCTTCGCCACGCACTTTTTGGTCGCCACCCGCACAAAATGACCATACCCCGTCTTTTGGCGAGGGTCCATTGCCTGTTATCCAAATCACACCGACTTCTTCATCGTGCCATGCTTTGATAAAGGCTTCTGTCATTTCATCAATCGTCTTGGGACGGAAAGCATTTCGTACAGCAGGGCGATTAAAGGCGATGCGCCCAATGCCCTCCGCTTTGTGATAGGTAATATCTTCGTATTCTTTGACGGGTTGCCAATCTGCCAATTGCATGAGGTTAGTGGTCATCATCATTTTCCTTGTTGTGGCTCATCTATCAATAAAAAGATGTATCTATTTTATCAAAATTAGTGAAGTTTGTCTTTTGAGGATGATGAGACGTTATAGAGAGTGGGATAAAATAAAAAGGACGGCAATCCACCGTCCTCTTTGATACACCACTGCCAAAAATTAATTCCGGCAGGTGAATGATTGGCTATTGGTTTTTCCGTCTGGATATGGATAGGTCACAGAGCATTTTCCGCCACCCACATAGGTGAAGTAAATATTGCCCGCGTCATTGCTCCCCAAAACCTCACCAGCAGATGCACCAGCGATGTCGTCTACTGTCACCGTAAATGACAAGATGCCTGTATCTTCACCATCTACTGGGAAGATTTGGTATACATCAAACCCTTTGTTTGGCACCATATAGGTTTGGGCGAGAGCGGCGTTGTCGTCATAGACTTTGAATGAGCAATTTTGGCTATCAATGATGCTCACGCTTGCATCATTGAATGTGGCGAAGAAGCCACTCAAGCCGTCAAAAATCAGGTAGTCGAAAAGGATGCTATCGTAGCTAAACAAATCAAAGCTGGTATCCGATGGCACAAACAAAATGCCTTCAAACAATTCGCCAGGTGTAAAATTTGAGAAGATGATAATGCCGTAGGATTCAGAACTGCCCCAAATGCTGTTATAGATGAATGAATCAATTATCCCCAATATCGCCAAGCGGGATGCTGAACGACACACAAAATCCCACTGGAATAGGCAAGGTAGATTGTTCTGGTGTGGTGGTTTTGGCGCTGGCGGGCATGATTGCAACCGATAGAACCCCAATAATCAGTAATGCGCGTAACAGATGCTTCATGGATGTGTCTCTTTCTCTCTCTGATAAGAATGTTTGTGTCTGATTGGTATTAAAGAATTGTATAGTTCTTTAGTACCACAGTATTAACAATATAATACCTTTAGAAAATTGTCAACTAGTTTTGAAAAGTCATTTAGATTGATGAGATCACACCAACCGCGTCCCTACACCCCACTGCGTGGAGAAAGGGGGAGAAAACTGTTTCTAAGCGTAGGGACGCGATTAATCACGTCCCTACAAGCCCCTCCCCAATTTTTTGGGGAGGGGCTTGGGGGTGGGGTGAAAACACGTTTAATGATGAGTTATTGACATAATCCTATGGATTTGTTTTCGTTTCTCCATTATTTAATTTTTAACCGACATGGATACACTTCCATGGGGGGATATTTAGTGCAAAGCCTTGTGTGCCATATATGGGGATAGCAGATTAACCTAATCCCGCAGGCAACGTTCTGGCGGTGCATCGAAATAGCGCCCCCACTCATCATCACGGAATTCCCGATTACCGATTTGACAGGCGCGTATTTGCCAATCATTGAGGCTCACCATCCACTCAAACACAACACCATCTAATCCAGAGGAATAGAGCCTATCGCCATCGGTGCTAAACACCACATGTTGCACCCAATTCCGATGCCCCACAAACGGAGACCCCAACGGGCGTGCCGTTGTCAAATCCCACAAAATGACCGTCTGGTCACGACTAGCAGAAGCCATAAGTCTTTCATCGGGAGAGATAGCCACATCCATCACCCAATCGGAATGGGCGCGTAACGGCTCAAATAGCGGGCGGGCATTGGCATAATCCCAAATAATCAGCGTATTATCTCGGCTGGCAGAGACCAATAAGCCCCGTTTTTCGGCAAAAACCAATGCTGTCACCGCATTGGTGTGTCCACGTAAACGGATGGGCGTGGCGGTAGCATCTTGCAGATTTATCAGCACAATATCGCCAGAATTACCGCCGATTGCCAGCAAATTGCCATCGGCACGTACCGCGAATGAGGAAATAAGGTCATCATTTATCGAAATAGGCGTGATGCTAGGCATATCATCGGCAATAGCCACACGGAGCAACCCCCCCTCTCCCGCGATGAATAATGACGATTCATCCGCGCCAAATAACAGGCTAGGCGTGATGATTGCCTCACCGATTTGCGCCCGATAGACGACTGTTTCATCGGCAACGCGCCACACAACCAGATGACGCTCAACATCAAATGTCGCCCGATATGTGCCAGAGGGCGAATAGGTTATCGCCACCAACGCCACCTCATGCTCGGTTAGACGGATTTGCATCCGTCCAGAAATCGTATCCCATAGCTGGATTTGACCATTGCTCAACCCCATCGCCAATTGGGGGATAGCGGGATGTAATGCCATCGTCATGATTTGTTGCCCCGTAAAAAATATGCGCGTGGCGGGGCGATAGGGCGGTGTAAAATCCCACGCGATGACCAATCCATCTGCGCCCGCCGTGATAAAACGGTTTGCCAACGGCGATGCGGCGACATCCCAAATGCTATTTTGATGAACCGTATACGGCTCACCTAACATCTGCCCGTTAATCGCATCCCAAATCCGTAATTTTCCATCTAATCCCGCTATCGCCACCATTTCGCCCGTGACGCTATAGGTCAGTCCGCGCACCCATACATCTTCATCGAGCGTGATGGTTTGCGTGGGGCTAAAACGCGCCACATCCCAAAATATCAGCGTAGAATCTGCCCCGCCAGAGACCAATTGTCTGCCCGATGGCGAAAATGCCAACGCCGATACCCAATTGGTATGGGCAACTTCTGCATCGGCTAAAGATTCTCCCCGCGCAACATCCCAAAAACGGACATGATTATCGCCACCGCCCGATGCGAGTATCGTCCCATCTGGCGAAAATGCCACCGTATAAATCGGATTATCGTGCGCTCCGTCAATACGGTGCAAAATCTCGCCCGTATCGGCATCCCACAAGATGAGCGTCCCGTCATCTGCACCAGATGCGAGTATCTCCCCCGATGGCGAAAGCGTCACATCCCATACGGGACTATTATGGGCGATAAATGCGGGTGATGTGGGCGTGGTCATACCCGCCACCCATCGCATGATTGTGCCATCGGCGCTGGCGCTGATGATGGTATCACCCTGTATGGCAAGTGCTGTGATGCTATCCGTGTGGCTGGTGCTGATAGACTCGCGCAATTGCCAGCCATCCGTCTCCCACACGCGGATAATGCGGTCTGACCCCGCAGAAACCGCCCATGTGCCATCGGCGCTATAAGCAACCGCCCGCACATCACCCACATGCCCATGTGCATAACCCGCCACATTCGGCATGTTTTGGAGCGCCGTCAAGAGGCTATTTCGTGCTTCAAATGTATCAGAAATTTGCGTGGCATAATACCCGAGTAGCAAGGCGACATCGGGACGATTGAGCGTTGTCAGCGTATTGGCGGCTAATTCGCGTGAGCGGGCAATTTGCGCGGTGGTATTGGCGCGGTCTCGTTCTGTGAGTGCCTCCGCTTGTGCCGATAGGGCGAGTTGTTGCTGATTAAGCGCAAAAATCGCCAATGCGCCCGCAAAAACCGAGAATACCACCAGCAATACCATCGCCAGCCGTAGCCGTTGCTCACCCCGCTGTTTTAGCGCCATACTCGCCCCGATAAACAGGCTTTCATCGTGGCTCAGGGTAATAAATGGCGTGTGCAAGAGGGTTTCAAATTCAGTCAGGCGTGCGCCCACCGCCAAAAAGCTAGGGTCTCTGCCCGCTTCTAACCATGCTTGGGTCAACATCTGTAATTGATAGTAACGCCGTAAATCGCTCCGATTTTCGTCAATCCAGCCGTTTAATCGTGACCACGCGCCGATAATGGCTTCATGCGCGATGTCTATGGTTGGGGAGCGCGATAATGGGTCGCGGTCTAGCGTCAATAACCGCCAACGGGTGAAGCGTTCCACCACATCCACAAGGATTTGCCGTTGTTCTGGCGGGAGATTCACCAGCAAATCGGTCATCAGCACCCGCTTGCGGGTCGGTGTGCCACCCCCTTCTACGGTCACACAGCGCAAAAAAAGTTGCTGGGCAATATTTTGCTCTGCCAGATTAAATTCGCTATAAATCGTCTCTGCACGCCGAGATAGCGCCCCCGATATTCCGCCCAATGCCTGATACGCCTCTAGCAAAAGCACATTATGGTTAGTGCGATTGGCATATAATTCACTAAGGGTATACTGAAGCAGGGGCAACGCGCCTTGTTGACCCGATAAATCGTGCAAAATGGCAATTTTGAGGTCTGACGCGACACTCAAGCCGACTTGTAACGATGGCTCGATGATAATCTCTTCTAGCGCGAGGTCAGACAGAGGTAAAACGACCTCCGTATGTTCGCGTATCAGTCCCCCAAAATTTTGATGTTGTAGCGGTCTATCATAATAATCTGCCCGCAAGGTCAGGACTAACCGTAAACGACTGTCATCGTGTGTGAGGCTATGGTGCAACATCTCTAAAAAGGCGTGAATATCCTGCTCATCCCCGCCAATGGTGAACACTTCTTCAAACTGGTCAATCAGCAAAAATAGGTCAATGCCATCTGGCAGAATTTCCCCCAGCCGCTGATGTAAATTTTTTGGCGACTCGCGCAGGTCAGCTATGCTCGGCGCTTGTGACTGAAATGTCACCTCTGCCAATGCTTCTGCCAATGCCAAAAACGGGTCTGTCCCTGGAGTCATCGTGCCGATAATCCAGTTTTGGCTATGGGGAATCGCTTGTTGGCGCACAACCGATAGCAACCCCGCCCGTACAAGGCTCGATTTGCCACTGCCACTCGGACCGACCACCGCCAAAAACCGATTTTCTGTTTCCACAAAAAAATCACACAATCGCCCGATAGCCTCTGCCCTGCCAAAGAAATCGCGTGCGTCAATCTCATCAAATGGGCGTAACCCTTTGAACGGATTGCGGACGATGGTCTCTAGGCGGCGTGTGGAGCTAATCTTGATGTTTTTTTCGGGGGGTGTCGGGTGCAAGATATTCGTCCCCAAACTAAGCGGAACAGTGTTATTTTCGGGGGTTATCGGTTGGTGGACGGGGGGATTATCGCCCAATCGCAAGGGTTGGAGCAGAGAAAAATCCACCTGTGACGGTACAATTTTGATGAAGGCATTAAAAAAATCAATCACAGAATGGTAACGTGCTATCGGTGTATGAGCAGTGGCTTGCCAAAGCACCGCATCTAACCCTATCGGCAGGTCATTGCGCGTGTGTTGCAAAGACGGGAGTGGAGTCGCCTCGCGCTTGAGCTTCATAATCTCGGTCATTTCACCGACAAATGGCATTTTGCCCGTCAACATCTCATACAACAAAACGCCCAAGCTATACACATCTGCCTGTGGTGATGTCGCCTCGCGCACCAATTGTTCTGGTGCCATATAAATCGGTGAACCGAGCGATAAAGTTCTCATGGTGACAGGGTTTGGCATGTGTAAAATATCTACGGCGATACCAAAATCGGTCAGATACACATTTTGTTGCTCATCCAATAGCACATTTTCTGGTTTTATATCGCGGTGAACAACATTGTGCTGATGAGCAATATCGAGGGCGCTAACCAGTTGAAATAATATCTTGACGACAGAATTTATCGGCAACAGGTTATTTTGGTTGAGTAATGCGCGGAGATTATTCCCACGCAACCAACGCATCACCAGATACGCGCCACTATGGTCACGCCAAAAATCGTAAACAGGCACAATATATTGGCTTTCTAGGCGGGCAATCAGGCGGGCTTCTAGCTCAAATCGGCGCGTGAATTCGAGTTGATTGGCATACTTGGCGTGGATGATTTTAATCGCCACATCGCGTTCAATAATGGGCTGATGCGCCTTATAGACCACACCAAACCCGCCAGCACCAAGAACTTCATGGATTTGGTAGCCGCGGATAATCTTCCCCTGAAGGTCGTTGCTCATAACACCGTTTCAACCATATTAGGTGTCCATATTGATAATTTTAAGATTGAAGGCAAATAATTTTTGCAAATCCTGTTGTAGGCGGTCTAAATATGCCTCATAGGAGTCGTCATTCGCCCGAATGGAGGTTAATTGCTCCAAGATATATTGGGCAGAACGGCGATACATCAGAGGCAATAGCTCTTCTTTGACTTCTGTTTTGCTCTGGTTGACCAATTTTTGCATATTATCACGCAATAAAATCAGCAATGATGGGTAAATATACAGTTGAATTTCGACGGCATTGAGTCTATCCAACACTTGCAACCGATTAATCGTAATCGGTTCTGGGTCTTGTTTATTGGCGGTAAAAATCGTCATCTGCATCGCATTTAGGGCTTGCAAATACCCGACCAACGTATTGGTCAAAAAATCAACGGAGAAGCTATCGGGAGGCGATGTTTGCGGAGCATCGAGGCGCTGAACATATAAGGTATGCTGTCCGTGCGGATTTTGTGGCGTGCTATGCGATTGGCTATCTTTTTCAGACAGAAAAACCACGATGAGCAATTCGCCCAAGCGTATTTGGTCGCCACTTTTAAGCGGTTGGGCTTGGTTTGTCACTGATTTATTATTGAGCCATGTGCCGTTGGCGCTGTCTAAATCGCGCAGGAAATAAGCCCCATCGCGCAACAAAATTTCGGCATGACGGCGCGATACACCGAGTGACTTGCCAAAATAGGGGATTAAATCCACTGTGGGAGCAATGCCCGTTGACGGGTCGGATCGTCCCAGAATAATCGAGTCTTTGTTGATGAAGGTCAATGGGGTGGTCTGACCGGGCAACATCATCAAAAGAGGATTCTCATCCGCACCGATTCGTTCTTCAACGGCGCGTCCATGATTGGGGATGTCTTCGGTAGTGACGACATGTTCATTGTCTGTGACGTGTTGGGAGACGAGGTTGCCGCCTATAAATGTTTTATTGTTATCATGTTCTTCAACCATGCGATAATCTCTCCTCAGAAATTTTTAGTCGGTGCGTTGATAACAGCCATGAATATCGTCGCGTTACAATATACGATAATTAAGGGGTCGGAGTCGGGGTAGCGACATTACCATTGCCGCCATTACCGTTGCCGTTGTTGTCG
>Ga0163154_10005098_pt1 | contig 16895 bp, 16 predicted proteins | sample OliLakLV19MP9P1_FD_148649 | JGI IMG/M metagenome (GOLD analysis project Ga0163154, IMG submission 148649) | Freshwater microbial mat bacterial communities from Lake Vanda, McMurdo Dry Valleys, Antarctica - Oligotrophic Lake LV.19.MP9.P1 | ecosystem: Environmental > Aquatic > Freshwater > Lake >... | reverse complement strand
TTGGGCGGGAAAAGTGTCCTCAAAAAAAGACTTGTATCTTCAAATTACCACATTTGATGGAATCCCCACTCACCAAAGACCGTTCATCGAGTGCTTTGAGCTTTGAGCCATTCAAAAATGTGCCGTTGGTGCTTTGCATATCTTTGATAAGCAAGCCACGCCGTTGGTCTGCTAATATCAGGGCATGAACCCGCGATACCCCAAATATCCCTTTATCAAATGGCTCCATATCTATATCTATTTGGCGCGTATTGACCAATGACTTTCGCCCAATGGTTAGATGTGGGGAAATATTATCGAAGACCAGTTCCGATTGGTCTGGCATCACCACCCGCAGGCGTTTTGGGATGGGCGATTCTGTAATACTTAATACTTTTGTGCTACCATCGTCTGGTGCGACGAGTTGGCGTGTTTCATTGGTATCTAGCTGATTTTCTTCAGGGTTATCAAACCGTTTAGTATCATCGGATGACATACTTATAATCCTAATATGTTGGTTGAAAATGACATATCCTTATTATAGCACGTCTCTTTATATAACGTCACTTAATTTATTATTACAATAATAGTTTCTTCATAAAACTATTCGTTTCACGCGCTCCAAGAAAAAGGTCAAATCTGCGATATTAACGGGTTTGAACATGACCATATCCGATAAATCTTCTAAATCCTCAGTTGCCATATACGCATTGGCAGTCACGACCAAAATATACATCTTTTTGCGAATTGGGCTATCTTTAATTTCGGTGAGTACCTCTATCCCATTTAAGCCCGGCATTTGTAGGTCTATGACCAAAATTTTATAGGGTTTTGTCTCAAGAAACGCTAATCCGTCTCTACCATTATAGGCTATTTCGACTTCATACCCTGCTTTTTCGAGTGCAATACGAAAGATGTTGCAATTATACCAATTGTCATCAACAACCAATGCTTGTAATTTTTCCATACCTGATTTTCCTCTGATTTATAGGGGTTTGAGCGGTAAATTGACAGTAAATACACTGCCTTGCACCAAAACTGATTGTACATCAACCGTTCCGCCCAAAAATTCAACAAGGCGTTTGGTGATAGATAACCCTAGCCCTGTGCCTTCTATACTTTTGGTAGTTGCATCGGCTATTCGTGTGTATTGCTCAAAAAGCTGTTTAACCGATTCTGCCGACATGCCGATACCGGTATCGCGCACAGCAAAAAACCATTCATTGGGCATATTTGCCCCGATTTCGATGGTGATAACCCCTTCTGGGGTAAATTTGACAGCATTACCGACCAAATTCACAATGATTTGTTGAATTTTTGGCGCATCTATCAAAATACGTTCTGGAATGGTCTGATGATAAACTGTTTTAATGGTAATTTGTTTTTTGGCGGTGAGGCTTTTGACCCCTTGCAACAGTTCATCAAAGAAATATTGCGTATTTACCCGCGACTCGGTGAGTGTGAGTTTGCCTGCCTCGATTTGGGCAATGTCGAGTGTATCGTTAATGAGCCCCAAGAGGCGTGACGCATTTTGCTTGATGAACCCAATCCGTTCCGTTTGGTCTGGGGTCATATCACCCAACATACCCATCTGTAAAATATCGCTATAACCGATGACGGCATTAAGCGGGGTGCGAAATTCATGTGACATCTGCGCGATAAACAGTGTTTTGGATCGGCTGGCGCTTTCTGCCTCATTTTTGGCAATTTCTAAGTCTTGTGTGCGCTCTATCACCCGTTTTTCGAGGGTGTGGTTGGTCTCTGCGAGTGCTTTGGTGGCGGTTTGGCGCTCTTTATCTGCGGCTGATAGGGTGAGCGCAGTGAACATGACTGTCCCAATAAATGCCTGCAAGAGCAACAATGAATCGTTCACATCGGCACGTACAAAGGCACCATTGCCATTGACCGCTCCCCAGATGGCAAATCCTGCGACTAAAAATATGCCGAGTGTCGCCCCATGTAGCCCAAATCGTAATACAATAAACACCAGAATTGGGATGAATAGATATTCAATCGGAAAACCACCCACAAAGGCGATTGTTCCAATCGCCATGAGTGCGATAAAGGATAAGACGGCTTCCAATACCAATAGCCCATCGTTGGATGGTTTGGGTAGGTGTCGCCAAATAATAAACAGAGGCGCAAGGATGACCACACCTGCCGCATCACCAAGCCACCATGTCAGCCAAATATCCCCATGTAGGGCAGGTGGGGCAAACCCGCCAATGACCAATGCCGATGAGCCGATAGTCGCATTCACCAAGCAACTGGTGAGTGCCGATAGCAAAATAAACACCCATACCGAGCGCACTTGCTCAAAAGGATGTTCACGGGTGCCGAATTTTTTGAGCAAATATACACCCAAACTGCCCTCCATTGATGCACCAATGCCAATCGCAAGTGCGACACCAAACCCAATTAGGGTGAAATTGGGTAGATAGAGGTTATTGTTGCCGATGAATGACCCCAAGAACACACCTGGGGCGACTTTGTATCCAAAAAAGAAAATGGCGACAAATGCGATGCCAGACGGTGCAAAAATTGCGGTGGCATTGCCGGGCGGAATCACCCCAAATTGTTGGCTGATAATGCTTGATACAGCATACATGCTGGCAAGCGCGAAGTTGAGGATAATGGTGTTTAGTAATGATGGCTTCATAATGTCCGTTTATGCAAACTTTTTGAATAATATTGATAATCGTAGCACGTTTGATAGTGTACAGAGGATTTTTTCGGGAAAAATTCATAAGCAGGGTCACTTTTGGCACTTTTGGGATTTTTCTGTCACAATGTAACGGAAAATTATTTGAAATGGTTTCGTTGTATAGATGATTATTAACGAGAGGAAAAAAACGATATGTTTACATTGGGTGGCGAACTCATCGCCCGCGCCCTCAAAGCACAAGGGGTCAATACACTGTATACCTTGTGTGGGGGGCATATTTTACCCATTTATGAGGGGTGCTTGAATAATCAGATAGATGTGCTAGATTTTCGGCATGAGCAAGCCGCCGCCCATGCCGCCGATGCCTATGCACGGCTCACACGGAATATCGGTGTGGTGGCTGTGACGGCGGGACCAGGTGTGACCGATGCGGTGACGGGTGTTGCCAATGCGTATCTTGCTCGTAGCCCAATGATTTTGCTCGGTGGGGCGGCACCCCTCAAAACAAAGGGCATGGGGGCGCTTCAGGAAATGCCACAGATAGATATGTTCAAAACATTCACCAAAGCCAGTTTTACAGTTGAGCGCACAGAAGATATTCCAGATTTGATGCGGTATGCCTTTACCACCGCCCTCAGTGGTCGCCCCGGACCCGTATTTATTGAAGTGCCATTCGATGTATTGTTCAATGCCATAGATGACCCCGGTAATTTTGACCGTGTGACGATTCAACCGCTAGAACCAGAAGTTGGGGCATTGGCAAAAATCTTTGACCTGCTCCGCAATGCCAAAAAGCCCGTCCTCATCGCAGGGACACAAGTCTATTGGGATTCTGCCCATGATGCCCTGCGTGAACTCACCGACCAAACGAATATCCCCGTTTTTACCAATGGTGGCGGACGTGGCACATTGCCGATGAATCATCCGAATTGCTTCAAATCGGCGCGGGGCAAGGCATTACGACAAGCCGATGTGGTGTTGCTCATTGGGACACCGCTCGATTTTCGGCTGAAATATGGGCTTGAAGATTGGAATCCAGAGACAAAACTGATTCAAATCGAAAATGACCCCGCCGAATTGAATCATAACCGTGTGGCAGATGTCGCGCTTTGCACCAATTCACGGTTATTATTAGAGGCGCTGTCCGAAGGCTTGCAGGGGATTCAATTCACCGATTGGCTCAATGATGTACGCGAGATAGAAGATAAGCAAAATGCCAAATTAGAAGATTGGAAAACCTTGAATGATAAGCCTATTAACCATTTTCGGATGGGTGGGGCGATTAACGACTTCATAGACGAGAATACGCTGGTCATTGGTGATGGTGGCGATATTGTGAGCGCGTGTGCCAAAGTGATAGACATCACAAATCCCGGTCAGTGGTTAGACCCAGGCCCATTGGGGTGTTTGGGGGTGGGTGCGCCATTTGCCATCGCCGCCAAGCATCTATATCCCGAAAAACGGGTGCTGATTATCAACGGGGATGGGTCGTTTGGTCTCAATGGCTTTGAATTTGACACCGCCATACGGTTTAATTTGCCGATTGTGAGCATCGTTGGCAATGATGGTGGCTGGGGGCAAATCCGCACGCCACAGGTGGGGATGGTATCGGAAGAACGGGCGATTGCCACCAAATTATCATTCACCCGTTACGATAAAATTGTCGAGGCGATGGGTGGGCATGGCGAATTTGTAGAAAATCCTGATGACATTGATGGGGCATTGGAACGTGCCTTTGCCAGTGGCAAGCCGGCTTGCATCAATGTGATATTAGACCCACAAGGCATGAGCAAAACAGGGGCAAGTACACCGTATATTGTGTGAAAGCAGATTTATATGGGTGCGGGACGGCATACAATACATGCCGTCTGTACCTATTTCCCCCCCTCATCCCCGCCTTCTAGCATTTTTCGCAGGGATGGCATCCGTGTGCGGGTGGGACGTTTATAGGGCGGTGTCTCTTCATCGCCATGCGTATGGCTACGGTATAAGGGGAAGATCACGGTAAAAGTCGCGCCCATACTTGGCTCACTGCTGACATTAATCGTGCCATGATGAGCCTCCACCACCCATTTCACAATCGAAAGCCCAAGCCCAAACCCCTCGCCATCGTGATGCACACGCGAGGATTCCGTTTGATAAAAACGGTCAAAAATCCTGTCCATATCTTCTTTATGGATACCAATCCCCGTGTCTTTAACGGTGAGGACGGCATGTTCATGGTTGCTCCCCAATGTGACCAAAATTGACCCACCATCGGGCGTAAATTTGATGGCGTTATTCAGCAAATTAGACACCAGTTGCTTGAGACGGTCATGGTCGCCCTTAACCCGTACAGGCTGAAAATGCCCCAGACGAATATCAAGTTTGCGGTCTTTGGCAATCACTTTGGCAGAATTGATACATTCAATCACCACCGTATCCAAATCTATGGGTGTGAGGGTGATTTTGATGCCACCATAATCGGCACGTGCCAACATGAGTAAGTCATTGATCAAATGCGTCATGCGTTGACATTCGCTCTCAATATCATCCAATGAGGCGGCATCTACGCCATACCGTTTCATGAGGGCGATATTGCCCTGAATGGCGGTGAGAGGTGTGCGGAGTTCATGGCTAATATCTGCCACAAAGCGTTGTTGCACACTGAATAGGTGCTGAATCCTGCCCATCATCTGGTTAAATACGGAGATAAGTTTTCCCAGTTCATCGGCAGGACCTTGCCAGTGTAGCCGTGTGCTGAGGTCGTTTGTCCCTGCAATGCTGGATGCCGCTTGGGTGATATGCTCAATGGGAGCAATCGCCCGATGCGAAAACCACATGCTTAGTATCATCGCGCCAAATATGGCAAATACACAACTCACACCCACCACCACCAATAATTGCTTTGAGGCACGATTGACGGTTTCGAGTTCTGTCGCTACTTGAATATTGCCAACGAGCCGTCCACTACTGCTTTGGATGACGGGCATGGTGAGGACGCGCAACAACACATTATTGATCGTCACATTGCTAAAAACAGGTTGGCTATGTCCTAATGTCGCTGAATCGAGGGCAGTTGAGCCTAAACTATGGGCATTGATAGACGACTCTTTGAAATGAGGTTGTTCTTCGACCATCTCCCATGCCTGAACATACACACCAGACGCACGAAATAAATCGAGCGAGGCGAGTTCAATCTCGATGCGCGAGGGCGCACCGAATCCGGGGACGGGTAATAGACGACTATTGGTCGTGATAAGAGTCGCTGTATCTTGCAGGGTACTATCTATTGTGCCTATCATCGTCCAACGCATCACCCCATAGGTGATTGCGCCAAAGACGATGATAATCATGGTGAGCAGTACGGCATAATATAGCGTCAAGCGTTGGCGAATGGTCATGCTAAGTTGCCTAGCGTTGTTTTATTCTTCGCGTAGAACGTATCCCACACCGCGAACAGTGTGAATGAGGCGGCTTTCGTTTTCGGTTTCTTCGGTCTTTTGGCGCAAATAACGCACATAGACTTCAATAATGTTGCTTTCGCCACCAAAATCATACCCCCATACACGGTCAAAAATAACATCACGGGTGAGGACTTGACGCGGATTTCGCATAAATAATTCGAGCAGTTCATATTCTTTGGCGGTGAGGTCTATGGCGCGGTCTGCCCGATGCGCCCGATGTGTACCTGTGTCGAGGGTTAAATCGGCAAAGCGCAACACCTCTGGGCGGGATGTGGGGGTCACACGGCGGAATAATGCCCGCACCCGTGCCATCAGCTCATCTACCGAGAATGGTTTCACTAAATAATCGTCTGCACCTGCATCTAGCCCTGTCACACGGTCATTGATGTCATCTTTGGCGGTGAGCATCAGAATGGGGACATCACTGGCGGCACGGAGGCGCTTGCACACCTCTAACCCGTCTAAACCGGGGAGCATCCAGTCTAAAATGACCAAATCTGGCGGATTATCACGGGCGACAGTCAATCCAGATTGACCATCACGGGCAACATTGACCCGATACCCTTCATAAATCAAGCCACGTTCAATGAATTGTGCAATTCTTGCTTCGTCTTCAATGACGAGTATGCGTTCACCAGACATAAATTACCTCTACTTTTGAAATATTAGCTTATAAAATAGTTATGAGAATGTTACACATTTTCGATTAGAGTTCATTAAATTTTTTCCCCTCAGCCCCTCCCCACCGAAAGTCATGTACCCCATTGGGGGCTTGTAATAGGGTACGTTCCCCCGTTGTGAGGTCATGAATAATGAGTAATCCATTAGGGCGGGTGAGCGATGCCACAAATAAGCCATCAGGCGAAATGATTGGGTCTATCACTGTACCCAATTCTACTTTAATTGAAAATACACCGCCTGCATATTCTAAAAGCACCCCTTTTTCCGTGCCATACGGCACTACTTGGGCGGTTATCATCTGCCAACGCTCTGCTGTAATCGGCTGAAAATCGAGCAGGCGGGTTTGATTGGCTTCCCATACGGTGAGGGGCAAGATGGGGTCTTGAGACAAATTGAGCGCCTGTAACTGACTATTAAGCATCGCCAGCCCCGTGCTTTGGCTGATATACCCCATCACCGTCCCATCTGGCAACCATCCCGCCACCGTATAATTGCCGATATTGAGGGTGGCTTGGGCGGTGGGGTCATAAAATAGGTATTGGGTAGGGCGTTCTGGTCGGATGATTGCCACCATAAGCGCATTGACATTGGGCGCAAATCGCACATAGCGATAATTTGCCCCATCCTCGTTGGGGAGCAATAATTCGGGTGCAGATTCCCCCATACTATCCACCGCCCATAACCCACCATCATCGCCTTCTGTGGTAAAAAATAAACGCGATTCATCGGGTGAAAATGTGAGGTCTTGTGGCAGATTGGGCAGACGGCGGGTGAGTTCTATCGGTTCTGCGCCGTCCTCACCGATAGCCACGCGCCAAATCTGATTTTGGCTGATGAATGACAATACGCTACCCTGTGGATTGACCGCATAGCCTGTTATATCATCCTCGCCAGTCGTGATAGGGGTGGGACGGGTGTTGTCGTTGGGCAATTGCCAGACTTGTATCACCCCAAAAATATCGGGCGCACGAAAAAATCCCTGTGTACTCATCACCACACCCTGCGCCGATGGTGGGCGTTCTGCACCCCAGCCATAAGCCACCACTTCGCCCACTGGCAACGGCAATACCACACCGATATTGGGTACAAGCAACACCATCGTATCATCCCGCAGGGCGATGAGCGATTCGCCCCCAACACCCCACATCGCCCCGCGAATATCGGTGGGGGAATTAGAAAATTCTTCGATTGTCGCCACATTTTCAGACACGCTCATGCGCGTCCATACAGCATTGGCTTGTGGATTATCGCTGTCATCTGATGTAAAGGCAATCAGGCTATCATCGGCGCGGAAGGTGGGCAAAAAATAACGCTGTCCAGCGCTCCGTAGGATATATTGAGTGTTGAGATTGCCCAAATCCAAGATGAGCAATCCGCCTTCTTGTGGGGCAAAAATAAGGCGGGAGTCGTCTTGCCAAACGGTGCCATACGATGACGGCAATGCCCCCACCAAATTCATCGTATTGTCCACCTGCTGATAAATCCACCAGATGTTATTTTCGACTTCTATCGCCAAATATGTGCCATCAGTAGACCACGCCAAATGCCGTGCGGGGCTTGTGAGGATGTTGGTAAAAACCACATTATTTGTCCCCAGATTAAACGCCACGCGCACGCCTGATGCGGTGGTATAGGCGAGTTGTGCGCCGTCATTGCTCCATGCCATCGTTTGTCCGCCCTGACGGAGTGGGGGAAAATCGGCGGTGACGACTGTTTCTAGCAAAACACGAATTTGGTCTGGATTGGGCATATAGGCGAGGGTGATGCCTTCTTCTGTGCGGTAGGCAATCCAATTACCATCGGGGGCAACGGCAAAATCTACCACAAAATCGCCTTCTGGGGTGACGGTGGTCGCGCCTTCTGCCCCCAACCCATAACGTTGCACAATACCCTCATTGAGCAAGATATACAGGTCGGTGGGGAGGTCAAATCCATCGCTTTGGGCAAAGACAACCGAGACACTCCCTAATAGGAATATGAAAAGCAGTCGAAAGATAATTTTTAGCATGATACAATCCTACAAAATCTATCGTTAAAGTGTAGTATAGCGCATGGCGCAAAATCTGGCATGTCAAAAGCCGTAGAAGGATAATTGGTTATGGTCTCTGCTCTTCCTCCATCGCTCCAAAAAGGCGGTGAACCCTTTTTTCATCGTGGCAATGATATTGGGGTATTATGTTTGCATGGCATCACCGCCTCTCCAGATGAAATGCGCTGGTTGGGACACTATTTACATACCCACCATGGTTATACGGTGTATGGGGCGAGGCATGTGGGTCATGCCGTAGATTATCGGCATATGCACCGCACCCGTTGGGAAGATTGGTATCTGACGGGGATTGATGGCTACCACCTGTTGCGCTCACAATGTAAAAAAATATTTGTGGCGGGGCTTTCGATGGGCGGGCTTATCACCTTGTTGATGAGCGCCAGTCTCGATTTAGATGGCATTGTCGTTATTGCCGCCCCGATAGATATTCCGAGCAAAGTATTGCCCTATGCCAAATATTTGCAGTGGGTGATGCCAAGTTACGACACCCCCGATACAAGCGATTTTCCCGCACGGCTACTCGCAGAACAACATCGGCGTGGTTTGCCTACGGTGGGGCGGGTGCGTTATAAACGATGGGCGACTCGTGGTGTGGCGGAACTCTACGAATTGATGGAGGTGGTGCGGGGACGCTTGCCACTCATCCAAACACCTGCCTTATTGATGTATTCAGAAGGGGATAAATCTGTCCCTATCAACAATATGAGCTATATCGAAAAACATATTGGCAGTGACGATGTGCAGGTGAGAAAATTTGAAAAAAGTGGGCATATCCTCACCCAAGATGTAGATTGCGATGCGGTATTCCAAACGGCTGGCGCGTTTATTCAGGAAAGGTCATAACCGATGGCATTTGGATTTGCACGGACGATTATCGCAGGTATGGTGATTTTTATTGGTGTTGCTATCTTAATTCTGCTGAGCGCATTGGGTAATACCGCCCAGCAGACCCAATCGCTTCAGGCGACTGTCGTGCCGTTTTTGGCTTGTCGTTTTACCAATACCACCCCGCAGAATATCCCTATCTATAGCGCCCCGTTTTCGGCGGAATTACTCGAAATAGATGTTGTGGGCGATAGTGTTCAACTCACGGTGACAAAAATCCGTAATACACACGTTTTTGTCATCATTCGCGGTACTTATGGCGGCTGGGTAGAGCGCGATTTTGGTGTCTTGACGGGTAATTGTGACGAGTTTCCTCTCGATGAAACACCCCTCACCGAATTTTCAACGGTGTGTTTTTTCCGCCCTACCGAACAGACCACCCTCTATCGAGATACCACTCTGCAAGAGGCGGTGCAGGGTCTTGTGCCAGAAGGCAGTTATGTTATCGTTGGACAGACCGATACGGTCTATCAAATCCGTATTAGTAGCCTCATTGGGGGATTTGCCGATAAGACCAAAGGCTTGGTGCGTGGGGCATGTGGGCTTGTGCCGATGGTGATTGCGCCGTAGTTTTTGCCACCATATCCAATCGTCCAAAATTAGCCGGTGATGCTCACTACCGATAGGCTATTGTTATCGTCTATCTTCCCCAATTGCCGAAAGTGCTGTGGGGCAACCCCTGTGAGGCGCTTAAAGGTTTTGCTAAAGGCAAATGAGGATGAATAGCCGAGTCGTTGCGCGATTTGCTCTAATGTGATAGTCTCATCATCACCTAACCATGTGGTTGCCAGTTGCACCCGCCAGCGTGTGAGATATTTCATCGGTGGCTCACTGACCATGCTGGTAAATTTTTCCACAAAGGTGGAGCGTGACATCATGGCGATTTGTGCCAATTTGTCGAGTGTCCAATGATAATCGGGCTTGCCGTGTATGGCATGAAGCACTTTGCCAATGTGCGGGTCATATAACGCCCCAAGCCATCCGCCTTCACCCGTTTGGTGCTGGTCAATCCAAGACCGCATCACCATGATAAACAGCACATCCATCAAACGGCTAATCACCGCTTCATACCCCGGACGCTTACCTTCTGCTTCTAAACTAATGCCATGAAATGCCATTGCCAGCCAATAAATTGGTTGCCCATTGTCGTTATTCACATGAATGATAGTCGGTAATAACGAAAAAATCGGATAGGCGATATTTTGCTCTGCCCGAAATTCGCCATGCACCAATAGGGTCGGTGAACGATTTACATTGACGGGCAATAGGCGATAGTGCTTGACGTTGGATACCACGACCAAATCGCCTTGTGAGAGCATCACTGGTGGATGAGGGTCATCCAACTGGAGTAGACATGCGCCTTCTTGCACAAAATGAATGGCACTCCCGAGTGTGGCGTTGGGGGATAATTGCCAATCGCCAACCATGTGGTCAGAGCGAAATAACTGGGGCTTGATGCGAACAGCGTGTAGTACATATTTTAGGGCATCCATCAACATCCCTTTCTTCTCGGACGATTGGACATGCACGGCGGTTGCACAAACATTTTGTGCATGGCGTGTATTTTTTATAATAGCGTGAATAGTCGAATCGTTCAAATAATCGGAAGGCAATTGACGATGAGTATCGAATGGTTATTGTTCGTGGTGTTGGTGGTGGTCAATCTCATCAATTTGGGGGTGCAACTATACATCCATTTTGAGGCATACCCCGTGATGCAGGCGGTGGGCAAAGCCGAATTTTCTGATTATCTCAAAGAATATGAAAATCGCCTATTAGTGCCGTTGATGTTGCCCTTTGTCATCACTATTTTGAGCAATATCGCCCTAATTTTTGTCCGTCCAGAAGTTGTGCCTGTCGTGGCGGTGATTGTGGTATTGGTCATCAATTTGTCGGTGGGGTTTGTATCGGTGATGATTGCCACGCCTGTGTATAACCGTATTGCAGAGGCAAAAGAGGCAAGTGGCGCAAATATGGCATCACTCATGAAGATTAATTTGCTCCGTTTGGGGTTGACCATTGTGAGCAATGCGGTGCTGGTGGTGATTTTATATTTGATTTTGGCTGGTCTGGTATAGATAAAAATAGCCCATAGGGACGGGTTTGCCGTCCCTATTTTTGGGCATAGGCATCGTTTAGGAGCAATGAGAGGGTATAGATGCCCAAATCGAAATCATGGCTAAAATCTATGGGCATGAGCCAATACCGTGTACCAGCCATATCACACTTTTTATAGATAACGGGCAAGACTAATTTCCCCTGTTCGGCAAAAAATTCGCGCTCGGCGTTGACCGCAAGGTCTTTGAGCGCATGAGGCGACATCACCGCCAACATCAATCCACTACATTTGAGCGCATTTCTCACTGCGACATGCCACTCTTCTTCTTCATCCACATCGGTCATATCTAACCATGCGCGTAATCCCTGCCCACCGAGTGTTTCCATCAGATTAAAAGCAAAGAGTTCATCGGCGCGGGTATAACTGATGAACATACCTTGTGAGGCACAACGGCGCACTTCTTGAATATTGGTGAGTTGGGCAATGCCTTTTTTGAGGTAGGTGTCATCGGGGCGGGTATTCATGGCTTTGCGGAGGGCAATGCGTTTTTGCTCTGGCGAATTAAACCGCGAAATCACCTCATCTATATCAAAACGACTATCGGCATTTGGCTTTTGTGTGCGATTGTTCATGGCAATTTTAGCATCCCAAAATAAACAATTTTCTAACTGCTATCTTACCACAGGAAGCCGTGATGAACTGTGAGGATTTTGATAGAGGGTACTCAATGCCTATGCGCCCCATTCCTGCGCTAGGAGCGAATAGACGGCGTGGTCGGCGTATGCCCCATTTATCCACTCCGATTCGCGCTTGATTCCCTCGTATACAAATCCAAGCCGTTCTGCAACAGCACGACTGGGCAAATTTGTCACCATACACTGAATTTCGATGCGATGGACATTTTCTTCATGGATAAGTGCCGATATAACCTGTTTGCAGGCGTTGGTGATAATCCCCTGACCTGTGAACGATTGCCCCAGCCAGTAGCCAATTTCGGATTTAGTCCCCTCACGGTTGATGCCATGACACACCAACCCGCCGACCAATGTCGTGCCTTGCCATAATCCGCCATGAAAGCCATCACCCACCGCCAATTTATTGGCAAAGCGGGTGATTAACCCTTCTGCATCGGCTATGGATTGAATTTTTCCCGACCAGCGCAAGCGTGTGTCGAGATGTTGACGATTGTCGCTGATGAGCGCGAACATCGCGGGTGCATCGGCACTCACAAACGGGCGCAGAATGTTTTTTTCGTCAACTTGTATGGGAAATTCCATGTAAGAAGCCTTTCACGACTTGGAAATATAAATCGCGTTGGGTGGTGGCGGGGGAATGTCCTGCACCATGAAATACATAATGTACCGCGTTGGGATATAATTCGCGCACCTTCTCGCGTACAACTTCATCGAATGTCGCATCGTTATCCGACTCTAGCACGTAAATATGCCCTGTCCACGAATCTAAATCATCGGCAGAAAAATGATAATTGGTATGAAAATCCATAAGGCATTGCTGGGTACTCATCAAATCGGCTTTATTGAGCCGTTGGGAATAGAGTTCATCTATAAAAGCACGGGTGATGAGGGCATGTTCATCATTGGGGGCAATCGTTTCGACCATCCATGCTTTTGCACCCGCCATCGCTTCATCATCGGGGAGCGGGAGCATCATCTCTAGTGCAGATAAATAGCGTTGGGCATAGTCCATGTTGGGGAGGGTGGTGGTGGAAATAATGAGTTTGTCTACCCATGATGGATGTTTGCGGACAAATACCTGCGCCAGCATCCCACCAAATGACCCGCCTATCACATGCGCTTTGGATAACCCTTCTGCACCTAATATGGCAGTGAATCCGTCTACCAAATCGGACATGGTAGTCACCGATGGATAGGTGGGCGCGATGACATAAAATTCATTAGATAGCATAGGAATATTTTCGTAGGCGGCATCTGCCACCCGTAACCCACCCACCAATAACAATAACGGAGGATGCGATTTATCCCCCGCTACCAGATAGTCCCATGTGACCCCATTATGGGTAATTGTGCGCGGGGGATGATTTTGGCGAAAATTAGCGAGTGCCTCGCGTTGATGTGCTGGGACTTCGGTATAGATTTGGTCGAATGTTCGGGTATCCATCGTTATTTTTCCTTATGATGCAAATATGATGCAAATAAATCGGCTAAATTCACGGGCGCATTGAGTGTTTTGGATGTGAACGCTTGGGTGCTGTCATATAACCCCTGACGGCGCAAAAATCCGTCTTGGCGGATATACACCTCGATGAATTGTTCTTCGGGGTCTACTATCCAATATTCACCCACCCCATGTTGCTCATATAAATCAAATTTTGTGCCTCTGTCTTTGGCAGAGGTCTTTGGCGAGAGGATTTCTACCACAAAATCGGGCGCACCGTGCAAATAACCGTCATCCATGAGGACGCATTGGTCGTTATCGGGATTTATCCAAAAAATATCGGGTTGGACAACCATCCCTAATGCGAGATGAATATCAGTGGGGGCGCTACGGAGTTGTCTGGGATGAAAATGCCGTAATAGAAAAGCGAGTATTGTCATTGATACTTCTTGATGCACATCTTTTGGTGCTGGCATATTCCCCTCTTGCCCGTCATACACCAACAATTCGCCATCAATCAATTCCATGTGGATATTGGTCTCTGGCAATTGCATATATTCTTCGACCGTGATTTTTCTTTTTTCGCGCAACACTTCGAGAATGGCTTGGGGTAATTGGTTCATGGGTTACATCCTTATCATGGGCTTTTCATGGCAAGCCCCTACAATGCTGGTGGATTATGGGTATCATGCCCCTACACATCCTATTATATCGCATTTACAATTCTGACCATGCGAATAATTATCTTACTCATCACGATCATATTTTTAGGCGCGTTGGCGTGGGATGCCTATCCCCCATTACGCGGTGGCGGTGGCTGGCAATGGGCGTATGATTTGCCCGTTGTGTGGGATGGCGTGTGGATACTGGCGGTGCTACTGGCGGGATATTTGCTCTCGGCGGGTATTTTTCGGCGGATAAAAGCGGGTGCATTGCCAACCATCGTGTGGACAATTTTTGCCACCGTCATTTTGGGGATAGGGGTGGTGGGGGTGCGTGGCGATGCGGGATTTTTGCTATTCACGCGCACCGTATCCCCTGTGCAGACGGGCGCAAGCACTATCGCGGTAGATTTTATGGCGCGGGATGGTGTGCCATATACCCTGCAAAATTGGACAACCGTCATGCGTGAGGCATTGCCCTCCAATATCATCCATTTCACCACCAGTCCGCCCGCACAAGCATTGGTGCATGTGGGGGTGGCAAATCTCACCGAGTCGTGGACAGATTTGAGCATGGCGTTGCGCCCGAATCAGTGTAGCAATAAGACGATTATGCGCTATACGGCGGGTGAAATTAACGCAGTGGGGGTTATTGGCATGTTAATGCCCTTATGGATGGCACTCGGCGCGATTCCGTTTTATGGCGTGGCGAAAATGCTCACCGATGATAAAAAAATAGCCTTGCGCTTACTCCAGTGGTATCCACTCATCCCGACTATGCTCCTCTTGTTGCCCACATGGAATAGCCTCTATCCGCCATTGTGCCTCTTGGCATTTTGGGGACTGATTCGTGCGGTCAAAGCCGAAAAATGGCGCTCCACGCTAGGGGCGATTTTGGCGGGGTTGGTGATGTCATTCACGACATTCCTCAATTTTGCCGTGTTGCCCATAGTGCTGTTTTTTGGATTATTCACACTCGGTTATGCCATTTTTATCAGTAAAAAATGGACGCGGGCGGTGGTGATTGGGGCGTGGTTTGGGCTGGGATTATCGGCGCTGTGGGTGATATTTTGGCTCATATCGGGGTTCACGCCACTGGATATTTTCCGTGTGACATTTGAAGCACATAAAGACCTTGTACAGCGCAATTATTGGGAATGGCTGATATTGCACCCCTATGACACCCTGATATTTGTGGGGTTGCCTATCGCGGGATTGTTTTTCTGGGGGATTGCCAAAATTTGGGGGGTGAAAAAATCGGATTTATCCGCGTATCACCTCATGGCGATAAGCCTGCTCATCACCTTTTTGCTGGTGAACATCAGTGGCATTGTGCAAGGCGAAAATGGTCGCATCCTCAGTTTTTATGCCCCGTTCTTTTTATTGGCAGGTGGTGTGGTTTGGATAAACCAAAAGCGCACATGGGATTTACCCCTCATGGGGGCGCAATCGCTCACCGTGTTGATTATGGCGACGGTGCTATCGGTTGTGCCACTGGATTTGAACCCGACACCCACCGCGCCCCGCACCGATTTTTATACCATGACGGGTATGGAGTGGTTGCCCCTGAACGCGCAATTTGCCAGTGAAAATTATCGGGGTGATTTTACGTTGGTGGGGCATCGGTTTGTGGCGGATTTATCGCAACAAGCCATCACACTCGAAATTCAGTGGCAGGGTGTAGGACAAGTGGAGCGTCCGTATCAATTTGAGATTATCGCCACTGCCGAAAATGAGACCGATGGACAAGTGGTATCTGCGCCATACAGATGGGACGCCCAATTTGAAAATTATTTACCCACTTGCTGGAAAAATGGTGAGACCGTGTTGGACATTAACGTGATTCCCCTGCCAGAGGTGCGCGATGCGGTAATATGGCGCTTGGAATTGCGGGCGATAGATGAAAGGACGGGGGATGTGATGCGGGTTACTTTGGCGGACGGGACACAATCGGATAGGGTGATACTCGCGCCTGTGCACTATCCATAAAGGATTATAGGGGTAAAAATGTGACCTTATTTTGCCCTCACATTGGCATCACGCCAAGCACGCATTCGTGCGATGAGTGCTTTTTGTTCATCGGAATAATTTGCCTCTATCGTTTTTTGAATCTCAAGTCCGTCTGCTTCGGCTTGGCGCACATAATTATCTAATTCTGCCCGATGGCTCAAATAATAGGCGATAACCGCATAGACATCTGCTAACGATAAAGTCGAATAGCTTTCGATGATTCCTTCGGCACTTTCCCCCCGATTAAACGCATTTATTACCAATTCTAATAAAACACGGGTTTTACTGATGCGAATTTGTCCGTTTTCATCGGTGTAGATAG
>Ga0163154_10005097_pt1 | contig 16896 bp, 13 predicted proteins | sample OliLakLV19MP9P1_FD_148649 | JGI IMG/M metagenome (GOLD analysis project Ga0163154, IMG submission 148649) | Freshwater microbial mat bacterial communities from Lake Vanda, McMurdo Dry Valleys, Antarctica - Oligotrophic Lake LV.19.MP9.P1 | ecosystem: Environmental > Aquatic > Freshwater > Lake >... | reverse complement strand
ACCATTTTTTCATCAGACAACACTATTTTTCTGCGAATAGTGGGGCTATTTAAAGAAAAATAGGGGCCGTATGATGGAACAAAGGGTGGCATCAAATGACTAAGTTATTGGTGCCGCGTTCCTAAGGCAATACGGCTCAATCGGCTTTCCCCTTAAACTCATATTTCAGTCCCCAGTATTCCTTCAAAACCATTTTGACGGATCCAACCGACACAGGAGATTCGATGAGCACCGGAATCCTGTTTTCATCATCGGATACCCAAACGCTCATTTTTGCGTCGTCTTTAAAGACATTGCCGGCGATCACATCGGGCTGAAATTTCAAGGTTTTGTAGCGCCCCATGCTGTAGACTTTTTTCCTGGATTCTTTGCCGACATAGCGCAGTTGAAGCGGAAACTCTTCTTTGTCCATAAATACCGAAAACGGTACCTTGTATCCGGATGCCTGGCTGGCAAAGTCAATGTTGCGAAGGTTGTATAGGATGGACAGTACATCGTGCATACAGGTTTTCACCGGATGCTCCGTCTTGGTTTCCGCTGCGCCGCGTTTATCAGCCCTCCATACGGTAGCCATACGGCCCGTTTGGTTGAAAGAGATTTTTTCAAAAATGTGGTATTTGCCTTCGTCTACGCTGCGCTCGGAGTAATTGGGCAACAGGGTATTTTTGTCTACCCAGGAATTATACTCATCTTTCACTTTGAAAAACCACTCGTAGGAATCATAGGTCTCACCTTTTGCCTGGTAATGGTATTGGTTCTTTTCATCAAATACTTTGAACGTGACTTCTCCGGCGGCCAGCCACACAAAGTTCCAGTTGTAATAGATTTTATAAACCAGCTGCTCCTCATGCTGGTAGGTAAAATTAGTATTTTGGCAGGGTTCATAAGCCTGCGGGACATTCGGCTGTACAGGCGCAGCGCCGCTGGTCAAACGACGGCTACTGTCCGGCAAAGTGAACCCCATCATCAACAGGAGCGCAGGAAGTACGAGAACCTTATTCTTTTTCATGGCTAAATGTTTTGTTTGTGTGGACGTTCAGAAGGAAAAAAGTACCGACTAACGCGGGCAAAATCAGGTTTATTATCCACAATGAAAAGGTGGCGGCGAGGCTGCTCACTTCATTCGCGCCGAACTGTGCCCAAACCTGTACGGCCAAACTTCCGCGGGCGACAAGTCCCATCGCGGGCGGCAGCGGAATGCCGGTTTGAAGCAAAAACAAGGTAAAAATCCCTGCCAGTCCACCCCAAAAACCGGTTTTTATCCCAAAAAATTGAAGCAGGAAAAAATATTGGGCCGAGTAAATCACGTAGCGCAAGGTCGCCCACAGCAGCACCTGGAGCAGATCACGTCGGCGAAAACGCTCCAATACACTCACTCCGCGCAATAAAGGGCGAACCTTCCGCAGCAATGGCAAGCGACGCAGCAAAGGGATCAGCAACCGGACGTTAAAATAGAAAAAAAACAACGCTGCCAGACCCACTGCTGTCAACATGGCCAACGCCCAGACATAGAACGGACCCGGTTTCAACAAGTACAGCATGAACCAAAGCAGCCCGAGGGTACCGGCAGTCAATACCACCATCGTCTGGCTGAAGATGCTTACAACATTCGCCACGACTGCCCGCCACCGGTGTTTGGGGTCTACAAACAAGACCCGGCCACCGAACTCTCCGAGCCGGTTGGGGGTAAACACGGCGAGGCTCACGCCTGCCAGAACGCCACGCCAGGCCTGCGCCCATGAAGCGGGCTCGAAAGTACGGAGCAGCAGCCGCCATTTTTGCGTTTCAATCAGCCAGTTGAATGGCAGCAACAGGAGGGTCGCCCCCATCCACCCAAAATCCACTTTGGTTCGGTGTGCCTGGAAAGCCGTCCACACCACACTCCACTTGTTGCCTGTCCACAACTCGTGCACCAGGAGCCAGATGAATCCCAGCACGAGCAGGGTTTTAAGCAAAAAAACAAGATGGCGCGAGATCGGCATTGGAGATAGACGGAAGGCACTCGCAAAGGTAGAAGGGGATTCATGAAAAATCCCGGACAGCTGGCGCCGCCCGGGATTTTTCAAAGCCTTTTAACCCTGAAAATTCAAGGCTCAATGTTCGTGCTCTGCCGCTGCTGTCTTGGCGTACTCCGCGGTCAATTTGGCCTGAATATCCATCGGAACGGCAGCGTATTCCGCAAAACTCATCGAGAATTTGGCTTTGCCCTGAGTGAGCGAGCGCAGCGCAGACGAGTATTTATGCAGTTCTTTAAGCGGGACGCGGGCTTTGATCACCTGATAATGCCCGTCCGCATCCATGCCCATGATGATGGCGCGCCGGGTCTGGAGATCGCCCATGACGCCACCCATCACTTCCGCGTCGCACATGACTTCGAGGTCGTAGATCGGTTCCAGGATTTGCGGACCTGCTTTCAGGAATGCTTCTTTGAATGCCATCGTAGAAGCGATCTGGAACGCCATATCATTGGAGTCTACATCGTGCATTTTGCCATCGTAAACGCTCACACGAATGTCGCGGCAATAAGATCCGGTACCGGGGCCTTCCTCCAGTTTCGACATGATGCCCTTTTTGATGGCGTTGGTGAAGCGGGCATCAATCACACCACCGACAATGGCCCAGCAGAAGGAAAACTTGCCCCCCCATTTCAGGTCTTCGGCTTCCACATTTTTCACGGTGAGACCATGTGGCGCAGGAATGCCGTCGTAATAGGGCTCTACGCGGAAGTGTACTTCTGCAAATTGGCCGGCACCACCCGATTGTTTTTTATGGCGGTAATCCTGGTTGACTTCGCGCGTGATGGTCTCGCGGTATGGGATGCGCGGCTCGATAAAGTCAATTTGCACCCCGAAATTTTGCTCCGCTTTGATACGCACCGTGTCCAGGTGCATCTCGCCCTGTCCCTGAATGATGGTCTGTTTCAATTCCAGGCTCTGCTCGACGTGCAGCGTGGGATCTTCTTCCTGGATAGAATGCAGGGCGTTGGCCATTTTTTCCACGTCGGCCTTGCTGGGCGGCACCACGGCCATCCGGATGCGGGAAGGTGGGAAGTGAATGCGCTCGATCTTAATATTCGAACCTTTTGGATTGAGCGTCTGATTGGTATGCGAACCTTTGAGTTTCACCGTGCAGCCGATGTCGCCCGCCCGAAGTTCATTTACAGCATCGCGGTTTTTACCTTCACATTCATAGATCTGAGCAAAACGCTCCACCGTGCCGTTGTCGGCATTGGTGAGTTCATCGCCCGTTTTGAGTACACCGGAATAAACTTTGAAGTAGGAAACGTTGCCAATTTTCGGTTCGATCACGGTTTTGAAAATAAACACACAGGGACGGGCCGCTGCATCACAAGGTTTGGAGCCGCCGCCTTCGAGCGAGGCTGCCGGACGATCTGCCGGATTGGGACAGACATCGTGGATAAAACCCATGATCCGTCCGCTGCCCATGTCCTGCAAACCGGAGGCGCAAAACAGCGGAAAATACTGCCGGTGCGCGAGACCGATGCTCAGTCCTTTGGACAGTTCTTCCTCGCTGAGATTGCCTTCGTCGAAGTATTTTTCCATCAGGGCCTCGTCGTTCTCCGCAGCCGCCTCTACCAGGGCATTGTGCATTTCATCCGCCCGTTTCTGGTGCTCGGCAGGGATGGACTTTTTTTCCGGCTTTCCGCCTCCGGCGGGAAACTGGTACATCACCATGCGGAGCGCATCTACAATGGCATTGAAGCCTGTGCCTGCGTTCACTGGAAACTGGAACGGCAAGACCCGGTTGCCAAAGCGGTTTTTGGCCTGATCGAGCGTCATTTCAAAATCAGCCTTTTCGTGGTCGAGGTGATTGACCACGAACATGGTCGGCGTCTCGAATTTTTCGATGTATTCCCAAATCAGTTCAGTCCCCACCTCTACCCCGCTGCGGGCATTGAGCAACATCAACGCGGTATCGGCCACCTTCAATGCCGTCACCACTTCTCCCGCAAAATCGTCGAGTCCCGGTGTGTCGAGGATGTTGATTTTGGTGTCCTTCCAGGAGCAGTGGAGCAGAGAAGCGAAGAGAGAGTGGCCGCGTTGTTGTTCGAGCGCGGTGTAGTCGCTCTGTGTATTGCCGTCGCCGACTGTACCGCGTCGGGTGATGGCTTTGGCCTCGAAGAGCATGGCCTCGGCAAAGGTGGTTTTGCCGCTTCCGGCGTGTCCGCAAAGGACGACGTTCCGGATTTTGTCGGTGGTGTAGATTGCCATAGACAAGAACTGATTTAGGTGAACAGAAAGCCGAGATTAGTTCGAAGTTTGAAGTTTGAAGTTCGAAGTTGGCTTCGGGCTTGAGATTTTGACAAGTTAAATTTGAAGTGGCCAGTATCGCCTGCACGTCAAATGATTTAAACCATTCAAAATCCCAAGCCCGAAGCCAACTTCGAACTTCAAACTTCGAACTTCAAACTTCAAACTTCGAACTTCAAATGACATGACAAAGAAATTTTGTTTGGTGAAATAATCTGCTTCTGGCGGTTAAAGTAGGTGAGTTTTCAAAACGAGAAGTAGAAATGCGGGAAAAAAATTTTTAACTGTACATGATGGAAGCCTTTGTCAATAAATGCAAATGCTGGTTTTAGGCAAAAGATCGGCAGGTGTCCTACAACCTCGCAGACTCTGGCGGGTTTCAATCCCCATCCTTCACCTTCTCTCAAAATTATTTTACCATGAAAAAATTGAACATACTGTTCCCGCTTATGCTTGTGGCCTATGTTGTCGGCTTCTCCCAAACAGGCGGTCGTCCGCCGCTTTTTGCCGCACAGGAAGGCCAGCCACAAGCCCGAGGCGGCAATAGCAATTGCCAGAAAGACTCCACCCTCATCTTCGATTATCAGATGCCGGTCAGCCCCGACCAGATTGAGGAACGGGTGATTTACACCTATGGCAACAGTTCCGAAGTTGCGGTCCGCTTTCGTCGTGATATTGATGGCCCGCTGCTCCTGTCTTCCGTGGACAGTACCGTGTTCAATGCCGACCACCAGCCGATTTTCATACAGACGCGGGGCGCAAATTTTGTGTCTGGCACCTACCTCATAGGTGAGTTTTTTACTTCCCCTGCCCGATCACTGGCAATTGTGCTGCCGACTTGACCGTGCAGTTTATAAGCATTTTTCCTGGATCGCCTTTATCGCCCTCCTATAAAACCGTTCGTTTTTATGACAATCAGAACCGGCTTCAACGAGTGCTGATCTACGCGAGCAACATGGATGCCACAGCATTCAAACGCTCCCAACGGGAAGATTACGAGTACGATTCGGCATCAGGCCGAATCAACAAGGTGCTTCTATTTGTGAGAGGCAGCAACAACGATTGGATACCAAGTATCATCGGCCAATATACCTACACGCCTGCTGGCAGCCTGATCGGTATACTTGAAGTAGACGCCACCACCAAGGAGCCCTATCGCCGCTTTGTTTTTTCTCAAAACGCTGCCTTGGGTTACCAGCAGACGGAATTTTCTTACTGGAATCCCGGTAACGGCAATTGGAACCTGCCGCTCCAAACGACCCGCGACTACGACGATGCATTCGGGCGGCCCATCGCACAAGTGCAGATATACAATTTAGGGCCCATCACCGGCGCTGACACCACTCGTTACGAATATGTGCCGAATACCGACTGCCTGCACAAGATTAAGCAGTTTGACGGCAATGGCTCACCACTGACGCTGTACCGGGAAACCGTCCATTTTTATGGCAAATCGGTCGCTACCATCACGCCCACTGGCAACAATTTTAAAGTTTATCCCAGCCCTGCATCGGTTTGGCTGACCGTGGAAGGCGCAGAAGGGGCATCTGCGTTACTTTTACCCGTTCCAAGATTCACCATTCATCCTTCCACCTTTTATCCTTCTCAAAAATTGGCTTATACTGAATCCAATATGCTTCCGCTGGGCACCCCGGCCCCGGATTTTGAACTACCTGAACCGGCTACTGGAGCAACCGTTCGCTTGCAAAGCGTGGCTGCCAATCACCGGGCGACTGTGGTAATGTTCCTTTGCAATCATTGCCCCTATGTGCTGTATGTCAACCCTGAAATGGTCCGCCTGGTGTCCGATTACAAGCCACGCGGTGTAGCGTTCGTCGGCATCAGCAGCAACGACGCGGTTACCCACCCGGAAGATGCGCCCGATCTTATGGGTGAGCACGCCCGCGCCGTCGGCTACGACTTCCCGTACCTCTACGACGAAAGCCAGTCAGTAGCCCGTGCCTATGATGCGGCCTGCACGCCCGATTTTTATGTGTTTGATGAAGATTTGCAGCTCACTTACCGGGGTCAACTAGACCCCAGCCGCCCTAAACGCAACCCCATTCCTTCTACCGGCGAGGATTTGCGCGCAGCGCTGGACGCTGTTCTGGAAGGAAAGCCCGCGAGTGTGGTGCAGCGGCCTTCTGGAGGGTGCAATATCAAGTGGCGAGAATCCTAGAAGAAGATATCACCGCGGAGAACGCTAAGAACGCTAAGATTTTGTGAAGAAAATCTTGGCGTTCTTAGCGGGCTTCGCGGTGATATTACTTTTGACTGTTTATCGCTGCATCAGTTGTATGTCCATCTGATCCATTTTAAACCCTGCGTTTTGCGCTTTTTGATAATCCTGCTGGGCGGCGGCTTTGTTCCCTGCCTGGGCATTGGCGCGCGCGCGTTCCAGGTAAGCGATCCCAAGATTGGGATTGTATTTGAGCGCATTGTTGAGACGACGGATCGCATCTTCGTTTTTGCCCATGGCCCGCTGGATCATCCCACCTTCGTACCAGATATTTCCGTTGAAAGGATCGAACTCCAGGTACTTGTCATAGTCAATCAGTGCCTTGTCGTACTGCCGCAGGGTGTAATAGGCGATTGACCGGTTAAAATAGCCGTTTTTATTGGTGGAGTCTGTCCGTATCCCTTCGGTAAGATCCACCACTGCGCGCTCAAAGTCATTGAGGGCACCATAAGCGGCGCCTCTGTTGATGAGCGTTTCGGCTTTGGGTTTTTTGGGGATATTAGGCACTGCCAGCGCAGCATCATAGTCGGCGATGGCCTTGACAATCAGTTCGCGGGATTGATTCTGAAACTTGCCGCTGGTGCCCATGTCGAAGTAGGTTTTGCCGCGGCTGTTGTACAGTTCCGGCTTGTTTTTTTCGATGGCGATGGCCTGCGTATAGTCCTGTAAAGCCAGGTCGAATTTGCCGAGTTTCCGGCGATACTGGCCCCGGTTCCAATAAGGCAATGAGTTGGATTTGCCTTCGTATTTGGTGACGTGCGACCACAGCGTCTCACCGTTTTCCCAAACTTTGACCTGCTGAACGGTCCAAAGGCCGTATCCAACAGCAAGTGCCGCCGCGCCTATTTGCAAGATGAGGCGATACCGCTCTTGTTCCATGCCTTTTGCAAAGTAATAAGCAGCCACCGCAAACAGCCCGAAATAGGGCACATAGGTAAAACGGTCGGCCAAAAAGCCCTGTCCCGCTCCAAACCATTGCAGGAGGAAGAACACGTTGAACCAGAAGAACAACATCCCGAACACCGCAACCCGGTTGCCGCGCTTCCACAGCCACCAAACGCCCGCCCAAATGGCGACAAAAAGAATCGGCGACAGATAAACCAGTGTCGGCAAAGGCTTCGGATAGGGATAAAGCGGGGACATCGGAAACGGTACCAACAATTTTTGAAGGTACACACAAAACGAGTACATCCCGATGCACAGACGGTCGAACGCATTGAAACTGGTCACTGCCGTGTCATCGTTGATAGAGACCAGTTGCGGCACATAATCCTGCGCTATCAAGCCGAAAGATTTAAAAACTTTTACGCCAAAATTAGAGCCCAGTGTGAACAGGTTGATCACGCCGAATATCGCCGACAGGATCCAGAGCGGCGTTTTTTCCCAAATCCAGCCCCAACTGAATTCCCGCCGGTACCAGTAGTCTATGAGCAGCAACGTTGGAGTGAGCGTCACCGCCTGTACTTTGGAGAACATGGACAGCACGGCGAGGCCCAACAGCAGCGCATATAACCCCATGCGGCGGCCTTTGTCTTCCGTTTTTATCCATTGCGCGTACACAAGCAGCGCCGCAAAGAAAAATACGGCGAACAGTACGTCCTTGCGTTCCGTCGCCCAGGCCACCGATTCCACCCGCATCGGGTGAATGCCGAACAACAATCCGCCCAGAAGTACGCCCCAGCGTCCGATGCCCATACGCGCCAGCAGCCACATCACCAGCCAGACGGTCAGCAAGTGCAGGATCAGGTTGTTGGTGTGAATCAACCGGTTGTTGATCTCGCCGCCCGACCACTTTTTTTCCAGCGCGAAGGTGAAAATGGGGAGCGGGTTGTAGTTGCCGATGACTGCGCCTTTCTGGATGTCAAAGATATTGCTGACCGTCTCGCCCCAGGGGATAAATCCTGTCTGCTCGATGTTGGGATTTTCGGTGATGTTCGGATCATCATCCCAGTTGACCAACTGGTTTTTGAGCGACGGCAAGTAACACAATCCCGTGATTACCAGTACAATCAGTCCGAACATCATCCAATTCGGACGGGCAGATGCAGCATCGGTGACAGGTTGTTTCGGCTTGGCCGCTTGTTGAGATTGGGGACGTTTGGTAGGGACAGGTGTAGGTTTTTTTGCCATGACGTGGAATAATTCAAGGGCAAAAGTAAAAATAATTAGTTGCAACCCATTTCCACCTGGGACTGTAGGTCATTGTTTGGAAAACAATTGCCCGAGAGCGTGGAGCTGGGAGCATAACGGGTCATGTTGGGATCGTACAAGCCATTTTCAAGAAACTCCACCAAATCATCTATCTCCTTGCTGGTCAGGGACAAAGGGTGAAAGAGGCTGGTAATCTGGCTGGTCGGCACCTCCCGGTTTTCGGGAATACCCGCATTGAAATACTCCACCACTTCCCGCAGCGATCGCTTGCTGGCGCCATGCAGATAAAATCCGACATCCTTCATGTTATAGAGTTGGGGCACCTTGAATTTGTGCATATCTTCTGCCACGCCGGTAAACCCGCCCCGACCGAGATTGCGCTTGTCAGTAGGACTGGTTCGAAACACCTCATGCCCGCTTTGATACAGGTTTTGGGCTCCCACGGCAAAGAATTTCATGTTGTTCAGCGATGGGCTGTTGTGGCAATTGACACATCCCGCCTTTCCAAAGAACAACAAAGCGCCCTCTTTTTGCTGCGCGGTCATTGCAGAGCGCTCGCCTTTTAGCCAGCGCTGGAACGGCGCCTGGTTGGCCAGGATCGTGCGAAAATAAGCAGCAATCGCAAACGCACCCGTTTTCAACGTATAGCGCTGACTCACCGGGATGTCCGGGAAGGCTTCGTCAAACATGGCGGTATAGCCCAGCGAATCCGTGATTGCTTTGTTGATGACCTGCCGGTGCACGATCAAAGCCCGTGTATTGTTGGCTTCCAGGCCCTCCAGCCCCTCAAAATTGATTTCTGTCAACGTGTCGGTATGCCAGGCCCCCTCTGTGCCCACATTGACCCCATACGAGCCAAATGAACCTGCCCACAGGGCGTTGGTGACATACGTCAGGTTGATGGTCGGTAAGGGCCGGGCACCTTGTGCGTCCACTTCATCTCCCACATAGAGGGGATTGATAGAGCGTCCTTCGCCACTTATCCCAAAGCCCAGCGCGCCATCAGCAATGCCCTGAAAACGGCCTGCTGTGAAGCTCCGGGCAGGCACGTGGCAACTGCTGCAAGAATAGGCCGCTTTGGATATGTCCTTCGTGGGCTTCAGCCCGATGCCTGTTTCAAAAAAGAGCAGTTTCCCCAAGGCAACTTTGGCCGCCGTGACGGGATTTTTGACATCCTGATTGGGCAAAGCACCATAGTCATCACTCGATGGCATGATATAGCCCTCGTATGACCCAACGTAAGAGCGCGCATTCAAGGACTCTTCCAACAGCTTGTCGGCATCGTTATCTGGTTCATGTACGCAAGAAAGAAAGTAGCCAATAGAGGCGAGCAGGAAAAAAAATGTAAAAGATTTTTTCATAAAAAACTTAAAAACAACCGTTTGAAAAAAGGAATGTGCCGCTCGTGCGATGGCAGAGCAGTCAACCAGTGGATAAAGATAGCAAAAAAGAGGGGTATATGATCCGGGATTTCAAGCAGATGCTCAAATAAAAGATACTCAATAACAAATACAATGCCTTATAAGGGTCTACCTCCCAAAACTAGCAACAACAAGCCATTTTTTAATTTGAATTTAAGAAGTAGATTTATTGTTATGAGCACGCTACTGGACATTTTGTTTCACACGACGACACAACGATTTGATTTTAAATTATTTAGGAAATTGTCGTCGTGTCGTCGTGTGAAACAAAAATGTCCAGTAGTATGTGTTACGAGTTGCACCGGGCGGCACTATCCAGTTTTCAGCACGGCTTCTGCCAGCCCCGCCTCCGTTGGCTCGGTTGCTACAATAATCTCCGAAATGCCCCATCCCGACAAGGCTGCCGCTGTTGTGCCTCCAATAGCCACCACCCGCTGCATTTCCTGCAATCGGTGCTTCGCAAAATACGCCGCCGCGTTCAGGGGGCTGGTAAATACGAGCACATCATCTACGCGGAACGGCGGGTTCAATACTGGCTGGTTGTCGTAAATTTCAAAGTGAAGGCAGGGAAAGTCAGGAGATAGCAAGGTACGCAGGGTGTGGGTAGCATGGCGGGCAGAGGGGAAGAGGATAGATCCACGTTGTGCAACTGTCCGGAAACCCGCCGCTGTGCTTTCCGGCTCTCCCGTCCCCACAAAATCCACCGACCCCACATATTCCGCCAGCACCTTTGCAGTGACTGTGCCGAGCACCGCCCATTTTGCCGCAGGCTGGGCAATTCCCTGTTCTTGAAGTTGCCGAAAGAAAAACCGCACTGCTTGCTGGCTGGTGAAAAAAATCCAGTCTGCCGGAGGGATTGTCTCAAACGGCAATGCCGTCAATACCACCAGCGACTGCCCGCTCACCGGCCAGCCACGCTCAATGAGCAGTCGTTGAAAATCGGAGTCGGGCGCCAGGGCGCGGGAGATAAACACGGTCATGGAGCGAAGGTAGGGGTTCAGGTATTTGACTTTGGGAGAAATTCGGGTTATTTCGCCCTACCTTCGCGCCCAATTTGAATGTGACTATGACTTTTGAAGCGTTGAACCTGAGCCCTGCCCTGCTGAATGCGCTCAGCGACCTGGGATACACCCAACCTACCCCTATCCAGCAAAAAGCGTTTTCGGTCGTGATGTCGGGCCGCGATGTGGTCGGCATCGCGCAGACTGGCACTGGCAAAACTTTTGCCTACCTGTTGCCCATCCTGCGGGCGATGAAGTTTTCCAAACAAAAAGAACCGCGCGTGCTGATCATCGTTCCGACCCGCGAACTGGTGATCCAATTGGTGTCAGAGATCAAAACCCTGACCAAGTACATGGATATACGGTCGGAAGGCGTGTATGGCGGCACCAACATCAACACCCAAAAACAACTGGTTTTCAACGGTTTGGACATCCTGGTGGCCACACCGGGCCGCCTGGTGGATTTGGCCATGAGCCGGGCGCTGAATCTCAAGTACGTGCGCCAACTGGTCATCGACGAGGTGGACGAAATGCTCAACCTCGGCTTCCGAACCCAACTCACCAACATCCTCGATCTGCTGCCGCGCAACCGGCAAAACCTGATGTTCTCCGCTACGATGTCCGAGGAAGTGGATGGTATGATCACGACTTTTTTCAATCCTCCACAAATCATCGAAGTGACGCGGGCGGGCACTCCGTTGGACAAAATCGTGCAATCCGGCTATCGGGTACCTAATTTTTACACCAAACTCCATTTGCTCGAACACCTGCTGGCGACCGACGACAGTATGCAGAAAGTACTGATTTTCGCGCCTTCCAAAAGAGCAGCCGATCTGGTACACCAACACCTCGAATCCGATTTCCCGGAGAAGTTTCGGGTCATCCACTCCAATAAATCCCAGAACTTCCGCATCAACGCCGTTACGGAGTTTGAAAAAGGCGGACTGCAAGGCCTGATCGCCACCGATATCCTCGCCCGTGGGGTGGATGTGACGGACGTGACGCATGTCATCAACATAGACACCCCCGACGTACCGGAGACCTATATCCACCGCATCGGACGCACGGGACGGGCAGACCGGGACGGCATTGCCATCACTTTCATCACAGAAGCGGAGCAGGAAAGCCAAACCCTCATCGAGGAACTCATGGGCAGGGAAATTCCCCTGCTTCCATTGCCCGAAGACCTCCTTATTTCGGACCGTCTGACGGACGAAGAGCGCTACACCGGCCCCGAAAAGAACTACCTGAATACGCCAGCTGTCCGCAAAGGCGCCTTCCACGAAAAAAAGGCCAAGAACAAAAAAGTGAACCTCGGAAGCCCGCATAAAATCAGGCTGGCAGCCAAGTATAAGAAGCCGATCAAGAAGGGGGCGAAACGGAAATAAGGGTTCATTTGTACAACCCCGTCATTTTCCTGTTAACAATTTTAAAAACAAAACCCGCTCCGGTCTGTTTGGCCATGCTTTTCTAATTTTGCCCGCCTTTTGATAAAAATCAGGCTCCAAAGCAAATTTTCGTTTCAAACAAGAAGCCGCCTCAGCGAGGAAAGCCGCGGGCGGCCTGCAACTTCCCAGTCCATCATGTTCAAACAATTGATCGCTTCGGCGTTTTTCTGCTGTCTGGCAGCCACCGCCGCGCTTGCCCAGGATGATCCGGCGCTGTTCACCGTGGATGGCAAGCCGGTGCCAGTATCCGAGTTCAAATACATCTACTCCAAAACCAATCAGGACAAGGCCGATTTTTCGGAAAAATCACTCCGCGATTACCTCGACCTGTACACCAACTTCAAACTCAAGGTTCGCAAGGCGCGCGACATGCAGTTGGACACCGTAGTGGCCACCCAAAGCGAACTCGAAGGGTACCGCCGCCAGTTGGCAAAATCATACCTCGAAGACAAGGAAGTGACGGAAAAACTTGTCCGCGAAGCCTACGACCGGATGCAGCAAGACGTGGACATCAGCCACATCTTCATCGCTTGCGACCGCAACGCCAAATCCGCCGACACCTTGCGCGCCTACAACCGCGCCATGAGTTGGTTGTCCAAAATTAAGGGCGGTTCGCCATTTGAAATCGTGGCGATGGACAGTTCGGAAGACAAGTCTGCCAAAGAGAACAAGGGCAACCTCGGCTGGGTGACCGCCATGCTGCCCGATGGCTATTACGCCATGGAAAAAGCCGTGTATACCGGCAAACCCGGCGCTGTGGTCGGCAATGTAATCCGTTCCAATGCCGGCTACCACATCATCCGCGTCAACGGATACCGCCCGGCGCGTGGCGAAGTCGAAGTGGCTCAGATCCTGTTCCGTAAAGTCGCTGACAACCCGACCAAGACCGCTCAGGCGAAGGTACGCGCCGACAGCCTTGCCGCTGCCTTCCGCAACGAGACGGCCAAATGGGACGAGGCCGCCGCCAAACTCTCCGACGACAAGCAGACTGCACCCAAAGGTGGTTACATCGGTTTTTTCGGTATCAACCGCTACCAGAAAAACTTTGAAGACGCAGCCTTTAGCCTGGAAAAAGATGGCGACATCACTCCGGTTGTAGTCGAAACTTCTATCGGCTACCACCTGATCAAGCGGATCAGCCGCCGTCCGATAGGCGCTTTTGAGACCATGAAAAAGGCACTCAATGACCGCGTGAAGCGCGACAGTCGCAGTGAGATCGCGCGCCAAAGCATCATCGCCCGCATTCAGCGGGACGGCAATTTCCAGCAGTTCCCCAATGTACTCGCTGACTGGACCGCCCGCCAACAGGATACGGTATTCCTTACTTTCCGCTGGAAACCTGATCCCGCCAAACCTTCCGCTGTGCTTATGCAATACGGCAAGGACAAAATTTTCACAGTGGCTGATTTCGAAGAATATGCCGCCCGCGCCAGCCGCGAGCGGATGCGCGGCTCCGGTTACCCCCTTGCCGAGACGGTGCAAAAACTATATAAAAGTTGGTCCGACGACGTGGCGCTCCTGTTCGAGGAAAGCCAGTTGGATAAAAAATACCCGGAGTTCCGCTCGCTGATGCGCGAATACGAAGAGGGTATCCTGTTGTTCGAAGCACTCAAAATAAATGTTTGGGACCGTGCCAATACAGACTCGGTCGGGCTGGAGAAATATTTCAACCAGAACCTGAAAGACAAGTACAAATGGGACGAGCGCGCCCGCGTCACTTTTTACACGCTGAAAACCGACGACCCGAAGGCGCTCGAAACGCTTCGCAAACTGGCCGCTACGAAGTCGTCTGCTGCGGTGCTGAAAAAGATGAACAAGAAAAAAGATATGGTGGCCGTGCTGGAAAAAACCTACGAGAAAGGCAAAAACAAAGACCTCGGTACCCTCTGGATAGCAGGCACTATGACGGATGCCAAAACGGACATCGGTACCAAAACGGCCACGTTCATCAAAATTGAACAAATTATACCACCTGCCTCCAAAGTCCTCAGCGAAGCACGTGGCTACGCCGTAGCCGACTATCAGGACTACCTGGAAAAGCAGTGGATCGAAGAACTCCGCAAGGCATATCCGGTGAAAATAGATGAGAAAGTGCTGAAAAGCCTGGTGCGGTAGTTGTTGAGTTATGAGTTATGAGTTATGAGTGCTAAAATAACTCATAACTCATAACTCACAACTCAATAACCCGCTGCCGCAACGCTTCGTACAAGACAATCCCGGTCGCGACACTCACATTGTAAGAATCAAAGTCGGTCGCCTGCGGGATTTTGACCACGGCATCCGACATTTTTTGCAACTTGGGATGTACCCCTTCCCCTTCTGACCCCATCAGAATTGCGGTTGGTACGGTAAAATCAGCCTTGAACACCGGCACTGCCCGATCGCTCAATGCGGTCGCAACCACCTGAATGCCTGATTGTTGTAACCATTCTACCGTACTGAACAGGCTGCGCACCCGGCAGAGCCGCATCCGCGCCAGGGCCCCCGCAGATGCTTTCATCGCTTCTTCATTGGCGATCGCAGAACCGCTTTGCGGCATGATCACTGCATGAACGCCCGCACACTCTGCCGACCGTACGATGGCTCCGAAATTGCGCACATCGGTTATACCATCCAGCAGCACAAGCAGCGGCACTTGTCCTTGCTCATATACAAACGGCACCACATCTTCCACCGACATATACTCCACCAGTGCCAGATAAGCCACGACCCCCTGGTGCTGGCCCTTCACCATTTTATTGAGTTTTTCGCGTGGCACCACTTGGAGTACAATGCCATACTCCTTCGTCAGGTGGCGAATTTCCTTCTCCATTTCTCCCCGCTCGCCCTGCTGGAAAAACACTTTTTCCACCGCTTTGCCCGCCCGGATTGCTTCGGTGACAGGATGATGGCCGTAAATCAGGTTGTTATCTTTCATGCGTGGGTGGTACGGTTAGGAACGCGGCACCAATAACTTAGTCATTTTAGGTCAACCATTTTTTCATCAGACAACACTATTTTTCTGCGAATAGTGGGGCTATTTAAAGAAAAATAGCGGCCGTATGATGGAACAAAGGGTGGCATCAAATGACTAAGTTATTGGTACCGCGTTCCTTAGATGGTGGGATGTTTTGGAAAAAGGAGGCAAAAATAATTTTTTCTAACGGGGTTGCAGGTTTGGAAAATTTTAAAATAACTTTGCGCTACAAAGTATTTTTAAAATCTGACAAGATGAAGCGCAATGATTTTGGATACGCCACCAAAGTATGGCTAACAGGGATACTGATCCCCGCAATCTTTTGGGGGCTTTCGGGCGGTATCCTGTTTTTGGGGCTCGCCATATTTTACAGCGCGCTGTTTTCAGTACCCTGTTGCCTACTTTTGTGGGCAGGTGCCTGGTGGATCAACAAAAAAGGCTGGGATGTCCCCACTAAAAAAATTGTACTCTGTCTATTTGGAGTCCTGCTGACGGTGCTGGCCTTTTTGCTGATGAATGTTATTTTTGGAGACGACCTGCTGGAAGTATTCACGGGCACTGGAGAAATGAGCGCCCTCCCGTTCGGCTATGCTGCTTCGATCTGTATCGGCATTGTATTTTTTGACCTGGAAGCCGGCAGGCGTGTACTTTCTGAAGAACCGCTTGACCAGATACTGTAACGCCGACCCAGAAAACCACACCACCTATCACGACATCCACGACATCAACAGTATGACCGACCCGCAACAACAACTCGAACACCTCGCCGAAATGCGCAGCCTGATGGAGCGCAGCACCCGATTTTTGAGCCTGAGCGGTTTGTCGGGCGTGTGGGCCGGCTTGTGCGCCCTGGCAGGAGCAACCGTCATGTATGCCTGGCTGGGGTTGGGTCCGTTCGCTTCTGGCGCCGAATACGACTACTACGATACAGCAATCAGAACAGCAACCTGGGGACTCGATTACAAACGAGTGATCATCTTCACGGCCATTGCAGTGTTGACTGCGGCACTTGCGGGCGGTGCATTTTTCACCGCTCGCAAGGCCCGTCAGCGCGGCGAGCGGGTTTGGGACGCCGCCTCGCGGCGGCTGATGTGGGCGATGGCCGTGCCGCTGATGGCTGGAGGCGTATTTTGCCTTGCCTTGCTGAGTCGCGGCTTTGTGAGTGTACTGGCACCTTGTACGCTGATTTTTTATGGCTTGGCGCTGGTGAGCGGTAGCAAATACACGCTGCGTGATGTGGAATATCTGGGCATTTCAGAAATCCTCCTCGGTCTGACTGGCATGTTTCTCCCCGGCTACGGCCTTGAACTCTGGGCCATCGGATTCGGACTGCTGCATATTTTTTACGGCGGTTGGATGTACTGGAAATATGACCGTTGACGGCTGACTGTTGACCGTTGACCGTTGGC
>Ga0163154_10005096_pt1 | contig 16897 bp, 2 predicted proteins | sample OliLakLV19MP9P1_FD_148649 | JGI IMG/M metagenome (GOLD analysis project Ga0163154, IMG submission 148649) | Freshwater microbial mat bacterial communities from Lake Vanda, McMurdo Dry Valleys, Antarctica - Oligotrophic Lake LV.19.MP9.P1 | ecosystem: Environmental > Aquatic > Freshwater > Lake >... | reverse complement strand
CGCATATACTTAGATTGTAATACAACAAAGGTTCTTAAAGAATCAAGCGGCGTGTTTGAAAATTTTTGAGCGTTGAAAAGTGGTCATCAGCACACTTGTTAGTAACTCAGCAGACATGGATATGCAACCGCAATTTATACGGATTATCTATAACCGGGGGAAATTTATTGAACATTTTTTGACCGGTCAAAGAAAACGCAAATATGACCTTCGTAAAAGGATCGATCAGACTTGATTGAAAACACCCCCTGCCTGCGCAATTGCACAGAACAGGGGGTGTCAGCGTGGTTCATTGCTGCCTCCCCCTCCCGAAGAAGGAGGTGGAGAGGACCTATTACTTCGCCTGAATCATCTTCTTCGTAGCACTATCCGTAGCGGTTTCTAGCGTGTAGAACAACAATCCAGTCGTATTGATCAGGGCACGATCTAGCTGTATGCTGTTCTCCCCCTTCGCAAACTGTCCTTTTTGCTGATACACTACGCGACCTGTCTCATCATACACCGACAACGTTGCTTCTGCTGCTTCTGGAAGGAAGAAGCCTACGAACGTGCGGTTCACAAACGGGTTAGGCTGGTTTTGATACAGTTCAAATCCAACACCGGAGATCGTCTTGCCGTCGAAACGGAAGGCTACGCCCAGGCGCTCTACACCACCCTCCTTCGCCCCCGCGGCTACGGCGGGCAAATACGCTTCTGCGCGGGTGACCGAGCCAGATACACCCAGCATTTCGCTCAACTTGCCAGCTTTCTCAGCGCGGAAACGCACTGTGAATTCTTGTGCACCGTTGATCGATACTGCCATGGCGTTGGCTGGAGTCAGGTTGAAGTTGCCTTCAGTTACGTTCTCAGCATTCACAGTGCCAACAGCCGTCAGTCCATTGAGCGTTGCAGTGAATTGGAAGCCTTTCAAGGCTTGCGCAGCTTTGAATGTCACCTCGAAGGTCTCGCCCGCTTTTACGCTGCGCTCTTCGAGGTCGAACAGGGCAGTACCCGTTGTGCGATCCTCCGCTTGCATCGTTGCATTGGCAATGGAAGTGTTGTTCACATCGCCAATCTTAACGCCCACGAAATCTTCGCCAATTTGAGTCAGCATCGCGTCTGCCACCGAAATGGTTTCCGGGAATGCCGTCTGGAATGGGTTGTTCGAATTCGGGAACACAAACGACTTGTCCACAAAGCGCCAGGAAGTATTGTTTGGCAACTCCGTGTAAATACCAAGGATCAACTTCCGAAGCTCCACAATGTCAAACGTCGTGATCGAACCAGATTTGTTCGCATCTGCAGCGATCATCTTGTACGGCGAGTTAAACGGCTCAACGCCCAAGATGTGCTTCGACATCAATACCAGATCATAAGTCGTTACCCCATTGAGTGGGTTGTCGTCTTTCTCCGGTGCAATTACAAAAGTGGCCGCCAACGGAATCGAGTTCGTCACCGCGTAAATACCCAAGGTGTCTGAAAGGTCAAAGTACGAGTAAGGCGGAGCGAAGGTGCTCGTGCCATCGATACTTACAATGCCTTCTTCAACCCCTTCAGACATTTGTGTCTTCAGTACTCCCGTCACGTTGATCCTGTCTGCATTCGGGCAATTGCCCAGATTGTCCTGTACAATTACATAGGTCTCGCAGTAGTCAGCGTTGCCGACTGCGTCGATCGCCCAAAGTTCAACACACTGGGTGCCGAGTTCGGTGCAATCGAACGTTACTTGAAGGATCGGGTTGCCGAATGCATCCACTGGGAATCCAGTGCCGGTACCACACTTGCGGATAGAAATCTTCAAGGGGTTTGGCGTGCAGTTGTCTTCTGTGTACTGCAAGAAGTCTGAGGCCCACAATGAGATCATACCGGTAGGCATGATGTTCACACTCAAGCCGTTCAGGCAAACCACAGTTGGAGCTTTGCAATCCTTCACCGTGAAGGTGTACTCGTACTCCTTGTTGTTGCCGCAACCGTCTGTGATAAACCACTTGATCTTGTGCGTGCCATGTGGCAGTTCAGGAACTACATACGTGTTCTGCTGTTGTTGGGTGTTCCAACGGACGCAGGCCGTTTTGTTGTTGCCTACCACCGTCTCCTGGATTGCGAAGCCCCATTTCTGGTTAAACGGTACTGGACGCTCGTCGAACGCACTTGGTGTACCACCAGAGAAGTTCGGGTTGTTCGCGTTGTTGAACTGTACATTGTTCCAACCGTAACCTGCGATGCCTGTATTTACTGAGTTAATCACCGTCTCCATCGTGCCATTGCCATCCAAATCAAGGAACAACAGGTATTCGATGTTGATATTTGCGCCAGAGCAAGCGTCTGTGCCTGTGATGCAAAGGTCGGTTGGCTCCTCGCACAAGTCGTGGATTTGCAAACCGTTATCCCACCAGTACATCTCGTTCCAAAGGTCACCGCGGTTTGCCGTGAACCAGTTTTGGTTCGAGCAATCCGGTACCACATAAGTACCTGTTGGTGCTTGTCCGTCTATGATCTTGATGATCTGCTTATAGCTGTAGCCGTTAACTTCTTCATTGCGACCATCAGGAGGCGTGTTTGGAACACCATTGGTGCTCACATCACCCCAGAAGCTACAGTAGTCGGTGCCTGGAAGGGGATCCGATGAATTGATTTTCACCACCGTAGATTTCCATGGCGGCAAGGTGCCACAAGCAGAAACGGTCGGACCTGGCAGGTTGGTCGGGTGGTTGGTGATCGCGTTCGGATTCGGATTTGGCACACTCAACAACGGCAGGTTCGGATTGAACGTACACCAGTTGATGATTTGCCAAGTCCGCTCAATCTTGAAGCAGGCATCCGGCACTACTGTGAAAATATCGTCAGCAAAGGTTACGCCCAAGAGTTCGCAGTCTTCACCGAAGAAAATTGGTTCGCCGTAAACGCCCGTACCATCACAAGTGGTCACGATCGCGTCGTTCGGGAACTTCACGAAGTAATCTTGCGAGTAAGTCACAATGACCCGCTGGGTGCAAGAACTGGAGTTGCCGCCACAATCAAAGGCCCGGAAGGTTCGTGTGATCGTGCCTTTGTTACAAACCGTGTCGAATAAGCTGTAGTTCACTGAGTGCGACAGACCGATTTGACCTTGGTACACTTTATTAGTGTCCAGGCAGCAGTTATCCGTCACCTGAGCGTTACCGTACACCCACAGGCTAGGGTCAAAGTTTTCGCAGTTCACCGCTACTGTAGCAGGTGCCTGGCACGTTGGTTTGATTTTGTCTTCAACCAAAACAGATACCATGCAATCGTTGGAATTGCCATGGCAATCGTTGGCCCGGAACACCACCAGAATGGTGTCGCCGATATCCGAGCAGCAGAACTTGACTGTTGGGCCAAAGTCGGTGCCAGAGCAGATGTTGTCATTCATCCGGGCTACTTCGAAGGTTCCGAGACAGCAGTTATCCGTCGTATTGTCGTCAAAAGTAGAGGCCGGGATGATCGCCATGCCATCAACTCCGAGGGCTACCTGAGTAAACTGATCACAAGAAACCGTAGGTGGTACCAAATCGGCTATCGTGAGTTCAAAGTTGCAATACGAAGTGTTACCACATCTGTCGGACGCTTTGTAGCGGACATTGTAAATACCCAAAGGCAGACACTGGGTGTAATCGAACACGGCTAGTGTATCTGGATTCCAGTAGTTATTGCCGGAGAAATCTTCCAAGTGTCCAGGCACGGTAAAGGTGATGATATTGCCGTTATTTGGGTTAACACCCGTCACTTTAGCTTCAAGATCAAGGATATCTGAACATCCTTCTGATACAATCATGTCAGGCAAAGCAGCCGTAGAGCAGCAGGTAAATGGATCTGTCGAAACTGTTACTGCAGGTGGGCAGACGAATTGTGGGCCACCGAGATCAATAACCTGAATTTTCTGCGTATGTGAGATCGGGTTACCTGGGCCAAGAAGTACACAGTTGTTCAAAACACCCCATTCGCGCAAGATGGTAAACGTTCCGCCGCAACCGTAGAAATAAGTGTCCGTGTATCCAACTTGAGCACCACACCAGGTGCTACCCACGATGGACGCACCATTGATGCTTGGTTCACCTGTATTGATGGACGCAATTCCAGCAGGGTTCAAATAGGTCACTTCACAATTTACAATTGCATCGGCAGGCCATACTACATGAGTCAAGTCAAAGGCTGTGATCGTAATAATCTGCGAACAGGAAGACTGGTTGCCCCAAATATCCGTCACAATCCAGGTACGCAATATTTGACCGCGCGGGTTGCTACATGAACCAAAATCTGCGGATTCATCATCCACGACTGTCGTATAGCTACTGCAATCACTTATTCCGATATTGCCCGTGTGCTGCACGCCTGTTGATTCGCTGCAGGCGATCGTGATATCAGCCGGGCAAGTCAAAGCAGGTGCCAATTTGTCTTCAATTTTAATGTTACCCCAACATGTGTTGAAACTGCCGCAATCGTGTAACACGTGGTAGGCATAGGTTTTTCCTATATCCGAAGCATCAAACATGGCCATGACCCACGGGCCGTTGCCATACGGGAGCGTTTTGTCGACCTCCACCAGATAATCATCATAGCAGAAGTAGGTACCTTCCAGCACATCGTCAGCACTTACGGTCACTTTACAATCTGCATCCATCGAAACATACACCAGATCATTGCAAACCAGGTTCGTAGGGGTCTCCACAATATTGACCACTTTCGTGATCTTCTGCTTACAACCCGGATCATTGATCGCATCCTGCATCGTACCGCCGAGCTGTACCCCATTGATTACCAGATTTTGCGTCGCAATACCAGCATCAAAGGTGGCCATGATCGTATGAGGCCCTACACCCAAAGCTCCTGCATCGAATATGGTGGTTGGTATGCCGTTTACCATAATTGAACCGGGTACCACCGAGCCTGCTGCGTTGTTGTACTCACAAACTTCGATTGGGAATGTGGTGCAAAGGCAGTATATATCCTCAATATTGCAGAAGTATGGGGTTGGGTAGCAGGCCTTGTTCTGAATTTGGAAGGTAGTAAGAACACCACAGCCAATTCCGCCTTCATTGCTCACTGTTATATCATAACCCAAACAATCTACATGCAGCACCTTCAAGGTGTAATAGATCATCTCGTCTGCCTCGTCCGTCAGGCCATCACCATCGTTATCAAAACCGTCTGCGGTTCCTGAAACGAATAATGTACCAATTGGCAACAAAGTCGGTGAAGCAGGAGGTGCAGGGCTATTGATGTTGTATAAACCTTGACCGTTGCTGATGTTATTAGTAGTCAGTTTCCAGGTCATCATCGCCAACGATTTGATGGTAATGAGATCCATGAACTGGCCATCCAACAGGGTGGTGGCATTGCCCATACTGTTCATGCCCATGCAACTGGTTTCAACCGTTACCTCTGCTATACAAGGTCCGATACCTTCTTCCACCGTCACAATAGCCGTACAGGTTGCCGAATTTCCACATGGGTCGGTAACCGTAAGGGTTACCAGATTCGGGCCCAGATTCGCACAAGTGAAAGTAGGTGGGTTTCCAGGTACCGTTACAGAGGTTACGCTGAAGGTCAGGAATGGCGTTGCCGCACAGTTATCGAAGGAACCATTGTCTACGTCAAATGGATTGAGTATGTATTTACCATTTTTATCCAGCGTAACCGTCGCATTTTTACAAAGTGCGGTTGGCGGTTTGGTGTCTTTAACATTGATCACCTGTGTGTGAACGAGCATATTGCCTGCACAATCCGTCACTTTCCAGGTACGGGTCAGTACGTAGGTGTAGAAGGAACAAAGTGCAGGATTCGAGCCGCGCGTGCTGGTCTCCGTAAAGGTGACTACCAAATTAGCTGGAGCAGTGCAATTATCATTCACATCGTCGTTTGTAAGCGGCGTGCAGACGCCTCCTGTGCGTGGGATACAATTCGTCGGAACCGCATCACATTCTACCGTTACATTTCCTGGCATCAAAATATCGGCATCAAATTCAGGCTTTTCTGTATCAACAACCATGATCTGGAAAGTACAGGTAGAAATGTTGCCGTTGCTATCGTTGGCCGTGTAGGTAATGGTCTGTGGGGTTGGCGGGCAGGTAATTGAAATTACCGAGCCTGACAGCGGACCGCCCGTTTGTAGGATCTTAACAAAGATGGCACACTCATCCGTTGCCGTTGGGATAGACCAATTCAACTTTCCGCTGCATTGATCAGGATCGTTGCCGATCATGATCATGGAAGTTGGGCAGTTGTCAAATACGGGTGGCGTGACATCGTTGATCGTAATGGTAAACGTGGTAGTAGCTGAACACTGATTGGGCAATGTACCCAGTGTCGCTGTTACTGTAACCGTATAAACGCCTTCGATGGTCGTTGCATCAAATCCTGGAATTACAGGATTCAAACCAGTCGATGAGCCATTGGGCAAACCAGCAAATGCGCCTCCAGTCCAGGTATAAACCGTATTTGGGTTAAAAGGAGTGCTGGACAACAAGGTTGGCTGAATGGTTTTCTGACCAGGGCACAATGGACCGATGTTTGGAATTGGAACCATGGTAAGTACGGGGCCTTCCAATACTGTTACGGAGCCCGTGCTGGTACAACCATTGCCATCTGTCACCGTTACCGTGTAAATCCCACCATTTAAGCCAGTTTGTGCGGCAGGGTTATTGGTGCCTGGCAGGTTTGACCAGTCATAGTTGTAGGCGCCCTGGTTATTGGTCACAAATACACTCGCTGTACCGTCATTCGAAGCGGAACAAGTCTCATTTGTCTTGTTCAACAATAGTATGGGCACCTGATTTACAACCAGTTGAATTACCTCAACGGAGTAACAGGTCGGATTGGTATTGGATTCAATACGCGCCCAGATATTCCCAGTTTGACTGTTATAAACATTAGGCAACGGACTCTGATCCGTGTTGGCATCTTCCAGCGAATTGTGGAAGGTAACCGTCAAACCAGCCGGAACCGGACCGTTGAAGGTATTTGTAGTGACCAGTTCAGCCGCGTTCAAGGCATCAAAGTCAAAATCGCCCATCAACATACCCTGGCCAATAGCACAGGTTTTTAATGTAATGGCGAACGTCTGCGGCAGTGTACAGTTGATATTTACAGGTGTAGGATCATTCTCACCCGTCTCGTTAGGATTACCATCACCATCCGGATCCGGATCACTGCCATTGTCTGACGGATCTGTAATCACGGTACCGTTAGGTGCAGTACCGTTAACGGTGGCCTGATTCAAAAATGACAATTGATTTAGACCACAATTCAAGAGGTTGATGGTCAGCAAAATAGCACCCTTATCGCCTACTGGCAGATCATTACCCGCCAGCAGCATATTGTTGTTGCCGGTGCCCGTAAATCCTGCATTCACAATAAAGTCATCAGAGGTCAGGCTTTTCACCGATATTACACAAGTTGCCGGGAAAGCCAATGTCAGATTATCAATGACTTGCAGGTTATTAATATTCACATTGCCAAAGTTCTCCAGGTTGAACTCAAAGGTTACATCTACACTTCCATTGGGTAGCGTCTGAACCTGCACAGTCCGCTTCGCCAGACCAATCTGTGGCGCCTGGATAAAGCTTACCGGTGTCGGATCGTTCTCATTTACACCTTCAGGATTGTTATCGCCGTTCGGATCAGGATCTGAACCATTGTCGGATACATCATCCGTGATAGCACCGCTTGGAGCAGTACCCGTCGCAGTCGCTGTATTGGTAAAGCTGGTTTGGGTGGGTCCGCAGCCGGCAACATTTACCGTCAGCAAGACTGCACCCTTATCACCTACTGGAAGGTCGTTGCCCGCCAACAGCATGTTGTTATTGCCGGTACCCGTAAATCCTGCATTCACGATGAAGTCGTCAGAGGTCAGGTTCATAACCGTCACCGCACAGGAGGCCGGGAAGCTTGCCGCCAGATTATCGATCAGCGTGAGGTTGTTCAGGTTTACATTGCCAAAGTTCTCCAGGTTGAACTCGAAGGTCACATCGGCACTTCCATCAGCATTCAATACAGTTTTGACATTTCGCTTCGCCAGACCAATTTGTGGGTCCTGCATGAAACTAACTGGCGTCGGATCATTCTCATTTACACCTTCAGGATTGTTATCGCCATTCGGGTCAGGATCAGAACCATTGTCGGATACATCATCCGTGATAGCACCGCTTGGAGCAGTACCCGTCGCTGTCGCTGTATTGGTAAAGCTGGTTTGGGTGGGTCCGCAGCCAGCAACATTTACCGTCAGCAAAACTGCACCCTTATCGCCTACTGGCAGGTCGTTGCCCGCCAACAGCATATTGTTATTGCCAGTACCTGTAAATCCTGCATTCACGATAAAGTCGTCCGAGGTCAGGTTCATAACCGTCACCGCACAGGAGGCTGGGAAGGTCGCGGCCAGATTATCAATCAGCGTGAGGTTGTTCAGGTTTACATTACCGAAGTTCTCCAGATTGAACTCGAAAGTTACATTTGCAGAGCCATCAGCATTTAAGACCGTCTGAACTGTGCGCTTCGCCAGACCAATCTGTGGGTCCTGCATAAAGCTCACCGGCGTCGGATCGTTCTCATTTACACCTTCAGGATTGTTATCACCGTTCGGATCAGGATCGGAACCATTGTCGGATACATCATCCGTAAGCGTTCCGTCAGGAGCTGTACCACTGGCGGTCGCTGTATTCGTAAAGCTGGTTTGGGTGGGTCCGCAGCCGGCAACATTCACCGTCAATAATACGGCTCCCTTATCGCCTACGGGTAGGTCGTTGCCACCCAACAACATATTGTTATTGCCTGTACCATTGAAGGCCGCATCTACGATGAAGTCATCAGAGGTCAGGTTCATAACCGTCACCGCACAACTTGCTGGGAAGGTCGCGGCCAGATTATCAATCAGCGTGAGGTTGTTCAGGTTTACGTTGCCGAAGTTCTCTAAGTTGAACTCGAAAGTCACATTTGCAGAGCCATCAGCGTTTAAGACCGTCTGAACTGTGCGCTTCGCTAGACCAATTTGTGGCGCACAAATTGGATCTAACAGCGTCGCCTCGATTGAAGCAGTACAACCATTGCCATCAGTGACCGTAACGGTATAGGTATTGGCCATCAGGTTTGATATACTCTGCGTAACAGCCATGTTTGACCATACGTAGGAATAATTGGGTTGGCCACTGGTAACCGTTACGGAAAGTGCTCCGTCATTGCGCAATGAATTGTTGCAGGTAATGGGCGTAGTGGCAAGTTCAATTACAGGACGAAGGTTCACCAACAGTTGGATTACTTCTATTGAAAAGCAAGCACCATTGTTTACATCATCGCGTTCTACACGGGCCCAGATATTTCCGGTTACGCTGGTATAAAGGTTTGGAAGCGGGTTTTCATCATTTTGTGCATCTTCCAGGGAATTATGGAAGGTTACGATCAGATCAACAGGCACCGGACCAGCGAAAGTATTCGTCGTCACCCATTCAGCAGCATGTAAGGCTGTAAAATTAAACTCAGCCATGGTCATTCCCACTCCCATAGCGCAGTTTTTCAAGGTAATCGCATAGGTCTGTGGCGGATCACAGCACAATTCCACGCTTATGGTTACTTCGTCAAAATCTGCAGCACAAGGAGCGTTTGTAATGGTCCACCTGAAAACATAGTCGCCCAGGTCTGTAAGGCCGGTGACCTGCGTGTTTGGATTGTTGTCGTTTTGAATGTTTGCGAGCGGGGCTCCAATAGGCCCACTCACCTGTGTCCAGGTACCCACTCCCTGGCTGGGTGTATTCCCGAACAAAGAAGTTGAAGACACCAGGTTAAGACACAGGTTTTGATCTGGACCTGCATTGGCATTCGGTTGTGCCTTTACGATGAGTTCCGCCGCAGCAGATAGCGTGGAACATCCCAATCCAGCCGGTGCCTGGCCAACCAAAACTCTATAATAATAAGTTCCAGGTAAATTGGAGGCCGGGGCGGTATAGGACTGTGCCGTAGCACCCGGAATATTGGTGTATGGGCCGCCTATGGCAGTAGCCCGTTGCCACTGATAAGTTAATGTTCCTGGAGGCACATTACCAGTCGCGTCAACTGACATCAAGTGGGTGCTACCTTCACAAATAGTAGCGCCCACCGGATCGGCATTGATAATTGGATCAGCCACTACATCTACAGTGACACAAGCTGATTCAATTGGGTCGCACCCAGAACCTGCTGCTGAAATCAATACCTTGTAAGAGGTCATAACCGTAAGCGCAGGTGTAGTATAGGCGCTACTAGTAGCCCCTGCAATATTGGACCAACTGGCGCAATCATTTGCGGTATTTATTTGCCATTGATATTGGAGAACGGGTGTTCCTCCCATGGCGACCACAGCCAAGGTTGGAGTACCACCCGTGCAAACCGTTGTGCCGGTTGGTTGTGTTACAATGAAAGGATCAGCCAATACAGTGACTGTAACAGGTGCCGAAGTGGCACTGCCACAGCCTACACCAGAGGCCGAAACAATTACCCGGAAGAATGTCGTGACCGTCAAAGGGCCCGTATTATACATATTGCCACCCGAACCGATGATCGTCCATGGGCCAACATTACTGACGGTAGAAAATTCCCAAACATAATCCAGCGGAAGTGGAGTTCCACCGGTCGCGTTGGCCGTTAAGGTTGCATTTCCACCTATGCAAACTGTGGCGGACGATGGCGATACGGTTACCGCAGGGTCTGGTACAACGGTTACCTCAACAACGGTAGAAATGGTTTCACAGCCACTGGAAGCGGGGGCTTGGCGAACAAGAACCCTGTAAAAAGTAGTGGTAGTAAGGGGAACGGTTATATAAGAACTAGCGGTGGCCCCGGCAATATCGGACCATGCACCTGCATTTGTCGGTGCTCTTTGCCATTGATATGTCAATGTTCCAGGTGGTACATTACCTGAAGCGACAACCGACATGGTATGCGTACCACCCGTACAAATGATAGCACCTACCGGTTGGGTGTTGATCACAGGATCCGGAACCACGGTTATTTTAGCACAAGATGAGGTCACTGGATTACAATCCAAACCCGTCGCGCCTACTATCACCCTGTAATAAGCGTCGGCTGTAAGCGATGGCGTGGTATACGTGCTATTGATTGCTCCTGCAATATTAGTCCAGATACCATTACAATCCACGGAACTCACCTGCCACTGATAGGTCAACAAAGGAGTGCCGCCGGTAGCCGTTACACTTAGGCTATGGGTTGCACCGGTACACACAATAGCGTCCATAGGCTGGATGCTAATATTGGGATCTGGCACAACCGTAACCGTGGCGCAAGGTGCCGTGTAGGGACTACAAACCGAATTAGCATCTGTAATAATAACCCTATAAGAGATAGTGGTAGCCATTCCAAGCGGTTGATAATTAGGCCCCGTAGCACCTGGAATTAGGGTAAACAACGGTGCCGTACAGTCACCTGGGCTTTCGTACCATTGATAAGTATAAGAGCCAGATCCACCCGTTGCATTGGAAGTGAGAATTGGAGATGCTCCAACGCATACCGTAACATTGGTGGGTCCTCCGGCAAGTAATTGCCTATTGATAATAGTTACCTCATCAAAGCTTGTCGGACATACATTACCATTTTTGGTCGTCCAGCGGTAAGTATAACTAGGCCCGGCGGTTACCCCTGTAACGGTAGAAACAGGAGACAAGGGATTCGTAATGGTGCTCGCGGGCCCAGCCACCTGAGTCCAAACACCCGCGCCAGAAGTAACCGGAGTAGCATTTAATTGGAAAGTGGAACTATTACATAATTCCTGGTCAGATCCGGCATTTGCTGTGGTGGGCAAGGCCCAAACCCGAATGGACATATTATCAGAGCTCGTACAAGTTCCTACGGCTACCTCCCATTGCAGGACATATATATTAGGACTTCCACCTACCAAGCCCGTTACGGTTGCATTGAAAGAATGTTCATCTACTGCTGTAAAGCCCACACCATTAGGGCCACTTAACAATGACCAGGTTCCAACTTCCCCTCCAGAGGGCGGATTTCCATCGAGCATTGCCTGGGTCTCATCACATAGAAACTGATTAAAGCCGGCAAATGCTACCTGCGTAGGAACTGGATTCACGGTAATGGTTACCGATGCTTCGCTGGACGGACAAGTTCCATTGGTGATCGTCCAACGGAAGGTATAAGTTCCTCCAACGACGAAACCAATGACCTGGGTCGTCGGACTATTTGGATTTAAAATCAATACTGGACCGCCGGATACCTGGGTCCATTTTCCGGTACCAACGAGTGGGGTATTCCCCACCAAAAACATCGGCTCAGCATAACAAAGACTGGTAGCGGTACCACTCGCATCTGCCACCGTGGGCAGCGCATCATTCTTTATAGTAACGTCGTCTTCAGAACTACAAGGTGCATTGGTGGTCGTCCAGCGGAAAATATAAACGCCATTGGAAAGACCATTCACCATGGTTGTTGGGTCCGTAGGATCAACAAAGGTCGGCAAAGGTCCGCCGGGTGTGCTGACGATGCTCCATAGTCCAGTACCAACGATAACAGGCGTTGCTGCGAGCGTGGTAGAATTCATGTTGCAGAAGTTTTGGTCAGGTCCGGCATTGGCTGGCGTGGGTTGTTCCAGGATCGTAATATTGACTTCGTCAAAAGATTCCGGACAAAGACCGTTTCTGGTGGTCCACCGGAAGGTGTAAGTACCCGGCACCAAATTACTTATTACCGTATTGTATAGAATGGGGGAAGCGATCACCGGGGCAGGCGCACCTGGGGGTATCGTGATCACCGTCCATTCACCCAGGCCTACCATTGGGTTAACGGCAGCCATGGTTACAAAATTCTCACACACCACGGTTTGGTTGGGGCCAGCGTTTGCCGTGGAAGGAGGCTGATAATTCGTAATACGCACCTGATCCTGTCTGGAGCAGGCGCCATTGGAAATGGACCAGGCCAATAAATAAACACCGTAGCCAGCTGGGTCAAATACTGCATCAGGCGTATTGGCATTGGGGGTAAATGTTCCACCCCCGGAGCCCGCCAAAACAGTCCAAGTACCCACATAAGGCACATCAGGATCATTACCATCTAATGTATAGGTTGTTAGGCCATCGAGATCACAGGCTTCCTGATCAGGGCCAGCGGCTGCTAAATTCGGGGGCATAAACAAGGTGACTTTCATCACATCCATGCTCATGCAACCGGGTTGATTGATGGTATATTTGAATTCATATTCATTGGAAAGGTCGCCCATAGGCACCATCAAGCCGGAAGCCGTGGCGGTATTGTCGGAAGTTGTAGTAATTATAGCCGGATCACCATTGGTTTGAGTCTAGGTACCAATACTGTTTATATTTCCGATCAGGTTAACCGTCATGGTTTCTTCACAAAATGACTGATCAGGCCCTGCATCGGCTGATGGAACAATTTCAATCTCCATCTCATCCATCTCAATGAGACAAAATGGACCACTTTTGCTATTCCACTTCAAAACATAGGTGCCAAATACCAATCCGCTTATCATACTGGTAGGCGATAAGTAATTGGAAAAAGCAGGGGTGTTCGGCCCTGAAACTACGGTCCAATAACCATCTAATACAGCGTTGGCTGCCAGGGTAGTGGAAGTAGCGCCACAGATCATTTGATCTAGTCCCGCATTGGCCGCAGCAGCCGGGGTAGAAACAAATAATTTGACCGTATCTGCACTGGAACACGCCCCATTTTTAATGGTCCAAATGAATTGGTAAACCCCATCGGATAGTCCGGTAATGGTGGTAGAAGGGCTAAGCGGGTTGGTTATGACGGCACCACCGGGTCCGATGTATTGTGTCCACATGCCTTGGCCAACCAGGGGGGCATTGGCGGCCATGGTAGCTACCGTGCCACATATTTCCTGATCCATTCCCGCTACAGCGGTGCTGACAGGCGCGGAAATGGTGATCATTACTGTATCCACCGTCGGGTCGCAAGTTCCATTCAGGTTTTGCCACAGGAACCGGTAAGTTCCGTTTGTTAGTCCATTGACAACGGTATTAAATAAGGTTGGCGTGACAATATTGGCAGCCGGTCCCGAGATTTTAGACCACAATCCTGTACCTACCACAGGGTTATTCCCGGCCAGGGTAATGCTCGTTGTTCCGGCGGACAAACACTGATCAGGACCCGCATTGGCAGTATCTGGTCCTATTGTGTTGTTTGTAGTAATGACTACATTGTCCGAGGCCATCCCGCATTTATTCTTGATGGTCCAGGTAAACGTGTAAGCTGTATTGGCAACAAGCCCGGTAGCGATAGCAAGTGGATCATTGACATCAGAAAATACAATGCCCACATTCGGACTTACCGTCCAGGTGCCAACATCGCTTGGATTTGGTGTGTTACCCATTAAGTAAACAGGGGTGTCAAAGCAAACGGTTTTATCCAATCCTGCATCCGCCGTGGTGGGTGCAATATCGGTTACCCGCACTTCTACATCATCCTGGGCAGGTTCGCAAATAGGCCCCCCACTGACGGTCCAACGAAATACGTAGGCCCCGTTGGTGCCTATCGGCATAGAAATCGTTGAATTGTTGGCCATAATGTCAGCAATGGTAGCCACCGCCGGACCACTTACCTGACTCCAAGTACCCGTACCGATAAATGGATTATTACCAATCATCTGTGTCGTATATATCTGACAAGGCAGATCCTGGTCGGTACCAGCATTGGAGGCTGCAATGGATTCGGAAAAAACAACCGTCACCTGGTCCGTACCGGCATTGCTACAACTTGCTCCGACTGGCACATTCTTACGCATTTCAATGACGTAAGTCCCGCCTGGAACAGGGTTTCCAGGACCGTACAATTCCAGAATTGTAAATGGAGAGGCGCCTGCATTCGCCCAATCGGTCAAAATACCAGTTGGACTATCAGCAATACGCCATTGTACTGCACCAGGACCAGCGTTTGTGTAGGTTAATGTAACTGTTTTGTCATCACAAATTTTGATGATAGGGTCATCACCCGTAATATCTACCAATGATGCCGGATCCGCAAAAGTGATGGTCACGGTGGTAGAACTTGAACAGCCTGTTACTGGATTGGTGATGGTATACGAAAAAGTATAGGTGCTTATACCATCCAGGCCCGTAATTTCCGTTACCGGAGTATTCGGACTTACAATGGTAGCCGCCGGTCCACCTGTTTGAACCCATTGCACCGTTTCACCCGTGTACAGGGCAAGGCTGCCATATAGTATGGTAGAAGTTCTGTTATCGCAAAAGATTTGGCTGGCAGAGGAAGCAGGAGAAACATCCTGGGTAGGAGCAGGAACACAAATCATTACCTCGTCTTCCCCATCAATCATACAAGTTGCGTTTTCAACCGCCCATCGCATGATATAACAACCTTCGATCAGGTTGGAAATACAGGTCTTTGGATCTGAAGCGTTGGCAATGGTCGGGACGTTTGGACCACTTACGACACTCCAAATACCCATACCACAAAAACCTGCCGAACTTGCGTTCAGACAGGTCGTTGTGCTGAGGGAAAAACAATTCCCCAGGTCTTGATCGGGGCCGGCAGTGACAGGAATATTGCCGCCGCAATTCGTAACCATTATTTCATCAAAAGTTTTACATCCATTGGGATTCGAGATCGTCCACCGAACCGTAGTTTGTCCACCAGCGCCCTCCGCGAGGATGATACTGCTGTTCGGATCCATAACATCAGAGAAAGAGACACCATTGTTGGGACCCACCACTGACCAGCTGCCAAGTTCTCCGGGTCCGGGGCTGTTTGCCGCTAATGGATAAGTGCCAGGGCATGCTGAAATATCGTCGCCTGCCACGGCCTGCGTAACCTCCAACACCGTGTAAGTGACATTCTGAAAGACTTTTGATCCATCAGCACAGGTCAGGTGGGCGCGGAAGGTATAGTTGCCACCCATATATCCGGTTACCGTACTGGTCAGTAAGCTTGGATCATCAATGATCACGGAAGGCCCAGCAATTTGTGACCAGTAAAAGGAACCTGGAACAAAATTTCCAGACGCTCCGCCCAACAATGGGATTTGCATATCCGGGCAAAAAGTTGCTGGAACACCAGCGTTAACGGAGCAGTCCTGCGCATTTATTTCCCCAAGAAGCAGGAAGCTACAAGTAATAAGCGACAGGAATGAAATTTGCAGTGGTGTAAACTTTTTCATAGTAAAATTTTGTGGAAAATCCGCATTAAAATGCAAAAAGTCAGTTTTTAAAACATTCAATACAATTTCGATATATTTGATTTATATCTCCTTTGTATTTTAATTTTAACTGTTCAGGTTCATGATTTTCAATCAATTAAGTCGATATTATCAGGCAGTATTTCGGATTAGAAACCCACTAAAACCCAGCCCGATCCATACCGACGCGCCCAAAATGAAAAATTCCAGCCGCTGGCATCGATCCAAATCAAAAAGATGGATACGGGTAGCCGGTACAGACTGGAAGCGTGTTTGATGAATAAATTTATGTTCTGGAACATCGCGCTTGCTGCGTTGAAAATCAGCCGCACGCGTTAGAAGGGCTCAATGTTGAGCCTTGGTGGAGAACTATAAACTTTTCACTTAGGATTATTAATAAAAAGACGCACAAACATGTAATCTATATTTCTGGCAGGCATTTTACAATTCTAGCCAAAAGTTATATTATTTACATATTTCAATAGAAACTTGAATCTGCCTTGAGACTTTCTCATGGCATTAAAACAAAAATCCAGGCGCCAAAACTTCTTTTCTACGGATTAGCACCATGGGTAAGGGATTAAATATATTAAGCAGCACGGGATGGCTGATCAATATAGCTGTATAAGCGGGGCAAAGGTGGGGCGCTAGCTGGCGGCAGACATGACCATTTTACCCAGATCCATGACAGAATTACCCAGACGCTGCCTATGTTTCCTTCTTTTTTCCGTATGTACGCGA
>Ga0163154_10005093_pt1 | contig 16903 bp, 20 predicted proteins | sample OliLakLV19MP9P1_FD_148649 | JGI IMG/M metagenome (GOLD analysis project Ga0163154, IMG submission 148649) | Freshwater microbial mat bacterial communities from Lake Vanda, McMurdo Dry Valleys, Antarctica - Oligotrophic Lake LV.19.MP9.P1 | ecosystem: Environmental > Aquatic > Freshwater > Lake >... | reverse complement strand
CCATTGACGCGATGCAAGATGTCTCTATCCAATCCGCTGGAGCTACACAATAAGACGATTTCTTAAATGACCTAATGAGATCCGGTTGCGAAGTCTTGCCGACGTACTTAACCCACGCGCGCTCGTCGATCATCTTGCCGAGTTGTTTCTGGAGCGCCCCGAGACCGTACTTCTCTAGGTGCTCGATACCGTAGTGAATCGTCAGACTAACCTCAGGGTGAGCTTCCCGCACGCGGTCGAGCACAAGCATAGCCCGATCAAGTCCCCGATCAGGCGAGCTTGAGAAGACGAATCGCATTGGATCCCGCTCGATAGGCTCTGTGACGAACTTCTCTGGATTTAGCCCGTTTCGAGTGAGGAAGACCTTATTGAGAGGGATGCCTTGCACTGTCTGAAGTCTGCGCGAATGGAAAGGTGTCAAAGCAGTGACGTAGTCGTAGTTCGCAGTTCTTTCCCCGCCCGGCAGCATCAGGTCGTGACACCACGCGATTGTGAACGCGTTCGTGAGCTTTTCGGAGTGCCTCCATGCGATATGAAGCCAAGGCTTATGCTCTTTGAAATAATCAAACAACCCAGACACCGGGAGATATTCAACCCCGTAACTAGTCAGTGGTGCGTCTCGATTTTGGAAGATCTTCACCCGACGCCCGAGCTTCACGAAATTCTCAGCCATCTCGATCGCAGCTGTCTCCGAACCTCCACAAAATGACGTCCTGTACGTCTCGCCATCCCATGGGAACGCTTGGAATCCACCCGGACACGAAATCACGATATCGTCACAATCTTTCGCATCGGCTGAGATCACGTTGAACGCGCACGCTTTATTGATCTCATCTAAGATCTTCTTAGACTGCTCGCTCGGGTGCAGTCGGTAGAGTTCCTCGGCCTCAGTCTGAGCCTTAGGAAAGTTCCCCATTTGCGCATGGATCTGCGCTAGGAGCGTGCGGGGATACTCTGAGTACATAGGCAGGAAGTTGAACACCGGCCCAGCCTTGCCTCCGCCAGGGAGCTGACACGACTTCGCAGCCTCATAGAATGGGATGGACTTTGGAGCCTCTCCAGCCTTCAGGAACGCATCGGCGATGTTGACGTGAAACTCAGCCCGGTGAGGGTCTAGCTGAAGCGCATCGAGCGAGCGCCCAATGGACTCATGGAATAAAGTGTTAGCTTTTTGACGGTAGGAATCGTCTTTGTAGCTCTCAGCGAATTCGAGCTGCTTTTGCCCGAGGTGAAGCAACGCGTACCCAACGTATTGAAATGCGAGCACTCGGTCGTGCGGTTCAAGCTCTGGCGCTACGATAGCCTTATTGAACCAGTCGAGAGATTGATCCCAGAACCCAGCTTCGAACAGTTCCTTCCCGTAGTAGAATTGCATCCGAGAGTCGAGTTCACGCTCTCGTGCCTGGAACATGCTCAGGTTACGCATCCTGTCTGCGTTCAGGTCTTCCTGGGTACGGCGATGCCAGATATCCCAGCCATTCGCCATTTCGACAGAGGGTTGACGGTTTCCGCTGTCTGGGCGCATCCCTTCGTGCAGGAAATACTTCCACTTGAACCCCATCGATCGGCGCACGACTCGCTCGCGAATGAATGAGCAAGTGGAGTTCCCCTTCCCGTCGTTCGCGTACTGATACGGAGCTAGGTGATAATCTGCCAAAGGCATGACTTCGGCTTTCCACATCTTGAACGCTTCGGAGTTGCGTAGTGAGTCATCAAGATCTGCCCACATGACGTAAGCCGAGTCCCCGAGAGTGAATGAGTAATTACGTGCGGCGGAGAAGTCGCTGATCCACTTGAAGTGGTGGACCTCCGCCCCGAGGGATTTAGCTAGCTCGACTGACCCATCCGTTGACCCGGTATCAACGATAATCACCTTGTCTACATGCGGGGCAAACGACGCCATGAACTCAGGGAGATTCCTCTCCTCATTTTTCATGATGCAACATAGGTCAATACTTGTGTTCATTTTTCATCATCTCCAGAGGGAGATAACAAACCATGAACGCTAATAGATCAAGTTTTGTCTGCGTCGCTCGAAGTATTGCTAAGTGTCTTTACGCGCAAAAGTGTAGACGACCCACGAGAGTATACGCTCCATATAGCAGTCGCCTTGTCGTAGTTCGCGTTGCCTTCCAAGAATTCTAGCGTGCGCTTTAGGTAAGAAATCGCAGTAGCCGGGTCTGTAAGCGTTGAGCCAAACGAGTCGCTCGTATAACCCAAGCGCACGTCAACCGACTGCACTGGGTCCATGGTCCCGCTGACATATCTGTCTGCGGTAGCTAGGGCCGACCCGCCGTCAACCGTGAAAGAGATTGGACCCGTCGCACCATAAATGAAGTAGTAAAGACCACTTCCTACAATAGTCTCAGTGATCCCCGGAGGGAGCGTAGTAGTGCCAGTGTCGAGCTTTGCAAACATGATAAACGTAGGTGACAGCCCAGTGTTAGTAGCAGGGTTGCCTGATCCAAACTGGATGCCTCTATACTGGCTCATTCTTTAGCCTCAATTGCAGGGTTAGTTTTGGGGAGAGATTTCATTTTATCACCTAGAACCTGAGCTGCGCGCATAACTGACTCAGAGTCAGGCATATGGAAGTCCTTCGACAATTCCAGTGCTTCGTGAACAGCCCTTTTCTGACTCTCGGTCATGAGAGCTACCTTGAACTCATGTCCTAGTGGGTGATTCTTAACCTGCGCATTGTAAGCAACACGAGCGGTCCACATCTCGGGCAATGCGTCGTCGATATGATCCCACCGAGCGGAGATATAAGGGAGCAAGGCTTGGGCGTGCTTATAGAACACTCCAAACGCTTCCTCTCGCTCGCTAATCTGCATCTTGAGTGCTTCAACTGATCGCTTTGCGCGCCTGAGTTTTACGTCGTTTCTTTTCTCTTCAAGTCCACTCAACCTAGCCACAGCGTGAGAGAATTCTTCCACGTCGATCTCTTTAAGCTCAAGATCTTCGCGCATAGACGTAACTGCATCGTACATCGTGAGTGCGTTACGGCATGCAGCCTGGAACTGATCCATAGGATGAATGTTATCGTGCCCGACGCCGTCCGAGCCGAGAAGACAAGTCAGGGGGCTCTGATACGAGTACCAATACCGCTTGTTGTGGCTCAGGAGGTCTCTAAACTGTTCTTCAATATTCACGATGCGCACCCTTGATACCCATAAGTAGCGATGGGGAGAACTTGGATAGAAGACCACGATGTCCCGTTGAAAAAACCGACGTCTGTCATTGCATCAGCAGCAGTGTTGATACCGCCTATGGAGATGAACCCTGCATTATTATACCCAGCGCCACCATGAGCAGATTTAACAATGCTCGCTGCTGTATTTGTGGTCCATGCGGACTCATTCCATGAATAGTTAGTCGTGGTCCCGTTGGCTCCTGACCCATCCGGGGCGCCTTGGAAGTTCCAAAGTTGATTACTAAAAGACACCATTGTCGGTGGAGCTCGACCACTAGGCACTGCCGTATTCGAAGCTGCGACCTCAGCAGAGTTAAGCTGTCTAGACACGTTTGAGTACCCTGGACCCGTAGTGATATACGCGCCCTGCCCAAAAAGAAGCCCAAAGAGCGGAACATAAACGCATCCAATTTGGGCCGAATTCACGGTAAACATACTGGTGTATGAACCCGAGCTAGAGAGCGTCGTTTTTTGCGCTCCGGTCGCAAAGCCGGCGCTCTCCACATCAAGTCCTTGCTCGATGTAATAGAGATTATTCATCTCACCCGCGCCGCAAGACGAGCGCAACATCGTGATAGCAGCAACCGCTGACCACGATACGCCCGATTGCACATTGAAGTCGCTTTTGACGCTAGTGCCGTCGTATCCGCCCGCGCTAATGTTCTTGAGCTGGAATCTAGAGTTACTGCCTCGATTCCCCCTGGATCGAACCAGAGGCAGAGATCCCGACGCGGACCACGTATTTCCAACCAGATTTAAAGCACTTGTTACAACTGGCATTACTGAGTGCCTCCATAAATTGTAATGTTATTGACTTGAGGGTCATCGGCTGCGGCTATCACAGAGACTAGGTTCCACTTGTTCCAAAGATAAAACCACACCGACCCGCTCTTCGGGTCGGATGCCCACACACTCCCAGAGTTGGGAGCGAGAGGCGTATCTGTCTGCTCATACACCCCTGGTGTATCATCAAGCTCCGGTCTAGGTAGGAACGTCTGGACGTTCTTGATCTCTCCGCGTGGGCGGTAGAAATCAAACGCGCTGATCGTCATCAGAGACGCAGACGCTGCGATGGTTACGGTATGAAACCCGAGCGTTGCTACTGAGTGAACCAGGCCGAATGTCGCGCCTACGGTCCCGCCGTTTAGCTGAATCACGGTAGACGCGCTCTGTGATCCGACTACACAGAAGTCCTTCCCGAAGTAACGAATCGTGGCGAGTGCGTTCGTTGACGTACCCGTAGCAAACACTCCGCCCGCAAGGGTGGATGTGACCCCGTTTGTCCAAGCGCCGGTTAAATACATCTGATCGGCATAGATACGCTGGTGCGCCCCCAATCCGACCAGGGTGACTCCGATAAAGTTCCGATTCACTTGAGTTCCGTAAGTCTTAATCTCTGCTAGTCGCCCAAGTGTAGGGCCTACTGGAGGAGCGACGTCGTAGAAGTTTAGCTTCCTAAGTACGGCGTTCATCATAGAACCGCCCGCAGTCATGCGGAACGAGTTCCAGCCAGGCATAGCGTCTGTGATGATCGATTGCTTGATTGAGCTAGTGAAACCTTGCTGCTGGGAGTACGCGCCTGGGCATCCGTTGATCATGTAAGTCGCATGGATCACAGACGTTGCACCGGATGCGGCTACCCACTCTGCTTCGACTGCAGCAAAGTTGCCTTCTGCCTGAAGAAACGAATTCAGAACGGATAGCCGAACGCCTTTGTAACCGTCATTTGATGCAGAAATCAAAGACGCGCCGTATACTCGGCACCGCCCTTGAGGGTCTTGGTAAAAAGACATGTTATTCGTATTCAAGAACGAATACGGGTTGCCTGGCGTAAACGCGGACCCAAAATCAACCGAGTAAGCTAGAATGTGATTCGTGGCGGAGATCGCGTAGCTCTGGCCCGCTTGCCATGCTTTCCACATGAGGCCAGACAACCCTTGTAACAGCGACGGCGTCAAAGTGAGAGTATCTGTGGATACGTTTACGACTGATCCGACATAGAACGATCCGCCGTGAGACTGAGCTACGATTCCCGTACCGATTGGGAAGCTAGCGCCCGTGCCAGTTGTAACCGTTCCCGTATTTGTGCCGGCTGTGGCTACGATGGTAGAAGTCAGACCTAGGCGCTCCTGCGTACCTTGCGCATAAGCTTGAGCAGTCGTCTTATAGATGACGTGCGCGCCCCCGATAGACCCCGTCATAATTGGCAGGGATACGCCCGAGCCAGTAGAAGTAGAAATCTTGGTCATGGCTACATAAGTAGAGCCTGGGTAGGCGTCAACAGCTGTAGTCGTGTTCTCAAAATACACACCCACGCCTGAGATGTTCAGCGTCTGGGTGTAACTCGCTTGCAGTCTGTAATCATGGACATCACGCGTCTCATTTGCGGTTGCATGTACTCCTGCATAATATGCATTCGCGCCTGGGTATCCTCCCGCATAATCCCCATAGCTTATGGTCTGAGCGTTAACTACGCCGTCCACCGAGACGTAGGCGCTCTGTGTAGCGGTACCAGTAGGGTTGATGAACCAATGAACACGACGCCCGGTAGTCGACAGCCCGAAACCGTCTCCACTTTCCCTAACGTCAACTGAGACCCCGCTTGAGGAGTTCCTAAGCCGGATATTCCCCCACACGTATGCATAAACGCCTGGGAAATTCTCATGGAAGATGACCCGGTAAGTAGGGCGGTCATTGACCCACTTAGAATGGTCATCGAGGAGCGCGAGGTCTTTAACTAATAAAGTCTTATATTCAAATTTAGGAGCGTCGTCGTTTGCGAACGCTTGATTGAACGGATTCCTACCGACTGTAGAGCTAAACCCGGTGTTGTTTGTAGCGGGGTTAGAAATATCTTTGAACGCATCTTGAAGATAATCCGTTGCAGCTCCGCCCCCTCCAGCGCCATTGTTATAGTTTGTAGGTCCGTTGCTCATAGATCTCCCGAGTTAATCAGAGTTTTGGGGAGAGAGCGAGCCGCCCCCTCCCCGGACTTCATTAAGTTTGGGAGCCGAAGCGAGAGACAATTTCCTGAGTCTTCTTCACAACGACTGTGACGGCTGGACCTTGAGCGCCGTTGACGCCAAGGCGGAGCTGAACACAGTCGCCAGGGAGTACGTTAAGAAGAGTCGAGCCCGAAGCTGCGAGCGAGACGCTGAGAGCGCCCGAGATGCCCATGATCGGCATAACGAACGATGCGCCGAGACCCACGATCGTAGTGAAACCAGCCCCACCGATGAAGCGAAGGATCTCAATAGACGATGTAGTGGCTGTCGATGCGCCCTGACAAGTGACAACAATGCGGTCAAGAGTCCCAGCCGATGCCATCGGAGCGCCGATCAGAGTGGAACCAGCAACGAAGCCGGTTGCTCCACTCACAGCCCATTGATGCACATATACATCCTTTTGCTCAGACGCGTCCAAAGTTCTATTTACAATACCCATTAGAGACCTTCCTTTTCGATACGATGTTGATATTTTTCCCGTGTATCCACGGATTTATAACTAGCCAAGTTGTAATCAGCGAAGTCGCTCTTAACCGCGTGTCGAAGATCTTCAGAAAACGCCTGAGACTTGTTTTTCAAGTCCCTAGCATTCTCAAGTTCACACTCCTCAGCAGCTTGATTCACTCGATCTATAATCTCCTCGGACCGATGCGTGTCAATCTCCCTGATACGCGCCATGAGGGGCTCTATGCCCATATCGACGGCTGTACCCTGTGGTTGCCAAGTATCTGTCAAAGAAAAAATATGTCGGTAATCGGGTCGTGAATACAGGACAGGCACGCCGTCAAAAAATACGGTTTCCACTCGAGTCGTCTTGCGAATGAGGTGCATCTTGCCGGTCTCATCCCGCTTAACAAACAAGCTAGGGTCGTACTGTTTAACTACTTCCGTCAATCTGTATTCACGACGCATAAACCTCACCTAATTACGGACTGATGTAGTTGCGAATCACTGCCATTGCGCTCGGCTGAGAATTAAACGCGTTAGAAAACTGGCGGAACCGAATCTCGTACGCGTCATTATCTAGTGCTGGGAGCATGTTAGATCCCCATTCATCAGCAATGGTCATTTCCTCAAGAATGTAATGCTGGAGGATCTCATTCGCGACGAAGAAGATTCTATTCGGAGCATCTTTATCCGCCACGCAAGCTACTCCGTTGAATTCCAGGAGAGGCTTGTTGTTTTTCCATGCGCCGGCATCCAGTTGCATGGTGTTGACGTATCGCTTATCAGCCGTGCAAAGCTTCTGATAGAAACGAAGGCTATCGAAATCCATATAGAGCATTCTATAAGAGCCGTTTGCAGTTCCACCGCGACGAAGACCTTCGTTGTAAGCGTCTTGCATCGAGTCTAAGGTCAACTGTCCACCAGCCAAGTTGAGCACGTTGCTCTGAAACTGTGGGTACAAGCTGCGGTCAATGGCGTTGATCGTAGTCGTCTGGGTGTTGCCCATCGAGTAGAGCAATCCTTCGACTTCATAACCATAGCTGCCAGTGCGGACGAGGATATCGTCAGCAGCAGCAGTGACAGGGGTATCCAAGGTCAGGGTTGCAATAGCGACACCGGAGATAGCATTGATGGTCACTCCGGTCGCCTTAGCCACGCCAGCAGTGGTGTAGATGTCCACGATCTGGCCAACGTCGAGGAACTTGTTCCCGTCTTCACTAAGGCCTTCACGTCCATAAACCGTGATGGTTGTAGACGCGACAGCAGCAGCGGACAAGCTCGCGAGAGCGCCGTTTCCTGACCATGCTAGCTGACGGTTAAAGTCGTTTGCGAAATCCTTGTACCCCATGCGAATGCGGTAATCGACTTCACGAACGAACGAGCCTTTGTCGTTCTTCGATGCAGAGATCAGACCAGCGGTCAGACCTGTGCGGAGCCACTGGAACTTCCAATCGATCTTCGCTTGCTGGACAGAGTCGCGACCGATCGATGGAAGGTTACCACCGTCCGGACCAGCTCCGATGCCCTGGTTGCGGCGAAGTCGGACTGGGGCATAAACTGCCTCACCCGATCCAGCCTTCTTGATCTTCTCAGCCGCCTTGTACAGGGGCATGTCCTCATTGAGGTTATCTACAATAGCGTCTGCATAGAAACGCTTGAGCATCGCACCCGTTTGTGCTGACACGCTCGAGTAATTATTGGCCATTTAATTCTCCTACTGGGTTCCAAGAGCAGCCAACCAAGCGTTTTTAGCATCCTTGAGCGATACCTTGTCAGGTGCTTGCCCAGGGGTTGCTCCGCCTGATTTCGTGTCCTTCCCAGCTACGTTAAGTTGTTTTTTAGTGCTTACACGGGCGGAAGCCGCCTTATCAGCGAGTCCTTTGATCTTATCGTGCGCAGACTTATAGGCTTGTTCCCAAGTGTCTTTATTCAAGGGAGTTCCATCGGCCTTAGCTCTCTCGATCATTGCATACGCAAGCTCGGTGTCGGCGTACTCGTATTTCTTACCGAGTTCCTGGTCCCAGCTTTCAAATTGCGCAACCAAAGCATCAGACTCACGCTTATTCAGAGACTCCTCAAGTGGGGATAGTCTCTCTTGTAGGCGCGAGTTGATGATTTGTTGTACGCGGTCTTCCGTCCACGGCTGCTCTGCTTCCAGTTCAGCTACGCGGTTGTGAAATTCTTTTGGATAAACTTCTTTAAACTTTGAGATGAGCGCAGGGTTTGCGCGCACAGCAGCCATGTCGGCGTCGATGTTCTTATAATAATCGAGCTGCTTGATCTGCGTCTCATAGTCCTTGCGCTGTTTAGCGAGGTCTTGAGTCTTCTTCGTGTAGTCTTGCTGGCGCATGACAGCGCGCTTAAGCTCAGTCATGGTCATGTCTTGACCGTCGAGCTTGAATTTCTTTTCGCCGATCAGCTTCTCAATCTCTTCGATCTGCTCGGCTTCTGTCTTGGGCTCATCTGTTGGCGCTGCGGCTACGGGCTCGAGAGCCTCTACTGGCGCGGGAGCTTCAACCGGATCTGGTGCTTGCTCGGGAGCAGCGTCTTCGAGGGGGTTGCCGATGCTCTCTTTTACGTCGTTGATAATGTCGTTTACGTTAGGAAATGCCATCCTTCTTTTTACCTTTCTTGGCGATGTATTCCGACGCAGCCTTACTGACTGCTTCGGAGTCGCCTTCTTTTTCCATCTCAATCTCGCCGTCACCGAGGTCAATCTTGATGATCAGTGATTTACGTTTCTTGAACGCTTCGTCTTCAATCTTTTTCATGGGAATTCTCCGATATTTTGTTCAGCCGGCATCATAGGTCCTGGCGGGACTTCATCCGGGATAGGCGCAGGCGGAGACTGTAGCCCAGCGGGCATGAGCTGGATCACGCATTGCTGCATGAGCGCTGTAACCATTTGTTTCATCATAGGGTGGAGTTTCTCGAACTTGTCCGAGAGTCGGAAGTCGTTCAGTTCTTTGAACCAGTACCCGGCATCATCAAACTCTGTGATGACGGGAGGCACACCCGATTCGATCTGTTCAATCACTCGCTTGATCTGCATCTGCTTGAGATTGGTGGTCTTCCACACCTCGGCGAGATCCCCGTACTGCATCATATTGAGCGCGCGTTCCATCGTGGTTGGATCGCCCATGGGACCGATGAGCCCTGACTGGAGCAGGTTCATGATGTCTTGGCGCTTGAGTACCAGTGAGTTTGGCTGAGTGGAACCTGGCACGACCACAACGTCATGATTCTCTCGGAGGTCTGCACCTGTGAAGTTTTTCACTTGGTAGGAGTTGCCGTTACTCACCTTAAGTAGCCTAGGCTCAGAGTAGTACTTCTGCGCGTACTTCAAAATCAGGTTACCGACCTGCGACCAGGAGTGCTCATCGGCCTCAGTAACGATACCGAGACGGGTTGAGTCTGCTTCCTGCAAAATCTGCATACCGAGTGCGGGGATACTGGCTGATGGAAGCTTGCCCTGTGAAACGTCTGAGATGCCAGCGATATCGTTCATCGAGGTGACCATGCGGTCCTCCTCGGTGTACGCATACTGAGGAATCATTGGAGTCTGGATAGCCTCGGGTCGTCCACCGTCCGAAGCAGTAGGGACCGGATCATATTCGACGATCTCTCCGCTCTGGTCGTCCATAGCCTCTTGATGGATGCCAGCACCGCGAGCGACAGTGTACTTGCCAGCGAGGAGCTTCTGAGTCCACTCGACCCTTTGATTGATCAATCGGTTGATCTGGAGCTGCATCGGGCGAAGGTGCGTGATGATCGCTTCTGAATAGAACTTGCCGCCTACAACCACGTCATCAAACTTAACGAATGGGATCTTGCCGCACGGGAGGGGTTTATCTTCCAAAAGCTGACCGCTCGCGGTGATAATCATACGGCCTTCGGGGTACTTGTCGGTCGGGGCTTCATAGAGCGCCTTCTCGACTGCGGTATTCTTCAGCCTCTGACCAGCCCCGTCCCCATCTGAGCGAGACGACATAGAGTTGATCTTAGTCTGGTACTGGAGCCCGAGGAGTGCGGTCTGCTCTTCTTTAACGAGAGCACCCTTCTCGCCGTACTGGGTGCGGAAGTAGGAGAGAGGTCGGATCTTCGTTTGGACGAGCCAAGTAAGCTCTTCCATAGTTTTCGCTGCGGGATCTGGATAGATCTCAAACGCGGGGGTTACATCGATTCGTATATCGCCTTGCTTTGTGGTCTGTCCGGTCATCGGATCAGTCATCACGTCGCCTACATCGCCGTCCCAGCACACTTTTAGGTACGAGTGCCCAGCTTGCTGCTTCCACATGTAGAGATCGATGCGCTTACGGTTCAGCTTCTGCTGATCCCAGACTTGATTGATGACTTCCCTGCCTAGTGAGGCCGCGTCCTTGTCCTCACTGTCCATCGAGTTCGGGCGGACTTCATACTTAGGCGCAGACCTACACAGGCGCGCGGTACGGTTCTGGATCAGAGGCAATAATCGGTTGGTTTGGTACTTATTCTTACGCCCAGACGCAGCGTCGTTATTTCGGAACGTCTTAACAGCTGAGTCCCAAGAGAGATTTGAATGACCCAGGATAGCAGCGGAGTTGTTTAGCCACACAGACTCATGCGCTGTGCGGTTAGTGGATCTCCTCACCTCATCGAGCTTGGTCTCGACGTAGGCAATAATATCTTTTTCTTCTTGAGGGGGCTCATCTCCAGAATCAGGTCCGAAGCCCCCACCGAGTCCTAAATCCATTTCACTCCAGAGAGCTCAAACCATGAGCTCTGTTAGCCGATTAAAACATTGCGCTTATAATCGCCTGGGTGTCCTGAATATTATCAGACTCGGGCGGCTCTTTGACTCTAGTGTCTCTTGGTTTGATAGTTTCCGCTACCCGGTACTCATGAAAGCTCCGGGACATGCACTTATCCACGAGCTTCTGTACCTGACGCATATAGTACACTTGTTGAAATAAGAGAAGCACTCCGAGTAGGAGAGCTGCTTCGGTCATTACCGTCCCTCAAACGAGGTCTTTGAATTATGCATCCAGCGATGGCGGTCAATGCCTTCTTTTTTAAGGGTGTCTGCTCCCGTGCCAGTGACAGCTACACGCATCCCTTGAAGGAGAACGTAGTTTGAGCTCCCAAAGTCCTCTTCAGAGACCAAACTCAGGAGTAGTTCCTTTGGGGCTTCGATAAACTTAAGCCCTGCGCGCTTCGCTTGGCGACAACGGTTCTCAAGCGCGAGCGGGGTCTCGCCTACAGGGGAATCTGTCAGGCGTTCAGCGTCTGTAAGCATGCGTGTTTCACTCGTCTTGCTCTTGTCGGCGTCGTTTTGGGTCGAGAAGCTTTTTGATATGTTTTGATTCATAGTCCCTCTGTCCTGGGTGAGGTTGTAGAGTTTTAGGTCTGTCTTTGGCTGGGTAGTACACAACCGTGTATATGCTTGCTAGGGCGTCGGCTAGGTCATCATGCTTCCCCCTAGGGAATTGCGTGAGTTCCATCTCAAGATCCGGGAACGGCTTCATGAAGTACACTCGCCCCCACTCAAAGTGTGGAACGAGTCCCATGATACGCATTTCCTTAGATTTGTCAGTACCTGGATTAATCCCTTTGACTGGGATGATCGTGCTCCTACGTTTCATCTCTTCATCGAGCATGTAGAGGAGAGCTTTTTGAAAGGCTACTTCTTCAATGCCTAAGCACATGGGCTTAAACTCCGCACATATTCTAAAGCACAAATCCACTAGCTGAGTCGGGTTGATCCGGTACCTCTGCGCTGCTCGGATATACCAGTTCTGGTCCTTGTCTACTGAGACGACCACCACACCTGTGTAATCTGATCCCTCTTGCTCGGAGAGAGCGGGGTCAATGAAAGCGAAAGTATGCACCTGATCCGGCATGGACTTGCCGTACTGAATCCACTCTTGCTTGAATGGCTGCTCGCCAGGAGGGAGAATCTCGTTGAGATATTGGTTGGCAAAAAGCCATGTCCCCATTGAGCGCCTAGCATCGGCTAGAAACTCCATAGACAGGCGCTCTGGGAATAGGAGCGAGCCGTCTTCCTGAATCGCGCGCTTGTAACAAACTCTCCAGCGCACTAACGCAGGAACAGCGCCGCAAGCCCCATGAACGCAGCCGCTACGGTTGCAGCAATGCCTACGTTTTTAGCTCTCTCTTTGCGGATCGCGGCCTTCATGGCTTGAATGAAATTATCCCGAGTAGTGTCATTCCACGCGTGGTTAAGGGCGTCCATGAATTAGAGCTCGACCACTAGGCCGCGAATGATCCCAAACTCACAGGATGCGCCGACAGAGGAGAGGTAGAAGGTTCCTGATCCCTCAAGGACGATAGGGGGGAGGGTAGCTCCACCTACGAACATACCTCGTCCAACCAAGAGGGATGTTCCGCTCCCGATCCATCCATTGCCGCCGGAGTTGACCTTGATTTGCGACCACAATTGCCCAGCGATCCCCGTAACTGCGGTCAATGCGCTGAGGCCCGTGAGCACGGTCTGGACTTGATAACTAGTTGGCTTATCCATAAACACCTCTTGTTTGATTAAAGTAACAGAAAGAGGATATCAAATCACGAGCGGAAGTATGCGATGCGGCGGCCACTCAGCAAAGAAGGCTTTGTCGATCTCTTGTTCCTCGTGTGCGAGCATGTAACCGTTCTTTGTGGTCTTGGACCCGAAGTGCAGCGCGTAACACGATGTATTAATCACAGTAGGTACCCCGGCCATGGCTGCTCGGAAGCAGAAATCGGTGTCGTTGTACTTCTTATCAAACGCTGGGTTTAGCCGCCCGACCTTGTCCCATACGGATACGGGGATGAATGGCGAATAGAAGCTAATCCACGGGACTCGGATCATCATGCTGGTATCGAAGTTAGAGCCTTGGATAACCGCAGGGTCCACGTCGGCGTAGTCGTATTGGTTGTTTGGGTAAGGGAGTGAGCAACTGAACCTGTGTCCGTGTTCGTTGTTGCTCAAGGGGGACTGGATAACCTCCCCTTTGAGCTGCGACATGTTGACTAGCGCTCGGGAACTTAGGATGACGTCGTTACTGAGGAGCATGGTGTGAGTAGCGTCGCCAAGTAAGTTATCGAGCCAATAGTTACATTTCTTAGTGGGGCTATTGAGGTCGGGCTTGTCGTAGAAGTTAAACTGGGGGTATTTAGTAGCTGCGAGTCTCGGTTGATCGCCCGAGTAAATGACGTGCACATCTAGATCCACCTCCTTCTGCCACGCTACGGATTCGAGAGCGCGAAGGAGGTAGTGCTCAAGCTCGGGCTTGTGGTGTGTGAGTAGGGCGCTAATTTTAGTCATGGTCGATCTCGTTGTCCAAGATATGCCCGATCACGTCGTTTGTATGATAACGAGTCCCGATCACGACAAGCTCGCCGCCTGGGTCAAGTAGCGCTGTAGTCATGCGGTAATGATCGATAGTTTTTTTGCACGCTTCATCTGTGTTGGTATTGCTCCTAGAGGAAATATCGTCAAGCAAGCAAAGGTCATAGTGCTGTCCGATTTTAGTAGCGCCGATCCCGCTTGCGGTTATGGATGCTTCCTTCTTTGTGGCGGTTCTCCATGCGAGAGTGATCTCGCCCTCGCCCCATGTAGTTCCTGCTGCTGGCCCAAACAGCTGGGTCATGTTGTCGCGCTCAAGGTGTTGCCGGATCTCTCGGATGAAGTTCTTTGAGTTCGAGTAAAGCTCTGAGTCTACGAGGATACGGAGGTTTGGGTCCTTCATCAGTCGCCATATGGAATACCCGACAACACCTATTGAAGATTTGAATGTCCCGCGCGGAAGGACAAGCAGCTTCCTCTTACAGTCTAGGTCCTCAAGCACCTCGATCATGTCTCCATGGGTGCGCCAGGTGATGTCTTTGTACCCGAGTAGGTACTTGCACGTATAGTACAGAGACGCCGTGAATCGCTCGCGCAGCATGCGCTGGTAAAGAGGGAGCTGATTAATCTCTGCCAAGATTTGAGACTAGCTCAAGAACCTTCTTCAAGTCTTGGCGAATCACAGACATATCCTCGCGAGATTCTGTTTGGTTAGACTGGATTTGCAAGATAACGGCGTCAAAGTGAGCGCGTGTCACGTAGTTGGCTAGTGCTGCCCATGTACGATTGGAGTCCTTTTCGAGCGCATCTAGCTTTGCTCGGCAAGAACCCCAAGCAACTGCTGCGGAGACGATTCCGCTTCCGATTGCGATGATGAATTCTGAGCTGAGCAGTCTCGCCTCAATTTCTCTTCGGTGATTCGTTTGAGTAGTTCGTAGGCCTCCTCAATCTTATCCTGAGATTGTGTACCATCAACTTCAATTTCATTTTCAGCGGGTTTAGCGTTGGGAATAAGTTTATCAGCAGCCTTAACCCAGAGTGCAAGGCGGAAAGCGTCGTTACCCGATTCAAGGGCGCGTCTATACATATGGCACCACTCTTGGCCGAGGTCATATCCGTTGCGTTCGATAGTAAAAGCGAAGTCACGAATCATCTTTTGATGAATCGCGACCCGAGACCCTTTCGGGCGTCCTGCGGGCATGCTCTTATTCTACAACACACCGCACGGAATCACCAAAAATGACAAAATTTGTCACCACGCACCGCAAGATGGCGCATCCATCTGCTCCAGGGCAAGTTTGACGGAGTTAACCCATCGGAGTTCAGAGGCTGGGTGAGTGTCTGCGGTCTCTCGCATGGCGTGTTGAGTGCGCTTGATGGCGTCTAGAACGCTCTCGGTGGATGAGATCCGACAATCGTCGGAGATGGGGTGAGATCCAGCGGTCCACGAGTCCCATGTTTTCTCGGACCAATAGCCGGGATGTGTGGTGTTCTCGACGGCCACGGATTGGATGAATTGGTTCAGATAGGCGAGCTTGTTTTCGACTGGAAGGATGGGCGTTTTGATGAACGCTTGGAGTGCTAGGGGGTCTGGGTTTTTCCAGCCGTGTCCGGCGACGAAGACGGGGCGGACGAGCGAGAGCTGTTCGAGAGTACGGACGCGGACAGATTGCTGTTCGCCGGCGATAGCGCTGCGGTAGCTCGGGCTTGCTATGAGCAACTGTGGGTTAGGCGCTAGGGCGTTCCACTTGTTGGAGAGCACAGCCCCGACCGCGTACTTGTTATGGGCCCAGGCTTGTGGGTCGGGATGGCGGATGTCTTGGGCCCGGTAAGCGGGGAACGAGGGGCGGACGCCGGGGATCCCGAGGCCCATCCGGAACTTAGCAGGGAGGGTGTCGGCTATGTCCCAAAATATGGGCGCGAATAGCGGAGACTCAAGATTGAAGAGGATAGTGTTGTCCTCCGCACCTGGGTGCGAAAGCCATGCGCGGAACACAGATTCGTGCTCGAGAGATTCCTGAATCCAAGCGATGTGTGAGGGGTTGATCCCGTTCTGGATGAGTTCTAGGCCCTCCTCACCGGACAGGATGGTGACGCCCTGATCAGCGGCCCATCGGACGGTCTCATACAACCAACCAGCTCCGGGGAACTTTCGGCATTCCGCCTCGGTCCCAACAAGTCCGCTCGTGATGAGCTGGTCGCGCAGGCCCGTGTTAATCGCTAGATAATCTATTGGCATTGCCCTGGGGTATCCGCGAGGCGAACGAAATGCAAGAGGTGCCCCGGCAAGAGTCGAACTTGCACTTTGCACAGCCCGATACGGAGTAAGGCTGCGCCCGCTCTGCCGTTAAGCTACGGGGCGAGTGATAGCATACCATCAACCGCTCCCTGCGGGTCGATCCTAGGGCATCCTCGGGCGTCTAATGCGGTCTTGTGGTGATGACTCGGCGGCGTCTCGGCTTGGGGAATGCGGTCCGGGGCGGCGGGTCTTCGGATTCGAGTTTTTGGACGTCACGCTTACGGAAGCATTCCTCGCAGAGGAGAGGGAGGTCGCCTGGGGGGTAGGCCGTGGGTTTCTTGAGCCCGCAGTGGGAGCAGTAGCACATCGCGTTCATAGTCCCAACAGGAGTAGGGCTAAGCCCACAGCGATGATAAGGATGCTGGCGTTTACGAGGTAAAGGAGATTCATGTCTGACATCGATGCGGATGATGTCCTAGGAGGACAGGGATGGCAATGGGGGGCTTACCCAACGTGTCTAACCGGCCCCAACGTGACGCGCAAGCCAGGATTATATCCGACCGATCTAGTTTAACCATATGCGTTACCGCTTTACGCGGGGGGTTAGTCGGCTTTTTTCGTAATCTCGTACTTTTTCGGCGACTTTTTAGTATCTAAGTTATTGAAATCATTAGACTACCCCCCCTTTAGGG
>Ga0163154_10005090_pt1 | contig 16916 bp, 14 predicted proteins | sample OliLakLV19MP9P1_FD_148649 | JGI IMG/M metagenome (GOLD analysis project Ga0163154, IMG submission 148649) | Freshwater microbial mat bacterial communities from Lake Vanda, McMurdo Dry Valleys, Antarctica - Oligotrophic Lake LV.19.MP9.P1 | ecosystem: Environmental > Aquatic > Freshwater > Lake >... | reverse complement strand
CGTAATCGCTGATTGCAGTGCCTGGCCTTCCTTCTAGCACCGCAGTTTCGATCTCGACGGATGGGTCAAAAGCGAACGACTGTGCCAATTCGTCGAGCCATACATTCGCGTCCCCACCGGCAAACGCAGCGTCCGGAATGGCATGGCGCAGCTCGCCCTCACCCAGCAGCTGCAACAAACTTTGGCGCTGAGCGTGGACTAGGATTATTCGGTCTCCTGCTCGTGCCAGTCTCCGTGCTCGCTCAAAAGCCGAGCTGGCGGAGTGGAGGTCACGGGCGGCAACCACGAATGATCGCGATGTGGTCATGTGCGGGACTCCAGAAAAAGTGCGGGAAGAGTGGCTATTGACGGCAGACGCAAGTGAACTGGCGATTCAGTCATGGACGGTCCTCCTTAACGGCAGCAAATTCAACCGGTACTCGCGCCAGTTTGTCCAATAGGTGACGTTCTTGCCGGCTCTCAAAGCGTTCAAACAGCAGTATGTCGATGGGTCGCCACAATGCGACCCAGCCAAGAACCAACAGCCCTTCACCCAAACCTTGTCCAAAAGGCGTCGTATTCCAGTCGACAAGGATTGCATGCAGCGCAAGACTGGCAATCATGACCACAGAACCCCCTAGAAGTATGCCTCTATTGGCGCGCATGCGATAACGATGCCGTCGCACCGCCTGTGTATGAGCGAATCGCTAGTGGCTGTGAATTGCTTGCGTCATCTCGCCAAGGCAGGAGCGCATATTCTCGGGTCCGTGTAAGAGCAAACGGAGAGGTTCGTGTGGATGGTATTCGCCAGCGCATTCAAGAATGTAACTGTCTGCATTGCGATCCAGGCTGCGCTCATGGAATGGCGACGGATCCATTGAATCGAACAACTGGAGGCGCGTGCGAACATGAATTTCTATGATCGCCATTGCGGTAGCCTAGGCTGCATCCACGGCACTAGCACAAATCGGTACTGCGTATCGATGGATGCGACTGCATTTGCCGCGTTTGTTCCAGCCTGCGCTTGGCAACGGCGCGAAGTTGGTTGCGCAGTTCTGCTGGAAACGGAGAACGTATGCCACAGCGGGCCAACAGGAGAGCATCGTCCTGCGACTCACCTAGTGCACTGGCTTGTTCCTTCCACGCGTCAACAGAATTGGCAAGCTGCGGCTGGATTTCAGCCAACATGTTGTTTTGCTGGCGGAGTCGACGTAGGCGGCGGCGAAGCCGATGCCACACCTCATCATTGAGATGGCAGCTTCTGGCACGACGGGCTGCCTTTTTCATTCGTTGCTCACTACGCGAAAACGCGTGTTGCACGGTAACTAGGGTGACGGCCTGCCTCTTCATTTGCACTAAACGGGCCGCAGCGCGGCGTAATCGCTGACGCCGAGCTGACAAATCGGCACCGCGATCAAGGGCCTTTGCCAGAACACCGTCGCGATTTTCAAGCGCCAGCTTCTCTGCATCGACCGATGACGCAGGTGCCTGCATTTCCTTTTCACCGAGTCGAGACAACACTTCAGTGAGCGCCTGCGCATCGCGTAATGGCGAGAGACCACGCCGAGGCGCCCGATGTCCTCGTCCATTCGCTTTAAAATAGAGCCTAGCTCAGCGTTTCCGAGCCCGAGTGTCGCGCGTACCGGTCGCATGCATTTGCGCGCCTCGTGAACGCCGTTATGTCGAGCATCACCTTGACTCGCACGATGGGCCTCGGCGGCCATCAACTGAGTATGTGCAAATACTTCGAGGCGAGCGCCGAGGGTAGGGACATTGCTAAGGTGTGGTCCGCTCACGGCACAAGCACCAGATCACAGAGGCAATTGTAAAGCAGGAACTGGGTTGTGCTGCCAATCAATCGTTCGTGCCGAAACGAACCACGGTGCTGCGATATAACTAATACGTCCGACTTTTCATGCAATATCAGTTTTAATACTTCTGTCGCTGTGAAGCCATATTGCAAGATTGTTTTAGCCTGCGGTGCCAGCGCATTTATGTGTAGCAGTTCGTGTTCCGCTTCGACTCGCAAATGCTCACGAATAGGGTCGAGCAGGCTGTTCTCTCCGGCATCGTTCATACGCCTCTGGATATCATCGGGAATCCGGTAGACGTGGAGCAGAGTCAGCTCGGTTTTCGGCAATAGATTTAGGGTCGCAGCGATAACTCGTTCGGCAGCGGGATCAAAGTCTACCGCAGCCACTACTTTACGATACTCACGGACCGGCCCGTGTCGGGTTACCACCACTGGACAGGGTGCGTGGCGCAGGATTCTCAGTGATGTGCTGCCGATGAAGATCTCGCGCACGGCGCCATCTCGATGCGCTGCAACAATAATGGCTGCCGCTCCAATATTTTGTGCGTAAGCACCGATTGCTTGTGCGGGCTCTCCGGTGAGCAAAACAATCTCGATATTGAGGGTCGGGTCGGTGTCCGATGCGCGAGCCACCTCGTCCAACCAGCTTGTAGAGGTCCAGTTAGCGAGTTGTCCCACCGGCATGACATGGCGAAGCTCGCCTTCACCAAGGAATTTCAGAAAGCCTCTGCACTCGACATGAGCCAGCACAATTCGGTCACCGGGGTTCGCCATCAGGCGTGCACGTTCAAACGCTAATCGGGTTGACACGGGTTCGCGTGCGGCGACTAGGAAAGTTTTGATAGCGTTCATTCATGCCGCTCCAGAGGAAGGTCCTAGCGCGGCCAGTGTGCTCTGGCCCTGCAACTGTGCATTGATTTGAATCAAATCGAAGTTTCGCTGAAGGCCTGGTCATCGAGCTTGGAATCCGCACGTATTCGGCCATCGTGCACGATGCGATGGACCAAGGCATCGAATCTGACTAGGCTCCAGTCGCTCAGTGCCCTGCTCAGAACCATTCGCCCTCGACGCGTCGTATTCGCCGCGCTGAGTGGCCACGCGCCTTGCTTAGTCATGTTCCATTGAAATTGTCGAGAGACCGACGGAGGAACTGCCGACGTTGACGGTCAGAGGTTTCATCCGGCTTCACTCAAGAACAAGCCGGAAGAGAATCACCGCGCTGTTTTTCGGCGCGTGGGTCATCGCTTCAATCCCAGTCGGATCTGTTTTTCGATTTCGATGATCGCGAAGAAAGCGGCACCAATGGCGACGATCAGAATCCCGTCCATGAGCGGCACGGGCTGCGTACCGAGCACGGCCTGAAGCGGTGGCATGTAAGTGACCGCGAATTGCGCGACAGTAATGGCGATCACCACTGTCCAGACCACCTTGGTGCCGCGCGCCGCCGCCCAGGTCAACGAGGTGCTGTGGATGTTGCGGATGAAGAACAGATGGAAAATCTCCAGCACCACCAGCATGTTCATCGCCATGGTCTGCGCCAGCGCCAGCGGGTAGCCCTCGTCGATGGCGTAGGTGAAGATGCCAAACACAGCGGCGAGGAACAACAGGGCGACCAGAACCACATGCCACACCAGTGCGCCCGACAGGATTGGTGCGTCGCGTCGGCGGGGCAGGCGGGCCATTGTCCCTGCCTCTGTCGGCTCGAAGGCCAACGCGATGCCCAACGTGATGGCGGTAATCAGGTTGATCCAAAGGATATGCACTGCGGTGACCGGCAAGGCCATCCCTAAAAGCAGGGCCAGCACCACCACCATCGATTCGCCTGCGTTGGTGGGCAGGGTCCAGCTGATCACCTTCTTGAGGTTGTCATAGACAGTCCGACCTTCGCGCACGGCGGCAGCGATGCTGGCGAAGTTGTCATCGGCCAACACCAGATCGGCGGCCTCCTTCGCGGCCTCGGACCCCTTCAGCCCCATCGCGATGCCCACATCCGCTCGTTTCAGCGCGGGAGCGTCGTTCACCCCGTCGCCAGTCATCGCGACCGACAGACCACGCGCCTGTAGCGCGGACACAAGGCGCAGCTTGTGTTCGGGGCTGGTGCGGGCAAAGACATCGACGTCGGCCACTTCCATCGCCAGTTGGGCATCGTCAAGCTTGTCGAGATCGGCGCCGGTCAGCACGCGGTTGGAGTTTGCCAGCCCGATCTGGGCGGCGATGGCGGTGGCGGTGCCCGCGTGATCGCCGGTGATCATCTTCACCCTTATGCCCGCTGCCCGGCATTCGGCGACAGCGGCAATCGCCTCGGCGCGCGGCGGGTCGATCAGGCCCAAGAGGCCAAGAAATGTCAGCCCGCCCTCCAACCCGGCGGCGTCAATGCGCTCGGCGGGCTCGGCCCGCTCGGCAAGCGCCAGAACGCGCAACCCGCGCCGTGCCAGCGTTTCGGCCCTTTGGTGCCAGTGCTGCTGGTCGATGCCCGCACACATCTGCAGCACCCGTTCGGGCGCGCCCTTCACATGGGTCAGGCGCCCTTCGGGCATCTCGGTCAGGACGGCCATGAAGCGGTGGCGGCTGTCGAAGGGGATAGCATCCAGCCTACGCGAACTGTGGTCGCCACCGACCTTGCCTGCAAAGGCCAGAAGCGCCCCTTCCATCGGGTCGCCTTCAACCGTCCATATCCCGTCGCGGTTGTGCAGAGCGGCATCGTTGCACAGCGCCGCCGCGCGGGCGAGTCGGGCGAGATCCCCCGAGGGTGTGATGGCCCCCTCGGGCGCATAGCCCCCGCCAGACACTTCAAACGCGCCCTCGGGTGTCTCGGCGGCGGCCACCACCATTTCGTTGCGCGTGAGCGTGCCGGTCTTGTCGGTGCAGATGACCGAGACCGAGCCGATCGACTCGATCACCGGCAGTCGGCGGACGATGGCATGACGCCGCGCCATCGTCTGCACGCCAATGGCGAGCGTGATGGTCATCACCGCAGGCAGGCCTTCGGGGATCGCCGCAACAGCGACGGCAACCACGGTCATGAACAATTCGGAAAATTCCTGGTTGCCGACGTAATAGCCGTAGACCAGCAACAGCCCCGCCGCGAGCAGGATCAGGAACGACAGCCAGCGGGCGAAATGGTCTATCTGCGCCACCAGCGGCGTGGTCAGCGTCTCGACCCCCGCCAGCAGCCCGCCGATGCGTCCGATTTCCGTGGCCTGGCCGGTTGCCACCACCAGCCCGCGCGCGGTGCCTTGGGTGACCAGGGTGCCCGACCACAGCATTGATTGGCGGTCGCCAAGCGGCGCGTCCCCCGCAACGGGGTCAGTGATCTTTTCAACCGGCACGGATTCACCGGTCAGGATCGCCTCTTGGGCAGCCAGTCCGCGTGCCTCCAGCACCCGCAGATCGGCGGGGACCTTGTCACCCGCTTCCAACAGAACGATGTCGCCAGACACAATATCGGCCCCATCCACCGTCACGCGCCGCCCATCGCGCAGCACAGCGGCCCTTGGCGCCAACATGCCGCGGAGCGCGGCCATGGCAGCCTCGGCCTTGCCTTCCTGGATGAAGCCAATCGCCGCATTGGCCAGCACCACAGCTAAGATCACCCCGGTATCGACCCAGTGCTGCAATGCCCCAGTTACGATCGCGGCACCCAGCAAGACGTAGATCAGCACGTTGTGAAACTGCATGAGGAACCGCAGCATCGGCCCACGCGACCGCACATCGGGCAGGCGGTTCGGCCCATGTTCGGCCAGCCGGCGCGCGGCCTCCTGTGCGCTCAGTCCCTCGGGGCTGGCATCTAGTTCGGCCAGGCATGTGGCGGTGGGGCGGGCGTGCGCGTCAGTCAGGCTCATGTCAGCGCGCCGTTTGGCCGCTGTTGATCATGATCGCTGTCCTGGCGCGGGCGGGCGTTTTCGAGGCGCTGATCTGTGCTTAGGCCTGCCAGCCATTCGCTCGTATTTAGGGGAGTGTTCGTCCGCCAGCGCGACCAGCTGGCTCTCACTCGGATGGTCGACCACCTCAGCGCCGACGATGCACTTGCCAGCCTGCGGCCGGTACTGGTCTGCACCTGGGCGGTGTAGTGATCGACGAGAGCATGGAGTTGGATTCGTTTCATCGTGCGATTGTCCGCGCCAAAAAGGAATCGGATCTGTGCGATAGCAGACTTTCGCGCGCTGCGCAGTGCGAATGGTCGTCAATAATTTCTTCGCCTCCAGTTCGGCGGCCAGCGCATTTCCCTTGGCTTCCTGTACGTCGAAAATGGCAGCCTTCACTCAGTCTTCGGCCATACGCTGTACACAGGCCCGGCCGATCCGCGACAACGCCCCACAGTGGCGGTCTATCCCACCGGGCGTTTGCTTTAGTGTCCAGATCCCCGTCCAACCGGGCGTTTGCTGAGTGTCCAGATCCTCGCGCGGCGATCCGTCGAAGGTCATCCGCCACGCCAGTACGCCAAACCAAGCGGCGAACACGAGCGCGGTCAAGACAATCATCGACCAAGGCTTAGCGGGGACGTGAGAACCGGGAGCCCTGCTTTCACCGGCTCAGCGTCCCGGCCATATGACCGGAAGGACGCGTTCACTGCCCGCCCGCCGGCGTGAGCCTGGCGCCATTACCTGCTACTGGTAATACGAATGCCTTGCATTCGCGTTTCGTTTAAACAACAATGCAACGGCGCAGCCCACCGGAGCTGGCGCTTTGCCCTCATTCCAAGGAATCACTGATGACGCTCCGATCTCGCCCTTTTGCGCTGGCCATCGCCGGTCTGCTCTCGCTGCCCTCGCTCGCCTCGAACGCGCCCCCCATTGATGCGAACGTCCCGCTGGCCACTGCGGTCCAGACGGCCGCGGCCGCAGAGTCGTCGGCCGCGCTCTTGATGGATGCCGTCATCGTCACCGCGCGCGCCGCGCGTCTTTACCGTGCCGAGGAGGTGCGGGTAGGAAAGCTGCCGGGCGATCCACTCGACACTCCCCTGTCGGTTTCCGTGATTACCGCCGAGCTGATCCGCGACCAGGGCGCGCGCGACGCGCAGGACCTCTATCGCAACGTGTCCGGCGTCACTTTGTTCAGCTATGCCGGGGTGACGGCGCGCGGATTTCGCCAAGAGGAAATCTTCTACGACGGACTGCGCGGTGACCCCTATGCCGGGTTTTCTGTGCCGCAGCTCTTCAATATTGAGCAGGTCGAGTTCCTCAAAGGGCCGGCGGGCATGCTCTACGGGCCCGGTGCGCCGGGTGGACTGTTCAACTACGTCACCAAAACGCCCACGCGCGACAGGCGCGCCAACGTGGCCGTGATGTTCGGCCAAGGCCAGCGCATGGGCGGCCAAGCGGAAATGAGCGGGCCGATCAATAGCGGTCTGTCGGGACGCGCGGGCGTGTTCCTTGAAGAACGCGACACGGCGCGCTTCAATGCCGATAGCGACATACAGATTTTAGAAGGAGCCCTGTCGTTCGACTTTGATCGCGGCCGCGTGATTGGCCAAGCCACGAAGTACGGCCAAGACCTTGGCGCCAACCGTTTGCGCGGTGTTCCCACCGACAACGCGGGAAATTTTCTGGCCGATCGTCGCTGGAACCACAACGAGCCGAATGACTTCCTTCGCCTCGAATCCGCGGTGCTTCAGCTTCGTGGTGAACTCCAGCCGGCCGACGGGCTGACGATCGACGCCGGCTGGCGCTGGAACGACGGCACCGAAACGCAGCAATACCATGAGCCGCGCAGCCTGGTAGACGCGGACGGAGACGGTGTTTTCGACTTGATCACCCGTGAATTCCGCGACCAGTATCGCGCGCAGACCACGCAGTCGTTTGGCGCCAATGCGGTGTGGTCAAACACGCTACTGGGGCTCGATAACCGCGTGCTCTTTGGCGTCGACTATTTCAGCGCAGACGCGCTCTTTGACGGACGCCTGCTGCGCGGTTTGTCCACCGCTCGGGCCGGCTTGCCGGGCCCGCTTTCCTTGCGCAATCCGGTCTATGGGCTTTCCGACAGCGCGACATATTCTCTGCCCGCATTCACCCAGACGCTGTCCAGCGGCGCGCGGACGGGCATTTATCTATTGGATGAGTTGGCGATTGGGCGACTGCTGCTAACGGCTGGCGTGCGCCACGATAGCTTCGAGGACGTGTCTGGACCTCGAAGCTTCAGCGACGAAGACTTGAGCTATCGGGCGGGAGCGGTGTGGAAAGCCCGCGATGACGTATCGCTATTTGCCCAGTACGCCACCAGCTTTGAGCCGCAGGGCCTGACGCAGCAGGACCCGCGCGCCGGCGGCCCTTTCGACCCCACCGCCGGAGTGAACCTTGAGGTCGGCATCAAAACGGCTTTGGGCGACGGGCGCGTGCAGGGCTCCGCCAGCGTCTATCGAATCGTCCGGGAGAACGTCCTGCAGGCGGATCCGCGCGGCGATGTCGCTGCCGATGGCCTCAACGACCTGGTCGCATTCGGCGAGGTAACGAGCGAGGGCGCAGAGCTGGACCTGGCAATCGACCTGACGCCCGATTGGGTCGCCACGGTGGCGTACGCGTACAACGACACTCGCGTCACTCGCGATAACGGACGCGGAGGATTCAGCAACAGTGTCGGTGCGCGCTTCGCCAATGCGCCTCGTGACACGTTGGGCTTTTGGACGCGATACCAGCTGCCAACGCTGGGTTTAGCCTTCGCGCTGGGCGGCGACTACGTGTCGGAACGCATCAGCCTGAGCAATCAGCGCGTGCAGCCCTACACCGTCTTCGACGCTTCAGTAACGTACACCCGCCGACCGCTGGAATGGCTGCTCAAGATCGACAATCTTTTTGATCGGACTTATGCGGCCTCCGGCTTCATCGACCGCACCGGCCATTTCCCCGGCGAGCCGCGCAGCGCGTTCGTCGAGGCGCGTTACCGCTTCTGAGCCGCCGACGGGAATCGAAAACGGTGGCGATGACGACGACAGGCGCAGTGGCCGCGAAGCCTTGGTTCGGCGACCGCCGCGTCTGGTGGCAGGTGCACCAGTGGGTCGGACTGAAGCTGTCACTGGTGCTCGCCTTTATCCTGTTCACCGGCGCGCTGGCGGTCTTGAGCCACGAAATCGACTGGCTGCTGCAGCCGTCGCTGCGGGTGGCACCGTCCAGCGTCAAGGGTGAGGTGCGCTGGGACCGCATCGCGGCCAGCGCAGCGGTATACCCGCGCACCAAGGCCATGCTGTCGATGGAAAGCCCAACCGCAAGCGCTTTCGCCGTACGTGTGATGGTGGCGTTCGAGGATGACTCGCTGGGCTTCCTGCACGTGCATCCCACGACGGGAGCGGTGCAGGGCACAGGGCCGTGGTGGGGCGCGCAGCGCATCCTGCGGAACATGCATCGGCACCTTAATCTGCCGACGAATATTGGCGTGCCGCTGGTCTCGTCGCTGGCGCTTCTGATGCTTGTCTCCGTCGCCACATCCCTCGTTGTCTACAAGGGCTGGTGGCGCGGATTGTTCAAGCCGGTTCGAGCGGCTAAGCCGCGCACGCTGTGGGGCGACCTGCATCGTCTGGTGGGCGTCTGGAGCCTGTGGTTTTTCTTGCTGATTGCGGTCACGAGCGTCTGGTATTTGGCAGAAAGTGTCGGCCTCGATGCGCCAGCGCTGCCGTCGACAAAGATCGATGCGCCGGTGGACGATGCCGGGTTCAAGACTGTCGGCCAGCGCGTGGCTGACAGTCTTGCTGCAGTTCGGCGCGCCGCTCCCGGCCTGCGCATCGAACAAGTGGTGTTTCCCTCGCGCAGCAACGGCGCGCTGGTCTTTCAGGGCCAGCGCACGGCGTGGCTGGTGCGTGCGCGGGCAAACGCGGCGTTTACCGATCCGACCACAGCCAGCGTATTGCGCACCACCGACGCTCGCGCGCTCGATGTACACCAGCGCATCAGCGAGATGGCCGACCCGCTGCATTTCGGTAACTTCGCCGGCTACTGGAGCAAGGTCCCTTGGTTTCTGTTCGGGCTGGCGCTGACCTTCCTCGCGGTGTCGGGTTGCGCGGTTTATGCCATCCGCCTCGCCGATCGTGCAAAGCAGGCCCTCGACTGGCGCGGCGGCGCGCAGGCCGCGTGGGCCGGCATGGGCCGCTGGCGCTGGGTTTCGGTGACGATGATTGCGGTCGCCTTCGGGCTGCTGCCGGCGCTGTTTTTAGTGTCGCTAAGTTAGCCGGGCCACCGCTTATGCTGTCTTCCGCGCACGCGCTTGAGGACCTGTTGGACGTAAGGCTGCTGATTGACCCGGGAGCGGGCGTTCATGAACTTGGTCCTTTCGCGATTAGGTCATGGTCAGAAGTCACCCGGTGCCCGGCCCTCGGCCGCGATCTCAGGGAATTCGGTGCGTTCCTCTTTGGCGGCACCGCACAGTAGGTCGACCGCACGGTCGGCTGCATCCTGGAAGGGTTCCAGCACCAGATCGACACCCGCGCCAAACAGCACTTCGGTATCGCCAGCGCTATGTGATGCCGTAGCGATGCGTCCCGTAAACCCGGCAGATCGGGCCAACTGAATCAGCGTCCGGCGCATGTCCTCGTGGCTCAGCCCGGTCGGATGGATCGGCACAGTGGAAACCATCCAGTCCGCCCCGCGAAACGGCAGTTCTGCCACGAATTCCGCGTCAGTTGCATCGCCGAAGTTAGACTCAAGCCCCAGATCGCGCCATCGCCGCACCGCCTGCGGATTAAAGTCCACGCCCAGAACCCGGATGCCACGCTTTTTCAACCTCAGCCCGATGGCCGTCCCAAAGCGGCCAAGGCCAAAGATGATGACCCGATAGGCGCTGGCCTGATGCGTGCCTGCATCGAAAGGCTCGCGCGGAGTCCCCTTGCGCTCGAACATGCCCAGCAGCGCCTCGAAGACAGCGTAAAGCTGGTGCGAATAGGTGATCATGTAGGTCGAGGCCGCAATCGTCACGAGGCCCACCATGGTGACAAGGCCAAGCGCGTCTCCGGTCACATGGCCAAGCGAAACGCCCATGGCAACGAAGATCAACGAGAATTCGCTGATCTGTGCCACTGTCAGCCCGGCCAGAAAGCCGGTCCGCTTGCGGTAGCCCATGGCCCCCATGATCGCCATCACGATCAGCGGGTTGCCGATCAGCACGAAGAGCGAGAAAATGATGGCCGCGGTCACATGCGTGCCTAACAGCGACAGGTCCAGTGACGCGCCAAGGGCGATGAAGAAGAACAGCAGAAGAAAATCGCGCAGCGGTGCCAGCCGGGCGGCGATGGTTTCGCGGTAGGGGGTTGATGCCAGGGCAACACCCGCCATCAGACCGCCGACCTCCTTGCCCAAGCCCACAGCATCACCAATGGCCGCAAACATCGCTGCCAGCGCAATAGCAAAAATCACCAGAAGCTCGGGCGCTCGGGCCAGCCGTTCGGTCAGCGGGTTGGCGGCATAGCGCACGAACAGCACCACCGCCACCACCAGCGCCAGCCCCGATCCCAGAACCATAAGGACTGAGCCGCCCTCTTCCCCTTCCTGCCCGGGCGCGCCGATGCCGATGGCCGATAGCACAATCATGGCCAGCACCACGACAAGGTCTTGCACGATCAGGAAACCCAGCGCGATCTGGCCGTGCAGCGCGTCGATCTCGCGCTTGTCGGACAAAAGCTTGACGATGATGATGGTCGAGGAAAACGTCAGCGCCACCGCGACATAAAGACTGGTGACGTGACCAAGCCCAAGCCCAAGGCCGATCAAATAGCCGAACAAGGCGGTGAAGGCGACCTGCCCAAGGCCCGTCATCACCGATACCACGCCCAGCGACCGAATCAGCTTCACGTCCAGCTTGATCCCGACCAGAAACAGCAGCACCGCGATGCCAAGTTTGGACAGCAGGTCGATCTGTTCGTCGGACTGCACAACATCCAGCGCCGAGGGCCCCGCAAGCAGGCCGACCGCAATGAAGCTAACGATCAGCGGCTGACGCGCCAGTGTTCCGATCAGCCCGACTGCAGCAGCCATGACCAGAAGCAGCGCGACTTCGGCAAAAGACGTCATCATCGGCATCAAGCCTTCCTTTCCGCATCGTGACCATTCGGGCCAAACCCCTGCTGCCTTTGCGCCGTCTGGTGCAGCCGAAGCAACCTATTCAAATGGGCATCGGGAATGCGCCAACCCTCGCCGATGTTGATCGCCGGCAGATCGCCAATCTCGATCCGGTGGCTCATTGTCGCCTCGGCGACCTTCAAATGCTCAGCCACTTCCCTGCCGATCTGATACTGATCGTGCGGCATAGTCTTCTGCCTTTTGTATGCTTGAGCTGAAGTTTCGGGGGTTCATTTCTGCGTTAAAAGAATCGTAACAAATTGATTCATAAAGCCTCCATGCGCAATAGCTTGGGGTCAAGTTGCAGGGTTTGCACGAAGAAGCGTTTAACGTGTAAGTCAATTGTTTGCATGACCAGATCAAGTTTATCACCGAGCAGAGTTTTTACCTCCTCCAGAGCCCCCCGAGATCAAGGCACGAAAGAACTGCCACATCCTGGACGCGAAGTCGATGTGGGAGATGTTTGCACAGAGCTGTCGGCGCATCTCGGGCAAATTACTGGCCTGATGCTGATGCTTGGTAGTAGGCAGCAGACAAAAGCGGATCGCAGCCAAATGCATGGAGGCGATGTAGCTGGCGTAATGCGTGCCCTGCTCCTTCGTGAATCCCAAGTGCTGCTTGACCTCCTTGAAATACACCTCAATCGCCCAGCGCATGGCGTACAACTCCAGCATGCGTTGTGGGGTAAGCGTCCTGTCCGTCGTCAAAAAGACGGCCCAATCGTGTTTGCCAAGCGCCGGCTTATCACCCTCCACCATGGCACGCACAAACAGCAAGCGTACCTTGACCCAGCGCCGGGTGTCGTCTTTAGCAGCCTGTCGGACTTTCATCGCGAGTGCGCCGGAAGCACTTTTGGCGCAGAGCGGTGACCCATATTCCGGCAGTTTTATTGCCTTCCAGAGGCCGGCAAACAGGTTGTCGACCAGACAGTTGCTGCTGCGAAGAAAATCGCCGGTCAGCGCGCAGGGTGTTGAGTGATGATGCCTGGTAGCCTTTTGTTGGTTATTGGGAGTTTTCAAGACAACCAATTATACCAGAAAAAGTGCCATATATACGTTTATAGTCAATGACTTACGATATTAATTCGGGTGGATTTGAACGCCGAAAGTTGAGTTTGAGGAACCATAGCGAAGGATTCTAGAGGTTGATTGATCCGCATCAAACAATGGCGCGAGCACACGTGTTTTGATAAAACTATGACAATTACTTACTTAGATGCTACGCCATGCAGCGGATCATGCCGGCCACCGATTTCTCTGAGCGGTCCGACCGGGCGTTGCGCCGCGCGGTCATCCTCGCCCGCGCGCATGGCGTCAGTCTGGACCTAGTGCACGTGGTTGACGATGATCGGCCGCGTCGGATCGTCGAGCACGAGGCCTACGATGCCAGGCAGCTGCTTGCCGAACTCGCTCGCACGCTGAAAGATATGGACGGCGTGACCTGCAGCACACAGGTTCTGCTGGACGACCCCTTTGCCGGGATCGTCAAGGCAGCCGCCGAGACATCGCCGGACCTTCTTGTGATCGGTCCGCATCGTCGCCAGATTCTCCGCGATGCTTTTGTCGGCACGACAGCCGAACGCACGATACGGTCCGTGGCCTGTCCCGTGCTGATGGTCAACGGACCACCCGTTGGTCCCTGGCGCCACATGCTCTTGACGACCGACCTGTCAAAGAATGCGGGCGCGGCGCTCACGCGTTTCAAAAGGCTGGGACTTGGCGCCGAGGCACGGTCGTCCATGCTGAATGTCTTCGGCGCGCCCGCCCTGCGCCTCGCCATGTCCGACACCATGGGCAAGGAGGGGCAGGAAGATTACCTAGAGGACTTGGGCAGCGACGCCAGACAGCATCTTTCGGCGTTCATGACGCAAATCGGCATGGGACAAATCGAAAAGATCGTGCGTCATGAAGAGACGACGGTCGCCAACGAAATCCTCAAATCAGCCGAGGAGTTGAAAGCAGACCTGATCGTTGTCTCCACCCAAGGCAAGGGCGCTGTCGCCCGGCTGGTGCTGGGCAGCGTGGCGCAGCAGGTTCTGAAAGCCGCACAGACAGACGTCCTCGCAATTCCGGTACAGACGCCTAGGGAACAAAATTAATGGGCCAGCTCCAGCAACGTCAATTTCCATCATGACGGACTGAGCCGTGACCACCGCCGTTGTTCGCGTGAAATTCTCTTCGCAGGCTGCGCGCGAGGTGCTGGCTGCGCTGCGTCAACTCGCCCTTTCTCAGGGCCGCCAATTCCAAGCCGTGCTTGACGACGCTCTTCGCGACTACATTGATCGCCAGCAAAAGGAGCGGCCTTTGCATCCAGTCTTGAGGAGTTTGACAGCCTCTACCGCGAATTGGCCAGGTAAGCGGTCGTGGCCGGGCGCGATTGCCTCACCGTGGCCGATGTACTCGGAATGCACGCAGCGCTGATCAAGCGCTATAGCGGCGCCCTGGGCCTGCGTGAAACTGGTGCGCTTGAGTCCGCGCTTTACAGATGTTCGAATCTGGCACTTTAGCCATCGATCACTTGGAGCCTTGGCTGCGCTGCTTCGCGAGCCGCGTTGCGTAAGCGGCTTGGCCCGGAGGGGCCCGGAGAGAGGATCTGCGCGCGGTGGAGGCTTGCTCGCAGTGAACAGGCGAGCGAGTTGCGGTCGGGATCGACCAGCAGCATTGTGTCTTGCTGCGTCGCATTTGAACGCGAACGCATTGATGAGTAAACAGACAAAAGAATGCTGAAAAATGCGAGCGGAATCAGCTTGCAAAGTATAGGAACTTCAAAGTGTAGCTCCAGCCCCAGTTCCTGCGCACGCTGGCGCGCCGTGGCCAGCGCCTCGGCGGAGCGATCCTGGCCGACCACCATGCCGTCGGCTGCCAGAAAGCTGGTATCGCCCACACCACAGCCGACATCGAGAACGCGTATGCCTGGTTCCAGCCCGGCGCGGCGCCAGATGGTCTGGGTAATATTGCGCAGCAGCGCGGCCTGCCGCTGCAGGCGTTGCTGTTCGGCCGGACTATGTCCCAGAGCGAATTCAGCCACGTTCGAGCCCTTGCTGGGGGGAGACTTGAACCCTAGCAGCCTGTCGGTCTTGAAGCGAATCGGCTGCAAATCCGCCTGGACGATCCATATTCCGCCGCTTTTTCGGGCAATAGAAGCGCTATTACCCTTCAAAATCGACGAAATCTGGCTTCGCCCAGTCGGATTTTCGCCCCGATCCTTCAAGACCGACAGGCTGCCAGCATCTGGACGGGGCACGGGGCGCGGGGCACGGTGAAGCGACAACTTTCCATGAACCGATACGACAAATTGTCGATCTATTGCGTGGCCGCGAACCGCTTCGAACTTTCGCCCAAGCCAATCGCGTACGGCCCGCGTGTCGCCAAGCCTTGTTACCATGGGCGCCTGACACGCTGATGGAGTTCTGCTCATGGACGAGACCACCCATATCGCGCAGCAGCTGACGCCGCAGTTTGCGCACGCCTGGTTTGCCGATCCGGTCTGGGGGCCGCTGTTGGGCGTCATGCTGCTGGTGCTCGTGGTCACCTTGCTGCACCTGCTGACGCAGCGCCTGATTCTGAAGACGCTGAACCGCCTGTTTGCGCACACCGGCACCTCGTGGGACGACGTGCTGATGGACCAGGGTGTGTTCCGCCGTCTGGCCTGGTTGATCCCGCTGCTGCTGATCCATACCGGCGTCACCCTGATCCCCGGACTGGCGGACGGCTGGGCCGATGCCGTGCAACGCCTCGCCCGCGCTTGTGCCTTCCTGTCGGTGGCGCTGGCACTGAGTGCCTTCCTGGCATCGATCAACACCATCTACGGGCGCTATCCGATCGCCCGCAATCGACCAATCAAGGGCTATCTGCAAGTGGTGGCAATCGTGGTCTGGGTGTTCGCGGTGATCCTGATTGTGGCCACGCTGATGCGCCAGTCACCGTTGTACTTCCTGTCTGGCCTCGGTGCTATGACCGCCATCCTGCTGCTGGTGTTTCGCGACACCCTGCTCAGCCTGGTGGCCGGCATTCAGATCACCGCCAATGATTTGATCCGGGTCGGCGACTGGATCGAAATGAAGCAGTTCGGCGTCGATGGCGATGTGATCGACATCAGCCTGAATCAGGTCAGGGTGTCCAACTGGGACAAGACCATCGCCAGCGTCCCGACGCACAAGTTTCTGGAACACAGCTTCCGCAACTGGCGTGGCATGTTCGATTCCGGCGGGCGCCGCATCAAGCGTGCGATCAGCATTGACATGAACACGGTGCACTTCCTGTCAGCCGACGAGATCAGCCGGCTCGGACGCATTGGTGTGCTGCGCGAGTACCTGACCAAGCGCCAGAGCGAGATCGAGGATTGGAACCGTGACCATTGCGGCGATGCCGAAGTCATCACCAACCAGCGGCGGTTGACCAACCTCGGCAGTTTCCGCGCCTATGTGGTCGGCTGGCTCAAGCGCAATCCTCAGGTGCATCCGAACTTGACCTTCATCGTGCGCCAGTTGCCTCCGGGACCCGAGGGTCTGCCGCTGGAGATCTATCTGTTTGTCAGCGACACGCGCTGGGCGGTGTACGAGGATGTGCAGTCGGACATCTTCGACCACCTGCTGGCGGTGTTGCCGGAATTCGGATTGCGCGTCTACCAGCGCCCGGCCGGCAGTGATGTGGCAGGGCTGCAGTTGGCAGCGGCGGCGCGCGCGGAGCCGACGGCGGAATAGCGGCCGCTTGCAACTGTGGGCGCAGACAGTGGGAGCGGACTTTGTCGGCGATGCTCTGCGGCTTCGAAAGGCATCGCGGACAGAATCTGCTATTTGCTCCTGGCGGCGCATGGCTGCGTTGCAACTCGTTGGAATAGAATAACTATTCCGCCTCATTGCGCTTATGCCCTGTTCCGGCCTGCAAGCAAAGCTTGCATGCGTTCAAGCCGGCGCGCGGCATGCCGCGCAAGCTTGCCTGTTCCGGCCTGCAAGCAAAGTTTGCATGCGTTCAAGCCGGCGCGCGGCATGCCGCGCAAGCCGCCTGTTCCGGCCTGCAAGCAAAGCTTGCATGCGTTCAAGCCGGCGCGCGGCATGCCGCGCAAGCCGCCTGTTCCGGCCTGCAAGC
>Ga0163154_10005084_pt1 | contig 16930 bp, 12 predicted proteins | sample OliLakLV19MP9P1_FD_148649 | JGI IMG/M metagenome (GOLD analysis project Ga0163154, IMG submission 148649) | Freshwater microbial mat bacterial communities from Lake Vanda, McMurdo Dry Valleys, Antarctica - Oligotrophic Lake LV.19.MP9.P1 | ecosystem: Environmental > Aquatic > Freshwater > Lake >... | reverse complement strand
TCTCCGTACAGATGAAAAAAAATCGGCCTGGAGTGCAATTGACCCTCCTTGTGGCGCCTGAACGAGTAGATGAGTTTTCAATGCTCGTGATGAAAAGCACCGGTTCTTTTGGCGTGCGAGTGTACCAGGCTACGCGACGTAAGCTTTCCCGAGAAATTGTAAAAATCCAGACTGAATTTGGTTTGATTGATGTGAAAGTAGGAAAAGTGGGCAAGGAAATTGTGGCCTTTAGTCCCGAATACGAGTCGTGTCGGAGGGCAGCAGAAAAAGCGGGTGTCCCCGTCAAGCGCGTGTTTGATCAGGTACAAAAACAACGGCCCGGTTAACCTATGGATACCTATCAGCCCACCATTTCAGTCATTATTCCGGCCTTTAACGAGGAGCAGTACTTGCCGCGCACCATTGCGGCCATTCAAAAAGCCGGCGACCGGTTGCGCGAGGAACGCAATCAGACGATTGAAATTATCGTGGTCGATAACAATAGTCTTGATCGTACAAAAGAAATTGCGACTGAACTCGGCGCAAAAGTTATTTTTGAGCAGTTTAACAACATATCCCGTGCACGTAACGTGGGAGTCTCTCACGCTCAAGGTGAGTTCCTAGCCTTCATTGACGCCGACATGATCATCAGCGACGATTTATTATGTGCCATTGACGCGAACCTGATGGATTCGGATAGCGTTGGGGGAGGGACAGCCATTCGTCCTGAGCGGTGGACTGTTAAGGTGGCTATTTTCTGGCTGGTGGAAGCTTTTATGACTTTCCTATTTGGTGGGTTCCCAGGTGTGTTGCATTGTCGTAAAAAGGAATTCGTGGACATGCGCGGGTTTGACGAAAAATATTACGTCGGTGAAAAAATGAATTTCTATCGTCGCCTTAAGCTGTATGGCAAGTGGCGTAGTCAGGTTTTGAAGGATACTACTAACGGCACAGCCACCGTTTCCATGCGCGCCATTGCCCATAACAACTTCTGGACGGTCATGTTCACGTTCTTGGTGCTCATGCTTTCCCCTAATAAACGCGTCCGTGATCCCCGTTATTGCCAAATGTGGTATCAACCCAAAAGATAGCTCTCAGGTTGCCTCGACTTGTAACTGATTCCCAGTAAAGCCAAAGGGAAGGGGAACGCGCCTGATTTTAATCCAACGGAAAGGGTTGGTGTCCGTCTTGGGCAGCAGTGAGATATTTTTCTTTTAGATCGGCAGGTGCGCTCAGAGACAAATTTAAATCGCGAAGGAGTCCGTCGCGAATACCATAAATCCAGCCATGGACAGTCAGGGCTTGACCACGTTTCCATGCGTCGAGGACAGTGGTTGTTTGGGAAATATTGGAGACCTGTTCAATGACATTAAGCTCGCAAGGACGGTTGTGGCGGGAGTCGTCTTCCGGGAGAGCCGATAACTGGTGATGATGTTTTTGGTGAACGTCCTGAACATGGCGCAACTAGTTATCAACTAACCCGTGACGCTCACGGTGGAGAGCGGCGCGCACCCCGCTGCATCCGTAATGACCGCACACGATAATATGCAGCACCTTGAGGACATCGACCGCAAATTGGATAACGGATAAACAGTTCAAGTCAGTATGGACAACGACATTGGCGACGTGGATTACCGCGTAATATCCCGTTGAGTCAGCAATTTGAACCCCGCTTGAGTTAATACAGTGGTGGCCAAGTCGTTATCTTCCACATGCAAAGCGAGCGCAGACATATCGTGAGGCCTGACGAGGAATGCATAGACGAAATGAACGTTACATTCGGCTTGGGTCAACGCCGCAAGCACATTATGGAGATCACTTTCTGCATTTTTGAGCTCCACAGCTATTAGATGACAATCACTATATGCGTAGGTATACTCTGCGAAGATCGTGCGCGCGCGCTCGGGGTCATCCACCACCATGCGACAAATTGCAGAATCCGTTGTGTCGACAATAGAAAGGGCAATGATATGGACGTTATATTGGCGAAAAAGACGAACGAGTTCGAGGAGACGACCGACCTTGTTTTCCAAGAAAACGGCGAATTGCGAAATTTTTTGTTCGTTACGCTTGGAAGTGATTGATTTTGCAGGCATAATGTTCGGTTAATATATAATGATTTACCTTGGAAACGAAAGCGTATATTTCAGGGTGGTAAAAATTGCAAAAAAGAATGGGAATTATGGGCAGTAAAGGAAGAGCGGTCATTGGGATGAGCGGGGGAGTCGATTCCTCAGTTGCTGCATGGATGCTACAGGACATGGGTTACGAGGTCATCGGAATCACGATGAAAGTCTGGCAGAAGTGTATGAGCCACGCAGAAGAGAAATGCTGCGGACCTCAAGCCGTGGCCGATGCCCGTAGTATTTGCCATAAACTGGGCATTCCCCATTACGTCATTGATGAAGCGAAAGATTTTGAGCGCATCGTCATTGATTATTTTACCGCGGAGTACCAGAAAGGCAGGACCCCAAATCCATGCGTAGTCTGCAACGAACATTTTAAATTCGGTTCTTTGCTCAAAAAAACCCTTTCACTCGATGCGACATACATGGCCACTGGTCACTACGCGATCATTGAAGAGCGCGAAGGACGCATGGTTATGCGAAAGGGAGCGGACGAGAGAAAGGATCAGTCTTACTTTCTCTTCAGCTTATCGCAGGACCAGCTCCGCCATGCGTTAATGCCACTTGGAGCGATGCTCAAACCGGAGGTTCGTGAGGTCGCTAAAAAGTTGGGCATGAAAACTTACGATAAGGAAGACAGCCACGAAATCTGTTTTGTACCGGGAAATAATTACAGTGATTTCCTGGAAAAGCGGCTTGGGGCGGATCAATTTCATCCTGGTGGCATTTACGAAAAAGACGGAACGTTTGTGTCCGAGCATGATGGCATTGAACGCTTCACAATAGGGCAGCGAAAAGGTTTGGGCGGAGGGAGCCTCAAACCGCGGTATGTCATTGATATCGACGCAACGAACAACAGGGTGATCGTCGGGGATCAAGATGACCTGCTCACCAACGAATTTTTTGTGGACCGTACAAACTGGGTATCGATCCCCGAACTCGTACAGCCCATGGCGATATCAGCCAAGATTCGCTATGCACATTCCGGCGCTCCTGCGCACATCGAACCCGCAGGTCCCAATCGCGCGAAAGTAACCTTCACAGAGCCTCAACGCGCTGTCACGCCTGGCCAAGCCTGCGTTTTTTATGATGGCGACGTGGTCATCGGTGGTGGTTGGATCGAACGCCAGGAAAGCTTTGTCAGCCAATCCAAAAATCCTGTGGCGTCCGATCACACCCACGTTTAGTAATCCTTATGTTGTGGTCGTGGAGCGAACGACATCAGTTTTGACGAGGGCATTTTTGAGTGTCGTTTCGAGTTGGATCATTTCGCGTGCGGCATCGATACGTTTTAATTTCGCATCCTCGGCAATATGAATCTTTCCTGTAAGGAGGCGAGAGCCCTAAAAAACACAAGGCCTTCCTACTAACCGACCACGCGCAACTTCTCGTTCGTGGTCATTCCCTTGAACTTGCTGCTAGTTTTAATACGCGCCTGAACTGAGGTTCGGTCAATGGCATGACCGATAAACGCGATTGTTTGATGAGTGGGGTGAGTTTTAAAACGGGGTCATCCTTAAATTGAACCAAGGTAACAGGATTCTTAAGTTTTGTTTTAGGTGTGAGAGTCACGCAAATCCAATCACCTTCATTGGCCGTGGGGTCTGGGTGCGCTTCCTTTGAAACTTGTGCGACTCCCACAACTTCTTTTCCTACGTTGCTATGATAGAATAAAACCTCATCACCTTTTGCCATGGCGCGCAGATTGTTCCGAGCTTGAAAATTACGAACTCCGGTCCATTCGGTGGATTTATCTTTATAAAAGTTGTCCCAGCTATAGACCGTGGGTTCTTGTTTCACGAGCCAATAGTTCATAGGGATTAGGAAGAGCCAAGGGTAATAGAGCGCATGGTCGCAGCGTGAATGGCATCACTAAAAGCTTTCGGCACTTGGTTGGATTCCAACACGCGAAGTCCTTCTGCTGTTGTGCCGCCGGGGGAAGTCACTTGTTCACGGAGAAACTGAGGAGAACGCGCTGTTTTCTCTACCATGAGTGCGGCGCCTTTGACGGTTTGAACGGTGAGTTTTAACGCGAGATCTTCTGGGACTCCCTGTGCGACAGCACCTGCGACCATGGCTTCAATGATCAGGTAAATGTAAGCAGGGCCGCTCCCACTGAGGCCGGTAATCGCATCAAGGTGGTGCTCTTCAACAGGTTCAATAATCCCTACCGCGGAGAAAATTTTGCGTACGAATTTTTTTTGAGCTTCAGTAACCAAATCAGTGGTTGCAAAAGCAGCGGCACCGCATCCAATCTGCGAAGGCGTATTTGGCATGACCCGCACTACGGATCCAGCAAAAGGCGTCATTTTACTTAAAGGCACTCCCGCCGCGACTGAGATAACCAAGTGGTCGGGTGTCAGAGCCGATTTGATTTCGGCAAGGACGCTGGTGATTTGAACCGGTTTGACAGCCAAAACGATGTTTTTAGTCATCAAAGGCACTTGCAGGTTATTTGTGGCAGGATGAATATTTGTTTTCTTTGAGAACGATAACAGGGTTTCGAACGTGTTATTGCTCGCGAGAATTTGGTCAGGTGCGAACACCTTACGTTCGATAAGCCCTCGTATAAGGACTCTTGCCAGACGACCACAACCGATGAATCCGATTTCTGCCATAACGTTTAAGATATTTTCATTTTTGAAAGGCAACGAAGCAGGTACGGTAACAACTGCTTTTTGCGTGAGACCACGCCTGCTAATTCGTAAATATAAGGTTCAACCTTTTGATTGTCGATAGTGTCGAGATACTGGTCTGCACCTCGCACGAGAAGATAAGAAGAGTTTGTATTAATGTCGGTAACGAGAAGAGCCGCAAATAAATACTGGTGCCTTTGCACATGTCGATAAAGCTCTTCGAGAAGAATATCCTTCTTATCCCAGAAGTGACTGAACCCAAGCTCTTCAACTTGTGCCACGCTGAAATGATATTGGTCTTCAATATACTCTTTGCAGTCGGCTAAAATCGCGTCGGCAGGAGCTTTAATGCTGAGAACGGAGCCTGAGGCAAAGAGCTTTTCGGCAAGTTCAGATGGGTTTACCCCGGCGATTTCGGCAAGCCTGTCGAGAATCACTTTGTCCTTTGGCGTCGCGGTGGGAGACTTCAGGAGCAACGTGTCAGATATAAGTCCACTTAATAGCACACCCGCAATTGATGGGGGAAGTGCGATATTATTTTTAAAAAATTGATCCGCGACAATGGTGCTGGTGGACCCTACTGGTTCGTTCAAAAAAAGAATGGGTTGGTTTGTCGTGAGCGCCCCAATTTTATGGTGATCAATGATCTCCAAAATAGTGGCTTGTTCCGCGCCGCGAACGGCTTGAGAGAGCTCATTGTGATCCACCAGAATAATCTGTTTATCAACCGGTCGCATGAAATCAGATTTCGAGAAAATCCCTAAAAGGTTGTTAGCACTCAGAACGGGAAACGTGTTTTGGCTGCTTTCGGCGGCTGCACTCCGGGCGTCCTCCAAGTCCATTTCAGGGGGAAAACTTGTGAAGTCGGTGTGAACCATATTAATGATGGGTACACTTGACCGGATCAACCACGCTGAGGTCGCTGAATCGTAGGGGGAAACGATGATACTCACGCCGGTTTCTTTAGCCCGTGCTAGAATGTCATCATCAATCGCTAAACCTCCAGTGATAATGATAAGCCTGACTTTGGAAAGAATGGCGGTTTCCTGAATTTCGCGCCGGTCTCCGACAACAAGTACAATCTTGGACGGCGGGAAATTCTGTAACCGCAATGAGAAACTTTCTAATTTCATCGCCGCAATCATGAGGATCAAGTCTTCCTGCACGTCCTCATTGACCGAATGGAGAATTTTACCACTTAAAGAACGGGATATGTTTCCCAATGAACCAAGAATTCGACGCGTGTCACCCAAGCGGTGGCGGGCCGGAAGAAAATAGTCGCACAATTTAAAAACAGAAACCAAACCTTTAAGTTCCCCAGCCTTATTGATGATCGGCATAACCCGAATATTTTTCTCGTCCATCGCACTGAGCACATCAAGCGCAGTATCGTCCTCGTTCGCCGCTTCGATGCGTGTGCGCATGATGTCGGCAACCTTGGGCGTGATGTCCGGAACAAACCTCGGTGTTTCAACTTTGAAATTTGATAATATAAAATTAATCCGGTCGTTGGTGTCACCACAGCGACACGCAACGGCATTGGCCGTTCCTGTAAGCCTCTTAAACTCGGCGTACCCTAGCGCGGAGCAAATGGAATCTGCATCCGGATTCCTGTGACCTATAACTAATACTTCACTCATAAAGTCCGCAGAGTAAAGCACAGTGCCCCCACGAGAAGAAACGATTTTTTATCGACTCTTTCCTAGGTGACAGAGACAGGCCTTTCTCACGAAGGGATGCAAAATGTCGTAACGCCGCTGCTAATCTCTGCCTTGGCTCAGTCCTAATGAATTTTCGACTCACACGAAGCCACGAAGGTTTAGGAAGATGGAACACAGACAGGATTGTCTATGCTTCGTAATTTTCATTTCTGAGTATTTTTTAATCTGCGAGAATCTGCGGCTCCATAATGCTCATGGCCTCACGGGGAGGTCCTGAAGGGAGAGGCGTTCTGGCTTTTTAAAGCCTTCATCTCGGAAAAGCATTGCCATGGAGATGGACGTGTGCGCCGCTTCTGCGCCTCTGTTATTATCTAAACTGAGGCAACGTTCTTCCGCTTGTGTTTTGTTTCTCACTTGGAGGACTTCATGAATGATGGGTACGCCTGTCTTGATGGAGATTCGAAGTAACCCCTCCGTTATTGTGTGACCGAGATGATCAGCGTGCGCCGTCTCACCATCGATGATGACACCAAGGGCTATGATACCATCGTACTTACCGGTGTCAGCCAGTTGCATGATGACCGAAGGTATTTCGAAGGCTCCAGGAACCCTTAGGATCTTGACCGATTTTGCATGGGACTTGGTCAGCACTTCCTCGGCGGCCAAAAGCATGCCATCCACATATTCGGGATTATAAAGGCTGGCCACGATGGCAAAGCGGAGGCCGCGGGCGTCTTTCCAAATAGGTTTTGTCGTGTTAACAGACATGTGACGTGGATAGTTTGAATGGTTAGTTTATGAGGCCGTTTTTACGAAGCAATCTTTTAAATGCGAGTTTGTGGCGGCTTAGTGGTCTTTACGTTTAATTTGCACTGCGATAAAGGCGGTATCAGGAAAAATGAATTTTTTTACCAGTACCTCCACACTCTTGACTTTATATTGGCTCAAAATGGCCTCGGCAATTTCTTCGGCCAAAGTTTCAATGAGTTTTCTAGGTTTTTCCTGCGCCAAACTTTGTACGAGTTTGTAGATGTCGTGATAATTTATTGTGTCTTCAATGCGGTCTGATTTTCCAGCACGCTTTAATGAGGTCTTCAAGCACAAGGAAATTGCCAAGCGCTGCGCGTTTTGGCGCTCTTCATCAGGCACTCCAATGTGGGCGGAGACTTCGATATCTTTGAGTATGATCAGGTCAGACATGGGATTGACTGGTGTAATGGTTTAGGAGAACGCGGGTGGGAATATTAAGATCGAGGTTTTTAGCTTCGGCCAATGAAACCCAGCGAAACTCGAACGCCTCATCGTTGAGAGTCACCTCGTTAGACGACGTATGGCACGAGTAGTTCAATAAAATAAAATGAGCTTTACGGAAAAACTCTTCAGGCTGAATGCAATCTTGCACCAGTTCAAACCTGATTTTATCAATGGCCAAACCCGTTTCCTCTAAAATTTCCCGCTTTAGAGCGAGCTCCGCAGGTTCGTTTGCTTTGATTTTCCCGCCTGGGATGCCCCATTTGTTGCTCCACTTATGGGTGCGAACCATGAGAACCTCATGACTCAAGTTAAAAATCAGAGCCCCCACAGTAGAGATCGGAGGAGCGTCTGCTGTGATCACATGACGTTCCAAATAACCTTTGAGCCCGGACAAATTTTGAAAAAGAAAGTGTGGGTTTGATCTCTTGAGCTTATGGAGGGAGTCGTAGCCGGTGAGAACCGCGACACCCGTTATTCCCCCATGGTGGGCCGTATCGATGTCATGTTGCATATCCCCGACAAACATCGTTTCTTCAGGGTGCAAGTTGTTGTCCACAAGAATCTCGTGGATCTTGGCCGCTTTGTCCATGATTTGAACGTAAGCCTTTTCGAAATATCCCGATAAACCTAATAATTCAGATTGGACCTTGTAATGCTCCTTATGGATCGTACTCAGGAGGAACAACCTTAACCCCTTATCCTTGCAAAAGTTGAGGAACTCAAGGGTGCGCGGCAGAGGTTGAATGGTCCCTTGCAAGGAATGGAAGGCACGATGGTAATGGACCTCTAGCTCGATCATTTTCGCTTGAGGGATATATTTTTCGTAGAACTTAGGAAAGGGCAAAAAGAAGTTCTCCCGAAACTCTTCTAGAGTCATGATGGGATGCCCATAGTGCACGAAAATCTCGTTTGTGGCCTGAAACACAGGAGTAAAATCGTCCACCAGAGTACCGGACCAATCGAGAATGATATTTTTATAACCCATGTTCAGCCGTCCTTACCACGTCTTGGAGTAGTGCGAAAGATTATTTTCGTTTGGAGAGGGCGTCGAATAATTCGTTCGATTATAATCAAAACCTGAGTATAGTTCGAAACGCATTATATGAGTCAACCCCTGACTGGATCGCACCTCGTTATTTTTAGTATCATTTTGTTTTTTGCCGGACTTGTCGGGTGTTTGCTTATTGTCCCAAGGGTCCGACTCTGGGCAGGGCGTAAGCGTTTGGTGGATCGGCCTGATGTGGGTCGCAAAAAACATAAACGAGCGGTTCCTCGTGTGGGGGGACTCGCACTATTCGTCGTCTTTTTTTTCCAAGCGGCTATTTGGCTTTTAGTATTTAAGTCCAGCACAACCCCTGAAACGGTGACCTTATTCGTCACGGCTTCACTCATGTTTCTTCTTGGTTTTCGGGACGATCTTAAAGCCCTCGGTGCACGTAAAAAGCTGCTATTTCAGATTCTGATCGCATCCATCGCCTACGTGGGAGGGCTCAGGGTCGAACTGCTTTTCTTCAAGGAACTCGGCATTTGGAATTTTCCTATTACGGTCTTCTGGCTCGTGGCCACGACGAATATTATAAATCTCATCGATGGCATTGATGGACTAGCGGCGGGTGTCAGCATGTTTTTAATGATCACTTTGGCTGTAATGGGTAATGGTGATCCGGGTTACACTGTCTTTTGCCTTGGGATGGCTGGGGCGCTTCTTGGCTTTCTTTATTACAATTTTCCGCCTGCTAAAATTTTTCTAGGTGATGGCGGGGCGTATTTTCTGGGGTATCTCATTGGTGGAATATCCATCTTAACCTCGAACAAAGTTGAGGTGGCGGCCTCATTGATAGCCCCTTTCCTCGCTCTGGGATTGCCGTTGTTGGATACGACTCTTGCAATCGTCAGGAGGACAGTTCGGGGGATGCCCGTTTTTTATGGCGATCGCGAACATATCCATCATCGGTTGGTGGATCTTGGTTTTTCGAGCCAAAAAGCAGTGCTGATTCTGTATTGTATCTGTGCATTACTGAGCCTCGGAGCACTGACGGTTTTTTTTAGTCAAGGTCGCCTATTTCCATTGGTCCTAGGATTGGCGTTTACCAGTGCGCTGTTGATCATTCAGCAGTTGGGCTATGTAAAAAGTTATTCGACTCTTACTCTTCAATTGACTCGCAGTTATTCGCGCCGCCAGGAAATTAAAGCGACCCTCGAGCTTTTAAATCTTTTCCGTATTGCAGTCACAAAAGAACCAGACATCTCGAAACGCTGGTTGTATATGGCGGTTATATTTGATCGGTTGGGATTTGATTCCGCTGAGTTTCAACCCTTCTCGGCGGCAAGTGGGCATTCCCCATTTTTATGGAGGCAATTACTGCCTTATTCAAAGCCTGGATTGTTGAGTCCCGAATACAAACTTCACGTTCTTGAATGCCCCATTCATAAGGGAAAACGCCACGAGTATGGCCACTTGACCCTTAAAAAATTTATGCCAGATGCGGACATCCCCCATTTCCAACGGTTATGCCATTTAATCGTCATGGACGTCATAAACGATTTTCATAAAAGTGTGGCGAAGGCAAGCGGCGGAGAAGGTGCAGCATCACAGGGTTTATCATCTAATTAAGATTTTCCCTTTTTCAAGTCCGAATCAAATTAGACCCTCTCACATTTTTTATTTCTAGGGCTGTCTAGTGTAGTCCGTCAAACAGAACGTAAATTATCAAGTTTTGTACGGCCTCGTTATTTCGATGAGGTTAATTGCAGGCGCAATCTTTTGGCGCAACCCCTTTGGGGTTGTGCGTGAGCCGGGTTTTACCCAGGGTTTCTCGAGGACGAGCAACCCTGGGCTGTTCGACGGAATCCCTTTGGGATTCTTCTTTTAGAGCTTGAGCTCTGCAGCAACTCCCTTCGGGATTCTTTCAGAGTCTGGGCTGTTCGACGGAATCTCTTTGGGATTCTTCTTTTAGAGCTTGAGCTCTGCAGCAACTCCCTTCGGGATTCTTTTTCAGAGTCTGGGTTCTGGGACGAAATCCCTTTGGGCGTATTTTCCGGAAATGGTAAAACCCATACCATTAAGCGCCACGTTTGCGGATCGATTAATCCACACATATAAATGGGTGGGTTGTTCGCGAACCCTCGCGAACGAATCCCAAAGGGATTCCGTCACATAGCCCAGAGTTGCAAAGCTACCCTGGGTATTTGCGGTAAAACCGCTCAACCCCAAAGGAGGTTGCGTCTCAATTTGAATGAATAGGATGCCCGCGAATTCTCGCGACGAATACCAGAGGGATTCCACCCCAATCTCAGAGTTGCCGAGCTACCCCAAATGTAGACCGTCAAACTTTTTAACTGGTTCCATATAAGTTACTCGATTTATGACGACCTACACTAGCTAGGTCTTATTTTATCTAGACGAATCACGACTCTTTTTTCGTTTGTGGTACGGAACGTGCCCTTGTTTCCTGCGGCTTTATAACGTGGGTTTGATTTCATTTCGAGAAACCTACCTCGACGCAGTGTGTTAAGAGTGTACTATGAATTTAATCCTGATAAATCGACTCCTCTGGGTGGGTTTCATTTTATTTTTCCAGGGTCATGCATTCGCTATTTGGCCCTTTGATGGCGCAGATCCCAAAGCAACAAACTCCGCGCCAGCCACGCAATCAGGTACGTCTCTTCCTCAGACCGCACCTAATCCCAGAGCCGGAATGGCAGCAAGTTTTTCTACGGGGATCAAACAGGCCATGCCTAGTGTGGTGAGTATTTACACCACAGAAATTATTAAAAGTCCGAACCGTAATAACCCAATTTTGAACGATCCTTTCTTTAAACAATTTTTTGGGGAACAATTTAACAAGATGCCTCAAGAATATAAAGGCGAGGTCTTAGGGTCTGGGGTCATTATTTCCAAGGACGGTTATATTGTCACCAATCATCATGTTGTTCAGGGAGCCACAAAGATCAGGGTCAGGCTTTGGGAAAACCGCAAAGATTTTACCGCTAAATTGATTGGCTCGGACGAGTTGACAGATCTTGCCGTTTTAAAAATTGAGGGCGCAAATTTTCCTTCTATCCTTCTGGCCGATAGCGAAGCGGTGCAAGTGGGCGATATTGTTTTTGCCATCGGGAATCCATTGAACGTGGGTCAAACGGTGACCATGGGCATCGCGAGTGCCGTGGGCCGGAGTGGTTTGCAATTGGCACATTATGAAAATTTTATTCAAACCGATGCTTCTATCAATCAAGGTAACTCGGGCGGCGCGCTTATTGATTCCCGTGGACAATTGATTGGGATCAATACAGCGATTTACAGTCAGACGGGGGGCAACATCGGGATTGGTTTTGCGGTTCCGGTGAACTTGGTGCGCTCGATTATGGAAAGTTTGATCAAACATGGTCGCGTGGTTCGAGGGTATGTGGGGGTTGAACTGGAAGACGTCACTTTGGACCTCGCGACTGGGTTAGGATTACCCGTTGACATGGGTGCCATTGTGATGTCAGTCGGCGCAGGGAGTCCTGGCGCTAAGGCGGGATTATTGAGAGACGATGTCATTACGGAAATCGACGGGGTTAAGGTGGTGGATCGGCGCGCTGTTCAACTGAAGATTTCACAGACGGCTCCGGGAAAGACCGTAACCCTCAGAGTTTTTCGCGGCGGAAAAGATCAGTTGATCAAGGTCCAGCTCGAAGAGTTGGTGGTCAACTCAAAGCAGCCGACCGTACCGGTGGCTCCGCTTGCTGCAACTCCTCCTAAGTCAAATTTGCCGGATCTTCTGGATGGGATCGAGATCGCTTCAGTCGATGCCCGAATCCGCCAAGTCATTCGTGCGCCTGCAAATGTTAAAGGAGTTGTCGTCATGGAAATTAATCGCACTCCCATCACCGATGCTGATCAAGCCATTGCCCTCAGTGAAAAACTGGAGCAATCAAAAATCATGGTTCTGCTGGTCTGGACTAAAGGGCATACTCGCTACGTGACACTCCGCGAATGAGTTGAGGGGTAGGGGATTCGTTTGGTTGGGTTTTCATCTGTTATTTTTAGTAAACAAAAGAAAGTAGTCATTATGAATGGAAAAATTATTATCGGCATTATCCTCATCGTTCTGGGAATTGCCTCGTTTAGTTATCAAGCTATCACTTATACCAAAAGGGAAAAAGTCATCGATATTGGCCCCATCCAAATGACGGCTGATACGGAAAAGAAAATCCCCGTCCCACCTATAGCCGGAGCTATTCTGCTTGCCGGTGGTGTTTTAGTTATTGCGATGAGCCGCAAATAATCTTTCTGGGATAACATTCACTGAACTCACTCCCTCTGAAGGGACGGACAAATTATTCGCGATAGTTTGTCTGTCCCTTCGGACTTCCCTTCGGACTCTGGGGGATTTGTCCGGGAACTAGCTGGCATTCTCACTCATTTACATTGGCGGCAGCCCCATTTCGGGTCGGAATAAAGCGTAGAATAGACAATCCTGTCTGTTCTTCCCAACAAGGCTCCCCAATGGCAATAGGAAGCGTAACCGCGAAAAAGCGAGAAAACGGGATTCAACAAAGGCGTAAAGGAAGGTAGACATTATCCTGGAAAGGTCTTCGCAAAGCTTTAAGTGAAGCCTTAAATCTCAAAAAGAGTAAGTATTAGCGCTCTAATAGTTTAAGAAAATTTCTTATAATAAGTACGACTGATACTTAAAAATTATAGTAAATTTGAAATTTATTTATAATAAGTGCGATTTTAAGCCTTTTTTAGAAATACCATAACTACGTAAGTTGCTAATTTGGGTTTATCGTTTAGTCATAAAGTTACATCACTCGAGTGCGCATCTTCCCTCTCTGAAGCGAGTGCTATTGATCCCAGATTCCCTAAATTGAAGAAGACCCCATCCGCCCGTAAGGGTAAGTCGAGACTAAAGAAACGCCTTAAACTAGAGCAGTTGGAGGATCGTGTTCTATACAACGCAGTCCCCGATGCTGTCATCGACTCGGCTGCCCAGGCCAGTGAAGTGAAGCCACAGGAGGTTCAGGTTTCAATCGCCATTGAAGACCAACCGCTGAACAGTACTGATCATTCGCACTTTGTAGAAATCTTGCTGGGGACTGGAACAAACCAGAATGCAAATGGTGAACCCATTGACATATCCAGCACTTTAAAGCTAGCGGATGGGCTAATAATGTTGCCTGAGGGCGAAGCCCTGCTTCTTGACATCCAGAGCCACACAGAAACAGCTCAAGTTTCTTTGACCGGTGAACCCTTTTATAATGACAATACAGGCTTATTGGATTCCGTAAATCTTCTCGACCCTGAAGCGGGGATAGACGCAATTAATGCTCAATGGGGCATGTCCACAACTATTGTCCGGGGTCAGGTAGCCAAACACCTGTTGGTGATTGATTCGTCATTGGCATTTGTCGATCAACTTGAAAAAACTTTAATTGAATCATCGTCCACGCCTTCCGATTGGGTGGTTGTACGTATTTCGGCGACCGGAGGAGATGCGTTTACCCAGGTCGAAACCGCGCTCAAAACGTATGGATCGGATGGCACATTATTTGATGCCGTGCACGTTATATCACACGGGGAAACTGGGACATTAAAATTAGGGCCATCGCTTTATAATGCCGAAGTACTCATACCTGGAAATGCCGCTTCCTCAGCCGCTGCAGGATGGAGTCCCTACCTGACCGATGACGCAGACTTATTATTGTATGGTTGCGACATAGGATCTGGTCCAACGGGATTGGAATTTATTTCACGATTAGCCACACTGACAGGCGCGGACGTCGTAGCATCCGATGACATGACAGGGGACATATCTAGGGGCGGAAACTGGACCCTTGAAACATCGATAGGCAACATCAACACATCCCCGCTTAGTGCTCCCGGATACACAGGACTACTTCCAGGGGATGGTTTCGGAGACGTCGACTATAATGGTGACGGACTGCCGGACCCTATCCGGATGATTACCTGGAACGTGATCGGGTTGGATTCCAACAAACCCGCGACATCTGGGCCTGACACCTTCATGGTGGGGATACGCGTGAACACCGACACCGCCGCGCTCAACAACTACATTGTGAAAGTTGTTGATCTGGACGGAATTGATCTGTTCGGAACAGGCATCACTATTGGTGATGGAACAATCCCAGCGATAAATGACTTTGATGATGGGGTAAACAACATACAGTTCATCAATCGAACCCAATACACCGGGGTCAACATAGCAGCCAACAGTTTTAAGGACTTTTATTTTAATGTGAACGTCCAACGATTGGCCGCTTCGCACAATCAGATTCAGCCTTTCCGGTTTGAAGTTTTTAATGACGCAAACGCTAACAACACCTATGACGCAGGCGAAGGCAAGTTGCTTGAAAAATTTTCATGGTTGCCTGATTCCGCTGCCGCGAACACGCCTCTTTATCTTTACGTTGAAAAGTATATTTCTCAGGCGCGTAATGCGGTTAATAATGAAACTTACCCAAACCAACCCAGCTCGAGCTCTGATTATGCAGCGATTCGTGTGGATGGTTATACGGTCGGAGGTCTGTATCCGACGCTACCCATTACAGTCTTTGTCGGCTCAGAACTGACGATTCGTACCGAAGGAAAGACAGCAACGGCTGGTTACCCTCAGTTGACCCTTTCGACCGTTTTTGACACGAATGCCTTTCAGATTAATTCCACACGTCAGGCTTATAATGTTCCCATTACAAACACCACATTCCAACAGGGATTAGGGACTGGCGCGGAATCAGACAATAACTTTGAAACCTTGGATGGGATAAATGATAATACATCCGTTTACGCGAACCCTGCAGGGTGGAACCCCGCCACACATGAAACAATGATTTCTTCCGCGCCTCCCAAAGCGGGGGGCGGGCCTATTGTGACTGACTACAATGTGAGCGTCACAGGTACCGGATCGGGCAAGTTGGAAACACTCATTCTTGACAACTCAGGATCGTCATTCCACTACAATGCGGATTTAAGCACAGGCATTGAAGGGATTCATTATATTCGGTTTAACGCTGTTTTGGGTGCCATTATCGGGACCGTTGCCGCAGACACGAATTCGGATAACGTGGGTGATGCCGGGATTGCGGGAGTGACTATCACTCTGACGGGCATCGTTGATACGAACATGAACGGAGTCTTGGACGTTGGTGAAGTCACCGCCGTAAACCGGACCACAACTACTGACGCAGCGGGCAAGTATGCGATCACGCAATTGTTGCCAGGTTTCTACACGGTCACCGAACAAACGCCTCTTGCCGGATACGGCGATCTGACGGACACCGACGGAGCAGGCAACGGAAAAAATACAGTTGCCGTCACTTTGACACGGGCGGCCATAGTGGCCACAGCCGGGAACATTGGATTTACAGGAGTGGCCGGTTTGGCTGCCACGGACTTGCTGGGGTATCAACGCGCTGATTTTGTCGAAGGTAAAGCGGATCTCAAACTGACCAAGACCGCCAGCACACCGAATCCGCAGCTCGGCGGAACGATGACCTTTACATTGACCGTGACAAACACCGGTCCGGCAGACGCCACAAATATAGTCGTGCGCGATTATCTTCCCGTTGGTTTGACCTATGTTTCAAACAACGTTGGGGCGACGTACAATGGAGGGACACAGACCGTAGATTGGACCGTGGCTTCGCTCGCTGTTAATGCCTCGGCTACAATGAACATCACAGTGACCGTGGTGACTGACGCTGCTGTGACGAATTTTGCCGAAATTTTCTCATCCTCCACGCTCGACCCGGACTCCACGCCAGGAAACGATGGAGGCGCAAAAACTGTTTCCGAGGACGACGAAGCCTCTGTCACGGTGGATTCGCAGGAAGCGGATATTTCCCTAGTCAAAACGGTTTCGAATATCCGTCCTCAAGTCGGGGATACAATCACCTTTACATTGCTGGCAACAAACTCGGGGCCCGATGCTGCCACCAATGTTGCCGTCACCGATGCGCTTTCCTCCATTCTCACTTTCGTATCGGCATCATCTCCAAGCGGACATGGCTCATACAACAGCGGCACCGGAGTATGGACTATCGGAACGATTGCCAACGGTGCGACGGCCAGCCTGACCATTACTGCGACGGTCAACACTCTCGTTAAACCGGTCGCTTTTACCAATTTTGCGGAAGTGACAGCATTGGATCAGTACGATCCCGATTCCACCAAGAACAACGACGGCGGCGCGCGCACGGCCAACGAAGACGATGAAGCCCTTGTCATGATGACCCCGCGCGTGGCGGATCTGGCTCTCTCCAAAGTGGT
>Ga0163154_10005083_pt1 | contig 16930 bp, 33 predicted proteins | sample OliLakLV19MP9P1_FD_148649 | JGI IMG/M metagenome (GOLD analysis project Ga0163154, IMG submission 148649) | Freshwater microbial mat bacterial communities from Lake Vanda, McMurdo Dry Valleys, Antarctica - Oligotrophic Lake LV.19.MP9.P1 | ecosystem: Environmental > Aquatic > Freshwater > Lake >... | reverse complement strand
GCTTGATCCGCACCTCCTGGTGCGCTCGACCTTCGTCAGCAGCGCACGGGGAGTCCGGTGTAGCGCACCAGGAGGTGCGGATCAAGCTCCTCGTGCGCTCCTCGTGCGCTCCTCGTGGGCTCCTCGTGCGCTCCTCGTGCGCTCCTCGTGGGCTCCTGTGCGTCGTGGTTGATCTAGCGCACCGGGAGGTGCAATACTGCCGCGCCTACGAGCGTCGGAACGAGTGCCTGAGGCGAGGAGCCTGGGGGGAATGAGATGAACACCGCGGCAACGATCGATTTCTTCGAGCATCATCACAGCGAGGGTTCGTCGCGACGAACCGAAGACGAGACATGAGGGCCCTTGATTATGTCGCGATCATCAGCCAACTAGGCCTGATACTACGCGGCGAAAATACGAACTGGGGTGGTGATCGGAGGATGAGCGCCTACGCCTTCTTACGAAGGATCAGTACGGAGATGCCCGATGACGCACTAGTATTGGCGCAACATGTCGACGACAACATCGATGTGTTCGCCGAAATTAGCGGCGTCAGCCCGAGCACGTTGCGAGCTTCTGTTCGTGTACTTCGCTCCGAGCCGGACTCAGGGGTGTGAAAGAAAAATGGCTACGACTACAAAGATCACATGCACGTACGAGATATGGTCCGGTTACTCGGGCCATCAGTGCGGAAGAACGGCCAAGTTCACTGGAGTGTTCGGCGATCCGCGGTGCGGATTGCACAATCCGAACAAGGCTAAGACGAAGGCTCAGATCCAGGCCGACGAAGACCACCTGCGGCGCGCCTCGTCGTACGAGGCTGACAAGCTGGCGCATCGCATCGCGCTCGCGCTGCATCGTGGCGAAGAAGTCGAGCGGCTGGTACTCGACTTGTACTACGGGGAACTACTTGCGGCTGGGCGCTTGCCCGCTGATGAAGACGACAAGTGAAGGACCATATGACCACCTTGACGATGAAGATGGGCTCCCGGTTGCTCTTGCTGCTGCTCCTGGCGTTTCTCGCATGCGAAAGACCGACAGACGATGCCGTGCAGGTTGACTTGGATGAAAACGGCCATCAACGATGTGAGAAGACGACTGAGTGCGAGCAGGGGCGAACCTGCTACGGGCGTCGCTGCTTGACATCGGACGAGGTCACCGCGAAGCTGACCGGGAACAAGGCGCACGACCTGATCGCGGCGCAGTCCGACGCGGAGCGGAACGCAACGCTCACGTCCGTAGTCAAGGGCAGCAAGGAGCGGTGTGACCGCGTCACGCGGAGTTTCTTCCAGGGCATCGAGCCGAAGAGCGGCGAGGCGTACTGGAACGTGCAGTGCCACAACCGGCGTTCGTACGCGATCGCGGTGTACAACGACGCCTCGGGCTCGACGCGTGTCATCGCATGCGACGTCCTGAAGGAGATCGGCGTCGAGTGCTTCAGGGCGTTCGAAGACGTGGCGGAAGAGCCGAGTGCGCGGCCCCTGCACGAGAACCCATCGCCGGTGAAGTCGCACACGCCGCCAGCGACGCGAACATGCTGCAAGCACTGCAATAACTCGCGGCCCTGTGGAGACTCGTGCATCTCGCTGAGCAAGACCTGCCACAAGGGGGCCGGATGCGCCTGCTAGTCGTGAGGTTCGAGCGCCGCAGGGGTCGCAGAGCTGTCGCAGGCGGCGTATGACGCAAACTATCACGAAGGACACGACGCTAGGCGATCTTGTCGAGATCCTTCGCGCGCAGAGCATGTGGATCGGCAGCGTCGTGGCCACGTGGTCTGGATACGAGGTCAAGATGTTCCGCCGCCCGTCCGAGGTGCTCTGCCTGAGCAGCGGCACCGGGACCACGATCGTGAAAGCGATCGAAGATGCGCGAGAGAAACTTGCGAGGACACCTTGAGTACGACGATCGTACCAGTCGTCCACCGTGATCGCTTCGGCGTCCGGCACACCGGCGCGCCTGGCCGCGCGCGCGTACCGGACATCCACTTCGCCAACTGGCACGGATCTAGGCCCTTCTACGGGGAACCCGGCCGTCCGAAGTTCGACTGCGGGTGCGAACCTCTCGTTCATCGCTTTAAGTGCTGCCACTGCGGTGACATCGTTGGTTGGTGCTTCGGAGCGGCGGACAACGACCCTAATTCTTGTGACGCGTGCTGGGCGAAGACTGAAGCGCAAAGGAAACCATCCGATCAATGCCACTGACCAACACGCAGATAGCCGAGCTTCTTCTCGCTCGAACCGAAGACGCCGAAGGCGATGCTGACGCTGTGTTCGAAGAAATCTTCGACACCGTTGACGGTTTCTGGCAGCACTACCACACGATCAACAACCTACTCGCATGGGCTTCACAGCGGTCCAACGCGGAGCGCCTGGACACGGGCGCCATACTTGCGTGCTTACGACTAACAGCTGGCATGCGCCCAATCCTCACGCGCTGGAAAGACGCCCGCGACGAGTTCATAAGGGCGCTTGCGTCTCGCAACGAAAACGTCAACGCTCTACTGAACGGACTCCGCAACGATCAAGAAGTCCTCGACGACTTCCTACTCGCGAGGCGTTGATCTTTTGGCCACAAGTCGACGATCTTCGTCCTCAATGGTGCCTTACTGCGCAGCCGTGCGTCTCGTAACGCTCCCTGCTACGATCGTCGCATGTCCGAGCCCAACGAGCGCGTCACCGGTGAGTACCTCAAGGTGCGACGCGCAGGAGTTCCCTTGATCCGTCCGTCGAAGTCACCGGAGATCCTGACACTCGAAGACTTCGGTCGTGCTGCGCTGCAGATGATGGCCGACGCGGTACCTCCGGACGTGCGCGATCACGAACTGGCGAACACACGAGCCGATCTGCAGGCATCGAAGCACAGGATGAAGATCAGCGCGGCGGGCCTAGGCGGACTCAGCTCGCTCCTGTTTCTAGTCGTCGTGGTCCAGAACATCTACTACCGCGGCTACGCTTCAGGCGCAGCGATGACGCGCGTCGAAGTCGAGACGGCTGATGCGACAGACGGTGTCGAAGGCCCTGAGGCTGACGCGAAAAAGCCCGGCGTACCGCCAGCTCCACCCGACCCTGATCCACTCGTCGCTGAGATGCGCAGCTTGGTCTACGTACTCTCAGTACTGCAGCAAGAGCAGCAGGCCTACCTCGCAGCCGTACTCGCAGCTCAAGCCGCGCGTAAGAAGTTACCGAGCAAGCCTCAGTCGCTGCTCAATGCCGAAGTCGCGATTACGAAGCTGCAAGGCGCGCCGGTGCCGTAGCCTTGATCAGGCCAGATCAGCGATCTTGAGCAATGTCTCGAATAGCACCTCGCACTGCCGCATATCCTCGTCACTTGCATCATGGAGTCGTCGCATCTCGCAGTCGCACGATCGACAGCGACGCACGAGCATTCGCGGTGCTCCGGTGTGGAACTGGACTTGTAACGTACGTCGACACGGCCGACACTCCCACCGCTCGACGTCCGCACGCTTGCTCACTACGTCTTCCTTATCAGTGTATAGCCGCTGCGACGAGGGTTGCCGTCGTCGTGGATCCGGGAGAACTTGATCATGTTGAACCGATTGGTTAGCGGCCAGTGGACCTTAACCTCATCGAGCCCGAGTGCGTGAACGACACCGACGCGTTCGGGCTTTCCGTCCTTGCGCGTGCGTGGATCGTTGTCGACGATAGAGTCGCCGACTTCAGGGTGTCGAGAAATCTTGTCGACACGTCGAGCCAGGTCGATCCCGTCGAGCCAGGCCTTCAGCTTAGCCTGCACAATCGTGAGTGATTCACTCTGCGCAGCTGCAAGGTCTTGCGCGTCGATAGATCGCTGCGAGATGCCCATCGCAGGAACCGCGAAATACCAACCCTCCAACCCTCTGATCCGCGTAACTACGATCCGTAGATCACTGGTGACGAAGTTCACCGATTGGTCACACGAGCGCGGCGCCCGCGGATCATTTTCGCTTTGACTGTAGCTAGTGATGTCGGTCCAAGTGCTCATGATGTCCTCGCGCGTGCGTGGATCGTTGTCGACGATGGAGTCGCCGATTTCAGGGTGTCGCGAGAGAAACTCAAACTGCGACGTCGCCCTTGATCGCAGGGTGCGGATCGTAGCTTTGGATAGTCGCCATCTCGAAGTTGAAGTCGTCAATTTCTTCGAGACTCGGATCGATCATGATCTTCGGCAGCGGTCGCGGCTTGCGGCTTACCTGCGCGGAAACTTGCTCGAAGTGGTTGACATACACATGTGCGTCGGCGCCGTTGAAGATGACCTCGTGTGCATGCAACCCACTGACGTGCGCGAGTAGGTGCGTGAGTAGGCTGTACTGAGCGACGTTGAACGGGCCGCCGAGGAACAGATCCCACGATCGCAACGACACGATGCAGGTCAGGTTGTTGTGGCTGTCGACGAGGAACTGCGCCGCGTAGTGGCATGGCGGCAGCTTCATCTTGTCGATGTCGCCGACGTTCCAAGCGGATAGGATGATGCGACGGTCGTCGCGGTGATGTCGAAGCTTGTCGACGATCTGCTCGATCTGGTCGATGCTATCTGTGATGTAGTCATCGCCGTTTCGGTAGCATTTTGCCCACTGGCGCCACTGAACTCCGTAGCCGGGGCCAATATCGCCATCGGGGAGACCCAGCTCAGGCCGGTACGAAGCCTTGGCCCAAGCATCCCATATATGCACATCGTGCTGGAGTAGGTGCGCGATACTAGACTCTCCGCGTAGCATCCAGTCCAGCTCGACTGCGACGCCCTTCCACCAGACCTTCTTCGTCGTGAACAACGGGAAGCCCTCGTCGAGATAGAACCGAAGTTGCGCGCCGAACAGGGCGACGGTGTCGATGCCAGTGCGGTTGCTGCGGCGGTCGCCCCGGGCACAGACGTCCTTGAGAAGTTGAAGGTATCCAGGTTCGCCGATGTAGATCTTATTCGCGTAGGTCATTGGTCTCCTTGTTCGAGTTGTCTCGCGACTTCACGATCCATCGCTTCGGCGAAGTTGCGTCCGTTACGAGCGTCGATGAGTGCGTTGTGCCGTCCGTCGCCCTTGTCGATCTTTACATGCGGCGGTCGCCCCATCGCGGCGTAGCGTTGCTTCAGATCGAAGACGTTGTTCTGGAAATGCTTAGGAAGGTTGATGAGACCGCCGAAGATTTTACAAAAGCAGACCCAATCATACGCAGCGTTGTACGCCCAGAATTGGATTTCTGTCCTCGATGCAGCACGGTGAGGTTGACCTACGAAGTCGACGATCAGTAGCGCGGCGTCACACAACTGGATCCGAGCACTGCGCTCCCAGCTCAGCAGTGGAAGTACGTTCTGAGTTACCCATGGATTGGTGCGATGAACAACTGCTTCGTCAAAATCGAACTCGATGTACAACTCGCGGTTGAGCATGTCGACTATACCGATGCTGATCGGTTGGATTACGCAGTTGTCGTCGTGAAACTCGAAGTCGATGAAATAGCGCTCTGTCCTCATGGATCGTCTCCTTCGCGTACTTCTTCTCGGGAAAGTCGTTCCTGATTGGCTAACCACTCGCCACAACGGACACAGGCCGGCGTGGCCTTACGCGGCTTCTCTTCGATCGGACCGAACACGATACCCTCGGAAGGCTCGCCGCAGATCTGGCACGAAGATTGATGTTCTTTGTTCATCGGCTGGGACTCAAGCACCACACTAGGCGCTTTTTCGCTCGGGTGGCTGCAGTGTAGCGCCATCTGGACGCCGAAGTTTCGCGGTGGATCCACTCCAATACGAGCACGCTGTCGTACTCGCTGCCCTGGCTCTTGTGACACGTGAGGCAGTAGCCATAGTCGAACAGCTCGACATTGCGACTGGAATTCTCGCGGATTTTTTCGGCGCCGAACTGTTCAGGATCAAACGGCAACCCGCAGCGTGTCCCTCCGTCGTCGAGTAGGATGTCGATCGTCGGTCGACTCATCCGGTTAATCCGTACACGTACGATCTCGGCAATCATACCGTTGAAGATGCCGTGCTTCTTGGAGTTGCGCAGACATACTACGCGCTCGCCTGGCTCTGGGAGATCTGAGGTGTATCCGCGAGCCTTACGGATCTCCGAGTTGATGTCGACACGGGTGGTATTGAGACCGCATAGTACGACGTCAAAGTTGGCGATGTCGAGAGGCGTTTCGTGCGCTTCGAGAACCACGGCATTAGGTCCGGTGGACTTTGGCATCTCGTGATTTCGGACCGCGTGAGCGAAGCGCAAGATGTCACTACCTTCGGCTTGTCGATGGATTTTTTCCAGCCGTATCTCAGGATCACGCATCAGGTTCGGGTTATTACCGATGGGCTCTAACTGACCATGGTCACCGACGTACAGGATCTGTTTGTCGAAGCTGAGTAGGTCGTCGTGCAGCCTTTGGCTGACCATTGACGCTTCGTCTACGATGATCAGATCGGCGCGTAGCGATCGCACCTTTACGAAGGTGGTCTCCGAGACTGAAAAATCGCACGCGGATCGAGGACACGTCGGCCTTACGTGAAGTGCTTCTTCGTCGCGTTCGATCTGCTGACCGCACTTCGGACAGGTATCGACAGGCTGGTAGATCAACGAATGTATCGTCTGCGCTTCCTTCAGTCCTTTAGTGCGCAGTACATGGGCGGCCTTGCCGGTGTACGCACACACGCTGATTCGCGTGAGCGTGTTGCGAAAGATTGTGTCGACAAGTGTACTTTTGCCTGTGCCAGCCAGACCGCCAAGAGTCAGCACTTGCTTGTCAGTGCCGATCCAGTCCATGATCTTGTCGAGCGCCACACTCTGATCCTCCGATAGGATCATGCGATTGTCGCTCGTGGGGAGTGGTTCGGTTTGCATCGGTAGAACCTTGAGGCTCCTCGCCTCGAAGAAGATCACGCTACCGCGATCGAAAGTCGGGTGCAAGTTCAATGAGCCGTTCGCGGATTTCGTCGCGATCTTCGTGATTCGTGGTAACACCAAGATCGTTGTACAGCCGTAGGGCGTAGCTGAAACGAAAGTCGACCACGAAGTGCCATGTCCACGGCGCGTACCATCGCCTCGGTTCGATGTCGATCTGTTCCAGCATCCAATCGAGGTACCACTCGGCCTTGGCGACGTCGGTGTCGAAACTTTCTCCGGTCTTAGATCCAGCACGCCACAGGTATTTTATCGCCTGACCGACACAGAACGCCATGTGTCCGCGCAGAGGATTGGTGACCACGGCGATAAGCTGCATGCACATGTCGCCGTCGTAGTGAGGGGGATTGATCTTGTCCATGGTGTTCACTTGGATACTGCAGGAGGGTGACGACTCGAACGCTGTACGCCGCGTCCGCTCAGCAGTAGCAGTAGCAGTAGCAGCAAACCTATTGCGAGTAGCGCGGTGAGGTTGATGCCGAGTGCGATGCCGACCATCTCAGGGGAGGTGTGGGACATGGCAACGGTACTTCCAGGTGCCCATGGTCGCAGGCCATGATCGTCCATCGAGGCGACGCACAGTCAAACTCGCTCGATCTTCACTTCGCATGGACTGGCACCTTCATCGGCGTACCCATCTGCGGCTCGATGTCGTCGGCAGAATCTCGGATAGTGTTAGCTAACGCGAGGTCGCGCAGTACACCGCGGATCGGCAGTAGCGCCTTACAGATCTGCTCGCCGACCCACTGTGGATCGTGCTCGCCTCGACGCAGCGCGATTGCGAGTCCGCTGATAATCTCAACCGACGTTTGCACGACGCCTGGAGGCGGCGGGTCGGACTCGATCATCTTGCGCGTCGCGTCGCGCATCATGGTTGCGAATACCATGATGGTCGACGACGCCTCGGCGACCGAGATTACCGTGGCCTCCATCCACATCGCCTTCCACATCTTCTCTTCGTCGTCCGTCACTTCGGCATCCGTCCGCTGTTCAGAATCGACTGCAGCTCGTTGCCGATCTGAAGATGGATGCCAACCGTGTGGGTTTCGTACCACTTGATGTTGTTGCACGCGATCTCTTCGAATTTACCCTTCGTACCGTCGAGATCCTCTTGTCTCATTACTTCAAAGCCTGTCGCCTGCTCGTAGCTCTCCATCCACGCGCGCTGGACCTTCGTAGCCTTGGTGTTCTTTGAAACCGGCATGGTGGACTCAGCTCTTAGCAGCGTTCGTGTTGTCGTCTTCTCCGTCTTCATCCGACTTCGCCCACTCCGGATCCAGCTTGCCATCTTCGACGAGATCGCGGGCGATGATGTCGAGTGCGTCGATGGCCTCCTGCAGTGCTTCGCGGATCCGTCGCGCGTCGCCCTCTATCTCGATCGCCTCATCGCTAGTGTAATTGTTGACGACGATCAGCACCTCCACACGGAAGCCGTGCGGCAAACCGGACAGACTCTCGGGTTCGACGGGGTACGCTTGATAGCTGAAAGCCGACGATGATGTGGGGCCCTTGACTTCATGGACGATGCGCATGTTCTTGCTCTCGGTCGGGCTCCTCGCCCGTGACAAACTTGACACCGCCTGAGGTCCCGTGTCAACTTTTAGCGTCGGCGAGGAGCCGGCACGGAGAAGCCCAGTGACCAACGACGATCTACCGCAGGGGTTGTTCGAGCGTACGATGATGCAGCGCAGCAGGATCGCGCAGATGAAGGATATGTACGCGTTACTCGTGGCGCATCAGCTGCTGATCATCGATCACGCCAGGCTTGCCGCGACGTGGCGACACTACCAGGGCCAACTCGATCTAGATCTCGATCCGATCGTAGCGCTCGCGACGAGGATCGTGATCCCGGTTCGCGAGGCGAAGCGTCGGCTCGCCGCGCAAGGCGGAGACATCGAAGGCGCAAAGGCGGATCTGCGGCAGTTTTTGTGCGTTGCCGACGTAACCGATCCGATGGTACCGATCGTCCGCGACGCACTGGATCATCTGATCAGACCGGACGGACTGAACGCGCTGTTCTCGATCGCCGTACCGGCGCCATGCGGCGGTGATGCTTGACACGTTTGCAAGATGCCGCGCGAAGTGCGAGGCTACTGAGTATGTCCACCCGACGCCTCACGCCGCTGACCGGCCACATCTCCTTGATCCCGCCCGTGCGCACCGTTGCGCCGACATCGGCGCCTAGCCGAGTTGCGCGTCGAGCTGATCGACAACTTGAGCGCACGTTCGATCGGCCGACGGCGCGCACGTTCGATCGGCCGACGGCGCGCACGTTCGATCGGCCGACGGCGCGCCCATTCTCGCGTCCGGTGGCAACTCGTGGTGAGCCCTCACGGATCCAGAAGGCACAGGCGACGTTGCGCGACGGTCGGACACCATCGCAGGCACGAGGTGCGGTGACCAATACGTCTCCCGAGCGCCCCGTCCTCAAGATCGATCAGCTCCGACTCGATCTCAACGCGCTACGCGACGGCGCGCTGTACCGGATCGATGCGCTTAAGTCGGAGGTGGTTCGACTGACGGCAGAGATCGTCGATCTGCGACAGCAACTCGGCGTCGCACCGCCGAAGGATCCGACTGATCCTGTTCTCTGGGAGCTTCAGTACGATGCTCCGGCGCCGGAGCCTGCTCCGGCGAGCGCGCCGGCAGTGCAGACGCTCCCGATCGATCCGGCACGCGACGTCATCGGCGACGAGCCGGCCTGAGCGGAAGCGTCGATGAAGACATGGCAAATCGCCGCGCTCGGGGCGGCCTTCGGCATCGGGACGGTGTTCGTTTTCAACAAGATCTCGTCGCAGTTTGGGATCCCTTGCTCGCAGCTTCAGATCAGGACAGGCGGCTCCTACGAGATTCACGTTTACGCGACCAGTGCTACTGACCCGACGACATGGATCGGCGAGGTGTCACAAGGATCGTCCGTGACGAGAGTCACGGGACTGCCGAACGACTACGACGTGGCGCTCGAAGCGCTTCGTGCGTGCGTCTTGAACAAGGGCGCGTTCGCGGTCTACGAGGTTGATGAGCTGATCAAGATCGGCACGAACGCTCACACGCTATATATCTGGACCAAGGGCGGGAGGGTCTTCAGCGGTGAGTACGCGTCTCCAGAGCAAGCAAGGCGCGCCGCTCGGGAGAAGATCACGTTGCTGGCCTGAGCCTGTCGCCGCGGAGTCGGGCAGAAAAAAGCCCCGGTAGATCTCGTGATCTGCCGGGGCTTTTACCGTTGAGCACTTCAGGCTGGTTGATCGATCGCGACAAAGCGTCGGAGTTGCACGCGTTGCGACGTGACCGTAGCACTTCGCCTTGAACTTGACGAGCATCGTGCGCGTGACGTACATCCGAATTTGCAAGGTGGCACGATCTACACAGAGGCTTCAATCGGCCCTCCCAGAGGCCGCTGCATGGCTCGCGAGCCGGGTCGGTCTGATTTTGCTAGTTATCGCGACTGGGTTACAGTGCGCCCGATGCTGACCAGCTTCGCACTACTCATCGCCCTATGGTCCGACACTGTAGAGGCGCACGCGCCCAACTGCGACGAGCCAGCATGGCTCGCAGGTCACGGTCGCGCCGATCGTTCCACGCGCCACGCGTACCGGCGGCGCGAGTGGGATACGTGCAAGGCCATGGGGGCCACCGACGAGACGTGTACCGTGCTCGACGCGATCGCGATCCGCGAGTCGAGCGGCGACGCGTGCAGCGTGCACGTGCTCGGCCCGCGAGAATACGGACTCGGCATGCACGGGCTCAACGTCGGACTGCACCTGCCGAAGTGGGATGCCTCCGCCGAGCGTCGCTTGCTGCACCTGCCTGAGGTCAGCACGGTTGTCACGATGCGGATCTTCCAGCGTGCTGTCGGACCCTACAGGGCACGACGCTGGCGCGACGTCGCAGCCGTGTTCGCGGGCCGCTTCGAGTTCGATCCGAGCGAGACGCCGACCGGCGACGACGTGTTGTTCTGTCGTCGCCTCACGAAGGTGGGCGTCGACTGCAACGCCGATCCACGCGGAAAGCTGGGCAAGCGACTGCGGCCCGCGGGTCAAGATGCGTTCGTGCTTGCGTTGCTCCGCGATCCGAAGCACGGCCGGTGAACTCAACGGCGCTTGCGTGGACGTAGCACGCATACTAGCGCTAGCGGTACCGACTTGCGCGGATCTGTGTTCAGCGCTTCGGCGATCGCAACTGCGATATCGCAGGGAACGTCATCCGGAGCGGGTGGTAACAGTGGCGCAGGTGGTGGCGGTGGCGCAGGTGGTAACGGTGGCGCAGGTGGTAACGGTGGCGCAGGTGGGAAGAATGGCATGCCACCGCCACCGCCACCGCCACCCCTGCGACGAGGACGAGGTGGATTCGGCGGGTTCGGAGGCTGCGGTCCAGATCCACGTACCACTGTCGGCGTCTGGGCGCTCCACAACCACGAGGCTGAAGTCATGTCGACGGTGATATTCCCTGTCGTAACGACCGTAGGTACCTGTGCGCTCCATAGCCATGATGCAGATCCTGCGGAAACCTCAACAATGGTTGCAGGCGTCGGCGCTTGCGCATCCCATTCCAATGATGCTGAGGACGGCACGACGACGAGGCCAGCAGTGACGACGTCGGGTGTCTGTGCGATCCATAACCATGATGATGACGGTGATTCTACTGAGACTCCTGCAACAATCACTGTGGACGTTTGCGCGGTCCACAACCACGACGCAGATCCAGGGGTTACGACGACCGAGGACTGCGGCGTCGGAGCGGTGCATGTCCACAGCCAACTCGCAGAGGGAGGGACGACAGTGACGTCGCCGAGTACCACCGTCGGCGTCTGAGCGGTCCACAGCCAACTCGCAGAGGGAGGGACGACAGTGACGTCGCCGAGCACCACTGTCGGCGTCTGAGCGGTCCACAGCCAACTCGCAGAGGCAGAGGTGACAGTAGTCTCTCCTGCAACCGTCGGCGTCTGAGCGGTCCACAGCCAACTCGCAGAGGGAGGGACGACAGTGACGTCGCCGAGCACCACCGTCGGCGTCTGCGCGGTCCACAGCCAGTCCGCGGAGGTGGGGACGACAGTGACGTCGCCGAGCACCACCGTCGGCGTCTGCGCGGTCCACAGCCAGTCCGCGGAGGGAGGAGTGACGACAATTGGAGGACCGTCTACCTCAAGGGGGATGTCTCCAAATTCCTGATCAGCTTCATCTGTCCACGACTGACGACGCGCTGTCGATCGGATCGGATCACGCGCCGACACGTGGCCTCACTCAATCGAGAGATACATCTCGACGGTGAATGGCCCGCACGACGTTCCGTTAGGACGAAACATCCACTGCAAACACGCATCTTGACCTACGGGTGGCATCTGACATCCACCTGATCGCAGCATGTCAGGAGACACTGGTACGCCGACGAACATCGGAAGCATCATCAGTGGTCTGAATAGAGTCACGCCAAAGTTTCCAGCAGTTAGCGTTGATGCGAGGACGGTGACCGACTCGACCGAACGTACGCCTGTATCGCCGGATTGCAGAGGTAGTTGGACTACGCGTCCGACTTCGCGAAATCCGGTACCGCCGAGGACGACGGCCACAGTCGTTCGACCTGGCGTGCCTGCCTGATTGGTGTAGCTCGCGGTTACAGTCGTCGCGGTCGTACCTACGAGCGTGTAGATCTCTAAGCCGATCCAGACGCCGTCGCCGCCTGTGTAGCGCGTCAGTGCTGCGGTCGGAAGATTGGTGGTCTGCGCAGTTGTAACGATGCCGGAGAGTCCGCCTTGATGCGATAGGCGATCAGCAAGGTACAACATACCGAATGCACCGCTGTGCTCGAACTTTACCAAACGTTTAATTGCTGCAGTGTTCGGTAAGGGTAGTGCACCAGCTGTCGCGGATGTCGGAATAACTGCCGTAGTTGGTGCAACGCCAGCGTCAGGTGTAGTGACCCAAAGTGAAGATAGACGGCCTGCGATTCCGGAGAGGTTGATTTTAGTCGGAGAAATTCCGAGTTGCTGCTGCTGGCAAGCGATCTGGAAGTCTGAGAGCGTCGCGATTGTCATCCGGGCTCTTCAGTTCTCGACTAGTACCGTATGGAAATCAAACTCCGGCACTGTGGTCGTGTTAGGAAGAAAGGCGAAGGCAAGACACGCGTCGGTCAGCATTTCGGTGACGTTTGGATATCCTGCAATCAGATCGCGTAGCGCTGAGACTCCGACCGCAGGGCACGGGCACATGAGTAGTGGCCTCACAATCGTGACGCCGAAGTTGCCTGCGGTACCTGTGGTTGCCAATACCGTCACAGTGTTCACTGCTGTCACGCCTGTATCGCCACTTTGCAGTGGTAGACGAATCATGCGCTGTCCTTCGCGAAATCCGGTGTTACCGAACACTTGCGCCACGGTTGTTCGACCTGGCGTGCCTGCCTGATTGGTATAGCTCGCGGTAATGGTCGTCCCCGTAATACCGATCAGGGTGTAGATTTCCAGCCATAGCTGATTACCCACGGAAGCCGCTGCGGACGTATAGCGATTTGGCGTAAGCGATACGGTTTGCGGCGTCGTCGTCGTACCCGACATGCCACTTCGCTGTGATAACCGGTCATAGAACATCAATGTGCCGGCAGCTGATGGAGCTGGCTGCTGACCGACAAGCCATAGTTGACGCCCGCCGGTCGGATTAGCTTGAAGTAGACCTCCGAAAGTCGTGTTGTCAGTGTTGCCACCAGGACTACCTGGTACTGCACCGCTACCTGGCTGACCTTCGTACTGCCATAGTGACGTCCATCGTCCTGCGATCGGTACGAATGCACCCGCAGCGCCGACGCGGCCAGTCTTGAACGTAGGTAGAAACTGCGGCGCTGCTGCACCTCCACCTGTGAGTAGGTTGAGCAGCGAAGAGAGGTCAGGTATCGCAGTCATGTATTCACTTCGCCGCGTCGATGCCACGCTTCCACTTTTCAGTGTGCTGCGCGACAGCGTCGGTCATTGACATCCCGCTATCCACCGCAAGTGCTACGGCTTTCCAGTTGACCGTAAATGCTTGACATCGTGGAGCAGCTAGATCTGCATGCATAGCGTTTCTCATTGTCATGCCATGCGCAGCGGCCATCTTCACAGCCGTACGCTTGACCGCACGTCGAGCATCTACGCTTGGCTCGCTCTCTCCACGACACAGTCTCTTACCGTCGAGATGGACGTCAAAACCCCATGCTGCGCCAGTCGTCTCCCCGAGCGAAAAGCAGCGCAGGACGAATCCGTCCGACACAGCAGAATGGACACCGTCAGCCACGGTCCACTCAACCTCTTCGATCCATCCACCAGTCCACGGTGCCGGCGGTATCGCCTCGATTTTATCGTTCATGCTGAAGATCTTTTACGGAGACGTCTCGATAACGAGTCCAGTTGCTGCCCATTGGTACGTGAAGTTTCCGCCGTTGACCTGCGTCGCTGCGCCGTCCATGTAGAACCACAACGGTGATGTTGCGGCGACGCCTGTGTTACGGAACACGACGCCGGACGAGACGACGGGACCACCCGCTCCTGGTCCGAGTGCGATCCATGTGACGTCGTCAGCGTCGAGTAGTACGCGATTGTTGACATCATCGATCGTGACCACCTTGTTCGCGAGTGACTGCCGCGCGTAGTTCGTCGTCGCGATTTCATTGGCGACGATATCGCTCACGAAATCTTGATCTCGATCGGCGACATAGCCGGTACCCATCAGCATGATCTGTGCTGCCATGGCCGACCAACTATTACCGCTGTTGCTGTCCGAGATTCCGCGCGTGTAGACGAATGCCATGATGATGGTTCCTTTCAGATCAGTCGCAGTCGCGACGATGGACGTACAGGTTCTGGTTCAGGGTCAAAGACCAGTCGCTCTGCGATCAGGCGTGTCATCACTGGCCACTGTTGGCCGATGGGTCCTGCAGGATCAGGAGGCCAACGCAGGCGTGGAAGTGCTCGACGCATCACGTGGATAAGGATTCCATCCGCACCTCCAGCGCCATCAGCGATCGCGGCCTCGATGGCGTCCGGCGCAAACTGGAACCATGCGGCGAAGTCGACGATGACGACGCGACCGTCTTGATCGATCGCAATTCCTGACTTCGACGTCTCGGTCATCTCGGCGACAGCGAGAGGTCTCGCTGCTGCTACCGCTGCTGTTGCGTACATCATCGACGCAGGCCTGGCCGAGGATGGTGCAGGAACGATTAGATCTCTGCTGCGTAGCCCGATGCGACGACGTGTCGTTGGTTGGCGTGGAAGCGAAGTCGCGAGCATCGTGGGAGACTGGCTCCACGATGCGGAAATCCCCTGGTCGCCGCGCTGCGCCTCATTTCGCGCGCGCGCCGCAGAACTGCGCAGCTGCATCGGCAGCGGCGTAGACTCGGCGCTCATGACCAACGCCGTGCCGATCGCCAACGTGGCGAACGCTGCGACGAGTACCATGGTCTGCTGGCGATCCAAGGCGACGACTGTACCAGGGTCGGGTTGGACCTCGGCGCAGCAGTCCAATATCCCGTCTACAGGGCCCATGGGACCCCTCCTGGAACGTCTTGTGGCGGGCTCAAGTCCAGACTGGACACCTCCCAGCGCCCAGTGTACCCTCCGTATCCCCTGCTGAGTGCCCAAGCGCACGAGGAGGTGGAATGAACTTCCAGACCCTGGCGTCTGGACTTACGAGCGGCGAGGAGCCGGTCGAAGAAGAAGGAGAAGATCATGGGCGAGCAAAGGTTCAAGGGTCGCGCGCGCATCAACGGTCACTACGTGCACCCCTTCGAGGAGCTGTGCGTCGTTGGCTTGGACTCCAAGCACAGAAGTCGCGCTGAGCACATCTACTTTGATGAACGGGCACTCCTTGTGCCTGATCCACTACAGGTGGAAAACGTGGTCGAAAACGGGGTGATTGTCGACGTGCTGTACAAGCCGCTCGACTGTAGCCGCGACGAGCGCTTCCCTGCCAAGTGGCGCGCGATGAAGACGGTGGCGATCATCGTCGAAGGCCGCCAGCGCACCATGTGGGCACGCGCAGCCACAGAGATCCGCACCGAGCGTGGCCACGCCGAGCCTGTAGTGTTCGTGCCAGCCCGTGAGATCAAGGGCAGTGAGCTGCAGATCTGGTTGCGGAGTCGATCTGCCAACGCGGTGCGCGTTGCACCGAGCCCGACGATGCTCGCGCGCGAGATGTTGGAGCTGCGTGGCATGGGGTGCTCCGACTCCTCCATCGCCAACACGTACGCGTGTCCGACGTCAGAAGTAGAAGAGTATCTTCGACTTCTGGAACTGTCGCCGCGCGTCGTCGCTGGCATCGACGGCATGTCGATCACCAGGTCAGCGGCGAAGCTGCTGCGCGAAATGAACCACGCCGAGCAGGACGTCGAGATCGAAAGGCTCGAAGCGGACGGCATCAAGCTCACTGTCGAGAATGTGCGCGCGGCCGTGCGATCCCGGTCCAAGAAGCCGGCGTCGAAGGGTGGCGGTGACGAAAGTGGCATCAAGGTCACGCTCAAGCAGATCCACAAGATGGCTACACTTGCGGAGAGCGGAGAGGTCGAGATCGACGCGACGGCGAAGAAGGTGCTGCGGATCCTCTCAGGAAAAGCCGGACCGGCCGGTGTTCAAGGGATGAAGCAGCTGCTGCGCGCGGTCGGCATCGGCGATTGAAATCCATGACCACGCCTAAGCTCAAGACCACTGCTGAGCAGCGCACTCAGTGGCGACGCAAGGATGTCGATAATCCGCAAGATGTCGTCAACCACCTCTGTGATGATGTCGACGCTCTGTTGGCGGAGATCAAGGGTTTGACGCGGGAGTTGAACCGGCAAAGGAGCGCGCTGTGAGTCTCAAGGAGAAGTTCGGCGAGCTTCGGGTGTACATGGACGGAAAAGCGACGGGGGACATCTACGCCGTCATCCGTAATGCGAGGGATAGTAGCCTGAAGATCTGCGACGTGTGCGGCGCTTCAGGCCAGCTTCGCCGTGTTCATTGGTATTTCGAGCGCACGCGTTGTCCTGCGCACTGCTGACCATGACCAATAAAAAACTTAGCATCCGACAAGCTGCCAAGGCCATAGGCGTACCCGTTCACAACTGGAA
>Ga0163154_10005082_pt1 | contig 16932 bp, 15 predicted proteins | sample OliLakLV19MP9P1_FD_148649 | JGI IMG/M metagenome (GOLD analysis project Ga0163154, IMG submission 148649) | Freshwater microbial mat bacterial communities from Lake Vanda, McMurdo Dry Valleys, Antarctica - Oligotrophic Lake LV.19.MP9.P1 | ecosystem: Environmental > Aquatic > Freshwater > Lake >... | reverse complement strand
ATGGGGACTATTAAAGCCTGATTATCCTTTCCTAAACTAGTAGATTTAATCTGTTCCGTTAATTTACCAATTACCAGCGGGATTGCTTGCACTAAGCCTGGATCACCAAGGTCAAATTTCTCATCACGTAGTACTACTTGCAAAGCAGCTCTATTGATAAATTCTTTAACTCTTCTTTCATGTATTGCTAAATCAGTTGATGGTTCACTTATTTTAAGAATTTGCAACATTTCACCTTCAATAGGCGCTAAAATAGCTGTGCCAAATTGTGTGGCTTCATAAGCTGTGCCTGAATAGGTCCGTAGATGATCCGAAACTATTTGATTAGTTTGCTGAGCTCCCGTACTATCTGCCTGACTTCCTATTGCCTCTACACCCATTCTGACAAACTCACATACATATTCCTCAATACCCAATGAAGCGTACAGCCATTGGCACACTAAGTGCTCGCCAGTTAGCATTGCAGGAAACATTTCGGTAAATAACTCGGGGATAGGCTCACTCCAAAGATCAACTGTTTGACTTACTTCTGTGTAATCAGCATTCTTGATCTTTAATATTCCAAAAAGACCATTTACACTAACAATCCCTTGTTCAACGGACTCTCTACTAAGAGTGTTAAGAAGCGAACCATGGAGCAACTTTGCCCAGCGCTCGCCAACCGCAAAAGCCTCCCTCACGGTCAAGCTGTCTTGATGTCCAGATTCCGGATGGGTATTAGACTGGTTACTATCCAAATTTTCTGTTTGCATGCATCATTATATCATGAATATATAGATTTGTCATCTTCATGCACATTGGACAAAAGCTAACTATTACAATTCAAAATCCGCCGGATCTGTTAAAATTACACTGTAATCTGCCGCCAAGTTCGACGTTACAAATTACATAAGATTAAGTACTGAGATTTATGCATTTTTCTGATCCTATAGGTGTCATCAGCTTTGGCACCGCAATCCCTAAGTTGAGAATCAAAACTGACACTATTGCCAAGGCCTGGGACAAAGACGGTGCCAGTGTGATGGCTTCTTTGGGTGTGATTGAAAAAGCTGTGCCTGCAGTGGATGAGGACACGATTAGCTTGGCAGCCAATGCCAGTCAAGAGGCATATTGGAGATTGAGCAATGGCAAGAGAGATGTAAAATTGGACGAAGCCATCGGGGCAATTTACGCTGGTTCAGAAAGTCACCCCTACGCTGTGAAATCGACTGCCGCAATTGTTGGGGAAGTCTTGGGTGTAGGTCCACGGTTTACCGCGGCAGATTTAGAGTTTGCCTGCAAGGCAGGCACAGCCGCTGTACAGATTGTGGCTGGATTAGTAGGCTCGCAGGCCATCGAGGTAGGACTAGCTATTGGCGCTGATACAGCCCAGAGCAGACCAGGCGACGCATTAGAGTATTCCGCCGGCGCTGCCAGCGCTGCATTCTTAGTAGGTCGAGACCCCATGCAGGTTATCGCCAAATTAAAATACAGTTATAGCTATACTTCCGACACTCCAGATTTTTGGCGCCGCGAACACGAAATGTATCCCAGCCATGGTGGCAGGTTCACAGGTGAACCGGCCTATTTCAAACATATCTTCGGCGCAGTCAAAGGCCTATTAGCTGAAGCCAAGATGCAAATCTCAGACTTCACGCGTGTGGTCCTACACATGCCTAACGCCAGGTTTCCCAAGACCATTGCCGGAATGTTAGGCGCTACCGAGGCCCAATTGGCCGCTGGTTTCACAGTAACGATGTTAGGCAATTCTTACTCAGCTTGTTCGCTGGTAGGGCTAGCAGCCACTCTCGAAGTCGCTAAGCCTGGCGAGCAGATTCTTGTATGCTCATATGGTTCTGGATCGGGCAGTGACGCATTCATCTTTGAAACAACTAAAGAATTAACTAATTATCAAAATAACTTCGCAGATAATCCAGTGACCAACGAAACTGTAGCAATGAAAATTGCCCAGAAAAAATATGTAGAATATCCAGAATATCTGCGTAATTTAAATAAATTACAATTATAAATGTCAGAAGTATACGTTGCCGGAGTTGGACAGACAAAATTTGGGGAATTGTGGGAGCAAGACTTGCGCGATCTGGGTTTAAATGCCGCCAAACAGGCTTTGGCAGATGCTAGGCAAGAGATAAGCGCCGTCGACGCCATCCTAGTAGCCAATATGAACGCCGGCATTTTTTCGGGGCAGGAGCATCTAGGGGCTTTATTTGCCGCAGAATTGAGAACCAATGTCCCTGCATTTCACATTGAGGGCGCCTGTGCATCTGGAGGTCTGGCTATTAATCTCGCTTGGACAATGCTGGCATCAGGTCAATATCAAAATATCCTAGTAATTGGCGCCGAGAAAATGACCGATGTTGATGGCGCGGAAGCCACTCGCGGCTTGAATAGTGCGGCAGACGAGGAGTGGGAAGGCTTTTACGGCGTCACTTTTCCCTCATTGTACGCGATGATTGCCAGAGAGCATATGCGCCTATATGGCACAACCCGTGAAGACTTAGCAGCAGTGTCCGTCAAGAACCATGCTAATGCTTTGCTGAACCCTGACGCGCAGTTTCGCAAGGCCATAAGTGTGGCAGCAGTACTCGAGGCCACGCCTGTAGCTGAACCATTAGGCTTACTAGATTGCTCACCAATCTCCGATGGTGCTGCGGCTGTGATTCTTAGCACTCGTAAGCCAAAGAATAGTTCCAAGCACTCCGTAAGAATCCTCGCCAGTAATGTTGCTCAGAGCAGCCTGAGCTTGCATAACCGTCAGGAAATTAGCACAATTGATGCCACTATCACTGCAGCGCAAATGGCTTATAAGGCGGCGAAACTCAAGGCCGCAGATATAGATATTGCTGAAGTACATGACTGTTTCACTATTGCAGAAATTTTGGCCTATGAAGACTTGGGTTTTGCTAAAAAAGGCCAGGGTGTAGACTTAATCAGATCAGGTGCTACCAACCGCGATGGCAAGCTGCCAGTGAATGTCTCCGGTGGGTTGAAAGCTTGCGGTCATCCAGTGGGTGCCACCGGAGTCAAGCAAATCGTCGAGCTCACTAAACAGTTGCAAGGTAGAGCAGGGGAGAGACAAGTACAAAAACAACTAAAACATGCACTGGCACACAATGTGGGAGGCAGTGGCGCCACAGCAGTGGTGACAATTTTAGCATTAGATAATATAGATACTTAAACTATATAGACATAACTATATATAGATACTTAGTCCAAATAGACGCACTATGACAACTATAAACCCAGCCAAAGCTTGGCGTAAGTACAACAAACGTTATCAACTTAACCAAACAGCCAAACTAATCACTTGGTCCAAGGTGTTCTCAGGCCCTACAGGCTTTGAGCGTCAAGGCCATTATTTTGTGGCAATAGTAGAATTACCCAGCGGAGAGAGAATTACCACGCAATTAGCGGACGTAGACGAAGCGCAGCTAAGCCATGGACTAAAATTACAGGCGACTTTGCGCAAGATTTCCGCAGCTGGCGCAGACGGGATTATCAATTACGGAGTGAAATTCAAGGCTGTTGATAGTAAACCCATTTCCTTGAATCTGTAAACTATTGAGCTAAAGCAGTGGGGTAATAATTAATCGCCAATTTATCGAGATAGGATTGCAGGCTCAACATTTGCTCAGGGGGTGCGAAGCAAAGCACTGCGCCACTGCCACCAGTATTCACTGCTCCAGCAAAGTTGAATCCGATAGAACCTGCGCCAGAGACTTTAAACACTGCTTGGCTGGCTACGCGTTTCAGTTTATTGATCAATTCCAAAGTCTCGGGCGTGACAATCCCCAGCTTTATCAACAGTTCCCCGGCCTCGGCAATCGCATCGCGAAAATTTAAATGATCCAAACTTTGCAAAGCAAGTTCAATTTTGAAAGTTAATTCGGCCAAGCGGCTGAAAGCCGCCTCTATCTCTTTGTTGGCGCTAGCACGTCTATCCTTAAGCCAGGCTACCACTTCCCCAGTGGTGTATTTGGGCCGGCCACTGTCAATCACTAGACATTGCAACATTGAGTCGGCTGCAGTTGGCAGTTCCAACTGTTGGATAAATGGACCGGCATCGGGATTTTCAAGATTCTTGCGGAATTTGATCAGACCGGTATAAGCAATGGTGGCCTCATCAGCGCCGCTAGCAGTCCCACGAAGCATAGTTTCCACACGGTGCGCAATTCTATAGACATTACTAGGTGTCAATTTACGCTCGCCATACTGAGCTACTGCTCTTACAATTGCCACAATAATAGCCGTGGAGGAACCGAATCCGCCTACTGGCACTTCTGAATCCAAGGTAATATCTAGTCCAAGCTTTTGGCCGAACTTCTTGGGTAAGTTCAACTCTAAAACAGTCTCTTGAATGGCAATCTTGCTGTAGGCATACCAGTCTGAGCTGAGCAAATCCAAGTGCTGACGGTCACTATCAGCTGTATACTTATCAAATTTTACCCTAGCTAAATCATAAAATTCTTGTAATTGCCGCCAAGTATAGCGAGCTTCTTTGCGTAATTTGCGTGCAGTGTAACGAGCAGCGTGCTTAGCGGTTAGTTTGGCAGTTGAAAGTGGCGACTGGATAGCTATATTGGCCAGATTTACTGCAGAATTTACAATTCCTGTTTTATAATCTGAGTCTGAATGAATTTTTAGGTAATTATTATTGTTAGGTCGAATCTCACAGCTAACTTCCAGGTCGATCGTACTGATTAAAGCAGGGTGCCCGTAAACTACGGCGTGTTCACCAATTAAAATAACTTTGCCAGAAGCAGAAGAGGAAATTACATTTTGTTTGGAACTGCCAGCTTTCATAGTGTATCGCTAAGTAGTGCATTATAGCTTATTAGCGCAGACTCAAACATCTTGAATTTATCGTGCTAAACTTCATAGTTTTATTGCATTGGGGAGTAAGAATACTGAGGTGGATTACCAGAAAGTCTGACCTGTGTAGCTAGCTCAATTCCAACGTAACGCCAATGCCATGGCTCGAATCTATAGCCAGTCAAATTCTGCTGATTGTTACGGTACGACATCACAAATCCATATTTATGTGCGTTTTGATCGAGCCAGGTCCATTCTGGGCTGGCTTTACCATCTGGATATATCCCACTAAATCCAGTCTTATTGCCTGGAATCCCAATATCCATTGTCGTGCCTAGCTGATGCTCGCTGTAACCTGGGGGGGCACTCACCGCTGCTGCTTCCTCAGAGCCAAGCTGGTTCTGCCACATAGTGTTGGTACTGAGCTGTTCGCGGAACGAGCGATAGGCAGAAAGTAGATTTAACTTTAATCCCTGCGTTTGCATTGTCTCGAGCATCGCTGCTAAGGCTTGAGCAGCCTCGGCACGCATTAGTAAACCAGCTGTGGAAGTGGTGATTCCCAGACCGCGCAGTGCAACCAAGTCGCTTGGTTCGTAAGTTTGCGGTAATCCGTGCTGCTTATCGACCAGTACATTGAGCGAGTCAGGGGTGATTACATTTGTATTTACTAAAGGCTGCGCGCTGTCGGTAGGAACAGCAGTCTCAGATGAATATTTGATTCTGGAGGGGATACTATTGTCTGTAGTTAAAGAAACTTGTTTGGAAAGATTATCAGGTTTAGCCAACTGGAGTAAGGTGAGAGTTACCAAAATTAACCCTGCAGCAAAAATTAGCATTTTCACACTGGATTTTAGAGACATAGCTTTAGAATAGATGTTCTGAGACTAGGCGCACACCAACTCCTGCCTCATTACTGATTGTGTATTGCACGAACTCAGTAGCCTGCAGTATCTTCTCTAGCTCCGCAGCATGTTTCTTTAGAGTGATTAAATGCGCATTAGGGCCAGCATCGAAAGTAAAGAACACTGGCAAGCCCTGCTGGCGTAGGTTCCAGACTAATTCAATTAATTTAACCGAGCCAGGACTTAGATAAAACACAGGAGGAGTGGAGGTAATCATCACCGAGTGCATATTCAGAGCGTCAGTTTCACTTAAACTAGCCAACATGTCAAAGTCCTTATTAAGAATTGATTGCTTCACTGCTTCTGCTCGATTGACTAGCCTATCCGAGGCTAGCTTAATAGTCTCTGCCTGAAGATATTCAATTCTGGCTGGCAGAAACGGGCTGGTTTCCGCCAATAAATGTCCCTGTGAGGTGGAAGTCTTTTTTTGCTGCTCGCCAACAACTGCCACTACATCTACCAAATCCCAATGATCGGGACCTGCAATTTGCTCTACATAGCAATCAGTTTGATCAGCAGTCAAGATGGCTTCAGTAAAGCCGTCAGCTACTGATCTAGCCGCAGAGACTGAGCCTACTAAGCGCACCTGGCGAGATAATTCCTTTAAATCAGCCACCAACTCACGCTTGTCTAAAGCAGTTAATACCGCAGTTGCGAAAGCAGCCATACCTGCTGCTGAGGAAGCAATCCCAGCTTTGAACGGGAAATTCAATTCCGAGCGCACTCTGGCTTTATACTCTACACCAGCTAGTTGTCGCAATCTCTCTAGTGTTTTGAATAATTCCGCTGACTTGTCGCCATCCTGAGGTTGTAAAATCTCGCCTTTAGTATTTGGGGCAATAATCACTATTTCATCATGCTCGTAGTTCGTCGCAAATTCCACGGTGGTTTTGGCGGTACAACTAGCCAAATTCATAGAATTGGTGGTTGATAACGGCAAAAACTTTTCGTGGTTACTACGTCCCCAATATTTAATAAAGGCAATATTGGCTGGGGCGATAGCGGTGGCTTTCAAGGCTGAATATGTATTAAAATAAAACTAATTAATTATAGCAGGCATCGCGTCGATAGCTAGATTTGGTAGCCGCTCGAGTAATTCAGGTCTTTGCTGTAACTGCGTAGTCGTAAAAATATTTCGGGAGTGTAAATTATTCAACCAAGCTACAATACCAATCATACTTGCGTTATCGCTCCAGAGGCTTCTTTCCGGTACCAGCAAAGGAATGTCCGCACGCTCTGCCTGCAACGTTAACATCTTCCGCACAGCGTTATTGGTTATGACTCCGCCGCCCGTCACTAATATCTTCGGCCGGTATTCCCTCAAAGCTTTAACTAGTTTAATTTCTAGGCTTTTCACGACTGAATTTTGGAAACTGTAACAAAATTGGGCTAATTGTAACTCTGAGATATCCTCCGGCTTGTGAAAATTGTACTTTTGTTTAAGATATAAGGCTGCTGTTTTCAAACCCGAATATGAAAAATTGTAATCGCCTGAATGCTGCATGGGAATAGGCAGGGGAAAGCTTGCTAAAGCTTCCTGCTCTAGACCAGGTGAACCTGCGTAACTGACCAGTTTTGCTGCTTGGGCTTCTACTTGAGCACCTCCGGGGTAGCCCAGGCCTAGCATCACAGCGAACTTATCAAATGCCTCTCCGGCGGCGTCATCTAGTTTCTGGCCTAGAATAGTGTAATTAGCAAAGCCAGCAGCCAAAACTAACTCCGTATGCCCTCCAGAGACTAATAGTCCTAAGATAGGGTAATCAGCCTGTTGTGGTTGTACGGACTTCTGCCAGCCTGACCAAAAATGCCCCTCCATATGATTGACCACGCTAACGGGCAATTGCCAAGCATTAGCCATCTGTTCAACAGCCCCGATGCCCACCTCAAGTGCCACAGCTAAGCCTGGACCTGTCGTCACTGCCAATAATTCCACCCCAGGGTTTGCTAACTTTAGTAATCGCCTAAGCTGTATTTTCTGGCCATGAAATTGCACGGGCTCTTGATAGCTCTTGGAATTGTTTGTCTGTTCGGCCTCGATTAGCCCCTGAGCCTCATGCGCATTTAGCTGTAGCTGCAATCCAGCCAGGACTTCTTGATATCTGGCCATGAGAGATTGGTCCCAGTTTAGCGCGCTGGCCGAATCAACTAAACATTTGACTATGCAGTATTCCATTCGTTCTAAATGCTTGCGCTTAGCCAACATTGGCACTACGCCTCCCCAGCGCTGCTGGAGATCAACTTGGGAAAAAATCTGCTGATTGATAATCTGCCTGTCCACTAGCAAACTTACTGAAGTCTCGTCACATGAAGTATCTACTGCAAGTATGGTCATAGCGGTGCGATGGTTATCTGTCTCTGCTCGGGCTGATTGGAGACTATAGCGAAATTAACTTCGAAAACTGTACAGTTATTTAATCTCTTGAGATAGTCCGGGTTTAATTTTTCTGCCCATTCCACACAGATTATCTGAATACCTTGAACACCCTGAATACCCTCAGACACTTCTGCGTTAACCTGCACGCCAAGCTCTTCCAAGCCATTCAATGATTCTAGTCGCCATAAATCTATATGTCGCAAATCCACTACTTGGGAATTATAACTTCCCTGATATTCTTTGGCGAGAATAAAGGTAGGTGAGTCAATTGTATTGGCAATATTCAGGGCAGAACCTAAAGCTTTCACAAAATGGGTTTTGCCTGCACCCATTTCTCCTTTAAGTAACAATAAGTAGCTCTGAGCTACCTCTTTTGTACCTGTAACAGTGGAATAGGACAACATACTGGAGGTAAAGTCCAGCGCTAGCTTGGCAGTAGCGGCCGGGTTCTTTAATTGATACATTTGCACGCTGGTCAAATCCATGCCTAATTATACAGCTGTTCAGGAGAAGATAACAAAAAGCCGCCTCTGCTTATGTCTGACATATAGCAAAAACGGCTAATTGAAGTTTCTAAGACGTTGATCTTATTTGACCATTTCTCTAAACTCTTTACCAGGTCTGAAAGCTGGAACTGTGCGAGCTGGAATTTTGATAGTAGCACCAGTTTGTGGGTTACGACCAGTTCTAGCTTGTCTTTTGGTTGCTCTGAAAGTACCGAAACCAGTAAAGGTTACAGCATTGCCACCTTTTACAGTGGTCATTACTCCGGCCATGAAAGCTTCCAGGACGTCACTTACTGATTTCTTAGTAAGTTTGGTCTTAGCAGCGATATGATCAATCATTGCTGACTTGTTCATGTTGTTTATTCCTCCTTTCTTCTTGGTGTCCAACCTAACCCGTGGGTTACCTTGGCTAGCAACACTATAGAACTTATTCGGGATGGATGTCAAGCCTAGTAGGGGCTAATACTGTATGACCTTGTTATATAATCTAATTGACTTGCTCACTACACAATTGCACACGACTTTGTTGCCAAACAGCCTACATAGCTCTGCTAACTAAGGGTTTACAGACATGGTAATATTAATAAATGATTATGAAGATTTTACAACTAGGTGCTGAAACACTTACTCAGGTATCAAAACCGGTGGAAAATTTCGATAGCCGAAAACTACAAAAGCTTATTGACGAAATGATTGAGACTTGTGAGGCCGACAGAAAGGGTACTGCTGGCTTGGCAGCACCGCAGGTTGGAGTTAATTGGAGGCTGTCGGTTATTAGGCGAGTCGACTTGGAGGATCGAGCCAATTCCATCAGCGCCAAAGCCTCAAGAGTGAAGGCAAAGCAGGTGAGAGGAGCGAAATCTGTGGCTAAAACCGCCAAGATCCAGTCCAAGATATCACAGCATGATCTTTGGGAACCTATCATCAATCCAGTGTTGGTTAGCACTGACATCAAACACGAATCCTTAATCTGGGAGGCCTGCTTGAGTATTGGCCAAGGTGACAAACAGCTTTGGGGACCAGTCTGGCGCCCGGACAAGATTGCAGTTGAGTATCAAGATAGACATGGAGCTAAACATCGACTTAAAGCCCAAGGTTTCATGAGTCACCTTATACAACATGAGATTGACCACTTAGATGGAGTATTATTTATCAATCATATTGGCAATCCAGAGCGCAATTTATGGCTTTCGGTTGATCTAGATAAATATCTGGACCAACATCACGAGTACCCAGCCGAGCTTTAAACGACTAGAAACTATTCGACTAAACGGGCCTTCTCAGCTTGAGCGACACGCTCTACCGCAATTGCATATGCAGCAGTGCGCAGTGGGACTTGCAACTTTCGCATTTTGTCATAACTATCCATAAAAGCCTTTGTAATCTTTGACTTCAACTGTTCTAAGACGTCTTGTTTGCTCCAACGCTCAGAGTGTTTATTCTGCCACCATTCGAAATAGGAAACAGTAACACCTCCAGCATTGGCCACAATATCTGGGACTGAAATAATTCGTTTCTCAAAAAGTATCTTATCGGCGTCAGGTGTCACTGGGCCATTGGCCATTTCTATGATGTAATGAGCCTTGACCTTAGCAGCATTATCAGCTGTAATCACATTCTCTAGAGCGCTAGGTACTAAGACATCAGCTTCTAGTTCCAGTAAATCTTCATTTGTGATTTCCTGAGCACCTGCATGTCCAGCCAAATGTCCTGTTTTTTCCTTGTAGGCCATGGCCATTCTCGGGTCGATCCCGTCACTATTGAAAATACCCCCTTGGGAATCGCTAAGTGCAATGATTTTATGTCCTAGATCAAATGCTAGTTCAGCAAAGTGGTAACCTACATTTCCATAGCCCTGAATAGCAATTGTCTGCGGGGCTGATTTGGCTTCACGGCTTAGCAATGCTTGGAGCACATAGACACCTCCATATCCTGTTGCTTCGGTTCTACCCTCAGAGCCACCTGCTGAGATTGGCTTGCCAGTAAAGGTGGCTGGTGATTTCTTACCTAGCAAGCTTTCATATTCAGCCAGCATCCACTGCATAATTCTCCCATCAGTATTGACATCTGGAGCAGGCACATCTCTATCCTCGCCAATTATTTCATAAATAGCACCTACATAGCCACGAGATAATTTTTCTAATTCAGAAGTTGAGAGATTCTTAGGATCTACAATAATCCCACCTTTGCCCCCACCTAAAGGCAGATCCACCGCAGCGCATTTCCAACTCATCCACATGGACAAGGCTTTTACTTCAGATTCACTCACATTAGGATGAAATCTAATACCACCTTTATAGGCCCCTAGAGCATTATTATGCTGAGAGCGATAGCCAGTGAACATCTTGAGCTCGCCAGAATCCATTAGCACTGGTATTTTCACCATCAACACTCTATGAGGATTTGCTAACAGTTCCCGTAGATCAGGCTCTAGTGCAATTAGCCTCGACACCTCTGCTAGCTGAGTCTGTGCATTGGCAAATGGATCATTGATCATGGTTTGCTGTAAGTACAAATTAATACCTAATCATATCTTATTGTTGGCTGAATTGAATAGAAAGGCTCGATAAACTTTCTCAGCGCTGACCATAGTTTCAGACTCCAAATCCGCCATGGTTCTAGCCAGTTTGCCCACCTTAAATACGCCCCTCAATGTCAGTTTCTTCTCTCGATAGAAATCTTTCAATAACTTGCTAGCGGACTTACGCAACACAAACAAACTCCAATCAAAGGGATTATTATAATCATTGTTAGTGAGATAGATTTTGTGTTCCTTAATATTAATCTCTTTGTATCTCTCTGCTTGTCGCGCTCTAGCTAATTTAATCTGGGTTAACGCTTTAGCTAAATTGTCCCTAGCACCAGTACTTACACCTTTCGTAGGATTATAGGACTTGATATATTCCACTCTAAATTTAATATCAATCCTATCCAGGATTGCGCCACTAAGTCTGCCCTGGTAGCTCTTCACTTGCGCCTGCGTGCAAGTACACTGAGTCAAGGGCTCGCCGTACCAGCCACAAGGACATGGATTGCGTGAAGCTATTAGCTGGAATCTAGCTGGAAAGGTTACTTTGTACTTAGCACGAGAAATATTGATCAAGTTATCCACCAAGGGTTGTCTCAGCCCCTCTAAACTTGCTTGACTGAATTCACTGATCTCATCTAAACCCAGTACACCATGGTGAGCTAATGAAATCTCTCCGGGTTGCGGAAAACTTCCACCCCCCAGCAGAGCCACTTCTGAGATACTATGATGAGGATTACGTTGGGGAGGTCGATAGCAATCATGAATATCTACTCCATTTATCAATGAATTGATCTTAAATACTTCCAAAGCTTGTTCTTCACCTAAATCAGGCAGTAGTTTATGGAATCTATGCAGTAATGTAGTCTTACCAGAACCTGGGGGACCATCTAGAAGCATATTGTGTCCTCCAGCAGCAGCTATAGTTAGCACTTCCAATTCCATGGGGCGATTGCCTATTAGCTGCAGATCCAATTCAAGTTCAGCATCAAAACTGGGTGGACTAGCTAGTTGCGCAGCTAGGACCTTCTCATTGTTTGCTTTGATGCCTTGGCCCGATTCTATCACCTGCCAAGCTTCAGAGAGTGTCTCTATGGGGAATTGCTGGATACCTTTGATCCAATTAGTCTCAGCGTAATTGTCGATCGGTAAAATCACGTTCTTGAAACCTGCTGCTCTAGCCTCAATCAACATAGCAGAACAACTATTCACCTTCATCAATTTGCCATCCAAAGATAACTCCCCAATAACAATAGTTTCCTTGAGGTCCAACTTTATCTGTGCATTTTTATTTGTACACAATAGTAGAGATAGCGCAATCGGCAAATCAAAGCTAGTACCTCGTTTCTCCACATAGGCTGGAGAGAGATTTACAGTAAGGTTGCCATATGGCAGACCGAAGGAGCTATTTACCAAGGCACTAGTAACCCTCTCGCGCGCCTCATTGATAGATTTGTCCGCTAAGCCTACTATTGCAAACTTATACAACCCAGGCAATAGGCTGGCTTCAATATCAATCATTTGGCCGCTCACACCTAGAATGTTCATCGATCTAATCTTTCCTACCATGGTCAATTAAACCAAGTAAAGATTAGCAAGTCCTTAACAAACGCCCAAAAAACTCTTACACTCGGAAATCATTCTTCGATCAGTCTTGCAGTGGCCACATATCGTTTAGAATTATTACCATTAGGATAACAAGTAAATAGTGTGATGATTTTCTGGCCGCGAGTACCTTGCAGAATTCCCAAATCATTGGCGTCCACGATCTTACCCTTGATGAATTTATATTTATAGTCTTTTCCGTCCAGATTCACTATAATTTCACTACCGTACTTCAACTCACTCAGAATCGAAAAAGAAGCTGCGGGGTCTTTGGTGCGCTGATAATAATCACCAGCAGAACTATGTCCGTAAATCACTGTATTGTATGTAGGCAAATTACTTAGCGGCAGGGGAGTACCTTCAAAGTGTGCCAAACCACCTTCCAAAAGCTTATCATAGACTTCTTCTACACTACTATCGACATTGGCTGCCACATTGATATCTTTGATACCCAAACTAGGAATACTTAATTTGAAGCTACCTCTATACTCAGCACTGACTGCATCATTAAACAATAATTTCTGTTCCTCGGCGCTGTTTTTTAGTTCCGCAAAATACTTGGCGCCTGGATTAGAGTAGCGCTCCTTGAGGGCGATATAGGCGCCAGCCACTAATGGGGTATTGTTATCCTCATAGAAACCAGTCGCATCTTTCACAGTTTGGATAAACGTAGGCCAAACTTGGTTGTAGATAATAAAAGCTCCGGTCACTACCAAAATCGCTGGAATAATTATCGCAGCAAGCCTGGAAGTAGATAATAGCTTATGGAGGTCTCCCTTGAGGCCGTTTACCAGATCACCAAGTGTTAGTGGTTTCCGCTTGCTGCTGATCTGAATCTGGTCTTTATGTAACAGCTGCACATTGCGGCTATCAAATTTTACTGGTGCTTTTTCGTAACTATAGAGTGGCATTAGAGAATTTGGGGCTAGTAGTTATATATAATATAAGCTATTTGACCTTGTTAGGGAAGCGCTTTAACTGTATAATTGATACTGCACAACTCAAGCTATCACAAGCAAATAAGGTTAATAAACCTCATACATGCAGTTGGAGCTTGGTGTTAAAAAATATTTGCGCAAAATTTATTTTCACACATCATTTCTCCATGGCAATAGACCAAGACATTAAGGACAAAGTCAAAGATTTAGTAAAGTTAGGCTCAGCCCAGGGATACCTGACTCAAGATGAAGTCCTAGAAGTATTCCCAGAGATAGAGGACGATCTACCTCTACTAGAGTTCATCATTGCACAGTTACAAGAAAACGAGATCGAAATTATTGATCCTGAAGAAACTATCGTAGAACCAGAGCCAGTGGTCAAAGTCACAGCTAGTAATATGACTTTTGAGCAAAAAATTGCAATCTTAAAAAAGATCCGTTCGCACGTGTCCACTGATCCAATTAGAGCCTATTTGCATGAAATCGGTCGGATTCCATTGCTAAATTCTAGTGAAGAAATAGAGCTGGCCAAACGTATTGAGGGAGGCAATAAAGAGGCATTTGATCTGCTCACCACGGCCAACTTGCGTCTAGTGGTATCAATTGCTAAGAAATATGCCAAAAGAGGACTGGACTTACTAGATCTTATCCAAGAAGGCAACATTGGCTTAATGCGTGCTGTTGAGAAATTCGAGTACCGTAAAGGGTTCAAATTTTCGACCTACGCCACTTGGTGGATTAGGCAAGCAATTACCCGTGCAATTGCCGATCAAGCCCGCACGATTCGTGTGCCAGTGCATATGATCGAGACTATCAATAAACTCAGTAAGATAAGTTCACAGCTCTCTGCTAAGCTAGGTCGTAGGCCAAAGCCAGAGGAAATTGCTGAGGCAATGGAGATCGACGTCGAAAAGGTGCATGAGATTATTAAAATTGCCCAAAGGCCTTCATCACTAGAAGCCCCAATTGGAGAAGAGAAGGATAGTAAATTAAGTGACATTATCCCTGATGAATACTCCTCCTCTCCACAAGAAGTCGCCACTTGGTCATTCTTGAAAAAACAAATCTCACAATTGATGGATGGCCTCACTGACCGTGAGCGCAAAGTGCTAGAATTGAGATTTGGTCTGAAAGATGGCGTGGCTCGCACTTTAGAGGAAGTAGGGCATGAATTCCGGGTCACTCGCGAGCGAATCAGGCAAATAGAGTCCAAAGCTCTGAAGCGCTTGAAGAACGATGAGTTCGCCCAAGCCTTGAGAGACTATTTGAAATAGGTCAGTTCTATTAGTAAATTATTCTCTGAACTCAATAAGAATTTACAATACTCCAACTCACTTGTCGGCGGATTTGCTATTGAAATCGCACATGTCCTTTCTAAGGAACTAACCAGAGCAATCGCTAAAGCTGTTCGCAATTTAGCCCCAAAAGTCTCCTGATGAGTTAATTCAGATATTTCAGTAGAATACTTCTGAGGCTTGTGAAATAGGGTCAGTAGACTTATGATTACCTCTATTCATTCCAGAGCCAGTATCGATCCAGAGTCATCCACCATCCACACTGAGATAAAGAATTGTATGCGTTGTTCCTGGATCTGTAATTTCGTAACCTTTTTTGCTAGCCTCGCCTCTTGCGCCTGCTTTTACAGCTAAGTAATTTGTGACTACAGTGAAATTCGGATGAATACTTTGTCTCCTAGCTCCTTTACGAACTTGCTCACCAGTTCTCATCGAATCACCAACTGCAATCATCACTGACGGACCAGCAATTTCAGAATACTCTTGATTCGAAGACAACTGGGGCTCAGCATTTCCGTCAATCATTGCGGGAAAGTTTGAGGTTAATTATCAACCAAAGATATCTTAGGATATATACTAAGCAAATTGCAACCTATATCTAACTACCACCGAATTGGTTAAAACCGGAATTATCTTGATTCAATTGTAGAATATTGATTCCTAAGAAGTTGAGAATTGCTCCTGACAAAATCAGAACTAGCAGACCTACCAAAGCTGAGACAATGATCTCGCGTCCTTCTTGGAAGCCTTCTGGGTCGCCTTTTTGCATTGTGACTGCTCCTTGAATGATACGTAGGATCACCAAACCACCCATGATTCCCAATGATAGTCTGACGATGGTATTTATCACTCCAGCGGCGTCAGCAGTATTCACACACCCACCCAAATCATTGTAAACCCGCCCGGGGATTAACTCATAAAACGGTTCAGTATCCTTAGTTAATCCGACTATACTATCATCATTTACTGATATAACTGTACCGTCATCTAATCTAAGTTCTAAGTTTGTACCTATGGGAGTAATCTTAGAAGGGGAATCGCCATAAATACAACTAGTACAACTTTTATATTTATCTTGATTGACACTAATTGAATTTGTACTTGGATCATAAGACATAAATTCTGCGCACCCAGTATTTCCTCTTAACTGCAATACCTCTTTTGCATTACGATTGCAAATACTGGTTATACGATCTTTTGTTGGATCTGGGTCTCTACCACTTACCTCTACAGGAAAATTATTATCGACATCATTATCGCTATTGTTGTATGGTTCAAACTCATGATTTAAATTTCCTGGAGGTTCGTCAACCACACTGAATGCATTTTGTGTCTTGATATCCACAAAATCTTGATAGAGGTTTAGCACTTTATTATCGGCTAATTTTTGTCTAAAACTATTGTTTGTGCCGACAATACATCCGGAATTATAGGTATTGAATCTATCATCTTTACCAATATAGGATATATAACACGGACGCATTTTGCCAGACTCAGCTAAGCCAGTGATGCATTTATCTTCATTTCTAATGAAAACATCCGATGGATTGGCACAAAAATTCACTCTGTCTTCAGCTGCCTGACCTATGGTTCTTTCTAACCCGAACCCAGCTTTCAAAATCGTATTGAATTGTTCAGCTTTCGTAGTATCACCAGGGTCGAAGTACTCCATGAGTGAATAAAACGCCGGAATGAATGGCTTATTTTCGGAATTACAAAATAACCTATCACTAATTTTGATACTACCTCCTCTAGCAGTTTCAAAAGAAGGAAAGTATTCAAATCCCCCAGCTACTTGTTTTACTTCCGGTTGATTGCCAACAGTTATCTCTGCTATTCTACTTCCGTCTGAAAGTATTAAATACCTCTGCAATTCATCGATTACTGAGAGATCATTTATTTCTAAATAATCTTTATTATCGCCACCGCGCACACAACTACCTACCGATCTAGTTATAGGCGAACTACAATAG
>Ga0163154_10005072_pt1 | contig 16960 bp, 13 predicted proteins | sample OliLakLV19MP9P1_FD_148649 | JGI IMG/M metagenome (GOLD analysis project Ga0163154, IMG submission 148649) | Freshwater microbial mat bacterial communities from Lake Vanda, McMurdo Dry Valleys, Antarctica - Oligotrophic Lake LV.19.MP9.P1 | ecosystem: Environmental > Aquatic > Freshwater > Lake >... | reverse complement strand
ATTTATTCGGGTGGCCTGGGAATTTTGGCCGGCGATCATCTGAAAAGCGCTTCGGAAATCGGCCTGCCACTGGCGGGCGTCGGCTTGCTTTATCGCAACGGGTATTTCCAGCAGTATCTCTCTGCCGACGGGTGGCAGCAGGAGGCGTACCCAGAGCTGGATTTTTACAACCTGGCGATCGAGCAGATGAAGTTTACCGATGGCACGCCGGTGCGTGTGCGTGTCGATCTGCCGGATAACGCGGTCTTTTGTTTCGTCTGGCGGGCCAGCATCGGGCGCGTGCCGCTTTACCTGTTGGATACGAATTTGCCCGAAAATTCCCCCGCCGATCGCGATATCACGTCGAAGTTGTATGGCGGGGGAACCGAAATGCGCATCAAGCAGGAGATCGTGCTGGGCATTGGCGGGGTGCGGGCGATGGAAGCGCTCAATATCACGCCGACGGTCTGGCATATGAATGAAGGTCATGCGGCCTTCCTGGCGCTGGAGCGAATCCGCGTGATGCTCGAAAACAGCCCGATGACATTTGACGAGGCCCGGCAGGCGGTGATGTCGACCAATGTGTTCACGACCCACACGCCGGTGCCCGCGGGCATCGATATGTTTCCGCCGGAGCTGGTGCTGCGGTATTTCAAGACGTTTTATCCGCTGATGAAGCTCGATGAGGAGGGATTTCTCGCCTTGGGTCGCGAGGATGTCATGAACAAGAAGCAGGGTTTTTCGATGGCAGTGCTGGCGATCCGGCTGGCCGATTCCTACAACGGCGTGAGCGAACTGCACGGCGACGTCTCCCGCAAGATGTGGCACAATATCTGGCCGAACGTGCCTCCGGCCGAGGTGCCGATCCGGCATATCACCAACGGCATTCACGTGCGCACCTGGCTGGCCCCGGACATCAGCTTCGTGCTTGATCGATATCTCAGCGACAAGTGGAAGAGTGATCCCACCGACCAAAGCGTTTGGGAAGGCGTATCGCAAATTCCTGATGAAGAGCTTTGGCGGGCCCACGAGCGCTCGCGCGAGCGCTTCGTAGGATGGGCGCGGCATACCCTGCGCGAGCAACTCACCCGGCGCGGGGCAAGCTATGACGACATCAGCGCCGCCGATCAAGTGCTCGATCCCGAGGCGCTCACGATCGGATTCGCGAGGCGGTTTGCAACGTATAAGCGCGGGGCACTGCTTTTGCGCGATCCCGATCGTTTGAAAAAACTTCTGGACGACACCCGGCGACCGATTCAATTCGTTTTCGCCGGCAAAGCCCATCCTGCCGACAACGAGGGCAAGGAATTGATCCGCACCATCGTGCAATTCACCCGAAACCCCGAGGTGCGCCGGCGGATGGTGTTCATCGAAAACTACGACATGAATGTGGCACGCTATCTTGTGCAAGGCGTGGATGTCTGGCTGAATACTCCGCGTCGCCCTTATGAAGCCAGCGGCACCAGCGGCATGAAGGCAGCGGCCAATGGCGTGCTGAATTGCTCGGTGCTGGATGGGTGGTGGGTCGAAGGTTATTCGCCCGACCTTGGCTGGGCGATCGGCCGGGGCGAACAATATGCCGACAGCAACATGCAGGATCAGATCGAGAGTCAGTCGTTGTATGACCTGCTGGAGAAGCAGATCGTGCCGTTGTTTTATGACCGTTCGATCGACAACGTGCCGCACGGGTGGGTGGCGCGAATGAAAAATTGCATGCGGAAGTTGGCGCCGTTTTTCAACACCAATCGCATGGTGCAGAATTACGCCGAAAAATTTTACGTCCCCGCCCACGCGCGGGGGCTTACGCTCTTTGCCGATGGGTACGCGCGGGCCATCAGCCTGGCCCATGCCAAGGATGCGCTGCGGCACAAGTGGGGGCAGATCAAGATCGTCGGCGTGACATCATCGGGCAATGGGCATTACAAGGTCGGCGATTCGCTGAGCGTCGAAGCATGGCTTGATCTGCCGGATGTGAAGCCGACCGACTTGACCGTGCAAATTTACTCCGGTCAGATCAACGCCGGCGGGGCAATCGAGAACCCCGTCGCCTTTCCGATGCAGTATGTGAAGGAAATGGCACCGGGCCGGCATGTGTTTTCGGGAAAATTTGAATGCAAAACCAGCGGCAGGCACGGCTTTGCGGTGCGCGTCTTGCCGGGCAATCGCGATCTGGCCTCGCCGTTTGAGCCGGGGCTTATTTTGTGGAATTGATGCCGATCCTCCTGGGCGTTTACGCGATCGCCAGCGTCGTGTCCTTCATCGCCTACGGATTGGATAAACACCGATCCCTGACCGGCGGCTGGCGCGTGCGGGAATCGATGCTGCACACGATCGACGCGCTGGGCGGCTTTGCAGGTGGGTTTGCTGGGCAGCGATTCTTCCGGCACAAGACGAAGAAGGTCTCATTCCAAGTGATGTTCTGGGCGACTGTGGCGATTCACCTGGCGGCGTGGGGATGGGCGATCTTCGGAAAGTGGTAAAACGCAAACACCGAAAAGAGCGTATAGCCGCCGAGCTTGCTCGCGGAGAAATTCGCGAGCAACCTTGCGCCCACGCGCTCCGGATGAAGTGAAATCAATCTTGATTAAGGCAAGCGACGCAGGTCGCGCCCCTCGCCGGATTCAATGGAATTAACCTGCGTGTTCCAGCCGTTCGACAAGCCGTTCTGGTCGCGGGTCAGATAGTCACTGGCCAGGAACATGAAGAGCAGGCCGAGCCAAAAACAACTGACCAGGATGATCGTTTTGGTGAGCTTGCTGGCTTCTTTGACGTGCATGAAAAAGACCACGACCAGCGCGGTTTTGATGCAGGCGATGGTCAACGCGATCGCGACGTTCGGCCAGCCCCCCCAGACATGCGGCAAGAACGCCGCGGCGACGGTGGCGAAGAGCAGGATCATCAGCGCGGCAAAGACGATCAAATACGTTTTGACGCCGATGGCCGAGTGATGGGCCGAGGACGAGGAGGGGTGGGCGGTGTCGTTCATGGGGGTCACTTTTATATTCACAAATCGTCGGAGCACTCTTGGATATCCAGTCGTGGCATGAGCGATGCGCCCATGCGCTCGATCATTCGCGGCAAGCTGCCGCTGCATTGTGCATGGCATACGCTCATGCCATGTTTTTGAACGCTGCCTTCTTTCACCTTACTCGACAGGTCGCAGTGTTGAGCATGGTGCAAACCCATGCCACGTTCGAGCGCCGATCCTACTCGACGCGAGGCATTCTCAGTGTCCCACATGCCCGGATCGGTCGATCAGATAGAGCAGGGGATACAGGAAAATCCACGCGATATCGACGAAGTGCCAATACAGACCGGTGATTTCCACCGGGCTGCTGTAGCCGTCGCGAAATTCGTTCTTGGAGGCGCGAATAATGATCCAGGTGAGCAGGCCCAGGCCGACGATCATGTGCAAGGCGTGGACGCCGGTCAGCGCGAAATAGAAGCTGAAGAAGATCATCGCCGGTCGGCGCTCTTCGGGCGTGAAATGCGGGGGGCCGTGACCGGCATCACCCGCATGCGCCTCGGCCTTGATTGATCCGTCGGCATTGATCACGTGATGCGGGACGTCAAAATTCCTGCCCGGCACCAGGCGCTCATGGAACAGGTGGTTGTATTCGTACGCCTTCACCCCCAGAAACGTCGCGCCGAGAATCATGGTGACGATCAGATACTTGATGATGCCCTTGCGATCGCCTTGGTGGGCACGAAACACCGCCATCGCCATGGTGAGGGAGCTGACGAGCAGGACGCAGGTGTTGATACATCCGACGAACCAGTTTTCCAGGCCTGATGCTTTGTTGAAGGCGTGAAAATAGGTATTGCGATAGAGGACATACCCGGCGATCGCTCCGCCGAAGAACATGAGTTCGGTGGCGAGGAACGCCCACATGCCGATGGTGACGGCCTCCTTCTGCTGCTCGACGTCGTCGAACTGGTGCGCCAGGCCGTAAGGATGCTCGCCGGCATGACCGTCGTCGGCCTGCGGGGCGTGTCCGTGCATCGGCGCGCTGTGCGTAGGGGCAGTGTGCGCCGGGGCGCCGTGGATGGCGGGAGTGTTAGCGCTCAACGGGGACCTCTCGCTTGTGATAAGGGTACGGCTGATCGGATGTATCGGGAGGCGAATCGAAATTAAACGTCGTCGGGGGAGAGGTCGTCTGCCATTCCAGGCCCGTGGCGTTGTAGGGATTATTGCCTGCGAGCTTGCCCCATTTCAGGCTCCACAGCAGGTAGAAAAGCGGCAGGGCAAACCCGACGGCGAGCACGGTGGCGCCGGCGGTGCTGAGCACGTTCAGCACCTGAAATTCGGGTGGATACGCATGATATCGGCGTGGCATGCCGAGATTGCCCAGCAGGAATTGCGGGAAGAACGTCAGGTTGAATCCGATGAACACGCAGAACGCGGCAAAACGCCCCAGCCACTCGGGATACATCCGCCCGGTGATCTTCGGCCACCAGAAATGCAGACCGGCGAGATAGGCGAGCACCATCCCGCCGACCATCACATAGTGGAAGTGGGCGACGACGAAATAGGTGTCGGTCAGGTGGATGTCGTTCGCCATCGACGCGAGGAAAAGTCCGGTGAGCCCGCCGATCGTGAACAGCCCGATGAAGCCGAACGCGTAAAGCATGGGCGTTTCAAGCGAGACCGAGCCTTTCCAGCAGGTGGCGGTCCAATTGAACACTTTCACCGCGGAGGGGATGGCGACCAGAAAGCTGAGGAAGCTGAACACCAGCCCGGCATAGACCGACTGACTGGTGACGAACATGTGATGCCCCCAGACCAGAAATCCGAGGAACGCGATCGCCAGCGAGGCCGAGGCGATCATGCTATAGCCGAAGGGGGCCTTGCGCGAGAAGCAGGCGACAATCTCGGAAATCACGCCCATGCCGGGCAGGATCATGATGTAGACGGCAGGGTGGGAATAGAACCAGAACAGATGCTGAAAGAGCACCGGATCGCCGCCCAGCTCGGGATTGAAGATGCCCAGGCCGAGCGTGCGCTCGAGGATCACCAGCGACAACGTGATGGCGACCACCGGCGTGCCGAGCAGCATCAGCACGCTTGTGGCGTAGTGCGACCAGATGAAGAGCGGCAGCTTAAACCAGGTCAGGCCGGGCGCACGCATCTTGTGAATGGTCACCAGGAAATTCAGACCCGTAAGTATCGAACTGAATCCTGCAATGAAGATGCCCAGCAAGGCAACCACGACGTTGGATTGCGAATAGACGCTGGAGAACGGGGTGTAGAACGTCCACCCGGTGTCCACGCCCCCCCAGATGGAGGCGCCAAGTGCGAGGCATCCGCCGATAATGTAGAGATACCAGCTCAGCAGGTTGATGCGCGGGAATGCGAGATCGCGCGCCCCGATCATCATGGGGACAAGAAAATTGCCCAGGGTTGCGGGAATTGAGGGGATCAGGAAGAAGAAGATCATGAACACGCCGTGCATCGTGAAGACCTTGTTGTAGGTCTCGGCGGTCATCAGGTCGCCCTGGGGCGTGAGCAATTCCAAGCGGATGAAGGTGGCCATCGTGCCACCGATGATGAAGAAGAACGTGATCGAGATCAGATAAAGCACCGCGATGCGCTTGTGATCGACGGTAAGCAGCCACGATTTGACCGTGTGCTCGGCGTTGAGATAGTTCTCCTCAGGCTCAATAGCCGTCGGGGTTATAATCAGGGTGCTCATAATAGTGTCCAGTCGGCAGTCGGCAGTTAGCCGGCAACAGTTGAAATTTCTGCATCGAACCTGTTGGCTTACTGCACCTTCGAATCCTGTTCCGGTCGTCGTGGTGCCCGTCACGCAAGTCACTGCCTACTCACCACCGCCGCCGACTCTGCAAATCATCTCCCCGACTGCTCCATGGCATTTTGCGGGGCGCGGTTCGGCTGATCGGGGTTTTGCATCGATTTAATGTATGCGATCAACTGCTGCAACTGATCTTCGCTGATCTGGTTGCGGAAGCTGGGCATGATCGGGCGATACCCTTCGACGACCTCTTCCGTCGAGTAGAGGATCGACTTACGCAGGTAGTCATCGTCGGCGATCACTTCGTAGGCTTCGCCCAGCCCGTTTTTCAGGACGCGGCGCTTGGATTGATAGATGCCTGCAATGGACGGCCCCTGCACGCCGTGGCAGGTGATGCAACCCAGCGACTGGAACAGCTTCTGCCCCGAAGCCGCGGGCGTCTCGCCGGGCAACGTGCCGGCCAGCCAGGCTTCGTACTTATCCGGCTCCAGCACCGTCACCTTGCCGATCATCGACGAATGCCAGGTGCCGCAATATTCGTTGCAGAACAGGTGATATACGCCCGGCTTGGTGGGCGTGAAGCTGGTTCGCGTGTAGCGCCCCGGCACCGCGTCCTGCTTGATGCGGAAGGCGGGGATGAAAAAGCTGTGGATCACATCCTGCGAGGAGATCGTGAGCTGCACCGTTCGGCCGGTCGGCACGTGCAACTCATTGATCTCGCGATTGCCGTGCGGATGCTGCACTTTCCACATCCACTGCTTGCCAACCACGTGAATATCGAGCGGATCTTTCGGAGTCTTGTAAACGTCGATGTAAAGATAGGCCGACCAGAAAAAGATAATAAAGCAGATGCCGAGCGGAATGACGGACCAGAGAAATTCAAGAAACGCGCTGGTATTGGTTGCTGCGGGCACCTTCAAGTCGCGCCGGCGGTAACGAAAGGCGGTGTAGAAGAGCACCCCGAAGATCAGGAGGGTGAAAAACGCCGTTACTGCCGTGAGGAAGTAATACAGCATGTCCACCTTCGGGGCGAATTCCGAAGCCGGATCGGGGAATATTTGGAAGCCGAAGTTCATGATTCTTATTTTTCAACCACAGAAGGACTCAGAACGACAGCCGATCGACGCCATACCTGCGGGATTTCCATCCCGACCTAGAGCGATTTCCGCGTTCTTCAAAAGTCTCATTCCTACATCCCAACCGTTTTTTCTCGACGAATCATCAGAAAAGCGAACGTTCCCAGCCCGACGACCATCAGCACCCCAGCGGCGCGGACGAGGGTCATGATGGCAATGCTATATTTGCCACTGGCGGGGTCGTATTTGTAGCACATGAGCAGCAATTGCTCGGCAAACCCGCCGACCTTGTTTTCACTGGCTTCGCTCAGACCCAGGCGGAGATCGTTGGTGGAATATTCCAAGCCATAAAAATACTTGGATGCCTTGCCGTCAGGCGTCGCCAGAATAATTGCCGATGCATGGGCGAACTGCTGGGTGGCGTCGTCCCAGATGAAGCGGAAGCCAATCGCCTGGCAGAGCTTGTCGATGTTGGCTTTGTCGCCGACCAGAAAATGCCAGCCTGGTGCGGCATCGGGTCGGCCATAGGCTTTGAGATAATTCTCACGCTTTTTGCCTGCCAGTTCCGGGGTCTCGCGCGGGTCGAAGCTGAAAGCGACGACTTCAAAATCCTTGCCGGCGGTCGGTCCGAGTGGTTTGAAAGCCCTCAACATGCCGTCGAGCGTCATCGTGCAGAGCATCGGGCATTCATAATAAACCGGAGCGAGCAAGACCGGTTTGTCCCCGAAGTAATCACCCAACTTGACGGTCTTTCCCGTTTCATCAGTAAAGGTGAGATCCAGGGGCAGTTTTTCGCCGTCAAGCTTTTGATCCACGCCCACTTGTTTCAAGACGGTCGCCGGCGCCACCGGACGGGGGGCGAGCGGTTGAGCGCGTGCCGACAACGGACCGCACAGAACGGCGGCCAGCGCGAGCGTGGGAATCCATCGGGCTGCCCCGGGCGCGACCTTCCCTGCCGGCGATCGACGCAAGAGCGTCACGACGCGAGCTCGAAACCGGCGCGCGATCGATCGCAACACGGGTTGGCCGGCGTGCGGGTCTGCGAAGTTAAATGCTGCCGGAGTAAACATCAGGCTCATATACTTTCCGAAGAAAATATCAGTCTTTCCTACTCAAAACGTCAATGCGGGTCAGGCGTTTGTCCCGCCGGTCGAGTTGCCGTCAGATCGGCCGGGCGATTCAGGGTCGAGCTGCTCGATTGCGTGGTGGCTCCTGGCCGGGTCGTCGGCGCTGTGACACCGGTGGGCGTCAGCAGGGCCGGGTTCTGGATCACCAATTCCATCGCGCGGGCTACGGGGACGTGCACCGTTCCCGGCTGCGTCGTCGGCCCATAGCCGTCACGGATCGCAAGTTGTTCCTTCCGCATGATGTCCATGTCTTTCCAGTCGGAATTCGGATGCACCAGCGGGGTATATTGCAGTTTGGGGTCGGGCGGAACCACCGGCACCTGGGCGACGCCCGTGCGCGGCAAGTCCGTGCTGACCGCCATGTTGTCGGCGGCGCGGAAAGTCCACCAGACGAGGAAAAAGATCCCGATCATGACAATGACAAACCACATTGCGAACATCGCCAGCGGCTTGACGTGAAGATCGCGCTTCTCGTACTTGGCCGTCGGGTCGATCGGCGTATCGTCGTGTTGTGCGTGTCCGTGTCCGGCCATGGTCTTTCCGTTTATCCGAGCCCGTCTGTCAATTCCGAGTCATGCTTATGTGCAGCGTCGCGGAGGCTTTTTTCTCAAACTGCCTGCTGGTTCAAAAATTCGCGATTCTTTTCTCTCGTCGTTCTCCGATTCACTCTGCGGTGCATCTCGCGTCAATTCATCAATGATGCGCCGCTGCCAGCAGGCCCGGCACGCGGTAGTCGTTGATCGCCAGCACGGGCTTCTTTTTCAATTGCCACAGGAACAGGAACAGGGTGATTCCACCCAAGCCGATCGGCATCGCAATATCGGCGATCGTCAGTTGCGTGAACTTGCTGGGAAGCTCCGCCAATTCTGCCTGGTTGCTCACATGAAAATTGCCTGACGCATAATGCGGCACGATCGCAAAATACAACTCGACGATACGCATCCCAATCACCCAAACCGCCACCCAGACCAGGCGCTGCGGGCGACGCTTGACGTCGCGGATGAGAAGGATCAGGAAGGGCACGAAAAAATGCCCGACGATCACAAAAATCGCGATGAAAAGCCAGATGCCCTGTTGGCGATACAGATAATAGGGCGTGTATTCGGCAACGTTGCTCGACCAGATGATCAAAAATTGTGAAAAGCTGACATAAGCGAAGAACATCGTGAAGGCGAACATCAATTTGCCGAGATCGTGAAACAGGTCGGCGTCGAGGAAATCGGACAGCGGCTTAATGTTGCGGAACGTGTAGAGAATCAGCACCAGGAACGAGACCGTCATCAGCAACTGCCCGGCGATGTAGATCATGCCGTAAATCGTGCTCGACCAGTGAGAATCGAGCGTCATCACCCAATCGACGACGGCGAACGTGATCGCCATGCCATGCACAATGATGAACGGCGCGCTGAACATCCCGTAGCGCGGGTTTTTGGTCGGCTGACCTGCGCGATCTTCGTCGCTCGACCACTTGTTCAGCAGAAACGCAGCCATCATCCACAGCAGGAAATAGACGACGGTGCGGATGATGAAATTGCCCTTGTTGAGCCAGAGCGTGCGCAAGGCGGTCATGTGCGGACCGGGAGCGCCAACCGAAGCGCCATGGGCAAGCGTGTCGGGTCCGGAGGCATGATGGGCGGCGTCGTGCGGATCGGCATGGGTACCGGCTGTGGCGTGGGGGTGATCCGCATGGTCGGGCGTGGCGTGTGGCGTTTCAGGCGCTGCCACCTCGTCGGCAGCGGCGAACTGCTGAGGGATGGGTTGTAGCGCAACTTCCGCGTGGTCGTCGTGCGAAGCCCAGCTATATAGATCACCCTTGAACAACCCAAAGGCGATGGGGATAAAAAAGATCAGGAAAATGGGGAAGAGTCGCGTTCCCGCTTCGACGAATCGACGGATGACGAACCCCCACTTTCCGCCGCTCACGTGCTGGATCAGGAGCAGCGACAGGCAGCCCAGTGGGAGGCCCATCGCGAAGAGGAATCCGATGAGATACGACAGCAGGAAACGCGTGAGCCCGCTGAAAAGCCCGATAAGCGAGACGCCCAGACCGATCACGCCGATCACCAACGCCAGGCGCTGGACCTTCACCAGCGTGGGGTTGGTTCCTTCGCCTGCCTCAATCTTATGCACTTCACTGCTCATTCTTTATTCCGTTCATCCCGTTTACGTCGGCACACACCACTGACAACGCTCTTCTGTCGGGCACGTTCCAGCTTCAATGCCCGGTCGGATCACCTTGGGCCCGCGGATCGGTCGGCATCGCAATCTTCTGGGATTCTTCAAGCTTGGACCGATCTTCGGAATTCAGCAATGCCTCGTCGACGCGTTGCGAGAGCTGCAGCGTTTTTACATAGGCCACGATCGCCCAACGGTCTTCGGGTGCGATGCGTTCGGCGTAGCTATACATCGCGCCCCAGCCATTACTGACAACATCGAAAAAGTGACCGACCGGCACCGTTTGCAGCCGCGCCAGGTGCAGCGACGGCGGGGGCGTGAACCCGCGGGCGACGATCATGCCGTTGCCTTTGCCGTTGATCGGATCACTGATCTCTCCGCCGGTCATACCGTGGCAGACCGAGCAAAAGATGTTGAACTGCTGCTGTCCGCGTCGCAGGGTTTCTTCGGTGACTTCAATCGGAAACGCGTTCAGCAATTTTCCGTCGGCGTCGCGACCGGTGTAGAGCGGATTCTCTTTTGAGCGATACCCGGTGCGGGTGACGGTTCCCGGCACCAGGGGACGCGATGACAACCCGTCGCTGAAGAACTTGCTGGCCTCGTATGTCTTCAGCCGACCTCGATCTTTCATGTCATCCTTGCAGCCCGACACCAGCGCCAGAACCGCTGCACAAAGGCAGGCAGCACAGAGGGCTTGGAGCTTGCGTTTGCTGTCAGACCGCATGCTGGGTGTCCTTGTCCAATCCGACAAAATCCGGCGTATAGCCCGTTGGCACCAATGCCACACTCGTCGCTTCAAGCGAGCGGAGGAACTCGGCCGACTTCACTTCGTCAAAAATCGGGTCTTTCGATTCCAGGCATAGAAAGAATCGACCTTTACTGGCATTGCTGAAGGCCGCGACGTTGAACACGGGGTGATACGGCTGGGGCAGGCCGTTGAGCGCGATCATGCCGATGACGGTCGTCAGTGCGGAGAAAAGGATCGTGCATTCAAACGTGATGACGACCCACGACGCGACGCTGTTGGCGGGGCGACCACCGATGTTCAGAGGATAGTCGATTGACGACGTCCAGACCTGCATCATGAACCCGAAACAGGCACCGGCGAGCCCGCCACAGAATACGAGGAGGGGGAGGCGGGTGCGGCGAATGCCCAGGGCTTCGCTCAATCCGTGAATGGGGAAAGGCGAATAGCCGTCCATCTTCCGATAACCTGCCTCGCGCGCCTTTTCGGCGGCGTGGATCAGGTCCTCGGGGTACTCGAACTCCGCGAGCAGGCCGTAGACGGGGTTTTCAGTTTTCTTTGCCATGCCAACTCTCTCGTCACACGCCAAACCTCACGCCGACTTCGGCATCGATGCCCTCTTGCCTTCTTTTTTCCAGACCAGTTCCTTCATCTCGAATGCCGAGATGGCGGGGAGGAATCTCAGGAACAGCAGGAACAGGAACGTGAAGAACCCGAGCGTACCGATGTAAAGTCCCCAGTCCCAGATCGTCGGTTCAAACATGCCCCAGCTGCTGACCAGGAAATCGCGATGCAGGCTGGTGACGATGATGATGAACCGCTCGAGCCACATGCCGATGTTGATGACGATCGACATCGCAAACATCAGCGGGATGCTGGTGCGGAATTTCTTCAGCCAAAAGAGCTGCGGCGTGAAGATGTTGCAGATCCAAAGCGCCCAATACTCCGGGGCATACGGGCCGAGGGCCCGGTTGCGGAACATGTAGGTTTCGAACGGATTTCCGCCATAGAAACCCATGAAGATTTCCATGGCGTAGCCGTAGGCGACGATCAGCCCGGTGGCCACCATCACCTTGCACATGTTGTCGAGATGCTTGGCGGTGATGAACCCTTCGAGGTTGTAGAATTTGCGCACGGGGATGGCGAGGGTCATCACCATCGCAAAGCCGGAGAAAATCGCACCGGCGACGAAATACGGTGGGAAAATGGTCGCGTTCCATCCCGGCAACTGTGACACCGCGAAATCGAACGACACCACCGTGTGCACGCTCAGCACCAGCGGCGTGCTCAAACCGGCGAGCAACAGGTAAGCGACTTCATATCGATTCCAGTGGGCCGCCGAGCCGCGCCAACCGAGCGACAAGGCGCCATAAGCGAGCTTGGCGAGCTTGTTGCGCGCCTGATCGCGTAGGCTGGCCAAATCGGGGATCAGACCGACATACCAGAACATCAGCGAGACCGAGCCGTAGGTGGAGACCGCAAACACGTCCCACATCAACGGCGAGCGAAACTGAGGCCACACCGCCATCGTGTTGGGATAGGGAAAGAGCCAGAAGAAATTCCACGGACGCCCCAGATGCAGCAGCGGAAACAATCCTGCGCAGGCGACGGCGAACAGCGTCATCGCCTCGGCAAAGCGGTTGATCGACGTCCGCCATTCCTGCTTGAACAGCAGCAAGATGGCCGAGATCAACGTTCCGGCATGCCCGATACCGATCCACCAGACGAAATTAGTGATATCAAACGCCCAGCCGACGGGGATATTCAAACCCCACACGCCGATGCCGTTTTTCAGCAGCCAGAAAACGCTCGCGCCGAGCATCATCACGCCCACAAACGAGATGCCAAAGAGAAAGCCCCACCCGGCGCGGAAACCCTTTTCAAGCACGATGTCGTTGATCGCGTCATTGACGGTCTCGTACGTATGCCCAGGTGCCACAACCGGCGCACCGGCTAAGGCAAGATCGGGCGAGCGTTGAAGCTGTTTCGATTCCATCACGTGTCTCTAAATGAGTCGGCAGTCGGCAGTCAGCAGTCAGCACTAAGACGCAGCGTCACTTCATCACTTTCATATCTCCACCTCACGCTGAAGCGGACTCTGTCGCCTGCTTCTTTCACGACGACTGACGACTCCTGGCTTCACTGCCATCTGACCACTGCCAACTGCCTTCATCCCATGGCCGGATTCTTATTGGTGATCCGGGCGAGATAGGTCGTTCGCGGATGCGTGTTCAACTCATCCAGCAGGCTGAACTGGTGCGGCTGATTCTTCAGAATCGACACCTCGCTCCGCTTCGCGTTTTCGTCGCGCCACTCCATATCGCCAAAGACGATCGCGCCAGTTGGGCACGTTTGCTGGCAGGCGGTTTGCAGCTCGCGCATGAGCGCCTGGCGTTCGTGTCCAAAGCGGTCTTGCGTGGTTTGGCTCAGATCGGCATCCGTCAGCTTGGCGTCGATCTTCTTTAGTTCCACGCGCGTTTCGTTGATGCGCTGAATGCAGTAGGTGCACTTTTCCATCACGCCGCGCTCGCGCACCGTGACGTCGGGATTCTTGCCCAGATGCGCCAGTTGACCGTTCTGATTCTCCGGCTCGTTGTAATAAAGGAAATTGAACCGCCGAACCTTGTACGGGCAGTTGTTCGAGCAGTAGCGCGTGCCCACGCAGCGGTTGTAGGTCATCTCGTTGATGCCTTCGCGGCTGTGCGACGTCGCGGCCACGGGGCAGACGACTTCACACGGGGCGTTCTCGCAATGCATACACGGCAGCGGCTCAAAATACGGGCCCACTGCTGATTCCATCGTCTCGCCGGTGTAATAGGTGTCGATGCGCAGCCAGTGCATCTCGCGGCCACGCACGACCTGCTCTTTGCCGACCACCGGGATGTTGTTCTCCGACTGGCAGGCGATCATGCAGGCGTTGCAGCCGATGCAGGTGTTGGTGTCGATCACCATTCCCCACTTGTGGCCGTCCCATTTCCAATCTTCGGGCGTGTTGTAGAAGGTCAGGTGAACCTTCTTGTGATGCGTATCCAGGCCCTTGCGGAAATCTGCGATCGTCTCGACTTTGATGAGCTCACGCGGGGCGGTCTCGTGATCGATCAATTGATGCTGCTGCGTATTGGCCAACACATAGGTGTCGGAGGAGACTTGCAACGTGACGTTGGCGGCAAAATGCAAGGCGTCGGATGTGCGCAGCGGATAGACGTTGAAGCCACCGGATTCGGCAGTCTTCGTGCCGATTCGACCACTGCGTTCACGTCCCCAGCCGTAGTGCAGAGTTACGACGTTGTCGGGATGCCCGATGACCACAAATGCCGGCAAGGTGACGCTGGTACCGCCGCGCGTCAGCGTGATCATGCGGGTGATGTCTTCATTGCCCTTGCCCCCTTCCTTCTGAACGGGGATGCCCAGGTCTTTCGCGGTCGCGGGGCTGATGAGGGCGGCGTTGTCCCAGCAGAGTTTGGTGATGGGGCGCGGCAATTCCATCAGCCAGCCGTTGTTGGCAAGGTGCCCGTCACCGATATGGGGGTCGGGACGGAAAACCACCTCGATCGCGTTGCGCGACGGCGCCGCCACCGCGGCGCCGGCGGGCGGGACAGCCGCAGGCGATAGCGCGAGTGTTCTGGGGGCCGAGGCAGTCCCTTCGACGAAGCCTTTCTCAAGCGATTTCGTCCACGCGAGATTGAAATTGCGACCCTCGCCGAGGACGGCCTTCCACGTTCCCTGCACCGTCTCAAGCATCGAACGATCCGGCCGGCCGAGCAGCGTCTCGAAGAGTTGCGAGGCGCTGTGACCGTCGAACAGGGGCGAGATCAGCGGTTGAAGAATCGAAACCGTTCCGTCGAACGCCCGGGCATCGCCCCACGATTCGAGGAAATGCGATTCGGCCACGTGCCATTGCGTGCGGAAACTGGTTTCGTCGTAGTAAAAGTTCAGGTGGGCGGTGAGATTTTTCGGCTTGCCGTCCTGGAGCACGCTGGAGAATTCTGTCAGTTTCTTCGCGAATTCCAGATCACCCGGAGCGGCAAAAGCGGGGTTCACACCCAGAATCAGCAGGGCATCGATCGAGCCCTCGCTCAGTTCATTGGACAGCGCGGTAATGGATTCGAGTGAACTCTGTGAGGGCGTGAATGGATCGATATAGCTGACGGTTTTGCCTTGAGCGCCAAGGGCGGCATTGATGGCATGACCGATGGCGTGGACGACGGGCGGTTGGGTCTCACCGACGACGACGACACCCGCGCCCGATGCCTTCAGGTCGGCCGCGACGCTTGCCGCCCAGGCCGCGTGGGGGCCTTCGCCTGAACCCGTGCCCGCAACGCCCGCGAGCACCGCGCGGGCGATCTGCTCGATCTGGCTGGCGGCGATGCGCAGCGCGTGGTCCGCCATCGCGCCGGCGATCGTCGGGGTGGATTCCACGACGTAAAGCCGGCTCATGTCTGTCTTCTCGTCAATCCCCTCGGCGGCGGCGCGCACCCGGCGGGCATTGCCGAAATCCTTCGCATAGCGCACGCTGCCCGGAAAATCCATCAGAAAATTGCTGTCGAGTGACAGGATCACCTTGGCCTGATCGAACTTGTAAATCGTGAGCGCATCAGACCCGAAAGTCTGAATCGCCCCGGCCCGCGCGTTGTCGCGCCCCGACGCGTCCCACTGATACCACTTTGCATCCGCGAAGCCACCGAGAAATTCATTGATCTGTGCAATCAGCGTCGGCGAGGTGACGTTGCCTGACAGGATGCGCAGGCGCGTCGTATTCAGCCCAGTCGCGGGTTGTCGCGCGGCGACATATCCCTTCACATGATTGAGAAAATTTTCCCAAGTGCTCAGCCGAGAAGTCTGCGTGACCGTCTGGGCGCGATCCGGATCATAGAGCGCCAAGATCGACGCTTGCGTCTGGATATCGGCAGCGCCGAGGCTGGCGGGGTGATCGGGATTTCCTTCCACCTTCGTCGGCCGGCCCATGTGCTGCTCGACTACGACGCCTTTGGCGTAACCTTTGTCTACATAAGCACTTGAGTAATAAAGTGGAATGCCTTGGATCAGCTCTTCCGGGGGAACGACATAGGGAACGATTTTTTCGCGATTCTCACCCCACTTATCGCACCCCGTTACGCCCGCCAAGGCCAGCGACGCCCCCATGAGTGTCAGAAAGCTGCGCCGGCTCACAGGGTCTGCCCATTCGCTGGCGGCATGGGGGAATTCGCGATGGACGTAATCTTCGAACTCCTGGGTATGCGCCAGTTCGTCCAGATTCCGCCAGAATTTCTTGCCATTCAGCCCGGCAACCTTGTTGCGCACGGGCGTCGGCGAAGCTTCAGTATGGTTGTGATCGTGAGCCATTGCAATCAATAGTGGCAAACCGAGCAGTTAATCAACTGCTCCTTCTTAATGCCGTACTTCTTCACCAGTTCCGCGCCAAGCTCCGCCTGATTTTCGGGCGTCGTCCAGGCCATATTGTAAACCTGATCGCGCGGACGGATGTTCTTTTCGGGATTCTTGTGACAGTCGATGCACCACGCCATCTGCAGCGTGTTGGCCTTCCACACCAGCGGCATCTTGTCGATCTCGCCGTGGCAGGTCGAGCAACCCATTCCCTTGTTGACGTGGATCGAGTGATTGAAGTGGGCGTAGTCCGGCAGGTTGTGGACTTTCTTCCACTGAATCCCCTGCTGCGTTCGCCAGGAATCGCGCACGGGTTTGAGCAGCTCGGCGTTGTTCCAAATCTGCGAATGACAGGTCATGCACGTCTTGGTGGCCGGCATCCCCGCGAAATAGCTCTGCTCGACCGACGTATGACAATATCGACAGTCGATGCCCAGCCCACCGACGTGATGCTCGTGAGAAAACTGGATCGGCTGCTCGATCGCCACACCCACGCCGGTGACATATTGCGAGCGGAATAACTGCCAAGGCAACCACAGACCAATCGCAAGAAGTCCGAGCACGCCAAAGATGGACGCTTTGGCGATCGTGTTGGAGCTGGGGCGAAATAGCTGACCCATGTGCGTGCGCGGAGTCTAGGGATATTTTGCAACGCTTCAAGTGCCGCGACTTGGAACATTACAATGAGATTCAGTCGCAGTTTTATCGCTGCGACTGAAT
>Ga0163154_10005066_pt1 | contig 16973 bp, 13 predicted proteins | sample OliLakLV19MP9P1_FD_148649 | JGI IMG/M metagenome (GOLD analysis project Ga0163154, IMG submission 148649) | Freshwater microbial mat bacterial communities from Lake Vanda, McMurdo Dry Valleys, Antarctica - Oligotrophic Lake LV.19.MP9.P1 | ecosystem: Environmental > Aquatic > Freshwater > Lake >... | reverse complement strand
GGTATATATAGGTGATTTACAAGAAATTTCGGAAGATTATTTCTTTCAGATGTTAAAAACACCTAATTTTATAGAAGTTAATAAAATAAATAGTTATATCAAAGGAATATTTTCTGAATGGGAACAACCTCCATTATGGTTTCAAAAACTTGTAATGGATAAAAATAGTATTTATACTGATATTGTGTTTGATTAAAATGTCAAAGGTTAATGGGGATTTTTTATGCCAACACAATTGGTTGAGAATGTCGATGAATTAGATATTATCTTCAAGCTAGATATTAGTGAGCAAGGAAAATGCCTAGTTCGTGTAATGAAAAGAGTATTTGATGAAATAATCCAAGTGGATAATATCATTGATTTCTGGAACTATGGTTATGCTGAAATATCCTCTTCGGGTAAAACTATATTTTTTATATCGATGGAGACAAGGCAAGTGCTTTTAGCACTTAAAAGCCTTAATCCCGAAGTAACCAATGATGGTAGCCTAATATTTGATATCAACCCTCCCATTTTGAAATATCTTAGAACTAAAGTAAATGCTGTTGATGAAACTGATTCCACGAAAAAAATAAAAATCCGAGAAACTCCTGCTCAATTGAAGGCATTAATTGATTTTGATGAATCTAGTGGTTTAACTGCACAATTTGGTTATTCGCATGATGACTCATTTATAGAGCCAGATACAGTTATGGATAAACAATATCTTCGGTTTGGTGATGACATTGTTTTGTTGCCTAAAACTGATGATAAAGCTAAAGAAATCCTGCGTAATGGACGAGTAAAAGTAGATACTGACGACATTCCTGAATTTTATGAAACTCAACTTCCTGCGATTAGGTCTCAATTTGATGTGGATTTCTCTGAAAGTGCAAAAGAAATTGAGGTGTCTGATAAGGCATTAAAACCAATTGCTCATATAGATTTTGACCCACAATCTGGCGCAACATTAACTGTTGGGTATGAATTAAATCCTAACGAAAAATTGCTTACATATAATGAGTTACCTAAAACTTCAAATGGACAATATATTCGACAAGGCAAACGCTTCCAGAAAATAAAGAGTTTTTTTGGTAGCTATAAATTACAACAATACTTAGATAAAGGTATCAGCCAAATCCCGATAAAGGATGTGCCAGAATTTTTTAAACGAGATTTAGTTTTAATAAAAAATAATTTCAATGCCGTTTTAACAGATATGGCACAAAGTGTCAGAGTTATTGAAATGTCAAGTCAACCTAAAGTTCAAATAGATATTGATGGTAAAGGCTGGTTAGAATTTGATATAGTTTACTCTGCTGACAATATGAAAGCCGAATTTGAAGTTCTCGCTAAAAATATAGTTCATGGATTTTATAAATTTGATGATAACACTTGGGTTGATATAGATTCAGATTCTATAAAACGCACTCAACAAGAATTATTTAAATTAGGTGCAATTGATGGTTTTAGCGGTGGTTATAGAGTACCTGTTGATAAATTTGCGTCTCTTGAAGAATTCATTGATCGTATTGGTGGTGAATCTCAACTTAAAGAAGCATACAGAGATTTCCTGTCACAATTAGAGAGTTTTGAGAGCGATAATAACTATCGCTTAGATGAATCTATTGAAAATCATCTTCAGAAGCAAAATATTATTTTAAGACCCTATCAACGTGCTGGTATACATTGGTTAAATTGGATGCAAAGAAATTATTTGCACGGCATTTTAGCGGATGATATGGGGCTAGGTAAAACGATGCAAGCTATTTGTGCATTGAGTCAAGCCTATAAGATAACTACAAGCAAAAACCATAGTTTGGTTATTGCTCCTAAATCTGTTTTAATTCACTGGCAAAGAGAAATAAATAGGTGTTTCCCGAATATCGATGTTTACTTGTATCATGGTCAAAGTCGAAAAAGAGATTTATTAAAATATTCAAAGCCTATTATCTTTATAACCACCTATAATACTGTTGCAAATGATATTCATTATCTATCAGAAATCCCCTTTTTTCATGTCATATTGGATGAAGCTACTCAAATTAAAAACCCAGCCGTAAAACGTTCACAAGCTATAAAATCCTTAAATGCTACTCATCGAATTGCATTAAGTGGAACACCAGTGGAAAATCGCCCTGCTGAATTGTGGTCAATTTTCGACTTTTTAATGCGGGGGCATTTGGGTAATCATCATACATTTGGGAATAAGTTTGAAACCCCCATTATGCAGGGTGATAGAGCTGTTTCAGAAAAACTTGCCAAAAGGATTAGTCCATTTTTATTAAGAAGGATGAAAAAAGAAGTTGCAAAAGATTTACCAGATAAAATTATTATAAACGAAACATGTGAGCTAACAAATGAGCAAAAACAATTATATGCTAGTATTCAAGGTGAGGTGAATAAAGCCCGCGAATTGTTACAAAAAGGTGAAACGGTCAACTATACAGTTCATATTTTACCTGTGATTACCAAGCTAAAACAATTATGTGACCATCCTGCTATTATTGTAAACAAGAAATATCCCATATTAGACAGGTCAGAAAAATTTGATTGGATTATTGGAAAAATCGAAGAAATTCTTGATTTGAAGGAACAAGTAGTTGTGTTTAGCCATTTCTTAGGCATGTTAGACTTACTTGAGACAGAACTTAAAAGCAAGTTCCCATTGGTGCGGATTGATGGCAGTACAAATAATCGCCAAGTCCTTATTGATAATTTTAATTCTGGTCGTTCTAAAATCGCCTTGTGTAGTACAAAAGCTACAGGTTATGGTATCAATTTAACAACTGCAAATCATGTTATCCATGCCGATTTGTGGTGGAATCCTGCCGTTGAAGCCCAAGCTACTGACCGTGTTCATCGCATTGGGCAGACAAAAACAGTTTATGTTTATAGAATTATCACTCAAAATACTCTTGAGGAACGAATTGATAAACTTCTTACTAAAAAACTTGATATTGCCGATAGCATTATGGATACTGTCGATCCATCAGATTTAGGTTTTCGTAAATGGACACAAGAAGACCTTATTGAAATTTTAAGCCCTATTGACTAAAACCCTGCTTGATTTATCGGCAAAAATCCATTATCGTATAGCTATTATTCCTGTGCAAATTTGAATAATCTGCACAAATCTATGAAAGGAAATTACAATGACACACAGACTGGATGCTGAGGTCATCCGCTCTTCTCTTATGTAGCGGCAGACTGCTTTCGCCGCGCCCCACCGCGACTTTCTCTCTCAATTGGCAAGTCCCCAAATTTTGCCTATTTTTATTTTATCTTTGAGGAGAAGAACGCATGACATACGACCCTAAACAAATTGAATCGAAGTGGCAACAACAGTGGGAAGATACCCACCTGTATCGGTCTGTGGTGGATTGGAATAAACCCAAACATTACGCATTGACCATGCTACCTTATCCCAGTGGCGATTTGCATATCGGTCACTGGTTTGCGATGACCCCATCCGATGCCCGCGCCCGTTATATGCGGATGAAGGGCTATAATGTCCTGTTTCCGATGGGATTCGATGCCTTTGGTTTGCCCGCAGAAAATGCCGCCGTGCAACGTAATATTCACCCATATAAGTGGACAATCGACAACATCCAACGGATGCGCGGACAATTGCGGAGCATGGGCGCGATGTTCGATTGGCAACGGGAAGCGGTGAGTTGTGACCCATCCTATTACAAATGGACACAATGGTTTTTCAAGCAATTTTATGAGGCGGGATTGGCATATCGTGGTGAAGCGATGGTCAATTGGTCGCCCACTCTGCAAACTGTTTTGGCGAATGAGCAAGTCATTGATGGCAAAGATGAGCGCACAGGTCAACCCGTTGTTCAAAAAATGATGACCCAGTGGTTTTTCCGCTATACACGCTATGCCGATGAAATGTTGAATTTTGACAAGCTAGATTGGCCCGAACCGATAAGAATCATGCAAACCAATTGGATTGGGCGCAGTGAAGGCGCATTCGTCACTTTCAAAACCGAATCGGGCGATGACCTGCTGATTTATACCACTCGCCCAGATACGCTATGGGGTGCGACCTTTATGGTGCTGTCGCCAGAACACCCACTGGTAGATAAGGTCACAACACCCGACCAACGCGAGGCGATTAAGGCGTATCAAGAACAAGCCGCCCGTTCCACCGAAATTGAACGGTCATCAGAAGACCGCGAAAAAACCGGTGTGTTCACAGGGGCGTATGCGGTGAATCCGGTCAATAATGCCCGTGTCCCCATTTGGATAGCCGATTATGTCATGGTGACATACGGCACAGGGGCAATTATGGCAGTCCCCGCCCACGATACCCGTGACTTTGCATTTGCGCGGAAATTTGGATTGAAAATCGTCCCTGTGATTCAACCACAAGGGGAATTGTTTGATGGCGATACCATGCCAGAGGCATACACAGGTGATGGTGTGATGGTCAATAGTGACCAATTTAACGGGACATCATCCAACGGTATGAAGGGGCGCAAAAATCCCGCCATTGATGGTGTTATCGGCTGGCTAGAGCAAAAAGGGATTGGCAAGGAAACGGTGAATTATCGCCTGCGCGATTGGCTGATTAGTCGGCAACGCTATTGGGGATGCCCCATTCCGATGATTCACCGCGCCGATGGCACACTAGAACCGGTGGCAGATGTCAACCTGCCCGTGATTTTGCCCGAAAATGTGGATTTTGACCCGTCTGGGCGCAGTCCATTAACCTATTATGACCCATTCTTGGTGACGACCGATAGTGATGGCAACACCGTCCGCCGTGAAACGGATACGATGGATACCTTCATGTGTTCATCATGGTATCAATATCGGTATCTGAGTCCAAATTATACCGAAGCGCCATTCGACCCCGAAGAAGCCGCCTATTGGTTGCCTGTGGATGTGTATACAGGCGGGGCAGAACACGCCACCATGCACTTGCTATATACCCGTTGGTTCACCAAAGCCATGCGCGATTTGGGCATGTTCGATGATGCTATCGCCATTATGCGCCAACACGGACGTGATGCAGAGGGTGTGTTGGATGAGCCGATGCTGATGCTACGCAATCAGGGGCAAGTGTTGGGTGGTGAGCGTCCAGGGGATTATATTATCGCTACGGGCAAATTTGTTGGTGACAAGCTATTCGCCAACACGGTCAAAGTGGTCGGTGGCTCAAACGATGTGCCAAAGGGCTTTGACGGTGTGTGTGGCGAGATTGTCAAACGCACCGAAAATATCATCACCATAGATATGGCTGGTGTAAAGCGTACCGTAGAAGTCGTGGATGGCGCAAAAGTGATTATCCCCGCTATCGAGGGTGAAAACACTGTCAATCAACTGAAGCACCATCTGGAAATTCAACGTATGTCCAAGAGCAAGGGCAATGTGGTCAATCCAGACGAATTGGTCACGGCGTATGGGTCTGATAGTGTGCGGGCCTATCTGATGTTCGCCTTCGATTGGGAGAAGGGTGGACCTTGGGACCCCAACGGCATGAAAGGGGTCGTTAATTGGATTAATGATGTGTGGGATATGACCATCGCGGGTGCGCCCATCACTGGTGACGGTGATGCCGATGTGAACCGCGATGTAGAACGCAAGGTGCATCAAGCAATTGACCGCGCCATATACAGTTTTGAGCGATTCAGTTTTAACACCGCCATTGCGGGTTTGATGACCCTACGCAATGTGTTGCGCGAGGCGATAAAGACCAAGCAAATCGGCAAATCCACATGGGAATTTGCCATGCAGACCAATGCCTTGCTGATGGCACCCATTACCCCTCATGTCGCAGAAGAATTGTGGGAAAAATTGGGGCAACCCTATAGTGTGCATAACCAAGCGTTCCCCATGTATGACGCAGAAAAAGCGGCGGAAGATGTGGTATCGCTGGTGGTGATGGTCAACGGCAAACCGCGTGAAAGCGTCAGTGTTCCCGCCGAAATTGGCGAAAAAGAGGCGATAGACATCGCATTGGCATCGGCATCGGTCCAACGGGCGCTCAATGGCGCACAACCCAAGAAAATCCTGTTTATCGCAGGACGTAAGGGGCAAGATCCAAAAGTGAATATTGTGGTATAGGCAAAATGTAAAATATCAGACAGGCGCAATCATAGCATATTGGTTGCGCCTGTTTTTATAATGTATGCGCGTTTATTTTAATCGAATCCAGTATAACCCTTGTTTTTCAGGTTCTGGACGTAGTTCAAAGGCATTAGGATGGTCTGCAATGAGTTTGAGCAAACTATGATAGTTTTTATTGGGCTTACCTAGTTTTTTAGGATTTAGGTCAGTAAATGTTTCATGTAGGTGGTGTGATAGGCGGGAGAAATTAACCCACTGCCCATTGCGTTTGCGAATAAACTCAACTGCTACTTTTATAACATCATCTATATTGTAGTTCGTGTCTAAAATAGAGTTTTTGTTATTTATATCAGGTTTGAGAACTTTTTTGTCTTGACTGTTATCTAATGGTAAGTTTACTTTATAAACATCAAGTTTTTCATCATCATAGCCCATTATAAGGTGAGTATAATCTTCAGTTAGGGTAAATACATGTTCATCTTCAAAACCCCAGGATTCAGAGTCGCAATGATAAAATTGCCATTTTTTGTTTGGGTTATATATATAAATACCCAAAGGATGCGCGAAAATTTTTTTGTAAATTTGTTCAATATCTTTGCTGTTTGGTGACAAGTATGCACCTGTTTTCCAATTCCATATGCCGATTATACCCGCTTCATCAGCCAAAATTGCAAAATCTCCATTTAATGAGATGGATTTCATATCATTGTTTGTAAGTGAAGATACATCAATGAGGCGAATTATTTCATTATTTTCCCAATTTCTGAGTAACAACTTATCAATTGAATACGATAGTAGCATATTCTCATTTATAGTGATTGTAGTAATAACATTACGATGTCTCCCTGTGAGTGTATTTTGCAGTTTTCCAGTTCGCCAATTCCATATCTGAATATCGCCCATAGATGCGATTGCCAATAAATCACCATCTGATGCCATTGCTCCTGTAAAATGCGTTTGTTCGCCAAATGTGTAGAGTAGTTTCCCTGTTTTCCAATTCCATACATTTATTTCTTCACGCGAGGATGCAATGACAGATTCGTCCCTGATAACGATGCCAAACACAGGATTTTTATGTGTCATTGTATGAAGTAGCTTCCCTGTTTTCCAACTCCAGACTCGTAAGGTTTGGTCTGATGAAGCTGAAATAATATAATCCCCAGTCACAACAATGTCATTTATACGCTCTTTATGTCCCTTTAGCTCATGTATTTTTTTGTACCAATCATCTATATATTCCATACCTTTATCTTCGTCATCCTCATCCTCTGTAATCCAAATCAGACCTGATGAAAGCAACCCCAAAAAAGTCGCATCATCGTCATCATCCAAATTGTACGGATTTACAACTCTAGCACACATAGATTATTCCTACCTTTAATTAAGTTAAATTTTACTTTCATAGTATATTTGTATTATACTGCTTTTTATATTTTCAAAAGGATTTAAATTTATGCCCATTTATCTCCCCACCAACCCCTATCATGGCATCAATGCCCATTTGCATGGTGTTTTGCAGACCATAGAGGATGGTTGGAGTGAATTTCATGGTGGGCATATTTGTCATATCGCGGAAGATATAAATCGGTTATTGCCATGCGCTTATGTGGTCATGCTAGAAAAATCATGGCAATTTAGAGACCTCATAGACACAGAAGAAGCCACTTATAGCGCGGTGGCTATTCGTCAAGTCACTAGCAATAATCAGATAGGGGAGGTGGTGGCATGGTTAGAATTATTATTACCATCCAACAAACGCGGTGGTAGTGGCGAGGCGCAATATCAGCACAAACGCACACAAGCCCTTCATGGGGGGATTGTCCTCATTGAATTGGATTATTTGCATCATTCTCCGCCGATTATGCGCCGTATTCCGAGTTATCCAGATGCTGATGAAGACGCATATCCCTATTATATTAGCCTCACCGACCCGCGCCCCAATCTCAAGGAGGGCAGGCTCAAGGTTTATGGCTTTGGTGTAGATGTTCCCATTCCCACCATCGAAATTCCACTGCTTGATGGGGATAAAATCACAGTCAATTTCGATGCTATTTATCAACGGACTTTTACCAGTTTACGTGCCTATAGCCTGCGTGCCGATTATGACCAATTGCCACAGCCACTCGGGGCATACCACCTACAAGACCGCGAAAAAATTGAGCAGGTCATCAAACGCGCCCACGAAACCACATCATCAGGCTAACATCTATTTTCAATAAGCCTATTCATCAATATCGTGCTATAATTTCTTTGGGCGTATGAGCGTCCTTATACCTTATTTTCATAGGGGCTGAGATGAGCGATACAAATTGGAAAAATGTTTTTGAGCCTGTCGTGTTAGATATTTTGCGGTCAGATGTATTTAACCTCAAACAAGCCCATCATTTTGGGCGACCATTTGTGACTGCCTATCAATTGGCGGTAGCGGTTGAGCAAATTATCCCCGATATATGCCAACAATTGCAGTTTGTCATTGGCGAAAAAACAGCCAACGGCAAAATAAATTTGCCACAATATCTTGCTAACCAGTTATCCCGCGAAATTAAAGAAAATGCTCATTACGAAGTTGAAGGCACATGGTTGTGTGGCACAAGTTTGGTTAGCCTGACCTATTCGCATGACCCCGAAGTCAGTGAAGCCGCGCCCAATTGGGAATATGGCGCATATTCACTCTATCGTGTACCCAAGTAGCCCCCGATGATTGGCATTGCCCAAGCCTAACCAGTCTATCTCGTGATATAATTCTTGGTTGGGGCGCGACTTTGCGCCTCTTATTTGACCTTATAAAGGAATCTACATGGATTATTCACCCGAACAATGTAAGCTGATTTGTGAACTGACCTATCAATATATCCATAAAATGGTTTTGGATGTGTGCAAGGATGCCGATAAAGCCACCCAAATTTTAGGCAGATATACCCCTGCAACCACAGAGGGGCGCAAATCGCTCGCGCAGATTTATCAACATTTTTGCCACCATGCCCAAAATACCGCACATGGCGGTAATGCGATTCGCAAAATTTTTGGCGCTCCGTGGCAACCAGAACGGTATGACCGTTGGCAAACACTCATGGGCTTGGCACAAGGCTTTGACCCGCATCAATTTGCCAAAACATATCCCAACCAAGACAAATTTATCGAGGCGGTGTATCGCGCCTATCGTGAAGATGCCCAAGATAGCTTTACCGAACAGGTAGACGACTATATCATCACCATTTTTGAACTGGGACATTTCTTTGCGACCTTTGCCGATGGTGAAGCAGTCTATGCCCTATTTGACCAAAAATATGCCATCAACCCCACCGCACTCATCCAACACCTACAAGCCATCAGTGGCGTAGAACAAAATGTTTTTTGGGGATTGGACGATGCCCTGTTGCGGAATGCCCTCAAAGAGATGGGCTATAGCAAATATGTCAAAGCCGATGCACATATCAAAGAAATCGCCAAAAAATTGGCACTCTCGCTGTCGGATAACGAATCTTATATTGCCGAAGATGTCGCATTGGTGGCAGAAAAGGGTGGTGTGATGACCCCTTATGAGTTTGATAAATACCTGTTCCTCATCGGCAGTGGCAATTTTTATCAGGAAGAAGATGCCAAACTGAGAGAGGCTTATAAACGCAGAGGTAATAACCAGCGCAAGGAACATTTTGTGAATCTGGTCATAGACAAATTGCAAAAATAACCCGCATTATCGGCTGTTGTTGGTGTCATTGCCTCGCCTGATGACACCTTGCCAATTTGTATCGGTTACTTATGAGAAAACTCAAAAAATTTATTATCTCCCCCTAGATGTGTCATTTATGTTATACTTGTAAAAAATAACATACAAAAGTTTGTTTTTCGGGCGAAGTTTAAGGCAGGTGCTTGTGAGCGATAAAGGTGCATGGTGGCAACGCGGGGTAATCTATCAGATTTACCCGCGTAGTTTTCAGGATTCTAATCATGATGGTATTGGTGATTTGCACGGTATTATCCAACGATTAGATTATCTGTCATGGCTTGGCGTGGATGCGCTGTGGTTATCGCCAATTTTTCCCTCACCACAAGCCGATTTTGGTTATGATGTCGCTAATTACACCGATATTCATCATGAATATGGCACATTAGCCGATTTTGACCTATTGCTCCAAGAGGCGCATCAACGCAATATCAAAATTTTGCTCGATTTAGTCCCAAACCATACTTCTACCGAACACGCTTGGTTCAAAGAATCGCGCTCATCCAAAGATAATCCAAAACGCGATTGGTATATCTGGAAAGACCCAAAACCAGATGGAAGCCTTCCCAATAACTGGCTGGCTTATTTTGGTGGGGCGGCATGGACATTGGACGCGCACACAGGGCAATATTATATGCACAATTTTGACCCCGGTCAGCCAGAACTCAATTGGCGTAATTCGGCTGTGCAAGAGGCGATATTTGGCGAAATTCGCTTTTGGTTAGAACGGGGTGTAGACGGTTTTCGGGTAGATGTCATAGACCGCCTGCTCAAACATCCGCAATTTTTGGATAACCCCATCAACCCCGATTGGCGTGAGGGGGATAGCACGGCATGGAAATATCTGCGCGTCAATAGTGAGCAACAGCCAGAAGTCCACCGTGTGTTGCGTGATTTGCGGACAGTTTTTGACCAATACCCCAATCGTGTGATTGTGGGGGAGATGGATTATGGCTTATCGCCAGAAAAATTAGCCTCTTATTATGGCGGTGCAACCGAAGATGAGGACGAGGGCGACGAAATTCATCTGCCGTTTCACTTTGGCATGATGCTCACCATGTGGGATGCGGGCGCAATCCGCGCACGGGTAGATGCCTATGAAGTGGCGCTCCCGCCTTATGGTCAGCCAAATTATGTGCTGGGCAACCACGATAGTCCGCGTCTGATAAGCCGTTTGGGGGTAGATGGGGCGCGTTTGGCGGCGATGTTGTTGCTCACCTTGCGCGGGACACCGACCTTGTATAATGGCGACGAAATTGGGATGTCCAACACCACCATTCCCGATGACCAAATCCTAGATCCACAAGGGCGGAATAAAGTTGGGTTTAACCGCGATGAATGTCGCACCCCCATGCAGTGGGATAGCTCACCCAATGCGGGATTTAGTGGTGCTGGCATAACAACATGGTTGCCCCTTGCCCCAGATTATGCCCAAAATAATGTCGCCACCCAACAAAATCAGCCAGAATCGTTGCTCATGCTCTATAACCGCCTGTTACATTACCGCAGAGACACTCCCGCCCTCAATTGGGGTCGCTATTATCCTATAGATGGATTGCCAGAAGATTGTTATGCTTTTTTGCGTGAATATGAAGGGCAAAAACGTTTGATTGTGTTAAACTTTGCGGGTGGCAATCGTGAATTGCATTTTGCCGATTATAATAGAGGCAAAATTATTATCGCCACACATGCCCAACGCGAAGGCGAAGCGGTAGATTTAGACCGTATAACACTTGGTGCGTATGAGGGTGTGATTATTGAGTTTGCGTAACAAAGGATAAAAATCTCATGGCAATCAGAACACGACGCGCATTATTATTTATGCCCGGTGATGACCGCAAAAAGATTGAAAAAGGCGCATCCATGAATGTGGATTCGGTCATTATGGATTTGGAAGATGGAGTGGCATTGAGTCGCAAATCCGAAGCCCGTGCCGTGACTTCTGCCGCCCTGCGTGAGATTAGCTTTGGGCATACAGAGCGCCTTGTCCGCATTAATCCTGTGCTGGATGACCCGTCTTTGTGGTTTCATGATATTCAAGAGACCATCGAAGCACACCCCGATGGTTATGTATTGCCCAAAGTTGACCATGCCGAGCAAATTCAGCGTGTGGCGGTTCATCTCACCCGCGCAGAACGTCAATATGGCTGGATGGAGGGCAGTATTCGCCTACTCGCCATTTTAGAGACGGCGCAAGGGATAGTGAATATGAAAGACATTGCCGATGCAGACCCGCGCCTCTCTGCGCTCATTTTTGGGGCAGAAGATTTGGCGGGTGATATTGGTGCAACCCGCACACCCGATGGCTGGGAGGTGTTTTATGCCCGTAGCAAATTGGTGATTTTTGCCAAAGCCAAAGGGCTTCAAGCCATAGACACACCGTTTATAGATTTGGGGACAGATGACAGTATGTTGCGGGCAGATGCCGAACAAGCCCTATATATGGGTTTTACGGGCAAACTCGCTATTCATCCCAAGCAAGTCCCTGTTATTCAGGACGTTTTTACGCCGTCAGAAGAACAAATTGCCCGCGCAAAAGCCCTTATTGCCGCCCATAACGACCATCAGGCACACGGACAGGGTGTTTTTGCCTATGAAGGACGGATGGTAGATATGCCGATGGTCAAATCTGCCGAAGCTATACTCGCCCGTGCCCGTGTCGCAGGCATTGATGTATAAGTCCAATCTATAGTATATTGATGAATTCTCGAAAGGAAATTTTTATGGGAAGCATTGCATTGCCAGAAGATAAAAAAGACCTGTTAGAACGCCCTATTGTGGTGACATTGGTCACATTGATGCCCGATACCCATCCCCAAGCCAACCCGGTATGGTTTAGTTGGGATGGTGAGTATATTTGGGTTAATAGCGCCAAAGGTCGCCAAAAAGATAAGAATATGCGCCAACGGTCTAAGGTTGCCGTTTTATCGGTTGACCCAGAAAACCCATATCGCTACTTAGAAGTGCGTGGTGAGGTGGTCGAAATTACAGAAGTGGGTGCAGTAGACCATATCAATTTTCTTAGTGACTGTTATCGTGGACAGCCCGATTACTATGCTTCCATGCCCGATAGACGTAATATAGAAACTCGTGTGATTTATAAAATCAAGCCGATAAAGTTTATATAGGTGGGGTACTATGTCCGATATTAAGGTTTTGGTCATAGATGATGACCGTAGTTACCAGATTCTCATCACACACATGCTCTCGCGGGCGGATGTGAATTATATTGTAGAATATGTACCAACCTACGAAGCTGGTTTGCAAGCGATTAATCGTGGTGAGCATCAGATTTATTTGATAGATTATGATTTGGGGCAGATTAGTGGTATCCAACTCATGCGCGAGGCGATGATTAAGGGTATTAAAGCCCCTGTGATTATGATGACGGGACAAGTGCGCGAAGGCGTAGATATGGAAGCCATCAAAGCGGGTGCAACCGATTATATAGATAAAGCAGACCTCAAACCTACCACCTTGCAACGTGCCATTCACTATGCCCTAGAGCGTGACCGTGTGGCAAAAGAGCGTGAGCGTCATTCTGAGCAATTTAAGCTGTTGCATCAGGTAGATAATGAACTCACACAAGTCTTGAGCATGGAATATGTCCAGATTATGGCGATGGACTTGGCTGTTCGACTCAGTGGGGCAGACACAGGATATATCGGTTTGTTTGTAGAGGGTCAAATCAAAATCGCGCAAGCCATCGGTGGTTATGGTGATGTCAAAGGTGGTAGCCTTATCTCGATGACACCACTCATCGAAAAAATTCAAGACGATTTGCAACCCCGTCTCATCCTTGATGTAAAATTGGAAAAAGATGATGTGGTGGTGCATCCCAAGACGATTGCCCAAATGTTATTGCCATTGGTCTCGTCTGACCGTATCATCGGCATTTTGAATATCGAGACCAACAAGCCAGAACGCTTTACACAAGATACGTTTGAATTTCTCAAATTGGTCACGGCGCGGGTGGCGGTGGCATTGGATAATGCACGGCTGTATCAGGTGGCACAAGAACGCTATGAGGAATTACAACGCCTCTATACCCAAGTGAGTGATCTTGAGCAACTCAAGACCGATATGATTCGGGTGGCGGCGCACGACCTTCGTAATCCCGCTAGTGTGATTATTGGTTATGTCGAATTAGTACGGCGTGTTTTGGGCAAAGAAGCCGACAAACGCGCTGTGAATTATTTGGATATGATAGACAAAGCCACGCGCCGCATCGAAAAAATCACCAACGATATTTTGTCGCTGGAACGTATCGAAAATAGCAATGTCAAAAAGGCAAAGGTGTTTGACCTCAATAATATGGCGAAAGAAGCCTTTTATGAACATGCCGAACAAGCGGTAGGAAAAGAACAACTGATGTCGCTGGCATTGTTGGAGACCCCATTGATGGTACGTGCCGATGATATTCAAATTGTTGAAGCCGCCGCCAACTTGCTCACTAATGCCATCAAATATACCCCTGCGAAGGGTACAATCACGGTTAAAACTCGTCAAGAAGATGGTCATGCCTTTTTTGAGGTGGTGGATACGGGCTATGGGATTCCAGAAGATATGCAAGGCAAGTTATTTCAGCCATTTTTCCGCGCCAAAACCCGTGAGACCGATGAAATCGAAGGCACAGGCTTGGGCTTGTATCTGATAAAAAGCATTGTGGAACGCTTTGAGGGAAAAATCGTATTTAGCAGTGTCTATTTGCAGGGAAGTACCTTTGGGTTTAAATTGCCATTGAGTGTCTAATCTGCAATGGGGTGTTTGGGACGGCTATGATAGGATGTCGTCCCAAATTTGTTTTTATCCATCTACCTCAACCAAAATATGGCTGGCTATGGTATGTCCGATGATATTTTCATCGCCATCCACCATCACCGTTATGGGACCTTCAAACGGGTCACGATGTTTGACTTGTACCGCCACGCCCAACCGAAAACGCCGATTGAGGATATGTTGCAACATCGCTTCGTCTTCTGCGATGAATTGGCTCACCAGCGCAGGCGTGTTGAGTTCTAGCACATTGAGCGCCACCAAATCTCGCGGGATAATTGTCCCATCCACATCGGGAATGGGGTCGCCATGAGGGTCTATGGTGGGATTGTCGAGTTTGGTGGCAATCGCCTCTATAAAACGGTCGGAGACGGCGTGTTCCAAGTTTTCTGCCTCATGATGTACCTCGTGTAACGCATAACCGAGTTCTTGCACCAGATATAATTCGAGCAGGCGATGTCTGCGTAAGACACGCAACGCCAATGCTGTGCCTTTATCTGATAGCACCATTCCATGATATTTGCGATAATCGAGCAAGCCCGCATCTTCCATACGCCGTGCCATATCGGTCACGGTGGGGGCGGCAATATTGAGCGCCTCTGCCAACGCATTGGTAGAGACACGTTCTGGTGTTTTTTGTTGTAAGCCATATACCGCTTTCAGAAAATCTTCTACGGCTCTGCTGGGGGGGGTATTGGGCATGTGCGCTCCTCCTCATCTCACCATTTTGTAACCTATTATAACATAATTTCTAGCCAGAAAAGTGAGCTATTGTGGCTATCGCCATTGGTTTTTATAGCGTTAGTATTTTGATATATTTTTTCATGTGAAATTGTTATTGAATATGTTACTCTATGAGAGTATGTGGATTGAGTATCAAAAAAATATTCGTGATATTTTCAATGATGGGGAGTTTGTAACATGCCTAAAAAGATATTTATTAGCTATAAAAAAGAAGATTTGAGTAAACAGGAAGCAAAAGCCTTAGAAGCAGATTTAAGAAAAGAAGGCTATGCAGTATTCCTTGATACAAAAAAATTGGCGAAGGTACAGAGTGGCAAGAGAAGATTTTCACCGAAGTTCGCACAAGTGATGTTTTGATTGTATTGTTACAGCCAGAAACAGTAGAATCTGAATGGGTGCAACGTGAATTAGATCTGGCACGAGGTGCCCAAGTCAGTATTTTGCCAATACGACTTGGAAATAAGGAATTCACAGATGCTGAGATTCATGAGGTACAAAGAAAACTTGTTATTGATCGCAAACAGTACGGTACGTATTGTAGTGAGACCTATGCAGAAAAAAAGTTGACAGACCCAGAAAAAGAGGATGCTAAAAACAAATATCAGACCTTGTTACTAGCAATTGAAGAACTTGTAACCGAGACTCGTCGCAATAAACGTAAATGGGCAATAGAAATCGGTATAGAGTATTTTCAAGACCCTGCTCCTTTTCGCCGAACAGCACATATATTTCCTATTCAAAATGGGCGCAATGAAACTGTCAATATCCATTTAGCAACGGGTGATTTGACCCAATTTGAGAATGTAGATGTTATTGTTAACTCTGAAAACGATTATGTGCAAATGGCACGCTTTTTTGAAAATCAGACAGTATCTTCTACCATTAGACGGGCTGGTTCTTATGATGAAGATGGTAATTTGCTTCATGACCGTATTCAAGAAGAATTAGATGATATTGTTTTAGAAAAATATACACATGCACCTGTCCCCTTTCAGCAAGTGTTGGTCACAAGCTCTGGTCATCCAGACAGTATATTGGTCAACCGAGGTATCCGATACATCTTTCATGCCATCACAAATCAAATTAATATGGCGAAAAATCCATATCGGCTGATACCTGTTGAAGACCCAGTTGTTATTAAAGAATGTGTCACCAATTGTCTAAATATGGTAAGGCGTGTTGATGCTAAGAAAATGCCTATTTTTCATAATAAGGCTCGCTTTCCACGCGATATTCCAGCCCATCCAATTAAGATGATCGCATTTCCTGTATTTGGCACAGGACACGGTGGATTACAAATTAAAGATGTCGTCCCCGCGATGATGAGCGCGATGATTGAATTTGTTCGTAGAGATACTCAGACACATCTTACAGATATTTTTCTATGTATTTTTTCACAATCCGATGTTCAGAGTGTGACCCGTATGATGCAAATTGAAGCGGAAAGACACCGCCCCTAAACATCTGAAATAAGCGCAAGCCATTATAAAACCCCTCCCCATTAGGGGTTTTATTGTACTATTGCCCTACGCACGACAATTCTGTAACAATTTAGCTATACGATGAAATTAATTATTCACACGCTTATTTCACAGGAGATTATTCACATGGCAAAATTTCATATCAGTGACGAAAAAGAGGTCTTTAAGCAGGCAATATTCAAAAT
>Ga0163154_10005065_pt1 | contig 16974 bp, 11 predicted proteins | sample OliLakLV19MP9P1_FD_148649 | JGI IMG/M metagenome (GOLD analysis project Ga0163154, IMG submission 148649) | Freshwater microbial mat bacterial communities from Lake Vanda, McMurdo Dry Valleys, Antarctica - Oligotrophic Lake LV.19.MP9.P1 | ecosystem: Environmental > Aquatic > Freshwater > Lake >... | reverse complement strand
GAAGATGGCAGCGGGCGAGGCATACCTTCGCGAGCTCTTGCCCGAGGCGTGGCTCAAGGCGAATCCGGCCGCGCGGCTGCCGCTGGCGCGGTGAGGGCAGGTCGGACGGATACGTTCAATCATGCAACCCATTGCGGTGCTTCCCTGCTCCCTGCCGTGAGCGAAGCGAACGGCTCACCTCTTCCCGAATACAAACATCTCCCTCTGATAATCCACCTCAATCACATCGCCGGCGGCGAATTCGCCGCCGAGGATGCGGGTGGCGAGAGCGTTCTCGATGCGCTGCTGGATCACCCGCTTGAGGGGGCGGGCACCGAACTGGGGGTCGTAGCCCTCGCTGGCAAGGGCGTGGATTGCCGGGGCGGTCAGCTCGATGGCGAGGCCGCGCTCGGCCAGTCGGGTGCGCAGGTGGGCGAGTTGAATGGTGACGATGCCCGCGAGCTGCTCGCGACCGAGCTGGTGGAAGATGATGGTCTCGTCGATGCGATTGAGAAGCTCCGGTCGCAATGAGCGCTTCAGGAGCTCCTTCACCTTGGCTTCGATTTCGATGTCGATGGCGCCCTCCTCGCTCATGCTGAGGATGAGGTGCGATCCGAGGTTGCTGGTCATCACGATGATCGTGTTGCGGAAGTCGACCGTGCGGCCCTGACCGTCGGTGAGCCGACCATCGTCGAGCACCTGCAGGAGCACGTTGCTGACGTCGGGATGAGCCTTCTCCATCTCGTCGAAGAGGATCACGCAGTAGGGGCGTCGACGGACCGCTTCGGTGAGCCGACCGCCCTCTTCGTAACCGACGTATCCCGGAGGCGCGCCGATCAGGCGAGCCACGGAGTGCTGCTCCATGAACTCGCTCATGTCGATGCGGACCATGGCGTCCTCGGTGTCGAAGAGGAACTCGGCGAGGGCCTTGCACAGTTCGGTCTTGCCGACGCCGGTGGGACCCAGGAAGAGGAACGACCCGATCGGTCGCTTCGGGTCTCCCAGGCCGGCGCGGTTGCGCATCACCGCGTCGGCGACGGCGCGGACCGCTTCAGCCTGACCGATCACCCGCTCTTGAAGATGGGTGGCCATCTGGAGGAGCTTGTCGCGCTCGCTCTCGATCAGCCTGTCGACGGGAATGCCGGTCCACTTGGCGACCACCTCGGCGACCTGCTCGGCGTCGACCTCCTCCTTGACCATGGCACCGCCCTGGCTCTGGCGCCTGGTGAGAGCCGCCTCCGCTGCTTCGAGCTGGGCTTCGAGATTCGGAATCTCGCCGTGCTGGATGCGGGCCGCCTGCTCCCAGTCGCCGCGGCGCTGGGCCTGCTCGAGCTCGGTCTGCTTGGCGTCGATTGTGCTGCGGGCCGTCTTGATGATGTCGAGGTCGGCCTTCTCCGCCTCCCACTGCGCCGTCAGGGCCCGGTTGCGCTCGTTGACCTCGGCGAGCTCCTGTTCGAGAGCCCCGAGCCGCCTGCGACTCTCGGCATCGGATTCGAGCTTGAGCGCCGCCCGCTCGATCTCGAGCTGCATGAGCTTGCGCCGCACCTCGTCGAGTTCGGCCGGCATCGAGTCGTTCTCGATCCGCAGCTTGCTCGCGGCTTCGTCGAGGAGATCGATGGCCTTGTCGGGCAGGAACCGATCGGCGATGTAGCGCTGGCTCAAGGTCGCGGCGGTGATGATCGCCCCGTCCTGGATGCGCACTCCATGGTGAACTTCGTAACGGTTCTTGAGTCCGCGGAGGATCGCAATGGTGTCCTCGACCGAGGGTTCGCCGACGAAGACGGGCTGAAAGCGCCGCTCGAAGGCGGCGTCCTTCTCGATGTGCTTGCGGTACTCGTCGAGGGTGGTGGCCCCGATGCAGCGCAGCTCGCCGCGGGAGAGCGCGGGCTTGAGCAGATTGCCGGCCGAGACCGCGCCTTCGGCGGCGCCGGCCCCGACGATGGTGTGCAGCTCGTCGATGAAGAGGATGATCCGGCCTTCGCTGGCGCTCACTTCACGCAGCACCGCCTTCAGCCGCTCTTCGAACTCGCCGCGAAACTTGGCGCCGGCGAGGAGCTGGCCGACATCGAGGGCGTTGATCCGCGACTCCCGCATCGAGGCGGGACAGTCGCCGTTGACGATCCGCTGGGCAAGACCCTCGGCGATTGCGGTCTTGCCCACTCCGGGTTCGCCGATCAGGACTGGGTTGTTCTTGGTGCGCCGCGAGAGGACCTGCATGCAGCGGCGGATCTCCTCGTCGCGCCCGATGACCGGATCGAGCTTGCCGCTGGCGGCCTTGTCGGTCAGGTCGATGCTGTACTTCTTGAGGGCTTCGTAGCTGCCTTCGGCGTTGGGGTCGTTGACGTTGGTGACACCGGAGGCCTTGCGGATCGCCTTGATCGCTTCGAGAAGCCGCTTGCGCTCGCCGCCCGCGAGCGAGAGCACTTCGCGGGCCGGCGACTTGACCTCGGCGAGGGCGAGCAGAAGGTGTTCGGTCGAGGCGTAAGCGTCGCCGAGGGCCTTGGTCTCCTTCTCGGCCTGCTGAAGCACGGCAATCAGCGTGGACCCGGTCTGCGGCTGGGCGCCGGAGACGGTGGGGAGGCGGGACATCTCGGCCCCGGCGATCTGCCGCACGCGATCGGCGTCGATTGCCGCCTTGGCGAGAATGCTCGACGTCGCCGCGTTGCGGTCCTCGAGCATCGACGCGAGGACATGCAGCGGCGAGATCTCGGAGTGCCCCGCCGAGAGTGCAGCGGACTGGGCGTTGGCCAGGACTTCCTGAGCGGTGGTGGTGAATCGGTCGAGGCGCATGAGGAACTTCGAGCGCAAACCGGATGCCGCGGGGGCGCGACGCGTCCGGGTGCGACGAATCAATAGTCGTCGAAATGCGCTGGGCCGCGCGACCAGTGAGGCGCGTCGCGGCACACTCGGCACTCCGCTGCTGTCGAAATGGCGGTCTGCCGGCCTTCACGCTCCAGCGGCCGTTGGCGGCGTCGCGAGGCTGTGCCGTCGCAGCATTCACGGGGCGCGGTAGTGTTCACGCCCGCGGCTCGGGGTTGCGCCGGGGCGCCTGCGACACCCGCCCATGCCCAAAGCCATTCACGAACTCTCGATCGAGTCGACCGGCGCGGAGCTGCGGTTGCGTCATCCCGATGGATCGCATCCCGCGCGGCCGATGCCGAATGCCGCACTCGCGGCAGTCGTGGCCGAGCTGGCGAGAGCGCGAGAGCTCGGCATCCGACCCAAGCTCGATGCACTCGGGCGGCAGCTCTTCGAACTGCTCGATGGGCCCGAGCATTGGCTCGCGGCTCGTCACCACGCTCCGACCGGGCTCACTCTGCGATTGCCGGTCGATGGGCAACTTCGAGAGCTTCCCTGGGAAGTGCTGCACGACGGCACCGCCTTCCTCGCGGCAGTGCCCGGGCGACCGCTGCTGCCGATTCGTCAGGTGACCGACCTCGAGCAGGAGGTCGAGAGTGCGGACCGTCCGCTCCGAGTTCTGATGATGGCCTGCGCGCCCAATGGGCAGATCGAGCTCGGCTACGAAGATGACGAGCGCGGCATCCTCAACGCGGCGGCTGCCGCGGGCATCGACGTGCTGGTCGAGGAGTCGGGCACCACGACCGGGCTCGCCGAGCGTGTCGACGAGTTCGACGACGGCCACTTCGACGTGCTGCACCTCACCGGACACGCCGGGTTCGTGAATGGCGAACCGGTCTTCTTCTTCGAGGACGAGTTCGGCGACTCGGCGCCGGCGCGGGCCGAGGCCATCCGCGACGCGGTGCGGCGGCGCATTCCGCGGCTGGTCTTCCTGTCGGCCTGTTCCACCGGCGGCGCCGGCGTCGGTGGCGACGGCGGGGCCACTCCCTCGATGTGCGAGGCTCTGGTCCGGGCCGGTTTCCCCGCGGTGCTGGGATGGGGCGCGCCGGTCTTCGACAGCAGCGCCCGCAATGCTGCCATTGCGCTCTTCGAGCGACTCTCGAAGGGCGACCCGATCGACGCGGCCACCGCCGCGGCGCGGGAGGTCCTCTGTCATGGGAAGAAGGCGACCAGCGCCGGCGCGGAAGCGATCGGCCCGGCCCGCGACTGGCATCTCCTTCAACTCTTTGCCGACGCCTCTCCGCTCAGCGCACTGGTGGCGCCGAAGGGTCGTGCGGGTCGAGAGCGCTGGAATCCAAGGCCCCGCGCGGCGGTGCTCCTCGACGCTGCCGCGGGTCAACCGGGAACGGCCACGGTCTGCGACGATCTTGATTTCGTGGGGCGACGTCGGCCCACACAGCGCGCTCTTCGCGTCCTCAAGTCTCCGGCGGGAAGCGATGCGATGCGCGAGGGCGTGGTTCTGCGCGGGCTCGGTGGCCTCGGCAAGAGCAGCCTCGCGTTTCGCATCGCCCGGCGCATGCCCGAACTGCCGCTGGCCGTGAATCGCGGCGTGCTCACCGCCGATTCGCTGACGGAGGCGATCATCCGCAGCCTTCGTCCACTCGATCCGCGGGTCGAGGCGATGGTCCGCGAGCAGGAGCGCATCGCCGCGACGACCGAGCTCCTCCGCCATCCGCGGCTCTCGCTCGAGCAGCGGCTGCGGACCTTCTTCGAGAATGGTCATGTGCTCCTGATTCTCGATGACTTCGAGCAGAATGTGCCCGGTTGGCCGGCCGCGCCCGAGGTGCTCTCGGATGGCCGCGTGGCCCTCAGCGCTGCGGCGGCGCAGGTGTTGACCACGCTGCTTGGAGCCCTTGCCGAGAGTGGAACCGACAGCCGGGTGATCGTCACCTGTCGATACGCCTTCCAACCGATCGTCTCGAGCGGTCGACTGCACGACGAGCCGCTCGAAGCCATGCGCGGGGCGGAGCTCTTCAAGAAGTCGCTCCAGACCGAACGACAGTTCGGGCGGAGGGCACGCGACCCCGTGCGCAAGGGGCAGATCCCGCCGCCGGGCATGCTCCTCGGAGCCTGGCTCAAGTTGCGTGCTCGCCTCGAAGAAGCCTCGGGTGGCAACCCGCGACTCCTCGAACGGCTCTTCGCCGCGGTGGCCGATCGTGCGACCGATCACGAGGCCCTCCTCACCCGTCTCGAGGGCGTGCAGGCGGAGTTTCGCGAGACCATTGCGCTCCATGACCTCATCGCCGAGCTTGGTCCGAATGCCGAGCGCTTTCTCGCCCGAGTCGGGGTTGCGCATCTTCCAATCGAGCGCGAGGTGGTGGCCATCGCCGCCGAGGGCATCGAGGGATGGGAGGCGCTCCTCGAGCGGGCAGTCGCCCTCGGACTCGTCGAGCGCGGACTCGAGTCGGCAGTCGAAGCGGGTGTCGCCGAGACTCGCGAGCTCTTCGGGCTCTCCGAAGTGGTGCGACCACTCATTCCCCAGGTTGGTCTTTCGAAGCTCACGCCACGCGCAGTCGGGACAGGCAGTTCATGACATCCCCCAAAGTCGAAACCGAAGTCGAAACCAAAGTCGAAACCAAAGTCGAAACCAAAGTCGAAACTAAAGTCGAAACCAAAGTCGAAACCAAAGTCGAAACCAAAGTCGAAACCAAAGTCGAAACCGAAGTCGAAACCGAAGTCGGGCCCGAACTCCGGGCCACGGCCTCGCGGCTCGCGTCGGCGCTTCATTCGCGCTGGACCGGGGCCAGCGGTGGATGGCGGCTCGGCCGCGCCCTCGAGGTGCTGCGCCTTGCGGTCATCGGCGACGTCCCCGAGGTCATCCGTCCGCTGGGTCGCCAGCTCACGACGGAGCTTGTCGAACAGGGTCGCGCGGGCCAAGCGGTCGCCACCGCCGAGTTGGCGCTGCGGGCCGTCGAGGACATCGGCATCCGTCTCATGCACGCCCGCGGACTCCATGTGCTCGGGAGGATCGACGCGGCCCGGGCCGACTACGAGGCGGTCGAGCCGGCCTTCGCGGAAGCGCCGACGAAGGACGGCGGGGCCGCGACCATCGACCCGGAGATCGCCGCCCTTGCTCCAGTGCTCTGGCAGAACTTCGCGGTCCTCTGCGGCCACTCGGGCGAGTTCCAGCGGGCCGACCGACTGCTCGCCCGAGTGCTCGCGTACGCCGCAACCAACGAGAAGCCGCAGCAGCGTGCCGCGGCGACACTCCAGCGGGCGATTCTCCATCTCCAGTCGGGAGAGTTCGAGTCGGCCGACACGTTGGCGCGCGAGGCCTTCCGCATCGCCCGGGCGAACGGCCTGAACAGAACGGAGTCGTCGGCGCTGCATCAGATTGGCATGTCATGCATGAATCGCGGGAAGCACTCGCGGGCGGCCCGATACTTCGAGCGCTCTCTGCGGATTGCGCGGAAGGCCCACGATCGCAGCGGGGAGGCGGTGACGCTTGGGGCTCTGGCGTGGACGCTGCGCGAACGCGGCGACGAGTCTCGCGGCGATCTGACCAACGCGGAAGCGATGCTGCGACGAGCGCTCGAGCTTCAGGAGGCAGCGGGGGAGCGACGACCGTCGGGCCACAATCGCTACGCCCTGGCGCTTCTCCTTCACGCCCGAGGCGAAGTCGAAGAGGCGGCGCGAGAGCTCGATCGCGCCGCGGCAATCGCTCGCGAGGTGGGTGACGCGGCCGCCTTCGCGAGCATCGCGCATGCCCGCGCCGTCTGGCGCATCCAGGCGGGCGATCTGCGGGGGGCGATGGAGTCGACCTTTGCCGCAGCGCGCGGCTTCGCCGCCGCAGGAGTCTGGCCCAAGGTGTTCGAGGAACTCCTCCTCATGGGCCACCTCGACGGAGAGCGCCCCGGCATCTGGCACGCTCAGGCACTGTGGCTTGGGCTCTGGAGCGATCGACCGATTCAGGATCTCCTTCCCTCGATCCGGCAGGTCTTTCAGGCGGCCCCCGGCGGGAGCGGGTTGGAGCGCTCGCTCGCCGCATACGTCGCCTTTGCGGCACGCTCTTCGGCCGATGGTCATGTCGACCCGAACGCAGCGGCGCTGGCCGAGATCGTGCCGCAACTGGTCTGGGCGTCGCGGGTGAATGGCGGTGTTCCGGATGCCGAGCATGACGCCTTCGTCCAGCGGGAGTTCATCGAGGGCGGCCGCGAGCACGTCCTGCTGCTGGGAGAGCGGCTCCAGCAGTGGGTGCCCGAGGCGATGTGGGTCTTGGATTGCGAGGCAGTCGCGGCTCGGTTCGCAGGTGGGTCGACCGCGGCATAGCCGCGTCGCCGCGGGCCCTCGCGCGGGCGCGGGCGCCCTCGACTCGCGGGCGAGGCGAGCGCGTGGACCACAGCGGAATTCCTCGATAACTGCTCGCATTCGCCCTTCGCCTCCGCAATCATCCGCCCATGTCAATTGCTGCCTCTTCGAGCGGCTCGCGCCTCGCCTCCTCTCCCCGCACCCCTCCCGATCGAATGCTCGACCGGCTCGTGTCTCACTTCGGTGACGGGCACCGGGCCCGGCTCGAAGCCGGTGTGGGTCGCGTACTCGATCGCTGGACACCGGCCGATGGCGACGACGCCGCGCTTGAAGCGTTCTGTCGCGACCACTACGTGGCCGATTGCGTGGAGCGCAGGCGGCTCATCGATCGGCTGGAGCGCGGGGTCGATGCAATCGGCGGGCACCTCGGCGAAATGCGGCGATCGCTGCGCTGGTGGTCCGACGTGCGCGTCCCCGAGGTGAAGGCAATCGACGACGTGCTGGCCACCTTCGACCCGGCGCCGGATCTCTCCGAGCAGCTCTATCGCCAGAAGATCGCCTTCGTCGCGCTTCTCAATCTCGACAAGCCCGACCTGGCCACGATGCTTCGCGACGGAGCCGACTGGAGCGTCGACCAGTGGGTCGAAGCGCGACTGGCGCAGGAGTTCGGCCCGCGGGTTCCGGCCGAGGTCAACGAGCGGGCCCGACTCGTGGGACACGCGGCCCAGCAGTGGGTGGCGCGATTCCATGTGCCGGTCGGCGGACTGGTCGACGCCGATGGTCACACCGTGATGGAGGATTCGAAGCGGGCGCTCCTTGCCCACTGGCTGGTGCGCGAGGAGATCAAGGCTCGATACAGCGCCCCCAAGGGCGACCCCAGCGGGCTTCCCGCGCAGCGGGCGCTGGCCCAGGTGATGGGCCGCCACATCGACGGCACCATCCCCAGGTCGGTGATGGAGGCAACCGCGACGGGGAAGTGGGATGTCGCCAGGAACACACTCGACGGGGCTCCCGCGGGCGAGCTCGTCGGTCCGGCCCGCTACGAGCACTGGCTGGCCCATCGGCGGATTGCAGTCGAATTCGACGGCTACTGCACCGAGCATCCCACGGCGATGGCTCGCAAGTTCGAACTCGCTCGCGAGATTCCCGAGCGCGAGGTGGAGGAGCTGATGATTGCCCTGCTCGATTCGCCGGTGCGGATCGAGCTGGCCTCGTTTCTGAAGAACCGCATCGGGCGAGCGCTCGAGTCCTTTGACATCTACGTCGACGACATCGCCGAGAATCGCCCGGCGGAGGCGATGAACGCCGCGGTGCGAGCCCGCTTCGGTGACGAGCGTGCCTTTCAGGCGCTGCTGCCGACGGTGCTTCGCGAGCTGGGATTCAGCGAGGGTGACAGCGAGTATCTCGGCAGCCACATCGAAGTCGAGATCGCCCGAGGCAGCGGCCACGCGATGCGGCCATCGCTCCCGCAGTTCAAGGCGTGGCTGCGAACCAGTCGACTCGACCAGGAGCTCGGCTGGGACGGCTTCGAGACCGCGATGCACGAGTTGGGGCACACCATCGAGCAGGTGATCTCCTGCACCTTCGTCTCGCGACCCACGCTGCGTGGAGTTCCCAACACCGCCTGCACCGAGGCGTTTGCCTTCCTCTACCAGTCGCTTGCCAAGCGCGTGCTCGGCCTCGAGGACGTCGCCGCGGCCGAGCGACAGTTCGCCCTCGACAGCGTGCAGACGCTGCTGAACGCCTGCCAGATTGCGGGCCCGTCGCTTCTCGAACTGCGCGTGTGGCGCTGGCTCTATGCCAATCCCGAGACCACCCCGGAGGCGCTGCGCGACGCGACCCTGACGATTGCCGACGAGATCTGGGACCGCTTCTTCCGCCGCGACTTCGGAGCCGATCCGTATCGACTCATGGCCGCGTATCAGCACATGATCCATCACCCGCTCTATCTGGCGGACTACACCCTGGGTCACATCATGAGCCACCAGATCCGCTCGGCGCTTCGCGGCCGCGACCTCGCCAACGAAACCCGCCGCATCTGCGCCCTCGGCCGCCTCACCCCCGACCTGTGGATGCGCCGCGCGGTGGGGGCGCCGATTTCGGTGGCGGCGTTGGCGGGTGACGCGGAGGACGGACTGCGGGTGTTGCGAGGAGGGGAGTAGGGGAACGGGCAGACCGGCCGCTTCGCGGCCTTTTAGGGAGCAGGGGGGATGGCAGGGGGTTGCACGAGTTGGTGCGTGCGCTGCGGTTGGGGCGTTCCTTTACGATTGACGCATGCGTGTCGTTTCACTGCTTCCCTCGGCGACCGAGATGCTCTGCGCTCTCGGCGGCGAGGATCTGCTTGTTGGTCGATCGCACGAATGCGACTGGCCGCCGCGGATCACCGATCGCCCAGTCCTTACTGGCCAACGAACGAAGAGCATCCACGAGGGAGGAGACAGTGCCTTCATCGACGCCGAGGTGCGGGCGGCGCTGGCCACCGGCGCCAGTCTCTACACCCTCGACGAGGCCCTCCTGCGCTCACTTCGGCCCGATGTGATCCTCACCCAGAAGCTCTGCGATGTCTGCTCGATCGATCTGCCCACGGTCGAACGCGTTGCAGCCACGATCGGGGCCGAAGGAGGTGCTGCTCCGCGGGTGGTCGTGCTCGACCCGCATTCGATCGAGGAGGTCTTCGACGATCTCCTCACGGTCGGCGACGCCGTGGGACGAGCGAGCGAGGCCTCGGAGACGATGGTGGCGCTGCGCGATCGCTACTGGTCGGCTGTCGACTTCGTCAACCCGTTCATCGAGGGACCCGAGATTGCCTTCCTCGAGTGGATCGAGCCGCTCTTTGTCGGCGGGCACTGGACGCCGCAGCTCATCACCGCCGCAGGCGGGCGTCACTCGCTCAATCCCGCCGGCGCAAAGTCGCGGCAGATCATCCCCGAGGAACTGGTCGAGAGTCAGCCCGACCGAGTCATCGTCTGCCCCTGCGGCCTCGACCTCGCCAGCGTGAAGCGCGAGTTCACGCGACTCACCGGTTCGACCTGGTGGGGTGCGCTCCCGGCGGTCGCCGACGGCAACGTCGTCCTGGTCGACGGCAACCAGATGTTCAACCGGCCCGGCCCACGCCTCGTCGACGCCTTCTGCTGGCTGGTGGGGTGGATCAACAACCGGCCGGAGGTTGTTCCAAGCGATTTTCCGTGGATGAGGGGAAGGTGAGTGACAGGCGGGGGGCAGGGGGCAGGGAGAGATCGCAGGGGGTTGCACGATTGGACGCGTGCGCGGGGTTCCAAGGCGAATCACTTCGCGGCTCCGCGCACGCCTCCAATCGTGCAACCCACTGCTGCGCCCTACATGGCCGCCCAGCGGCCGGTCTGCCCCCCGCCCTCTATCCTCTTCTTGTGCCAAGCTTCTCCTACGTCGCCCGCAGCAGCTCGGGAGAGCGGGTGACGGGTGTATTGGAGACGGCCAACGAGCAGGCGGTGCTCTCCGAGCTCGCGTCGCGGGGGTTGTCGCCGCTGCGGGTGGTCGAGAGCAGCTCGGCGCCGCGACGTCGCGGCGGAGTGCCGGTGCGGCGCCTGGCCGCCGCGTACCAGCAGCTCGCGGATCTGCTGCATGCGGGTGTTCCGCTGCTGCGGGCCCTGCGACTCCTGGGCCGCAGCAAGGCGAATCCGCGAATTGCACTCACCATGACGGCAATTGCCGATGACGTTGCCGATGGTCAGCGCCTCGCCGACGCCATGGCCCGACATCCCTCGGTCTTCCCGCCGATCCAGATTGCGATGGTCCGGGCCGGCGAGCGCGGTGGCTTCCTCGATCAGGTGCTGGCGCGGCTCGCGTCATTTCTGGTCCAGCAGGCCGAACTCCGCGCCAAGGTCATCGGCAACCTCATCTATCCGATCGTGCTGCTGGTGGTCGGGCTCGGAGTCGTGGTCGCGGCGCTGATCTTCTTCGTGCCGCGCTTCAAGGATTTTTACAAGGAGATGACGCTGCCGCTCCCGACGCGGATCCTGATGACGACGTCAGAAGTCCTGACGCAGCACGGGCTCCTGGTGCTGATTGCGGTCGCGGTGATCATCGCGGGCGCAGTCCATCTCTGGCGCAAGCCCGGCGTGCGCCGACAGATGGCGATCTGGCAGTTGCGGGTGCCGATGTTCGGTCCGCTGGTCAGGAGTCTTTCGGTCGCCCGGTTCTGCCGCGTGCTGGGAACGCTGCTCACCAACGGCATTCCCATGCTGCAGGCGATGCGCATCAGCCGCGACGCCGCGGGACATCCGCTCATGGAAGAGGCCATCGACGCCGCCACCGAATCGGTGCGCTCCGGCGAGCCACTCGCCAAGCCCCTCGGCGCCAGCGGTCTCTTCGATGAAGACGTGGTCGAGATGATCTCGGTCGGGGAAAGCGCCAACAACCTCGACTCCGTCCTCGTCTCCGTCGCCGAGACCATCGAACGCCGCGTCGACCGCCTCCTCGGCATCGCCCTGCGGCTCATGGAGCCCCTCCTCCTCCTCGCTCTCGCCTGCGTCGTCATGTTCATCTTCATCGCCCTCGTGGTGCCGATGATGAGTATGAGTTCGGCCCTGTAGGGGAGGGGACGGACGGCGCGTCGCGCGCGGGTTGCGCAAAGCGACGGAAGGGGAATGAGGAATGAGGAATGAGGATCCGCTCGACGGATTGAGCGTCATGTGCCTGCCTGCGCTGGCGCCGGCAGGCAACGCAAGCGCATTCCGTCAGCCGGGTCCAAATTCCTCATTCCTCATTCCTTATTCCCCTCCGTCCCCCGGCGCCATTCACGCACCCCGCACAGTCCGTCGAGCGGGTCCTCATTCCTCTTCCGTCCCCCGGCATCCCTCGCGCACATGGCGCAATCCGTCCCTCCGCCGCTACCATCCGCCCATGCGCAACCGTTCATCGTCTGCTCGGCGTCGTCGCGGCTTCACGATCCTTGAACTCCTGATCGTGATCGGCATCCTGCTCGCCATCGGCGGACTGGTTCTCTACAACGTGCTTGGCGCCAGCGAGAAGGCCGACGTGAAGTTGGCGCAGGCCCAGATCCAGGGTTTCGACCGCGCTCTCGAAGCCTTCAAGCTCGACATGAAGCGCTGGCCGACCGAGGACGAAGGTCTTGCGGCGCTGTGGAGCAAGGCTCGGATCGAGGACGAGGAGGACGCCACGAAGTGGGGCGGTCCCTACCTCAAGGAGCCCAAGGCCAAGGACGCCTGGGGCAGCGATTGGATCTTCCGCGCCCCGAGCCAGCTTCGGCAAGGCGCCGCCTACGACATCATCTCGGCCGGCCCCGACAAGCAGGAGGGGACCGAGGACGACATCAGCAACCAGACTGGTCGCACCAGCGAGGACGGCGCGTCGGACGAGTTCGATGACTTCGGCGATGGTTCCTCCACGAGCGGTTCCTGAGTCGCGATGGCCGCGCCGCGTCGACGAGGTGTGACCCTCATCGAGCTCTTGCTGGCGCTCGGTCTGCTGCTGGCAATCGGGGCGTTCGCGCTGCCCATCACGCTCGAGACTCTGGAGCGGCGAGCGTTCGAATCCGCCGGCGACGAACTGGTCGGGCAACTCCTTCTGGCACGCGCCCATGCCCGCGAGACCGGTCTCCCCGTCGAGGTGCTGTGTCGACGAGAGGGTGCCGACGTCGCGGGTGATTCCGCAGCGAGCACTCGGCTCGACTCCCAGTTCGACTCCCAACTCGACTCCGCATCCAACGCCCCCTCGGGCGGCGGTCGCTCGACCATCCTGATCCGCACCGTGGACCTCTCGCTCGAGGCGAGCGAGTCGCCCGAATCGGACGAACTGACCCCAATTGCGCTCTCGTGGGCGGAGCGGAGTTACGCGTTGTCAATCGCCCGGCTCTCGACCGAGTCGGGCGCGACTCAGCCCTTCGAGGAGCAGCCCAACGGCGAAGGAGATGCGGTGGGCGGTGCCGGGTTCGACCGGCAACTGGCCTCACAGCGGTTCGAGCGCGTGGCCCTCTTCGTCCCGGACGGATCGGCACCGCTGGCGGAACGATTGCGACTGCGGGACGCCGCGGGACGTGAAGCCTTCGTCACCATCAACCCGTGGACCGGATTGGCGGCCCTCGAGACGCCGCGCCGCGAGTCCTCGGTGACCGAAGACGAACTCGATCTCGCCGACGACGTGAAGCCCGAGCCCGAGATGGCTCCGACACCGGTCGTGGTGCCCGAGCCCAGCGCTGAACCGCTGCCGGCCCCAGCGCGGGTTCCGACTCCGGCACCCGCGAGACCGCGCCGCTCGACCGGCCGCTTCGGGAGCGATCCGTGAATCGCGTGAGCGCGAACCGCAGTCGCCGGGAGGGACTGCGCCGACGCGGTGGCATCCTGCTCGAAGTGCTGGTGGCCATCGCCATCTTCGCGGCCACCGCGGGCGTGGTGCTCGGCATGATCTCCGATGCCCTGGCGGCGCTCTCGCGCTCGCAGGAGCGCGCCGCTGCGGTCGATGTGGCCCGATCCGCGCTGGCCCGGCTCGAGGCGGGGCTCCTCACCATCACCGACCTGCGGGCAGGGCGAGTGACCTCGCGGCTCGACGAGAGCCCGGACGCGGACTCGGGTGCCGAGGCAGATGTCGGCACCGATCGTGGCGATCGCAACGACGACGCCGTTCGCGCGGGTCTTGCCGTCGACGTCTCGACCCGCCGCGCCGACTGGTCGGGGCTTTCGCTGATCGAGCTTCGAGTGCGGCGGATCGACGCCGACCCCGACTCGGCGCCCCTCTGCACCCTTCGGCAGCTCGTGCGACTTCGTGAAGCTTCGGAGGAGTCGACACCGAGCGATCCGCTTCGCGACGCCTTCGAGGAGGCCCGCGATGCGGAGTGAGGCGCGCGGCATCGTCAACAACGAACACGTCCACCCGCGCCGCCGGCGCCGTGGAATGACGCTGTTCGAGGCGATCATCTCGCTCGGCCTGGCGGTGGCGCTGCTCGGCGCCGCCTTCTTCTTTCTCGCGAATCTCCTCGACAGTCGCGAGCGGGCCCGTGAGAACGCCCGTCGCCACGCCTCCGCGACGGCGCTTCTCGACCGCCTCGAGAGCGATCTGGTTATGGCGGTCGCCGGCGACGCCGCGCTCGGTGGCGGAGTCACTGGTGATGCGACGTCGATCCGCATCCTCACCCGCGGTGTGCTTCTGCGTCTCGGCGACTCGCGAGCCACGCTCGCCGATCTGGTGCGCCACGAGTACCGCTTCAACGCGGCCACGCGGCGCATCGACGCGACTCGCGCGGGCGCACGAGGCGGAGCCGCGATCACCCACACCTTCGAGGGCGACGTGGCAAGGCTCCGCTACCGCTACTACGACGGCTCGACATGGTCGGACTCCTTCGACAGTCTGGCGCAGGGCGGGCTTCCCGTGGCCATCGAGGTCTCGCTCTGGTATCCGCTGCCGCCAGCCGCAGAGAGTGACGAACTGACCGGCGAGAACCTCGACGATTCGTTCGCGCTCGGGGCGCAGGAGTCGGACCCCGCGGAAGGGGAGCGCACCCGCCGTCGTGTGGACTTCGATGTCGGATCGTCGAGCAGCGAAGGACCTCCCCCGGATCGTCGCCTGGTGATTGCAGTTCCCGACGCGCGCGCTCCCTCGTCGGAGACGTCTGCTGCGCCGGAGGGTGCTGAATCCTCGGCACTGGAACAGGACGACGCTCCATGAGCCGATCTCGCGCCATCGCCGCGGGCGGCATTCCTCGCCTCGGGCGACCGTGCCCCCGGGCCTTCGTGCTGATTGCGGTGATCATCGTGGCTGGTGTGGCCCTGCTGGTGACCGCAGGGATCCTCATGCTGGTGCGCGGCGAGACCGCGGGCGCCGCGACTCTCGAGCGCAGCGCCCAGTCGCGCGCTCTCGCCTGGTCGGGCGTGCAGGCCATCGGGACCGCGCTCGACGATCAGCGCGCGGCGATTCTTGCCGGCGAGGCCCCGACCATCGATGGCGAGCTGATCATCTACGAATCAGGCAGTCGACTCGGCGTGATCCGACTGCTTCCCGTCGAAGGCGACAACTCGCTGCTGGCCCCGCAGAACGCCCGGGTCGATCTCAACAGCGCCGATGCCACCGCGCTCACTGCCACGGGTCTCGTCGATAGCGAGATGGCCGGCCGGATCATCGCCCACCGCGGCAGTCTCGGGGGCAGATTCCAGTCGGAGCTCGAGCTGCTGTCGGTTCCGGGCATCTCGACCAAGCTCCTGTTTGGCGAGCTTCTGTCGGGTGGCGGGGGAGCAGGGCTTGGCAGCGAGGGTCTCTCGGAGGGGCGGCGCGGGACGGGGACGAATGCCGGCTCGGGCGTGCGCGGCGGCGGTGGCGCTGGTGGTGGCGAGACGATCGAGATCGACGAGATGGCCCGCTCGCGCGGGGTCACGGCCTCGGCCCGAGGGCTGATGGATGTCGTGACCGTGCATGGCTACGAGCCGATGCTCCAGCGCAGTGGAGCACCGCGAATTCAGCTCGTGCCTCCGTGGACGGATGCGATTGCGAAGGCGGTGACCGAGCGCTTCGGCGAAGGCGCAGCGGACGGCGTGCGCGGCCTGATGGAGCGCCCCGATCTCGAGGAGTCGCTCCTTGGCAAGGCCCTCGCCGGGCTGCGGCTTGCGCCGCGCGACTGGGTCGACCCTCTCGACGTCCTCACCACCGAGCCGGGCGAGTACCACGGCGGGCGCATTGACATCAATCGGGCGCCGTACGAAGTGCTTCTCGCGGTGGCCGGAATGACTGCGCCGCAGGCGGCGGAGATCGTCCGACAGCGCGAGAGCCTCTCCGCCGAGGAGCGCTCCACGCCGGTCTGGCCCCTCCTCCGCGGCATCGTCGAGCCTGAGGAATTCGGCAACTTCGTCCACCGGCTCACGGTGCGATCCTGGCTCTGGCGGGTGCGTCTCGTTGCGGGCGAGGTCGCAGCCGAAACGCCCGAAGAGGAACTCGCCCACCCGATCATCTGGGAGGTGGTCTTCGATCTCTCGACGCCGAGGTGGCGCATCGCCTACATGCGCGACATCACCCTGCTGCCCACGGCGGCGGCGCTGGCGGCGAGCGCGATGAGCGACACGTCCGACGACGAGGTCGATGGCTCGGCCGAGGCTTCGGATCGCGAGATGGACGTCGCCCCGAGTGACGACGACTCGACCGAAGCCGGCGTCATGAGCGAGGATGACGAAGCGTCCGACGAGTCCGGCGACGGGAGCGCAGCCGGCGCCCCACGCGGAGGTCTGCAGAGCCGCGAGCTGCGAAGTCGGGAACTGCAAGGCCGCGAGCTCGGTCTGCGCGGTGGGCTCCAGAGCCGCGCCGTGGCGGTCCGCGGCGGACTCACCGGTCGAGGCGACAACGGTTCTGCCAGCGGAAGCGGGGGCGGAAGTGGGCGCGGAAGCGCCAGCGAGCAATCGCCGCAGGGCCCGCCGTCGACGGGCACGCCGCGCCCTGCACCCGCCAGACCCACCGTGCGACCGGTGGGTCGGTGGAGGACGTGAGCCGTTCTTGGGAACGTTCTCTTCGAAGCAACCACACCAGAGAAACGGGGCCGGCGATCGGCGACGACTGAACATCCTGTGAAGTTCGGACTCGTCATCCAGCTTCCAGGGGTCGCGTCGCTGGTCGTCGGTGTGCTCACGCTGGGGAGTGCACTGTTCTACGGGGCGCTCATTCGGGCGGGAGTCTTCGACGTGTGCGTACACAGCGCCGGGACTGCCGGAGCGGAGGCCAGCCTCAGAGGACCGCACCTTGCACCGCACCTTGGACCGCACCTTGGACCGCCGAGCACCAGCTCGGCCAGACCTTCCCGTGGGCAGCACCGAAGCGCAGGCCCATCCAGTCACGCCGTGCGTAGGAGGTGATGTGACACGGAGGTCACGGAGGTCACGGAGTTCACGGAGTTCACGGAGCGCACGGAGTTCACGG
>Ga0163154_10005064_pt1 | contig 16975 bp, 13 predicted proteins | sample OliLakLV19MP9P1_FD_148649 | JGI IMG/M metagenome (GOLD analysis project Ga0163154, IMG submission 148649) | Freshwater microbial mat bacterial communities from Lake Vanda, McMurdo Dry Valleys, Antarctica - Oligotrophic Lake LV.19.MP9.P1 | ecosystem: Environmental > Aquatic > Freshwater > Lake >... | reverse complement strand
GGCGTGCTCGCGCCCGCGGCGCAGTTGGAATGCCCCGGTTCGTCGCGAAGCGACGAATCGCGACGACGCATCAGCGTCGTTGCGAAGGGGATCCCGACCAGATCGTGCCCGGGCCGCGGGCGCCGACGGAGTCGCACCACGGTTCGACGGAACGCAACGCCGGCTGCACGGGCTCGGGCTCTCCCGACTTCCACGCCGCGCTATCGGACCCAGCCAGAACCCGCAGGCTCCGTTGGGCCGAGCTCACAACGCCCGAGTTTTCGCCGTCGACGTTCTCACGTGTCCCGATTGCGGCGGTGCGCGCAGGCTGATCGCCATGATCACCGACGGTCTCGTCGTGCGCAGGATCCTAGGGCCACCTCGAGCTGCCCAGCACAGCTCCGGCGATCGCTCCTGCCAGAGCGCCTCCCGAGCCCGAGTTCGCCTGGTAGTCCGCGACGCGAGCGAGCTGCGCACCTCCAAGGGGGCGCGGTGTGGTGGTGTCGTGCCCCGGGCCGCAAGCCCAGCGCCTCCGGCCGGCTCGAGGCGGCTCCCGAGGCTCTGCAGAACAGCTTGACGTGCATCCGAGGGACCGGATCCACTCGGATCCACTCGTCCGTGGGCTCGAGACCAAGGGGGAATCGGCCCGAACCGCGACCCTCTGTCGGGGGTCATCCGCTTGCAGTTCCCTGACGCTGCACGCTCTTCGGCGCGCCTTCAGCATGCGTTAGTGTCTCGCTCCGTGAATCACGATCCGCGCCTCCAGCGCATCCTGGACGAAGTCGTGGCGCTGCGTGCCGCGGTCCTGTCGGAAGCCGAGGTGTTCTTCGCCGCGTGGTCGGAGGCGATCACGAACGAGCGTTTCCGGCCGAGCGCCGAGAACCTCGCGCACTACCTGTGTCTGCGGCGGCGCGATCTGACGACGCTCCAACGGGAACTGTCGCCGTACGGGCTGTCGTCGCTCGGCCGATCGGCGCGCCGCGTGCGCGCGAACCTCGACGCTCTCGTCGCGTCGCTGGAACAGCTCGCGGGTCGGCGCCCCACGGTCGCACGGCCCACACCCGAGGCCCACAGCGCCGGTGACGAACGCGCCCGCTGGCGCACCGAACGCATCTTCGGCGCCGATCCCACGGGACCGTCGACGCGCATCATGGTCACGCTCGGCGAGGAACTCGCGGGCGACGTCGCGAGTTGCTCGGCGCTGATCGAGGCGGGCGCCGACGTCGCGCGCATCAACGGCGCGCGTGGCGGGCCCGACGTGTGGCGCGCGCAAGCGCAGGCCTGGCGTGCCGCCGCCGAACGCCTCGGACTCCGCGCTCCGGTGCAGATCGACATCGCCGGTCCGAAGTGTCGGACCGAGACGGTCGTGTGCGGCGGGGAACTGCGGCTCGAGCGCGGCATGCGCATCGCCCTGCTCGCAGCGAGCGCCGTCGAAGCGGGCGACGTGCACGCCGCCGCGACGATCAACTTCCCGCGCCTGCTCGCGCGGCTCACGATCGGCAACGAGGTCTTCTACGACGACGGGCGCCTCGGCGGCGCGGTCGTCGAATGCAGCCCCGAGCGCGTCGTGATCGAGGTACGCGGCGCGCGCAAGAAGGGCGTGCGCCTGCGACCGACGAAGGGCGTGGCGTTCCCCGAACTCGAACTCGACCTGCCGGTGCTCGGCGACGCCGACGCGCCCGCGCTCGATTTCGCAGCCGAACACGCGGACATCGTCGCACTGTCGTTCGTGCAGCGGCCGCAGGACGTCGTGCTCCTGCAAGCCGAACTCGAGCGACGCCTCGCGGGCCGACCGCTGCCGCCGCTCGTGCTGAAGATCGAGACGCGCCTCGCCGTGCACAACCTGCCCCGCCTCGTCGTGCAGGCCGGCGCGCGCCAGCCCGTGGCCGTGATGATCGCGCGCGGCGATCTGGCCATCGAAGTCGGCTTCGAACGCTTGGCCGAGGTTCAAGGCGAGATCCTCGAGCTGTGCCGCGCCGCGCAGGTGCCGGTCGTGTGGGCGACGCAGGTACTCGAGAGCCTCGTGAAGGAGGGCTGGCCCAGCCGCGCCGAGGCCACCGACGCGAGCGCGAGCCAGGGTGCGGAGTGTGTGATGCTCAACCGCGGTCCGCACCAGCTCGCCGCCGTGCGCCTGCTCGACGGTGTGCTGCGGCGCATGGATCGCCACCGGGGAGCCAGCGGCCCGCGCCTCGCCGCGCTGCGCGCCTGGGACGGTCCGCAGGACCTGGCCTGATCCGGGAGGGGTGCGCGGCGCGCCGCTCGCGAGCCTCGAGGATGCGGCGTCGAGGTCCGATCCGACCGAGACGATGGCCTCCACCACAGTTGCAGCGATCGTGCCGATCGGCGAGGGCGAACAGGCCTTCATCGCCCATGTGGCCGAACAGGTCCGCGCTCAGCGCGTCGAGCTCGTTCTCGTCGACCAGACGTTCGACGGCGAACTCGCGTCGCGGGCGGCGGAACTCGGCGCATCGATCGTGCGTGAAGCCGCTTGCGCTTCTGTTCGTCGCGCCAAGCCTTGAACGTGTCGACCGCCGCCTGCAACGACTCGAGCGCGCCCCAGGCGCTGAACCACGCCGCGACGGCCGCTTGCCCGCTGGCCTTCTTCGAGCGACTCGCGACGCTCGTGCCCAAACCGCGAGCGCACCTGCTGACGTACCACGGCGTGCTCGCGCCCGCGGCGCAGTTGGAATGCCCCGGTTCGTCGCGAAGCGACGAATCGCGACGACGCATCAGCGTCGTTGCGAAGGGGATCCCGACCAGATCGTGCCCGGGCCGCGCGCGCTGACCGAGTCGCACCACGGTTCGACGGAACGCAACGCCGGCTGCTCGGACTCGGGTTCTCCCGACTTCCACGCCGCGCTCTCGAACCCAGCCAGAACCCGCCGGCTCCGTTGGGCCGAGCTCACAACGCCCGAGTTTTCGCCGTCGACGTTCTCACGTGTCCCGATTGCCGCGGTGCGCGCAGGCTGATCGCCATGATCACCGAGCGGCTGGTCGTGCGCAGGATCCTAGGGCCACCTCGAGCTGCCCAGCACAGCCCCGGCGAGCGCTCCTGCCAGAGCGCCTCCCGAGCCCGAGTTCGCCTGGTAGTCCGGCATGGGAGCGAGCTGCGCACCTCCAAAGAGGCGCGGTGTGGCGACGCCGTGCCCCGCGTCGCAAGCCCAGCGCCTCCGGCCGGGTCGACGCGGCTCCCGAGCCTGCCCGCAGCACCGAAACGGGGCTCCGAGGGACCGGATCCACTCGTCCGTGGGCTCGAAACCTCCCGGGAATCGGCCCGAAGCACTACCCTCTGTCGGGGGTCATCCGCTTGGAGTTCCTATACCCTCGTCGTCGGAGCCCCGGCGTCTCGTCGAAGACGAAGGATCTCTTCGTGCGCCTAGTCGACGCGTGGGTGCGTCTGGACCGGCACACGCCGCGCGCGGACTTCCTTGGGCTGACGCCGGAGGAACTTGACAAGATCGCGCCGCGCGCGGACGCTCATGTGCGTCGTGCTCGCTTCTACGAAGACGTCTGCTCGGCCTCGAGAGCGCGCGTGCTGCGCACGCCGCGCCTCGTGCTCGACGCATGGCCGAACGCGAAGCGGTCTGGTGCGCGCTCGAGCGCAACGGATTGGTCACCAGGATCCGAGGCGGAGGCAAGATCCCGGCCTTCAAAGCGGAAGGAGTTTCGTGAACACCACACCCGAGCTTCTCCGTGACCGAGGAGCACGTCTTCATGCTCGATCTGGCCTTTCCCCACGGAGACCGGGTGGCTCTGTCCCTCGCCCTACTGGCACGGCTCGAGTACTTCCCGACTGAATCACCCGAGATGATTGTTGCGCTATTTCCCCCGTCAACGGTCATCATCCGGGGCGCGCACTTAGCGCCTTTGTACGAAGGACTATGCGCTCGGCGCGTAGCGCGAGTGACCGTAGTTGGTGAGGTTTCCGTGGAAGGCCGGTTCCCCTCCGTGGTGACATCTATTGTGCGCAGACCTGGGGGATGAGCTAGTGTCCCGTCCCTGAGATCCGCTTGAGAAGTTTAGGTTTGTGCGCGGCGAACCGTTCGAGGATTTGCGTGCGCTGCTCGGTCTCTGCCAAGAGCAGCTCGCCGCCGTCGGAGCTGATCGTGCCGCCGTCGAATCGGGCGACGAGCTCACGATGGCCGGGGGCTTCGAACCGGAACTCGTGGACGCTACACTCTGTCCTCGCCGCTGGCCTCTGCTCGTTGGTCGTAGGACTTGTAACCATCCTCACTTACGAGCGAGACTGCGGCATGTTGACTCAATCGTGGTGAGAGATCCGGGCTAGCGCAACTTATCACGCGTATTTCGGGGACGGGACACTAGCATAAACCCTCGGGCGACCGGCATCGCGCGCATCCCGCGTCTACGTTTCGGTCCTGGCGAACGACCGATCCGCCTCGCGCGAGAAACGCCGCCGGATCATTCCGCACCGCGCGCGGCAGCGGGACTGGGCCAGTAGACTTGGCGCTCGCTGATGGATCGGTGGAGGCCTCGCGAGCGCCAGAACTCGTGACAGAAGTCGTAGATCGCGCGCTGCTCGGCGTCCGGGAGCGACATGCAATGCCCCATGCTGCGCGTTGAGAACCGCTCCGACCCGCGCAGGAGGACGATCTCGCCCCGGCCGATGTTTGCAGAGAGCACCTCGACTCCGGGGACCGAGCAATCCTGCGCGCGTGCGTGGATGTCCGTGAGATAGTCGCCCTCTCGCGGGTGAGCGTGTCCCTGGTGCTTCGCTTGCGCCAGAACGACCAAGAGCCCACCCTCCCGAACCCAGGCTCGGACGCTGGAGAGCCAAGCCGGGTCGGCTCCCCATGCATCGGACTCGGAGTCGGGGTTGAGCACTACGAGCGCCGCGAGGCCGGCGAGGCGCGAAGGCGAGCGTGGCACGACGCGCGTCTCCAGGCCGAGGCGAAGCGGGACCTGCACGAACGTCATGAAGTTCTGGTCCTCGACGCCCTCGGGCTGCGTGCCGAGAACGGGCGGCAACGCGGCGGCTCCTCCTTCGGCGACAAACCCGACGACGGGAGTCGGATCCTGGACCGGAGCCGATGGCAGACATAGTCCGGAGACGCGAGTCGCCCCGACGGCTGCGGCACAGTAGCCAATCATAGAGAACGTCGAGTACGCAATGCGCGACGACGTCCTGTGCATCCAGGGAAACGACATGAGCCAGGCCAGCGCGGCCAGGATTCCGGCTGAGCGGAGCGCGAAGACGCTGGGCGCGCGGTGGTCGAGCCAGGCGAGGGCGCGCTCGACGAACTCGGCATGGCCGTCCATGAAGAAGGCGAAGGACGACAGTACGGTGGAGTCTGTGAAGACGAGCACGCGCCCGTCCCCGATCCGACCGGCAGCCGCGGCGACCAGCGTTCCCTGCGGTGTGTGCGGGCGCGGAGGGACCGACCCGAAGTTGCTGTTCTTCGAGTAGTCGCCTTCGCGTGCCACAACCCTGCGCAGTGCGAGCACCGGGACGGCGGAGCCCGTGAGCTTCAACGAACAACCCGTCATGAACGCGATCGGCGGCAGCCCGACGGTGAGCGGATGGCCGAGCCAGGGCGAGGGTTCCCAGCGTGCGAAACCCGGCAGGTCGGCGTGCTCGACCGCGTCGTTGAGCAGCTCGATCCCGGCCGCGGTCGCGAACACGTTGAGAAACGAGTTCATCCCTCCCAGGTCCGTGTGATCGCCGATCAGAAAGAGACTTCCTCCCTCGTCCGTCCAGCGCAGGACCGCCTCGACTTCCTCGCGACCGAGCGCCACGTGGGGCGTCTTGAGCACGAGCATGTCGTAGTCCCTCAACAACTCTTCGGTGTATGGTTGGTCCGCATTGATCGTCAGGTCGTAGCGGCGCCCGAGGAACTCGCCGAATGTGGCGAAGGAGTAGGCGGAGAAGTCGCCGTAGCGCTCCGAATCGAGAAGACGCCCTGCGGGCTCCCACACGCCCGAGAGACGATCGTCAAGTAGTACGCGCCCAGCCTTGGGTTCGCCTGGAAGCTCCAGAAACGACGCGGCTCCGACGCAACCGGCCGCGAGCGCCCCGAACGCGAGGCGTCGTCGACCGACCGCGGGGAGTACACGCGGCTCCGTCACCGAGATCAGGAACCGTACGAGCGCGCCTCCGCCCGCGCAGACGAGAATGGTGGCGAGGATCGTCAGCGATGGGCTCCACAGCGTGGCGATCCGCAGGTGCGCTCCGTCAGCGGCCTCGTCGTCGGCGCCCACGTACATCAGTACGCCCACCGAGAAGCGCAGGACCGCCACGACGGCGAGCAGCAAGAGCGCCGGCGGGATCCACGACAGCGCCAGCCGGCCGAGGATCCCGAGCGCGAGCAGAGCCATCACGCCGGTCGAGACGGCGAGTTCGCGGAGCCCGGTGAACTGAGAACACGCCAGGAACTCTGTGAGCTCACCTTCGTGGAACACGAACGCGCGTCCGTCGTGGGTTGCGATCCGATCAAGCACAGGCGAGAGCAGGAGAGTCGCTCCTCGCGCGATTGCGTCCGAGCCCCAAGAGAAGCGCGGTTCGAAGAACGCGTAGAGGACGTCGAGCGCGATCACGCCGAGCAGCACCAGTGAGAGCATGCCGAAGCGACCGCGCGGGCCGCGGATCAAAAAGGCCGCGGCCCCCCCTAGCGCCAACCCCCACCCCACCACCGGGTGCACCGTCGACATGTAGGTCGGACGTAGCAGGAGGATCCCGCCAACGAAAACACCGAGTCCGATCGAGTGCAGGTTCGAAAGCTCGGAGCCAGCGTCCGTGACCGTAGCGTGATCTCGTTCCATCACTCGACCTCGGGCTGGCCGTAAACGTCCACGGCGAACGGCGCCGGGAGAGTCTCGCGCGCGACATCGAGCCGCCCGCGGAGGAAGCGGACGCACAGATCGATCAGCAGGCGTTGGTTGCCCGGCCATTCGCCTGTCGTACTCTCCACGTTGGCGCTGCTCATGACGCGCGTGTCGCCGATGACTACCAGCCAGCCTCGATCGACCGGACGGGCCAGCGCGAAGACGGCCCCGCCGGACTCGATAAGCGCCACGTCGCCCGGACGCCGCTCGAACTGGAGTGGGGATGCGTCGAGGAGGCGCGGCAGATCGGGACGCTGAACGGGGATCTCGGGCACGCTGCCCACGCTCTCGGTCATGATGCCGACTCCGAAGCCGTCGAGTACGGGAGCGAGCGCTGTTGCATCGCGCCCGGTCGCGCAGCAGACAAGGGTTCCCCCGTGCTCGACGAAGCGCCGTAGCGCGATACGCTCCTCCCGGCCGTACGGCGACGTCGGGGCGACGAGGAGCAGTCCGCGTGCTCGCTCGAGGATCCGTGGGTCCCAGTGCGCGAAGTCTAGGACTATCGCGCCGGTGCGTAATGCGGCCATCTTGAAGGGCCAGATCTCGTTCCACTCCCCACCGGCGTCTCCGATGCGCGGGCCATGGGTGCGGTCGACAAGCACCGCGTCTACAGACGAAGTCTGCCGCGCGTCGGACCAGCGGACTGGCAAGTCTGTGAGGCACGCCGCCGCCCAGCAACCGAGCCAGAGGCTCGCGCTTGACTGGAGGGCACGGAAGAGACCCCAAAGCGTAAGCGAGATGCCGCCGAGGGCGAGCGAGGTCACGAGGGACCAAGGCAGGTCGAGGTTGCTGCTCGCGAGGCGATCCAAGACTGGCGCGACGTGGGTGTGGAAAGAGGACTCCAGCGCTGCGTTCTGGAACGCCGACGTGTCGCCGTACACGCGCAGGCTGCCTTTCCCGATGCGCGCGCCCGCGACGACGCACAGATCTCCTAAGCGTTCGTCCGGTTGAAAGCGGTAGTCGCCGAGGAACGCGCCCGTGACGTTGTTGCGGATGCCAGCGTCTCCGAAGCCGTAGCGTGCCGTGACGATCGGAAATGCGGGACCTTCGAGCGCGAGGCTGGCACCCACGGCGATGCCCGCGTCGTGGGCGGTCACGGAAGTCTGAGGCTCCGCGCGACACCACTCGAGCTCGCGCCTCCACGAACGGCCGAGGAAGTACGCTGAATCGAAACGGAAGCGGATACCGTGCTCGGCGAGCAGCGTGTTTCCGCCGCGCGCGCACCCGAAGATGTCGGTGTGGTCGCCGAGGACGAGGAGCCCACCGCCCGCCTCGAGGAATTCACGGATGCGGGCGCGCTCGGGACCGCCCCACTCGTGCGGGCAGTTGATCAGCACGAGCACCTGTCCCGCGCCGACGAGGCTGCGGTCGAGATCCACGGCTCGGACGGTCTTGACGTCCCAGCCCGCGTGCTGCAGGTAGACCGGTAGCAAGCCGAACATCCCGCCGCTGAATGCTCCCACTTCCTGCGTCGTGGGGCGATCCCAGTCGAAGCCGCCGTGGTTCAGGAAGAGCACCGTCTTGGGCCCGGGTTTGGAGCGAACGCTCGGCAGGCCCTGGAACGCGGACCAGCACGCGAACCCGAGGAAGAGCGCGATCGCCGCGGTGGACCACGTGCGGCGGAGCGTTCGGCGATCGACGAGGTCGGCCCGCTGTGTGTTCGCGACCGACAAACCGCCCGCCCAGGACAGGCCGACGATCAGGCTCGTGAGCAGGACCTGGACCGGCAGGTTGGCGAAGAGACCCGGCGCGTGCCCGTGGCTGGCGTAGACGCCTATGTAGCGCGTGACTGCGGCGCCGAGGGGATACTGCACGAGCCAGAGCGCGACGATCCACACCGCGAAGCCGACGCGGACGAGGGGCCGACTTCCGCGGCGGTGCCACGCGACCGCAATCAAGGCGCAGACCGTGACGAGGCCGCCGTGCGCGGAGAGCGAGAGCCTCTCACCCGGAGGCGCGAGGAGCACGAAGCGCGTCAGCGGTCCGAAGAACCCCTCGACGAGGTTGCCCGCGTCCGGCTGAGCTTCGACGCCCAGTACGAAGAGGGTCGCCGTGCCGACGCACGCCATCCAGCTCCGTCCGCGAACACCGAAGGTCAGGGCGCCGAACAGGAGGTAGGACCAGAGCCGCGCATTCTCCGACGGTCCGTACAGGGCAGCGGCGCACGCCACGAGGGCGGCGGAGAATTGCGCGAGGCCGCCGGCTGTGCCCGCCGCGATCAGTACTCCGCCGATGACGAGCGCAGGAACGAACGCCCGTTCCGCTTCGCTCGCCGGTCCAGCGAGGCCGAGGGTGGTGAACAAACCGTACCAGTAGAGCGAGATCACCCACCACGCAATTGCGACGTCACCGGTCGGCGGATTCCGGAACGGTCTAATGGTCATGGGCGTGCAACGGCGGGGGGGTGCTCGCGAGAACGATCGACGTGGTCGCCGTGTCCGCCGCAGCGCGCGCGGCCAGCGAGTACGAGCCGGCCGGGAGATGCGGGATCCACGTGGCGAAGTCGGGAAGAAGCCGACCCTCGGCGAGTCGGAGTTCCCTCACGACGTCACCGTTGCCGTCGCGCAGCACGAGCACCTCGTCCGCCGCGAAGACCCCGCCTGGAACGCGGATGCCCTCCGTGTGCAGCGCGATCTCGATCCACTGAGCCGCCGCTTCGCGCAGAGGGACGACCTGCGCGACGGAGGAGCACAGTGCTCCGTTCCTCCGGTCGAAGGCGTAGACGGAGACTGGACCCGGGCTCACGTCGGGCACCCAGAAGTATCCGTCTTCATTGCGGGCCGCGCCCTCCCAGACCCGCCGACCCTGGACGGCGATACCGAGGTGCTCGCGGTCTAGCTGAATCGCGCCCTTTAGCAGGCCGCAGACTGCCATGCTACCCGGGACTGACGCACCCCCTCGCTCGAACCGCAGGACGTCGTCCTCGCCATCGACGACGATTGCCTGGATGGATCCGGCGCCTCCGTTGCGATCTGCGAACGAATGACCGAGCAGACGTCCGCGCGGCACGCAGACACGCACTTCGGCGAAAGGCCCGGTGAAGCCCTTGAGGAGTGCGCCTTCAGCCGTCTCCAGCACGAACGGGACGAATGGTAAGTACGTGCGGACCGACACTTCGACCCCGCGTGTGGGCGCGATCTGCAAACGGCTTCGTCGCTCGAGCTCGACGCACAGCGGCGCGTACCCAGGGAGCAGAACTGTCAGGGTGCCGGGATCGGGAGAAACGGAGAGCATCAGCGGGTCCTCGCCGCGCGTCGTCCCAATAGATGTCCGTTCTGACGTGCGACTCGTGCAGGCGATGGGGAAGCGCGTCAAGAGAGGCCTCCGCGGCGTGGGCTCCCAGATCCAGTGAAACTCGCCGACCGCCGCTTTAGCGTCGGAGAATTCCAGTTCTAGCCGAGCGCCGTCGCGCGAGATCCGAACCTCAGGCCCAACCACGTCGCTCGAGGGCGAGACGATTTGGGCGAGCTCCGCAGGTGGGGGCATCGCCGGCAAAGTCAACGGAGATGCGATCGATGCCGAGTCGAGGTGGAGCCGTCGAAGGCCGCTTGCGCCGACGTCGGTGTTCAGCGTGATCCAAGGTCCAATCCCGCGAACGCGCACGCGCGGGTATTCGAACCCATCTGCTGTCCAACCCACGGGCAGTCGGACGCGGCCGTACTCGTCCGTGGTGCGCTCGACGATCTCGCGATTTGAGCCGCACGCGTCGACTTCGAGCTCGACATCGACCGCCGCTCGGCCGTCCTCGAAAATCGCGTCGCATTCGACGTGGGTCGACTCCCCGATCACCACGCGTAGTCCCTGCGCACCGTAGCCGTCCGCGTAGGCCACGTGCTCGAGCACCGTGCGGACGCCGCCGCCGTGATCGAGCGAGACGCGCTTCATGCCGTAGGAGAGGTTCGTCAGGAGGAAACGGCCGTCGGCATCGGTGATGGCGCGCGCTTCACGGACCGGACGCGGCCAGTCGAGGCCAGCGAGGGACTCGCTGCCGTAGCTGGCTATCTCCAACTCGAGGTGCGAAGCGGGCCGACCGTCCTCCCAGTAGATGAAGCCCTCGAGCCGAGCGGCGCGATCGCGCAGGAACTCGCGGGCGTCCAAGCTCTTGGCCGCGGCCCTCCGACTCGCGCTGGCGAGGACCACCTCACGGTCGGACAACAGTTCGTGCGCTAGCGTTCCCACCAGCGTGAGCGCGGCGACGGCCAGGCAGATCTCGGCCGCGGTCTCGGTTCGCCATACGACGTGTTGAGGCTTCGTCTCGACGCGAGGAGGAAACGGACGCTGGAACGTGGGGGGGCGTCGCATGCCGGGTTCGCGGCCGTTAGCGGACGGAAAGGTCCATGGTCCGTTGCTCACCCGGGCCGAGATCGACCTCCCTGAGCAGCCCCGAGATCACCAGCGTGTCCAAGTCGAGCCGCGGCGCTTTCGCGAGGTCGGTGTTCGCAAGATCCGCCGGGAGTCGGCTGCGCTCGAACGCTACGGCGGAAGTGACGGAGAGACTCCAGTCACCGTGGGGCAGAGAGCAACTCGCCGCTCCTTTGGGCAACTCTATGCGGAGGCTGCGGCCGAACCACGTCCCGCACACCTCGCCCTTAACGCGCAGGTCCAGTTGTCCGAGCGCCCATTCGCTGTCTGTCGTTCGGATCCTGAGCACTGCGGGCGCGGCGAGCCGGACCACGCGACTTTCGGGTGTGCTGCCTGGATGGAGCTCACCCAAGGCGGTGAACGCCAAGCCCTCGGGCGACTGGCCAACGAGCACCAAGCCACCCACGGCAGGAATTCGCAGTGCGAAGGTCCCATCCGTTTGCGTGAGCGCAGGACGCCAGAGGCCCGCCTGCGCGGACGCGTCGAGCGGCCGGCCCCGCTCGTGCATCGACAAGCGCTGCTCAAGCAAGAACGGAAGCTGATCGACAGGCACGATGCCGACGACCGCAAGGACGCCGCTACCCGTGTCTGGCGCCACGACGCGTCCCTCGATCCGCGCGGACGCTATGCGCCACTCCACGCGCTCGTTCGCGGATCGCAGATCTACTTCCCGCCGAAGTGGCGCGCCGAGGTCCCCGTGCCACGCTTCGAGGATGTACCTCCCGAAAGGCCGCCCGCAGAAGCGCTGAATGCCCTGATGATCGGTCTCGGCCACGAACCCGTCGCGACGCATCGCGCTCCGGTTGCGCGTCCATTCGAGGTCTTCGTCTTGCGCGCGCCAGAGCGACACGGTCGCTCCACGGAGCACGTCCTGGTCCAGGACGATCAGCGCCTCGATGCAGCCTCGGCCGGGTGCCGCGAGCTCGCATGCACTCCTCTCGCCCGCACGGACGGTCACGGCCGTCCACTCCGATTCATCGGGTGGCGTGGGCAAAGCGGCCACCGACAATCGGTACTCGCCCGGCGGCAGTCGATCGAGCTCGAGGTGCCCGTCGTCATCCGTGCGCAACCGACGCAGGTCGCGCGGCCCTGAACGCCGACTCGGATCCGCGGACGGATTGGGCGAACGAAGCCAGATGTCTGCCGCGGCGGCTGCTTCCCCCGAAGGCGGCTGCACCCGGATGCCGAGCTGGCCTCCCGCCGACAGCTCGATCCGCACGGCCTCAGTCTGCGACCCGTCGCGGAAATCGACGTCGATCGGGCCTGCGGGGGCATGGTCGGGATGCAGCACGCGCAGCTTGCCGCGCAGGGGCTCGTCGAGACTTAGCCTCGCCAGCCCGTCGATATCGGTTGTGTCGGTCGTTTCGACTAGGCCGCGCGCGTGGAGCACCGGCGAGCCCTCGAAGGAGCCGCGAACCTCGGCCGCGGCGATCGGCCTCAGGCTACCGGCCTCGACGACCTGCACCAGCAGATGGGCCGCTGGCACCAGCGACACGATCTGCGCACCGGGCCTGGCCAGCGTCGGCCGCACCGCCTCGGAGCGCGCGTATCCCGGTGCGCGCGCCCAGATCGTCAGTCGCGCCGAATCGTCGACCGCCGGGATCTCGACGCGCGTGAGGCCCCCCGGTGCAGCTCGAGGCAGCGAACTCGAAGAGCCTCGTCCCCACTCGAGGCGGACCTCCACCGTCGCGGTCGGGATTCGTCGCCCACTCGCTCGATCCTGGACCTCTATCTCGAGTTCGAACGTGGGCAGCCACCGCAAAACCAGCGCCTCCCCGTCGTGTCCCGACTGAACCGCGTCGGTAAGCGGCAGCGTCGGTTCCGTTGAGGAGTAGCCGCGGACGGTGTACGCCGCGGTGCCAAGGCTGGGCAGCCCTTCGAATTGGAATGAGCCCTGTGCATCGGGCGAAGTCGCCGCCGCCTCGGGGATCGGTCGTGGCGACAAAAATGTGTCCGGTGCGTCGCCAGAGATACGCGCCGTGGGCCAAGCGCGCACGACGCAGTTCGCTGCCTTCTCCGCCGGCAGCCCGTCGATTCGACCGGCGAGCACGACGCGATGATCCAGGGTGAGCACGGCGCTTCGCTCCCACGGTGGACCGTTCGCTTGTCCCTCGAACAGCGTGGGCGTTCGATCCGGCGCGCGCACGAGGAGGAGCACCGGTCCTCGCGCGAGTGCGTCCAGTTGCGCGCGACCGAGCGCGTCGGTACGCGCCCACGGCTCGCCGCGCCGGCTCGGCGGCCCAACAATCTCGCCGATCCCGGCTGGTTCCGTCACCCGCTGGATCTCGGCGGCCGCGATCGGAGCGCCGGCGGCGTCCACGACGCTCACGCTCAGAGCGAGTCCCTCCTCGAGTCGCAGATCGCCGAGATCGATTGAACCGGTCGGGTCTGGTTCGGGCAGCGGATCGAGCTCCAGCGGCGCGAGCCGGGCGTCCCGCGAGCGGAGTCGCGAAGGGATCGGGGATTCGAGAGAGAGCGAGAACTCACCGTCCGCCCCGCTGCTCGCCAAGGGAGCCCCGAGCGGGTCTCGGGACGGATCGTGGATCCGGACTCCAGCGACGACCCCGCCGTGCGCGTCCACGAACCTCCCGCGGATTGGAACACGTCGGTCGCTCGAAGCCGATGAATCGAGCGGATCGCGACCGGCGGACACCTGCGCACTCGGCACCGAGATAGCGGATCGGCCGCCTACGGGCGGCATCCCAGCGTCGGAGGAGGCCGGCGCGAGGCGGATCGACTCCACCTCTCGGGTCGACCCGGTGGGCGCATCGACCGAGGTCGAAGCAGAATCCCGCCAGACGAGAAAAAGCAGCAGCGTCGCGCCGACGGCGCCTGCGCACAGCATCCAGATACCGGTCGACGGTCTGGCTAGCGGGGCCACTGAGATGATCCTTCGAGTTGCACGTAGGGTAGCTTCGACCCGGCTGCGATCGAGAACTCGCGGGGACATCTAGCGTGCCCGCTATCAACCACTTCCATGTTGAATCTCCGTGACCGGGCGCCCGGGGCGCGGCGGAATTCTGTGCCGACTTTGAGCGGGAGGAGAAAACAGCTCCCCAATCGCCCCCACGTGATGAGAGGCCTGGGAGTCGAAAGTGAGATTGCCCCGGAGGGGTATTTCCGGGGCCTACTTCGGGGGATCGGATCGCGGCCCGTCACCGATCGAGGCTCGGGTGTGGAGCGGATTCTGGGCGACCGCGCGGACGCCCGGAATCGCAGTTAGCCGTGGCAAGTCCCATCGTTGCCGGGCCCGTTGTTGTTACCGTTGCCGTCCCAGGAGGAGCAGTGACCCGAGCCGCCGAAAGGGCTCGCGCTGCACGAACCGCCGGTGCCGGCGACGCCCGTAGTGCACGAACCGCCGGAACCTGTCGTGACCGAACAGGCCGTTCCGGCGCCGCTCGTTGAGTGTGTGCTGCAATGGCTCATCATTCCGGAGGAGGAGCACGTGGCCTGTCCCGTCGCGGAGCAGGAAGCCCTGCCGTCAGATCCTGCCACCGAACAATGCGCGGCGAATCCGAACGCCGAGCATGATTGCGTCGAGGTGCCCCCGCCGAGCACGCCCGCCGAGCAGCGCCCTCCAGGCCCGCCGTTCGTCGCATAGGCGCTGCACATCGTGGACATCTCGTTGGCCGAGCACTCGGAGGAACTCGCCGCGCCGCCGTTGCCGACGCTGCAGGTCTCTCCCTGCGAGCCGGTAGAACACCACTCTGCGCCTGGACCCGTCGAACTCGGCAGCGGTTCGGGATCGTTGCCTAAAGCGCCGGGCATCGGCGCGAGCCAGGCGAAGGTCGCGGTTGCCGGCAGCATCGCGACAGTAAGGACACCCTTTGTCGCGGGCCGGTAGTTCGACGCGGTCGTGGCGTAGACGCGGGTGCTGAAGCACTCAAAAGCGACGACGCCAACAATTGCGGCGAATGACAAGTACACAGCAGAATTCACGCGAGAATGCATGGTTGCTCCTAACGAAGCATCGAGACCAGCATGGCTCGCATTCCGACGCATACATCGGCTCGGGCCATGAATCGCGATGGTTCTCTGGAAAGGGAAGGAATGCGGAAGTCGGATCCGACGGCGGTACCGCCGACGCAGAGGCGAGGGTAGGCGCTCGGAACACCATGTCAATGTCCGTTCGGATTTACGTGGCGACATTCCCACAGGCGGGACGAGTTCGTCGGTCGGCGAGCCATTTCGGCCGAGGCCGCAGCCGGATCTGCGCCGCGCTCGCGGGAGGCACTGCTGGGTGTAACGAAACCCCTTCCGCTTCCATGAGCCCACGCACCGCCGGGTATCCGTCCCACCCCGAGCGGCAATGCCATTAGGCTCCAGCGTGTCACCACGCGAAGCACGGCGTCGGCGGTCGGCAGCATGTGGAGGATGGCCGTCGTCGCCAGCCGCGAGACAATGCAGCAGCGAGACTCCCATTCGCGTACAGGCTGGATGGCACGTCATCGTGAGGGGCGAGTCGAATTCAGCAAGACTGACCTGCTCATCCTCTCGCTCGTGATACTTGCATGTGATAGGATGCGGACTCTGCGCCTCATCTGTGGCGCCCAACACACGACCAAGAATATTCATCAGAATCATGGCAAGTTCCAACGCAGACACCCGAGTCTGAAAATTTCCGTGCCACTGACGTCCATTGTAGCAGAATTCACGCAGTTGTTTCGAGCGCATTCTGCGCTATCCACGAGCGCGAGTTTCGTCGGGACCAACGCGATTTCTCCCGCGCTGGGCCGCTCAGTCCAGAATTGCTGACCACCATGCTGCTCTTCATGGTTGCTGACGCGAATACGCGAGGATACGAGCTCCTGCTCAAGGGCTTGTGGAGCGAAGCGCGCGATCACGGGCTTCCAATGCCGACGGTGCAGCCGATCACGGCTGCGTCGTTCTGCGAGGCTCGACAGAAGATTACCCCTCGGCTCCTGCGCCGCATGGTTCATGAGGTGGCGACACACGCGTTCGAGGACGCGCGAGCTTCGCAGCGCTGGCGCGGCCGACGCGTGTTCGCGCTCGACGGCACGAAGATCAACTTGCAGCGTGGTTCGGATCTGCATCGGGCGTTTGGCACGCCGCACGACGCGCATTGCCCGCAGTTGCTCTTGAGCGTGCTGCTCGACGTGTGCGCCAAGCACCCGGTCGACTTCGAGATCGCGCCCTTTGCCAGCGACGAGCGTGCACACCTGCTCGCTATGCTGCCCAGCCTCGCCGAGGGCGATTTGCTCATCTTGGATCGCGGCTATCCGTCGCACGAGATCCTTCAGGTGCTCACGCAGGCCAAGGTCGACTTCCTGATTCGCGTCCCGGCGTCGCACACATTTCAGATAGTCGATGAACTGCGATCCTCCGGCGCGAGGGAATGCACCGGGCAAGTCTTGCCCCCGACGGGCTCTCCGCAGGATTGGGCCCCGCTCGCGGTTCGCGCCGTGCGAGTTCCCGGACCCGATCGCAGCGACGCGTACTTCTTGACGTCGCTCGGTGCTCATGAATGCACGGTCGACGACATCGGCGCCGTGTACCGCATGCGCTGGGAAGTCGAGGAGTTCTTCAAGCTCCTGAAAGCGCCCTACATTGGGCAGCGGCAATTTCGGTCGAAGTCGGCCACGGGGGCAATGCCATTAGGCTCCCCTCCGTCCTGTGGCCGTCCAGCGCGGCGTCGGCCGAAAAGACACCCTTGGAAAGGATCGTCCCCTGCGCCGCCGATAGCGGGAGCTGGCGATGGACTCCAGTAGCAGGCCGATCTCGCGCAGCACCCGTTCGTCTTGCTCCGGCAGCAGAATGCGCGTGAGATGCG
>Ga0163154_10005061_pt1 | contig 16994 bp, 9 predicted proteins | sample OliLakLV19MP9P1_FD_148649 | JGI IMG/M metagenome (GOLD analysis project Ga0163154, IMG submission 148649) | Freshwater microbial mat bacterial communities from Lake Vanda, McMurdo Dry Valleys, Antarctica - Oligotrophic Lake LV.19.MP9.P1 | ecosystem: Environmental > Aquatic > Freshwater > Lake >... | reverse complement strand
GTCGATGCGCGACTGCACCAATCGTGAGACGGCCTGATCGCCCATGATGCCGATGCTGATCTCGAACTTGGTGACGACGGGGCTCTTGAATTTCACCGCGACCTTGAATTCCGGGCCGCCCTCGGCCACGGCGCGGAAATAGGCGTCATGCTCGCCGCGCCGATCGGTGCGCACCTTCAATTTCAGTTCGTCGAAAGTCTTCAGCACCGCGTCGATGCCGGCTTGCATGGAGACCAGCCGCGCCGCCTTCAACTCGCCATTGATGAAACTCTCGGCCTGCCCTTGCGCCAACCCGAACCCGGCGGTCACGCCCGCCGCAGCAATGACCGCCGATGAAGCGCAGCCAGACAGGCCTTGGATCACAAGAAAGAGGATGACGCATCCCTCGACAAACTTCGGTATGGATTGGAAACGCAAAATGTTCATCGAATTCATTGGGGCGGTGAGAATGGCGAGCCGAGCAAAACGGAAAATCGAAACAAGGAAATGGGAACTCGATTCTTCCGCATTGGTGTGTTCCAGGCAAGGAGTTATCAAAAATGAATGCGCGGTTGATGTCACCCGTCATGACCTGTTGACTCAGCCCGTTTCGATCACCAGCGCAGGGCTTTAGAGGCGCGGATCGATGGGCTCGCTTTCCATCGCCAGGACGCCGAACACGCATTCATGCACGCGGCGAAGCGGCTCGCAACGCACGAACCGCTCCAGTCCTTCGATGCCAAGCGCGAACTCTCGCAGTGCCAGCGATCGCTTGCCGGAAAGCCCGCGGTCACGCAACCTGGTCAAGTGCTCGTCGTGGGTGTAGTCCGGGCCGTAGATGATCCGCAGATATTCACGACCCCGGCATTTCACCGCGGGTTGGATGAGCCCGCGCTGGTTGGTCGCCACGAACGAAAGCGGCTTGACCACCATGCCCTCGCCGCCGTGCTCCGTGAGATCCGTCCACCATTGGATGGCGCCAGCCACCGCAGCCTCATCGTTCACATCGACCACGCGATGCGGAGTCGCAAGCAGCAATTGGGGATCGGAGGCGCACAGGGAGGCCAGCGTGCTCATGTGCCAGTCGTGCGGCTTCTCAGCATGAACCGCGCGTTCGCTGGCCAGCAGGTGAAAGGGTGCCAGTCGATAATCATCGATGCCGGCCACGTCCCAGCAATAGCGCCGATAAGACTCGACAAACTGCCGCGCAGCGGCCTGCCGGGCCTGAAAGCGGCCTAGCAACGATGCTGCCGCGGTGCAGCGATTGGTCGCAGCTTGCAGCTCGGCAATGGTTGCGGGAAACGCGCCCGATGCTGCCGCACCCACCGCAGCGTACTGTTCACGAAGCAATGCCTGCGCTTTGGCGGACCATGGCATGAGTTCGCAATCGAGGCACAGCCAATCCGTTTCGAGCGTTTCCCAAAGGCCCGAAGCCGAGGCCGCGGCGATGACGCGCTGGACCAGCACCTGCTCCAATGCAGCTTCGCTGAAGAAGCGGCGGCCAGTGCGCGTATAACAGATTCCTGTCAGCTCATCCGGCACACCGAACCGCTGCCTCGCCACTTCGGCATCGCGGCAGACGATGACGACCGCCCGCGAACCCATGTGCTTTTCCTCGCACATCACCGAGGGCACGCCCACCTGCCGGTAATAGGAGAAAGCCTCGGCCGGGTGCTCGAGCAATCCATCCGCCTGACTGGTCTCGACCGGGGACATGGTCGGTGGCAGATAAATCAGCCAGCGAGGATCAATCGCGAATCGGCTCATCACTTCCAGCGCGGCGGCGGCGTTGGCCTCGCGGACCGTGACGTTCCGCATCAGCCGCGTCTCGATGACCCTCTTGCCGTGGACATCCTCAAGATCCAGCATGTCGTCGTTCATCTGCTGATCGGTGAGTGCGACCGCATGGGTGGCGAGGATCGGTCGGGCCGGTTCGCAGTAGGTGCGTCGCGCGGGCACGCTCACCAATTCAAGTTCCGGATAACGAAGCGCGGTCAACGACCCGCCAAACACGCAGCCGGTGTCGAGGTTGATGGTGCGGTTGAGCCATTGCGGCTCGGGCACCGGCGTGTGGCCGTACACCACGCGCGCTTGGCCGCGGTAATCCATCGCCCAGTTGTAGCGCACGGGCAAGCCGAATTCGTCGGTCTCGCCGGTGGTCTCGCCGTAAAGCGCGAACTCGCGCACCGCGCCCGACGCACGGCCCTGCATGGCCTGTTTCATGCCCGCGTGGGCGACCACGAGTTTCCCGTCGTCAAGCATATAATGACTGACGAGCCCATCAATGAACGCCGTCACCTTCGCCTCGACACCGGGCCGTTGTTCAGGAGGCAGGCGGTCGAACTCGGCCATGGTCATCGCCAAGCCGTGCTTGAGCTGCACGTCTTTCCCTCTCAGTTTCCGGAGGAGTTTCACATCGTGATTGCCGGGCACGCACAGAGCCGATCCGTTGGCCGCCATGCTCATGGCGAGCTGAAGAGAGTCGAGCACGCGCGGCCCGCGATCCACCAAATCACCGACGAAGATCGCTTTGCGACCTTGGGGATGGGAGTACGCGACCAAGCCGGGCTCGGCGTCAGGATGCGATGCGGCCGACTTCTCGTAGCCCAGTCGCCCCAGCAACTCCTCCAACTCATCGCAGCAGCCGTGAACATCGCCGATGATGTCGAACGGCCCGTGATCATCACGCCGATTATTCCACAGCCGCGTCCGCTCAATGGAAGCCTGATCCATCTCCTCAGGAGATTTGAAGACATGAACGTGCCTGAATCCCTCGCGGCCGAGCCCGCGCAGCGATCGGCGCAGCGCCTGCCGCTGATTACGCACGACATGCTCGCCGAACTGCCGGTCCGCGCGCAGCGCATTGCGGTCGTGGCAAATGCGTTCGGGCAAGTCGAAAACCAGTGCGACAGGCAGTACGTGATATTGCCGCGAGAGTTTCACGATCGCCCCTCGATCCTCGAACCGCACATTCGTGGCGTCAATGACCGTCAGACGGCCTGCCGCAAGGCGCTTCGCCGCGATCATGTACAGCACTTCGAATGCGTCATGGGTGGCGGCCTGGTCGTTCGCGTCATCGCTCACCAAGCCGCGGCAGTAATCCGAGGAGATGATTTCGGTCGCGCGGAAATGCCGGCGCGCGAACGTGCTCTTCCCGGAACCGGATGCTCCGATCAACGCGACCAACGCGAGTTCGGGAATGGCCACGGTCATCGCTCGAAAACCCCCATTTGCGTGGGCGCGCCTTTGTCCGGATCGATCGGGCCGATCGGCTCGAAGCGCACGCGATAGGCGAACTTCGCCGCCAGAACCGACGCCCATTGTTCGAACTCGGCCCTGGTCCACTCAAACCGGTGATCACGATGCCGGAACTGGCCCGCCGGGAGGGAAGGAAACAGGCTGTTGTATTCGGCATTGGGCGTGGTGATGACGAGCAGCGATGGCCGCGCGAACTCGAACAGCACCCGCTCGCAGGCCCGCAGCCGGGGTGGATCGAGATGCTCAATGACCTCGACCAGCGCGGCCGCATCGAAACCGCTCAGCCGCTGGTCCCGATACATGAGCGACCCGTGCAGCAGCCCGATGCGCTGGCGTTGCCGCTCGGGCATTTCGTCCAATCGAAGCCGTTGGGCGGCGATCTCCAAGGCGCGGGCCGAGACATCCATGCCCACAATGCTTTCGAACTGCTTGTCGCGCAGGAGCAGCCGAAGCAATTTGCCTTCTCCGCAGCCTGCATCCAGCACTCGCTTCGCTCCCGCCGATTTGAGGGCATCGAGCACGATATCCAGCCGCTGCTCGTGCAGGCTCAGCGGCGCCTCGGCCTGCCGCTCCTGCTGGTCCTGCGCCTCGGCCGTCGCATCGGGATCGGACTGGTCCTCCTCGGTCAGCCGCACGAGGGCATCGCGAGTGAGATGCGATTGATGGCGCAGATATCGGCGTGCGATGAGGTCTTTTTTTGGATGCGTGGATAACCATCCTTCGCCCTGCCGCAGGAGTTTGTCCACCTCATCGCGGCCGACCCAATAGTGCTTTTCGTTGTCCAGCACTGGGATGAGCACATACAGGTGGGTCAGCAGCTTGGCGAGGGTGGTTGTCGAACGCAGCGTGAGAGAGTGATAGGGACTCGCACCCCAGGCCGGGAAGCGATCATCGAGTGGGTGCCGATGCGTCTCCAACGCGTAACCCAGCGGCTCGAAGAGCTCACGAAGCAGTCCTTCTCCCGCAGCACACGAGATGACCGCCAGCCGTGCTTCCAGCGGCATGATTTGGTCGGCCAAGTCCGGCCGGTGCTGGCAGCGGCCGGTCATCGCGGTGCCGTACACCTTCGCGATCGCCACGCTCATGAATGACGACGCCACATATGGACGGTCGTTGACATAGTGCTGAAGCGATCCGCCCTCGCCGGCTGGCCCGCTCTTTCGGTTGCGCACCAAACCCACGGGATCGACATCCAACAGCAAAGCGGCAGTGCAGCGGTTCTTCCCTGCTTCCGGATAGAAGACGTGCGCCTGTCCGAACGAGAGGCTGAACGACTGACAGCGATCCGGGTGCTTGTGCAGTAGATATCCCAGATCGGTCGCAGGCTCGTGCGTGGTGGAGATCGTCAACATCATTATGGCGAGTCATCGTATCTCCACGGCTGCATTTCCACAGCGCAAAAACATCAAGCCGCTGAAGTGCAGCGGCTTGTGTGGATAATCGTTGACGATGAATTCGAACGTTACCGGCCCGCGCCCACCAGCGTCTTGCCGCGCGAACCCGCGCCTTCCGCCCCCTTGCGCAAGGCATCGGCCTTGTCGGTCTTTTCCCAGGTGAACGTGTTGAACGTCTTCTCCACGTCCTTGCCGTTTTCGTGAACCGTGACCTTCACCGTGCCGGGGTGGCGGCCGAAGTGGCCGTGGGCGGCGGTGGGGGAGTAGATGGGCGTGCGGAGGTTCAGCGACTCGATGATGCCGCGCGGCGTCAGCTTGAAGTTCTGGCGAATCAGTTCCGAAATCGCCTCCTCATCGATCTTCGCGGTGCCCATGCAGTCCACATGCACGCTGGTTGGGTCAGCCACGCCGATCGCGTAGCTCAACTGGATTTCGCACTTGTCGGCCAAGCCGGCGGCCACCACGTTCTTGGCGATGTAACGGGCCATGTACGCGGCCGAGCGATCGACCTTGGTGGGGTCCTTGCCGGAGAACGCGCCGCCACCGTGCCGGCCCATGCCGCCGTAGGTGTCCACGATGATCTTGCGCCCGGTGAGGCCGCAGTCGCCGTGCGGTCCGCCGACCTCGAAGCGGCCGGTGGGATTGATGTGCAGCTTGATGCCGTCGTGCCAGTGCTTGCCGAGGACAGGCTTGATGATGTGCTCGGTGACGAGGCGCTGGAGTTCCTTTTGATTCTCGTTGTAGCGCGGCTCGTGCTGCGTCGAGAGCACCACCGTGTTCACGCGCACCGGTTGATGGTTCGCGTCGTATTCGATGGTGACCTGGCTCTTGGCGTCGGGACGCAGGCCGGGCACCTTGCCGTTCACGCGGCACTCGGCTTGCTTCTCCACCAGACGATGCGAGAGGTGCACGGGCAGCGGCATGAAGGTGCCGGGGTCGATCGACTCGGTCTCGCGGCTGGCGTAACCGAACATCATGCCCTGGTCGCCCGCCCCCTCCTCTTTCTTCTCGCCGGCATCGACGCCGCGCTTGATGTCGGGCGACTGCTTCTTGATGGTGATGAGCACGGCCGCGCTGTCGGCGTCGAACTTCATGCCGATGTCGTGCTGATAGCCGATCTTGCGGATGGCCTCGCGGACGGTCTCGTCGATGTCCACCTTGGCGGTGCTGGTGATCTCGCCGCTGACGACCGCCATGCCGGTGGAGACCATGGTTTCGCACGCCACGCGCGACATCGGATCCTGGGCCAGCATGGCGTCGAGCACGGCGTCGGAGATGGCGTCGGCAACCTTATCGGGGTGACCCATTGAAACGGATTCGGACGTGAACAAATAGGTGCGATCGGACATGGAATACCCTTTCAGGGCGGAGTCGGTCGGGACAATGACGTGGCGAGCCGGGCATCATCCCGCGAAGGCGGTTTCCCGGCCAGTTGGCCAAAAGCATTCATATATCCGGATAATCGGATGGAGTATACGGTAGTTTAGGGGCAATTCGTTGATCCAGCAACCAGCACCATGAAAAAAAGGTGTGATGCCTTGCGGCAATTTGACAACATCCGCCCAGTATGACGAGGAACCCTTCCAGAATTGGAGTCCGATTGACTCCCCGCGATGGATTTGGGCGTACCTTTAGAGTCGGAAGGGAAACATGGGAAAATCCGTGAAACGACCATCGAGACTCATGCTTCCTGCGATCCATGGTTGCTGTTTTATTTTGGGGCTGGTCGCCAGTCGTTGTCCTGCTGGGCAAACGGTGGAGTCATCGTTGCCGATGATGGCGGACCCGGTGGGCGGTTACGAATCAAACCGTTTGATCATTCGCGTCAAGCCGGGCGTGACGTTCTCAAAGTTATTGACGGGCGATTGGATGTTGCACTCCAACATCGTGCCGCTCAATCCGCAGTCGGATGCGATCGTCAGCGCGATGCGACATTGGAAGGTGATGGCGATCGAGTCCGCGTTGAGCGTGGTGCCGCGGAATCGCGCGCTGGCGTCACAACTCGGACTTGACCGTTCCCTCCGGCTAAGTGTGCCCGTCGGCACCAACATCCCGGCAATGGCCGCAGAATTGGCGGCGTTCGGGTCATTGATCGAGTCGGCGCAGCCGGACGGCATCGGCTCCATCGCGGGAGTGCCCAACGATGCCAGCTTCAACCTGCAATGGAACATGAACAACACCGGGCAGACGGGCGGCACCACCGATGCCGACGTGGATGCGCCCGAAGCATGGGACTTGCATCAGGGTTCGGCGAGCACGGTGCTGGCGATCATTGACACCGGAGTGCAGGCCGACCATCCTGATCTGCAAGGTCGGGTGATTCCCGGCATTGACACCTATCAAGAGGGTTCTCTCGACTCCAGTGACCTGCACGGGCACGGCTCTCATTGTGCAGGCGTGGCTGCCGCGACAGGGAATGACGGCATAGGCGTCGCTGGGGTGAATTGGAATACAAAGATTCTCGCGATTCGATGCACGAGCTCAGGAGGCGGTACGACCCAGACCGACACCGCCGAAGCGGTGATCTACGCGGTTGATAACGGGGCCGACATCATCTCGATGAGCCTTCAGTTCTCGTCCAACAGCGCGATCCTCTCAAGTGCCGTCGCCTACGCCTACGACAGCGGCGTGCTGCCGATCGCGGCGGCGGGAAATATCGTCGGTTCCATCTACCCCGGCGCGTACGATAAGTGCATGGCGGTGGCGGCCACGACGCGCTTCGATCAACGTTGGAGCTCCTCAAACCAAGGCCCGCAGGTGGATGTCGCCGCGCCGGGCGAGGGAGTCTTTTCATGTTGGAAGCTCAGCGGCTACAACACCCAGTCGGGCACCTCCATGGCGACGCCGCACGTCAGCGGATTGGCGACTTTGATGTTGTCTTACCACCCCAGCCTCAGCCCCGCCCAAATTGAATCGATCTTGAAATCGACGGCAGACGACAAGGGAACCCCCGGCTACGACCAGCAGTTCGGCCACGGGCGCATCAACGCCCGCCGCGCATTGGTGGAAGTGGCCCAAGTATGTCCCGGCAACACCAACCCCGACACCCAGGTCGACGTGGATGATTTACTCCGCGTCATCAACGCATGGGGCGTATGTTCAGCCGGAATCGGAATGTGCATCGCGGACATCGCGCCGGCTGGGCCGGGCGATGGCATGATCAACGTGGATGACCTGCTGGGAGTGATCAACGGCTGGGGCATTTGCCCCTGAGTGAAGTGGAAAGCACAAAGCGCGATCGCGACCCCCACTTCGTCATCACTCTGAATCGGGTACAGGTGACGCCGCCGGTGAAACCGTCGTCACACGCACCGCGCCGATGGCATCCATGGTTTGCCCATTCGCGTCGATCCCTCTACAGCGCACACGAACCAATCCCGTTTTCGAGGGTAACGGAAGGGGCAGCACGAGTCGAAACGTACCATCTTGAATGGGGGCTTGAAGTTCGAGCAAGGTGCGTTCGCCCGACAAGGGATAATTGTGTGCCGCCTTGACTTCCAGTTCCGGATCATCAGACCCTGTCATGGGTCGCAGATCGCTGGGGCGGGCGAATGCGGTGCGCATCGTTTCAAGGGCGATGAAAACCGTGCCCGAGACAAAACCATCGGCCTGACCGGTTAACGCCGCACCTTCGATTTTCAAATCCTCCAGCAATGGCGGGGGCAGCACGAGCGGCATTGCCGGGTCGCCCAGCAGGTTGTACAGCTCCGCGTGCATCCGTCGCAGACCCATCAGGCCGGTCTGCCAGCGTTGCCCCAGCGCGATCGGCGTGGCCAGCGCGTCCAGCTCGCGGTCGGTGGCGTCGATCGTGAGCAGCGACTTCGTCGCCATGAGGTCCAGCATCCCGGCGGTGGGGGCGCGATCGACCAGCATCGCCTGCGTGATGTCTTTTTGCAGCACGGTGTTGGCGTAAGGATGAGTGATGCGGCTGCCCGAGATGATCGCTGCCGGCCCGGCCGGGTGAAACAACATGGCCTCCGAAAGACTCGACGCGTGCAGCGGCAGGTCGAACCAGCCCACGCTGCAGCACGACATGAACGCCACCGGCGTCAGCGCCTCATCGCGCGGCGATGACGGCATCAGCTCCAGATCACGCACCCGCAGGATCGGATATCGCTTGCCCAGATAATTGAGGGAATCGAAGCCACGCTCGAAACCGTGGCCGACATAGTTGAACAGGAGCGAGCCTTCGGTCAGGCGCTCGACCACCGTCTGGCGCACATGCGAGGGAGGCGGGCAATAGAGCGAGGTCGCCTTGGCGTAGGTCATCGAAAGGTCGAGGGCATCGGGCACCAACTGATCGACCATCCGTTTGAAAAGTCCTTCGAGGAGGGTATCCGCGACGCCGAAATGCCCCTCGCCCGCCACATACACCACGCGGTCGCGGCCGCGGAGATTCCTGTCATTCGCGGACGCCTCATACCGCTTGATCTTGTCGAGGGCAGCCTTGGCCTCTTCGACGGTGTGCGCGGGTATCCGCCCCAACGGCACATCGGGAATTTTGTCGCCATCAATGAATTGATACGGCTGATCGGTGAGATACTCACGCTCCTCCAATGATTGAAGCAGGGGATCACGCTGGGCGAATTTCCAGGCGGGGACGCCATCCGTCTCGCCCGCTTCGGGAACGTCGCCCAGCAGAAGCACCGCGAAGTCAGCGGAGGTCTTGGGGGCTGCCACGGCATGATTGTCGCGAATGATCTTTTGTATCGCGGTGGCGGTTACGTTTGCGTTGGTGATCGGAGGCACCGCGTGCAGAAGGATGTTCCACCCCGTCGCTTCTCGATGAGTTTTCCACTCAACAGCAACTGGCTGAAGTGCTGCCGAGTGAATGATCAACAGAGTTCGCGAGTTCGCGGATTTATCAGATTTCTCAAAAATCGTCGTGGCGGCTGTTCCACTTCCACACCATATCGCCGCTGCGGTAAATATCGCCAGTGTTTGACGGCATTGCCGTTGATTCATGCGTCATGATATGCCGCTGGCGGTGGCGGTCTCGATGGGCACACTCGAAATGATGGAACGCACACCGCTGTTCGCCCTGCTCAGCACGATCCCCAGGCATTGATGACCGCGAGCAGGTCATCGACGTTGATCACGCCGTTGCCCGTCACATCGGCCGCATGGCCCGGCGTGGTCGAGCCCCAGGCATTGATGACCGCGAGCAGATCATCCACATTGACGATGCCGTTTCCGTTCACGTCCCCAAGACACGCCTGGCCGGGCTGTACGGTGACGAGATAGTCGGCGTCCCACAGCACGGAAGGTTGGGCGGGGACCGCGCACTTCAGGAAAATCTTCGGCCGAATGCGATATTGAAACCCCGGCGCGAAACCCGGTTTGCCGGGGGCGGTCGAGACCGTAACCACCGTCGGCTCAACCAGATTGTGGGTGGCGATGAGATCGCCGATCGGCGCGGCGGTGTATGCCGACGAAGACCCCGCAAGGCGGCGTTCGATGGTCACCGGCAACCCCAAGGCTGCCTCCCACATGATGGGGCCATAATGGCGCAGTTTGATCGTGGGCGAGGAACTCTGCACGATCTGGTTGTTGGCGGGCAGGCACGATTGCTCGTGAAGCTTGAAGGGAACGAGCCCCACCGCGCCGCCGCCGAGCTGTGAAACGGTGTGCGGGTATTTCGGGCCGATGATCACGATTTGGCCGGGGTTGCCGTTCGGTCCGACGCGGACGGGCGAAGTCCAGTTGCCGCCCGGCACCGAGTCGTAATTCACGATCACCTGACCGCCGAGGCCACCCACGGGAACCTGGATGTATTGCGCGGGACTGACAAGATTCTTGCCGATGTTGATGCGGCCGGTGAACTGTTGGCTGATCTGAATGAGTCCGTCGATGCCGTTGGAGGTGTTGAAATAGAGTTGCTCGGTGGTGAGGGTTCCGAAGAATCGGTCCGCGACCATGGCCCAGAAGCCGCCCGTGCCGCCGTTCACGCGCGAGTTGATGTCGGCATGGATGTCCTTGCCCATGACTTGCGTGATTTTATGCTTGGCGGCAATGTCGATCGGCGCGCCAGCCGTGCCGATGTTCCGTTGCGCCCACACCAGGCCGATGCGGCCGTTCTCGGCCATCACGTCGCCCAGGATGTCACGGTTGGCCTGCGCCCAACTGATGCCGCGGGTGGCGTTGTCGGCGGTGGTGCTGATGATGGGACCGAGCATGTCGCGGCCGCAGATCAATTCGCCGATGACCTCCGCACTTACGAATCCAATGTCCTCGGTGACGTTGACCTTGAGGAGCAGCGTCTCGGCGTTGCCGGTCTGCAGGATGTTGCGCACGGTGCGCAGGCTTCCCGGCGCCTCGCTGAGCAATTTGACGATGAGCGGGGAACCGGCGGGCGGGCCGTCCACGTCGATGAGGAGATTGTCGATGATCTCCGCGCCGCTGCCGCGGATTTCGTACACCGTTTCGCCGCCGGGGTTGAAGAGTTCGTGCAGCGTGACGTCGAAGCCGCCCGAGGCGAAGTTGTAGGTGACGGTGGCCGCGCCTTTGGGAATGGGCGTGCCGCCGGTGGTCAGCACGCGCAGTTCAGCCTGCGCGGGAATGGCGCACGCGGCACACAAGGCCGCGGCGATACAAGGCATCAGACGCATGGACATCATCTCTCGCATCTCCAGAAAGGCTTGAGAAGCCAAGCAACTGTGCCACGTCCAAGCAAAGAGACGGGCTCACCCGCCAGCCATTTTTGAAGAGACGTACCCAACCCCCGCGTAATTGTCAAAGTCCGCGCCTTTTGACATGAGCGGGAGAGACCGATAATTCGGCAATCCCGGGTGTGGATACAGCCGGAAATCCAAACTCTGCCGTACAGCCACGGTGACTGGCGACGCGAAAATGGTGGATGTGGGTATGTCTTTGGAGTCGTTATGCCGCGCGCGATCTGGACGGGTTCCATCAGCTTTGGTCTGGTCACCGTGCCGGTGCGGCTCGTCACGGCGGTGCGCGATCGATCGATTCGTTTCAATATGCTGACCCCCGACGGCACCTGTCGCCTGCGTCAGAAGCTCTTTTGTCCGGACACCAACGAAGAGTTTGATTTCAAGCAGGCGGCCCGGGGTTACCAAATCGCGCCCGATCAATATGTGCTCATCGATGAGAAAGAAATCGAGCGATTGAAGCCCGACAAGGGAAAAACGATCGACATTGAGGCGTTCGTGAGTCTGGAAGAGATCGATCCCTTGTTCTATGACCGCACCTATTACCTCACTCCCAACGAAGGCGGTGGCAAAGCGTATCGGCTGCTGGTGCAGGCCATGGAAAAGGCGAATCGCGTGGGCATCGCCAGGTTCGTGCTGCGCGAGCAGGAGCACCTGGTGGCCCTGCGTCCGAGGAATGGCGTGCTGATATTGCACACCATGTTCTTCGACGACGAGGTGGTTGATCCGGAAACGCTCGATATCGCGGAGGAAAAATCCGGTCGTGGCGTGGCGCGCGAGCTGGATGTCGCCAAGCAATTGATCGGCGCGCTCAGCGGACCCTTCAAGCCGGAAGAATATCACGACGAATTTCGCGAAAAGCTGGAGCACGCCATCCAAGACAAAGCGGAAGGGCGTGACATCGTGGTGGCCGCAGTGGCGGAGTCTGATGCGCCGCCGGTGTACAGTCTGATGGATGCGTTGAAGCAGAGTCTGGAGAACACGGGGAACGGTGCAAGGAAATCACGCCGTGCGCAAGGATCGGCGCCACGAAAACGCCGCAAGTCGGCTTGACGCGCGCAGGCCCCAATGATTGCCAATATCCGTCCAACGCGTTCCGCGTCATCCTCAAAGAAAACTCCCACGCTGGGGGAATATCGGCGAAAGCGACATTTTGATCGAACGCCCGAGCCCCCAGGCCATGTGAAGGCAACCGTGGCAGGGTCAAGATTCGTGGTCCAGAAACATGCCGCCAGCCGGCTGCATTACGACTTCCGGCTTGAACTCAATGGCACCTTGAAAAGTTGGGCGGTGCCGAAGGGGCCTAGCCTCAATCCCAAGGAACGCCGCTTGGCGGTAGAGGTGGAGGATCATCCCGTCGAGTACGGCGATTTTGAAGGCGTGATTCCCGAAGGGCAATACGGCGGCGGAACCGTCATGCTCTGGGATCAAGGGACGTGGGAACCACTGGGCGATGCAGAGCAAGGTATGCGTGAGGGGCGGTTGAAATTCATCTTGCATGGGCAGCGCCTTCGTGGCCAATGGTCGCTGGCGCGGATGAGCGGGCGTGGCGAAGCCAAGCCGCAATGGCTGCTGATCAAGCATCGCGATGAACAGGCGCGCATCGACGAAACAAGCATCACCGAGGAGCATCTCGACAGCATCGCCAGCCATCGATCGATGGATCAAATCGCCCAAGATCGAAAAAGAGTCTGGCAGAGCGATCGCGAGCCATCCGCGAATTCCAAGAGCGTGAAAAAAACTCGTCGAGCCAGCATTTCCTCGAAATCAAGCACAAATACGAGCGGCCGCCCGAGGGTGATCCTGAATGTCGATGGGATTGCGGGCGCGGTGAAGTCAAAGTTGCCGGAGTCGCTGTTGCCGCAGTTGCCGTTGCTGGTCACGTCGGTTCCGGCGGGCGACCAGTGGCTGCACGAACTGAAACTGGATGGGTATCGCCTGCTGTGTTTTCTCGAGCGCGGCCGTGTGCGGATGATGACCCGCGGCGAGCAGAATTGGACGCGCAAATTCCCGTTGATTGCCGCGGCGCTCCAATCAATGCCCATCGATTCCGCCATCATCGATGGCGAGGTCATCGCCCGCGCATCGGATGGCACTTCGACCTTCCAGAACTTGCAGAATGCCATGCGGAAACACACGGCGTTGGAATTTCATGCGTTTGATCTGCCCCACGCGCAGGGATTCGACCTGTGCAAGGCTTCATTGGTCGATCGAAAGGCGGCATTGCGCCAATTGCTGGAACGCACGGTCGGCTTGCGCCATGCGCACGTCCGCTTCAGTGACCATGCGCAAGGACAAGGACACGAACTCTGGCAGGCGGCCTGCAACCAAGCCATGGAAGGATTGGTCTCCAAGCAGGCTCAAAGCGCCTATCTGCCCGGGCGCAGCGGATTGTGGGTGAAAACCAAGTGCCTCAATCGCCAAGAGTTCGTCATTGGCGGGTTTACCGATCCGGAGGGATCACGCGAGGGATTTGGCGCGCTGCTGCTCGGCTATTACGAGGGCGACGAATTGCAATACGCCGGCCGCGTGGGCACGGGCTTCGACACCAAGGAACTGCAACGACTGCACAAGAAATTTCAGGGGCTAGGCGCCCGCACATCGCATTTTGCCGCCGGCATGACCACCGCGGAAAAGCGCGGTGCGCATTGGATGCGGCCGAACTTGGTCGCGGAAGTCGAGTTCAGCCAATGGACGCAAGACAGTCGGCTGCGAACGCCCGTGTACCAAGGATTGCGAGGGGATAAATCGCCGCGCGAGATCGGCCGCGAGAAACCCGCCTCGTCCAAAGCCGTTTCAGCGCCCCCCCCCTCCAGCGACACTTCCACCAACAAAAATTCCATGCCCCCCGCATCCGCCCCACCTCGAAAAAACCCTACACGAACCGCTTCCAAACGCACCGCGCCCGCCGCCAAACTGACCGTCGCCACGGTGGCGGTGTCAAGCCCCGATCGAGTGGTGTTTGCCGCATCGGATTTCTCGAAGGGAGACCTCGCCAAGTATTACGGAGAGATCGCGGAGTGGATGCTACCGCACGTAAAGGATCGTCCGCTGACCCTCGTTCGTTGCCCCGAAGGTTCGAGCAAGCAATGTTTTTATCAAAAGCACGTTGCCGGTGATTTGCCGTTGCATGTGAAGGGCATCACCATTCGCGAGGAGCGCAAGGCCGGGCGCTACATGCACCTTCGCGAGGCCTCGGGCTTGGTCGCGCTGGTGCAGATGGGCGTGCTGGAAATCCATACCTGGGGATGCCGCGTCGATGACATCGAGCGTCCTGATCGATTGGTGTTCGATCTCGATCCCGGACCGGATGTTTCATGGAAGCGCGTGGTGGAGGGCGCGCATGACACCCGTGACATCCTGAAGGCGGCGAAACTTGAATCCTTCGTGCAAACGTCCGGCGGGAAGGGGCTGCATGTGGTCGTGCCGCTCAAGCCCGAAGCGACGTGGGAGCAGGCGAAGAATTTCGCCAAAACCATCGCCATGTTGATGGAGCAGCGCGAGCCGCGCAAATATGTCTCCGTGATGACGAAGGCGAAGCGGACCGGGCGCATCTTCGTCGATTACCTGCGCAACGGCCGCGGGGCGACGGCGATATCGCCCTACTCCACGCGTGCCAAGCCCACGGGTGCCGTGGCCACGCCCGTCACATGGAAGGAATTGGCGCGCGTGAAATCGGCCGATGCGTTTGATGCCCTCAATGTGCCCAGGCGGCTGGCGAAACTCAATACCGACCCGTGGGCCGCATACTTCACATTGAAACAGCGCCTGCCCCGCGAAGCCTTGACTTCGGCCTGATGGTGGAAGAACTCACACCGTTACTTCGACGACGTCGATGGTGCCGCCGCAGTAGATGTCAAAATCGATCCCGACCTGCACCGCCTGCCGCGCCACCGCCGAGACATCCTCGGTGTTTTCGTACAACACGCGCATCGCACCGAGGGCGTATTTCGATCCTGTGCCCACCGCGCAGTATTCCTGAAATTGCGTCACGTCCATGTCGGCCGCGACGCGGAAGATGCCCGCGCGGTTCACCAGCAGGAACACCGAATCAAAGTCGGCGATGGGAAACCCCGGGCTTCGCTTCACGTCATGGTCGTAGTGATATTGCACCCGCAACGCACGCCAGAACTGCACGAAGAAGGCGAAAATCTCCGCTTCGGTGTCCAATCGCGGCGGCGATTCCACCTTCAGGTGCGCCTCCAGCAACTCGGCGTACAACGACCAGCCTGCCCATGCAATCCACGATTCGCCGATGCGGTGAATCTTGTTGAACCGGGTGTTGCTCGCCGGATACCGCTGTCCGCCGAAGTTGACCAGCGAGTCGGCGGCCAAGGCCACCCGGTCATTCCGCATCACAGCGACAGCCACGGTCATGGTTGGACTCCGGTGGATTCTTCCCAGTCAGGACGGGGTCGTGGGAACGACCGAGCATTGAAGCATGGAAATTGACTTAGACAACCGGGGCGGAATTCTGAATTGAGGTTGTCACCATTGAAGATGACGGATGATCAATCAGTGCGCGCAACGATGATGATGCCTGTGGGTCAAAAGAGCGAGCTCGCCGGGGAACCGCCGATGGTCACCGCAAGAAGTTAATTCAACGGGGGTCTACGAACGTAAATCGACGGAGGCGGAGGCGGTGGTGCCGTGCCGTTGTGGACGAACACCGCAGCGTGGCCCGAAAAAGGCGCGGTCAACGTGCGAAGCCCGCCGCCGCTGACGGAGGCGGCGTTGATCACGACGCCCGTGAGCGGGTTCAGCCATTCCACGAAGAAAGTGCCGCACGCGCCGGCGAGGTTCAGGTTCACCGTGCCTCCGTCAGGCAGGTAGGCAAGGTATGCCGTCCCGACGTGCGCCAGGCAATAGTCGGTGCTGGCCAAGTCGTTGCGCGGTAGCGCCAAGGCGAGGTTCATGCGCAGGGCGTAATCGCGGGTGTACCCCATGCTCGTGCGCATCGAGAGATCGGGAGGCTGGCAGAATGGCGTGTTGGGATACCACGAATCCATGTAAATCGGATTCAAGCCGCGGGTGAAACATTTCCACACCCATTTCGGATCGCTGACGCAACCGAAAATGTGATCGCTCTCGCAGATCACGACTTTGCTGCCCGTGGCGGCGGGGGGGTTGTCGCTGTACGACCCCTGCGCGGAATACGAGAGCGGCGAAACCGCTTGGGCGTTGCTCAGCCACGGCCACTCGCCCGCATACGGAAAAGGCGAGGAGAAAAGCACGGGATGACGCTTGGGCTTGGTGAGTTCGTACTGCTGGATGAAGTTGACGAAATGGTTCTGCCACTCGATGGAGCCGTTGTGATCTTCATTGGAGATCTCGAACATGACGTTGTCGAGATCGTTCACGGCATCGATCACGCGGCGGACGTACGCCTCTTGAAAAACGACGATTGCGGGCACGGCAAGGGTGTGCGACTCGAGGCCGCGGCCGTCGCCGTTGGGGTCGCCATTGATGCCGTTGACGTTGTTCAAGGCGTTGAACGGATGCGAGTTCCAGCCTTCGGCGGCGAATTGAAGGGCGTGGCCCTCGAACATCATGACGCTGACATACATGCCACGTTGACCGGCGGCAATGCAGCGATCGCGGAGGCGCGCGAAATAGGCGGGATTGAGTTGCTGGAGGTCAAACACCCCGACGGATGCGGTGTTGCCGCCGGTCAACGTGGCATGTATGTCAG
>Ga0163154_10005057_pt1 | contig 17005 bp, 9 predicted proteins | sample OliLakLV19MP9P1_FD_148649 | JGI IMG/M metagenome (GOLD analysis project Ga0163154, IMG submission 148649) | Freshwater microbial mat bacterial communities from Lake Vanda, McMurdo Dry Valleys, Antarctica - Oligotrophic Lake LV.19.MP9.P1 | ecosystem: Environmental > Aquatic > Freshwater > Lake >... | reverse complement strand
ATACCAGTTGATAATCTTTGAATTTAACAACGCCAATAAAAACATATAATCATACTCTTTTGCTAAATCCATGTCGCCTTCTTTGACTGCTTTTCTTGCAGTGATGTGTGTAGCTGTTTGGAGTTTATCTATACGCACACAATTTATAACAGTGTGGCTGTTATAAAATGCTTGGTTATCATACGCAAATCTCAACCTATCTTTTACAATATTTATAAACATCAGCTTCTCATTTTCAAATAATTCAGGAAACATTGAATTGTAATGCTCGGTTGGTTTATAATCCAACCAGCCGTATTGTGAATATACATATTTTTCAATATTTTTCCCTTCCAAAAATGGCTTATATCCTTTTTTATTTTTATCGTGGATATACGCATCTTTTCCTATAGCCTTTTCTTTATGATTGAGTCTTGCACCATAAGCTACTAAACAAATGGTATCCAATGAAACAGCTTTTTGCCACAATTTATCGCGCAATGGCAGGAAGTCATGCACAGCTTTTGTTTCAAAGCGGAAGCCTTTAAAATCAGCAAAAATAGCTTGGTCTATTGTTTTTTTGTCAAAATTATTATTTACAAAAGATAGGATACTTTCAGCTATTGTTATCTGCGTTTGTTTTTTATTGGCTGTTTTTTGTAAAGAAAGAATGATATTTTTTACATTGGCTTGGCTGAATACCATATAGTTGCTTGTGTCCACTATTTCGCGTATAAAATAATTTTTCACAATCATTTCTCTCGAAGCTTCTCCATAATTTTGGTTAGTAAAAGCATAAGGAATGATAAAAGAAAGCGAGCCATTTTCTAGTAAATTTTTCAGGTTATTTTCGATAAAAGCTATATAAATATCTGTCCTACCTTTGCAAGTTTGATATTTAGCAAGGTAGTAATTTCGGGCATCTTCTGCTAAATTTTCTATATTGATATATGGTGGATTTCCTATGATGATGTCAAAACCTTTTGTTTTAGTAGTAAACACTTTAGCAAATTGTGTTTTCCAACTAAATGGCTTAATTCTTTTTTCTATCAAAGGTTCAAAATCTAAAGAATCCCCATAAAAATCAACATCTATCAAACTATTTCCGCTTCTGATATTATCGTCGAGGGTAGGCAAGACACGTTCGCGGTAAATTTTTAGAGAAGTATCTATGGAGCTTTCAGTTTCGCCTTCCATTGCTTTGAGTAAAAGGGAAAGTTTGGTAACTTCTACAGCATTTGCATCGATGTCGACACCAAAAATATTGTTTAATAATATTTCTTTTTTTACAAGAGAAGTTAATTTGCCGTCGCTTGTGAGTGGAGCTTTAATTTCATATTTTAATTGAGTATTTATTTTGTATAATTGTATATAATAACTGTGGTACCAATCTAATAAATATTGGTACGCGCCCAATAAAAATGAGCCGCTACCACAAGAAGGATCGCAGAGTTTTAACTTGCTCACTTCCTTGCCTACGTCCTCTATGGCAAATTTTCGTTCTATTTCTTTTATTTTTTCGCCTAACGTACTGCTTACCATATAGGCTACGATGTATTGTGGCGTATAATAAACGCCGCCTGCTTTTCGGACTTCGGGTTTATCGGTGATGGTGATGCTTTTGTTGGGATTGATGACGATAATTTTGCCTAAGAACTGTTCATAAGCATTTCCCAAAATATCGGCAGGCATCACTGCGAATAGGTAAGGGCTTTTAGGCAAGTACAATTCCTCAATGATGTTTTTGAGTATTTTATTGTCTATTTTTAAAGCTGTAGTCAGTTTATCAGTTTTTAATGTAAAAAGTCCCGAATTATATTTAGCATCAGCTTGTGTAAAATAGGCGAATAAATTGGCATAGACTTTCCACTTGCCTGCATCATTTGCACATTTTTGCATCGTGCCATATACTTCTACGCCTCTATCTTCGCATATACGCAAAAATATAATGCGGTCTATAGTAGCTTGTACGGCTTGTTTAATTTGCTCCTCGTCCAAGAGCGGATTATTGATATAGATAGACGTAGCCAATTCTTGCCTGAAACCGTTCAAGGTTTTTAAAAACAATTCATCAACGCTATCCGCGCCTTTTTTGGTTACTTGTTGTGCATAAGTGTCTATACTTCCTTCAAATACTTTTTCTTTTGAAAAGTTATTCCACAAATACTCAAATTCTTTTTCATAATCCAAGAAATGAATGTATTTTATTCTTGCTATGGAAGCCGCATCATCGAGCAAAGGGTGATAAGAGCAATCATATACAGCGAATTCTTCAAAATCCGTTAAAATAGAAATGGCTAATTTTTTGTTCCATCCATAATTGCGGGCTTGATAGGAGGCTTTGTTGTCATTTTTGATGACGACGCTTGGTTTTTTTGCTTCGAGGTAAAATTGTACTTTTCCGTTGATAGTAAACCCATAATCGGGGGCTTTTATGCCTGCTTGTGTACTTACTTTTGCTTCATGTATTACCTCGCGTACTGTTTCGAGCAGGTTGGCTTGATTGTCAATATCCCAACCCAACGCCTCAAACATAGGATTGATATAGTCAATGCGCGTTTGAGTTTCGTTGTAATTATTTTTTTTGTAGTCGTTAAGTTTTGCTTCGAAGCGTTTTACAAGCTCTGTGATATAGGCTTTTGCTTGTTCTTTAGTGGTCATATTTCTAAGAAAGTGCTAAGATAAAAAGCAAAGATTACAAAAACAAATAAATCGCTCAAATTAAAAGCTTCGCCAAAGTTTTAGGTATTTCAGCGTAGCTTATTAAACTTTTGCCAAATCCATTGAGTAGCCATCTGATGCTTACAGCATGACTAATTTAAGCATAGTTCCCACAATAACTTTTGGTGTGAACCAAATAGGGAATATAGCCTGAAACCCTGTGTTTTCTATGCCCATATCTGGTTCAATACAAAATTTGTCAGAGTAGCGTTCTTTTTAAGAATTTATAAAATAAAAAAATATTTAAAAAAGGTTTTTTTTGGATTTCTATTTAGAAAGTTGCACCTTTGGGGCGTATGCGTATCCAATTAGCCCTTTTTCCTGATTATCCGTTTCTCCCTCCTCCTATTCCGCCACTTACAGAACAAGAATGGTACGAAAGCGTGTGAGCAAGGCTCACCTACCCCGAAGAAGACTGCGACTATGCAGATGAGCGCGAAATGCGCATCAGCGTGCAAATTTTGCCCAAAAGCAGTGCCGAATCCCTCAAAATAGAACGCACAGCGAGAGAAAAAGCAGCAATAGCTTTGTTTTTCGAACGCCAAGAAGAAGCCAATACGTTGGCAGAAGCCGAAGCTAAATACGAAGCTAAATACAAGGCACTGCAAGACGAATTCTATGAATTGCAATAACTAATCGCCCCGCAAAACAGCTAAAAACGAAACGCCTTGCCTGCCCTGCAGATACAAGGCGTTTATTTTTGACGTACATTTGGAAAAATGAAACATGATGCTTACTTTTGTGGAAAGGCTTGATAAATTATTATATGTCCACAACTGAACTTGCCCCTATCAATAAAGATGAACTCATGAAAAACATGGGTTCGAAGAACTTAATAGCCGAAGATGCGGTCTATCTCAATGACCTTACTACCCTCAATCTCGGACCAACACACCCTGCTACACACGGCATCTTTCAAAATATCCTCCAAATGGACGGTGAGAAAATAGTGTCAGGCGAACCAACTGTAGGCTATATTCACCGCGCTTTTGAGAAAATAGCGGAAAACCGCCCTTACTATCAGATAACAACTCTTACAGACCGCATGAACTACTGCTCCTCTCCTATCAACAACATGGGTTGGTGGATGACTGTGGAAAAACTGTTGGGCGTAGAAGTGCCGCAAAAAGCCCAATACATGCGCATCATCATGATGGAATTGGCGCGTATCTCTGACCACCTGATCTGCAATAGCATTTTGGGAGTGGATACAGGGGCATTCACAGGCTTCTTGTATGTTTTTCAAAAACGCGAAGACATTTATGAAATTTACGAGGAGGTTTGTGGTGCAAGACTCACAACCAACATGGGTAGATTGGGTGGCATGGAGCGCGATTTCAACGATATTGCAATAGCCAAAATCAAGAAGTTCCTTAAAGAATTCCCCCCCGTTATGCGTGAATTTCAAAAACTTTTTGACCGCAATCGTATTTTTATGGATAGAACCATAGATGTAGGTCCGATTTCCGCAGAAAGAGCTTTGAATTATGGCTTTACGGGACCCAACTTGCGCGCAACAGGCGTAGATTATGATGTGCGTGTGATGAATCCCTATTCAAGTTATCAAGATTTTGAATTCGAGATACCAATCGGTATAAGCGGCGATACTTATGACCGCTATTGTGTGCGCAATGAAGAGATTTGGCAGAGCCTTCGCATCATTGAGCAGGCGATGGCAAAACTTCCTACAGCAGAAGGTGGACACTTTGCGAATGATTCACGCTATTACTTGCCTCCCAAAATAGATGTTTATACCAAAATGGAAGCCTTGATTTATCACTTCAAAATCATTATGGGAGAGATAGATGCGCCTGTAGGAGAGGTTTACCATGCAGTAGAAGGCGGCAATGGCGAATTGGGCTATTATCTTATCAGTGATGGTGGGCGCACTCCCTATCGTTTGCACTTCCGCCGCCCTTGCTTCATTTACTACCAAGCATTTCCTGAAATGTGCATAGGGCAACAACTATCAGATGCGATTCTTACTATGAGTAGTTTGAATGTTATCGCAGGCGAGCTTGATGCTTAAAATAGCCTTCTTGCAAAAGTGTTTCTTAAAACCTTCACACTATACTCTCTCCCATTTTGAGAGAACAAAAGGACTTTCACAAGAAGCCTAATATAAATAACCACTCCAAAATCTTTGATTTTTTGGAGTGGTTGTTATTTTTGAAGGGTTATTTTTTTCTGTACATTTCCAAAAACTTGTCACGCCAAATATAGTATAAATCAAATTCTAATAAACGCGAGTCATTTTTAGCTTGTTTTAAAAAATAGAGTCCACATAAAATCAATACGACATTGGGAAACCACATGCCTATATAAACGGGTAAGACTGCTTCTTTCGCCCATTTTTCGCCTGAGATGCTCATTACATGCCAGCAAACAAAAAATATAATGGCTATTAAAACAGGCAATCCAAGCCCTCCTTTTTTGATGATAGCACCAAGTGGCGCGCCTATCAAAAACATAGTCATACAAGCGAAAGCAAATGTAAATTTTTTCTGTAATTCGATGGCATGTTCGCGAAGTGTGCGCAATTGAAACTCTTGTTGTTCTTTTCTTGATTTGAGCATGGCTTGCATATTGCGGGCTTGTTGTGTGGCGCGTGTGCTTACTTGGCGTATGCTTGGATTAGATACTGTGGCGGCAGGAAAGTTTACACCTTTGTGAGTCGTATCACGTTTAAATATGGTGTCGGGTTTTATTCTCAAATGGTAGTGATAACCTGATTGAATGGCTGCTAAGCCATTTTTTGAATAATAAGTTGCGGCGCGTTGTAGCGAGTCAAGGTCTTTCCAAAGTTGTTGTACGTTGTGCATATATCGATGCCCTGAGAACAAAGACTCGTCTGTTTTTTTCATTTCAAAGGCGTCGAGGTTGAATACGATTTGAGTTTTTTCGTATTCATTTTTGACAAATCTTTCATTGGAGGCCGTATTGCCTAATGTTGTATTGCCTATTGATTGGTCATGATAGCTTTTGCCATGAAAAAGCTCAAGCACTAAATACTTATCGTTTTTAATCGAGTACATCTTGCCTGAATCCGCCAATATGAGGTCGCTGTTACCTTGTCCAGTAGCGTGGTTGTATATCATTACGCCTTTTATGCCTTTGCCGTCCTTGCCTATTTTTTCATTTACTTTGATACTGTAGTTAGGTAAGCCGTTGTAAAAAACGCCTTCTTTCAAATTGAAAGTGGGTGTTTTTTGTTTAATATCCCATAATAAACTAAATACTTTCAGGTTTACCCAAGGCACCACGCGGTCATTGAAGAAAAAAGAAAATACTGTTAAAAAAACAGCCAAGAAGAATATAGGGCGCAAGACGCGCAACAACGAAACGCCGGAGCTTTTCATGGCAGTAAGTTCGTTATGTTCTCCCAAATTGCCAAAGGTTATCAAAGAGGCAAGCAAAATAGCCAGAGGCAATGCCAAAGGCAAAAGGTGCATGGCAAAATAGCCCATGAGTTTCATAAACACAAACCATGACAAGCCCTTGCCTACTAAGTCGTCTATATAGTTGCTTATCATTTGTGTAAGCAATATAAATACTACCACAGTGGTAGTAAGCAAAAAGGGTCCTATAAATGCCCCTAAAATCAGGCTATCACTTTTTTTGAGCATCTGCAAAATTAGGTGGAATTTTCAAAATATGATTATATCGCGCAATTTTTTTAAATTATATTCTTTGTCAAAATTCTCTTTGATATACGCCCTTGCCTGCCTGCCCATTGTTTGTGCCAAATCGGGGTTTTCAGCGAGTTGTATCATAGCATTTGCCATAGCATTCGTATCGTATTCGTCCACTAAAAAACCTGTTTTGCCTTCTTGTATGGCATCTTTTATGCCTGCGTGCCTTGTACTTACTACAGGTAATCCTGTCATACCTGCTTCAAGAATTACATTGGGTGTGCCTTCGCTATCTCCGTCAGGGGCGACTACCGAATGTTGTACAAAAGCGCGTGCTTTTTGTAAAACCTGATGCACTTCTATGGGATTTAATATGCCCAAAAAATCTACTTGTTGTGTTATGCCTATATCGCAGGCAAGTTTTTTTGTATGCGCCAAAAGCCCTCCTTCCCCAATCATTTGTAAACGCGCTTCGGGAAATTTTTGCAAGACTTGTTCAAACGCTTTTAGGGTTATATGTGGTGCTTTTTTGGCAGTAAACCGCCCTATAGCTACAAAATTTAATCCATTTTGGGCAGGGTTTGTAGCTGTAAACAACTTGCTATCAATGCCATACGGAATATAGAGTACTTTTTCTTTGGGCGCGCCTAAGTTTATAAGTTGTGTTTGCATAGCCCTCGATACTGCTATGATATGGCGGCTATAAGCAAACATAGCTTGGTATTTTTTTTCATACTGTTTTAAAACGGCGTGTTGATAGGCATCTGCGCCGTGAAAATGTGTGATAAGTATTGTCCCTGCTTGCCTGCATGCTCCAGTCATGTTTGCGCCTGTAAGTCCATACTCTGCCAATAATAGTTTTACTTGGTTTTTCTTTAAATAGTTGGCTAATTGATAAGTGTAGGCTTTTTCATATATTTGGGGAGATAAGCGGCGCAATCCGCCATTTGTCCACAAAGATAAAAAGGGAAACCCAAGTGCGGGTTTGGCAGTAAGTTCATCGCGGTATGGATACCAGCTATGGCACAAACGAAAATCCCAATCCAGTCCGCCAAGATGCGTTTTTATGAATGTTTCGGAATATCCGAGTGGATAATTGGGGTAGGCGATGCATTTCATTGTAGGCAAGTTATTTTCGAAAGTCCATGATAAGTGATGTATAATGTGGTTTACCGTCTTTATTGCGCGAGTCGTGCAACAATGAGCGTCCGATAAATCCATTTGCATCATCTTGATACCCTGCGTGAAACTGACCCTGCTCGTCCCAATATTCTACAGGCAAGGCTTTAAAACCTGCCTTTTCAAATATATTGCCTAAAGTTTTATAGGTGAAAAGCTGTTTATGGTCGTCTGAACCATTGCCCGTCCCGCCTATTCTGACTTGTTGTATGTAGGTTTCGTTTGTATGCAATCCATCGGGTACTGCAATACGAATATTGACATCAGGCGTTGTATATTGATAAAAATACTGTAAAGCGATTTCTATTTGTTGGGTAGTAAGGTGTTCAAAGACATGTTCTGCCAAAATGCGTTTGATTTTTCGGTTTCCGAGTGTTCTTTCAAAATCAGTTTTTGAGGTTACATCTAAATGATAAGCATTGATTTCAATGTCGGTAGGAAACCACCCTGCAAAGCGCGTAATAGATGCGCCTACGTTGAGGTTAATTTCTTGGTTGGTTTGTAAATATACCTGCCAACGCTTTTCCCATTTGCGTTTACAATACGCTTTGTAAAAAGGGATGATGGGTGAAAGTATAAATTTTACAAGTGGTCTTTTTTTCCAACTGCTCATATTTGCAATCATTAAAAAATAGGTGTTGAGAAGTATGAATCTATCCCAACACCTATTTAAGTTATTAGACTTTTTGCGAAAGTGTTTCTTAAGACCTCACACCCTGCCCTCTCTCCAATTTGGAGAGAGGAAAAAGGACTTTCGCAAGAAGTCTATTGTTATTTTTTACAAAGTGCGTTTGGTTTCGCGTTCTTCATAACTCTCTATGACATCACCAACTTTGATGTCGTGGAAGTTTTTAAGGCTCACACCACATTCGTATCCGTGTTTCACTTCTGATACATCATCTTTGAAGCGTTTGAGCGCGCTTATTTCTCCTTCAAAAGCAACAATGCCGTCACGAATAAGTCGTATTTTGTTATTGCGTTTTACAGTTCCGTCAGTAACATAACAGCCTGCTACAGTGCCTACTTTGGTTATTTTGAATACATCGCGGACTTCTATATTGCCCATTATGACTTCCTCAATCTTAGGTGCAAGCATACCTTCCATTGCGTCTTTCACTTCTTCTATCGCTTTATAGATGATAGAATATTGTTTAATTTGCACTTTTTCTTGGTCAGCTGCAAGCCTCGCTTTTGGAGAAGGACGTACTTGGAAAGCAATAATGATAGCATCAGAAGTGCTTGCAAGCATGATGTCTGTTTCTGAAATAGGACCTACAGCTTTGTGCAAGATATTCACTTGTACTTCTTCTGTAGATAGTTTGAGCAATGAGTCGGATAAGGCTTCTACTGAGCCGTCCACATCACCTTTTATAATCAATTTCAGTTCTTGGAAACTGCTTAGTGCGCGCCTTCTGCCTATTTCTTCGAGCGTCATACCTTTAGTAGCACGTACACTTTGGGCGCGTAGGATTTGGTCGCGTTTTGAAGCAACTTCACGGGCTTCGCGTTCATTTTCCATTACTTTGAATATATCACCTGCTTGAGGTGCGCCATCCAAGCCTAAGATTTGAACAGGTGTAGCGGGAGGTGCGACTTTGAGGCGCTTTCCTCTATGATCCATCATGGCTTTTATTTTACCATAATGCGAGCCAGCGAGTACTGCATCACCTACTTTGAGCGTACCCGATTGTACCAATACAGTCGTAACATAGCCTTTACCTTTGTCGAGTGTGGCTTCTATTACAGTTCCTGCAGGTTTTTTGATAGGGTCAGCTTTGAGTTCAAGCATTTCGGCTTCAATCAATATTTTTTCCAGAAGTTCAGCAATACCAGTACCTTTTTTAGCAGAAATTTCTTGGTCTTGGTATTTTCCACCCCAGCTTTCCACCAATATATTTTCTTGGGCAAGTTCCTTTTTGATTTTTTCTACATCAGCAGTAGGTTTATCCACTTTATTGATAGCAATAATCATAGGCACTCCCGCCACTTTGGCGTGGTTAATGGCTTCTTTTGTTTGAGGCATTACGCTGTCATCAGCCGCGACTACAATGATTACAATGTCTGTAACTTTTGCACCCCTTGCACGCATTGCTGTAAAGGCTTCGTGTCCTGGAGTATCCAAGAATACAATTCTATCACCTTTTTCAGTCATTACGTCATACGCGCCAATGTGTTGTGTAATACCCCCTGATTCGGAAGCTATCACGTTTGCATTGCGGATATAATCGAGTAGCGAGGTTTTACCATGGTCGACGTGTCCCATGATGGTAACGATGGGTGCGCGTGGACGTAGATTTTCTACAATTACTTCTTCTATTATCGAAGAGTCTTCTTCAGTAAGGCTAATAAACTCTACCTCAAAACCAAATTCAAGTGCCATGTGGCTGATAGCTTCAGCATCAAGGCGTTGATTGATAGAGATAAACATACCCATACCAAGTGCGGCTGAAATTACTTCGCTCACTGATACATTCATCAAGTTGGCAAGTTCGCTTGTAGAGATAAACTCTGTTACACGCAAGATACTGTTATCCGTTTCTAATTCGCCTTCTTGATTTTCACGTCTGCCTCTTACACGTTTAGCCTGCTTCCCTTTTCCTGACATAGCAGAAAGGGTTTGCTTGATTTGCGATTTTACGTCGCTTTGGTTTACCTGATTTGGCTGTTTGCGATTGTTTCTGTTGTTATTATTTCTATTTTGATTGTTGTTTGTGTTGGCGTTGTTGTTCGTCCCAGTATTTGCTCCACCACTGTTGTTGTTACGATTTTGGCTATGGTTAGCAAAGACTGTAGGGCGGCTGTTATTGTTAGGAACAGGCGTGGGTGTTGCATTGTTACGATTATTGCGGTTGTTGTTATTGCGGTTGTTGTTACGATTATTATTCGTATTTGTGTTGGTATTTGTGTTGGTATTCGTATTTGTATTTGTATTCGTATTTGTATTCGTATTGGTGTTCGTATTTGTATTGGTATTGGTATTATTTTGAATGTTGGTATTAGCGGGTTTTGTATCGCTTGAGGCGACCTTATCGCCTTCTTTCCGTTTGCGTTTACGTTTTTTGCGTTTGGCATCTTCACTTATTTCCTTCTTGCGATTTTTGTCGGAGGTAGGGAGTTGTATTGTACCCAATATTGTAAGCCCTTTGAGTTGGTCACCTTTTGCTTTGATGATTTCCATTTCGGGTTCACTCAGAGCATCTTGTTCAGATACTTTTGGCGCAGCGATTTCGTTGATAGGCTTTTGTTCTACTTTATTTTTTATTTTATCTTTTTGAGTATCTTGGCGGTTTCTGTCGCGGTTTTTATCACGATTACCTTCGGTTTGGCGATTGTTATCTTGTTTTTTCTCGCCTTGAATTTTCTCGCCTTGAGTTTTCTCGCCTTGAGTGGGCGTTGGTTTGTCTTTGCGTTTATCTTTTTCTTTGTTTCGTTTGTCTTTTGAAGTAGAGAATGGATTGTTGTATCTATCTCTTTTGTTTTCAATAGGCAAGTCGATTTTGCCCAATATTTTGGGACCTGTGAGGCGTGTTGTGTTTGCTTCTGGCTCTTTTATAGCTGGTGAGGCAAGTTCTTCTTGTTTTATTTCGATTACTGTTTCTTTTTTTAGTTCGACAGTATTCTCTACCACTTTTGTTTCTTGGGTAGGAAGGCTAAGTTCAATTTTTTCAGGAACTTTGGTTTCAATAGCAGAAGCGTCCGTTTGGACGGTTTTAGTTTCTACGGCTTTTTTAGGCGTAGCGGCTTTATCAGAAACGGTGTTGTTTCCTCTTTTCTGGTCATTGTTAAAGAGTGCTGGAATGTTGGACTCTTTAAGCGAAATGCCTAAATCGGAAGCGAGTGTTTCCACTTGTTTGAGCGTGATTTTTGAGTTAGCGTGAAACTCATTGCCGAAACCTTCTTTATCTAATTGAGCGATAAGGGTTTGGATAGGTTTGCTAAACTCTGTGGCGACTTTGTTTAGTCGTATTGTTTTTTCTTCTGCCATAAAGCGTTTTGTTAGCCTCCACATTTCCAAACAAGTGGTTGAGATGGGGGGTTGGGTTGGATGGGGTTTAGGTTTAATTTAATTTAAAAAGAAAAAAGGGCTATAACGCCCTTTGTCAAATACAAATGCTACTAAACCGCAACGGATACGACTGTGAGTGGCGCATATTCGCGCTCTTGGGTTCGTACCCCTTATTACATCTGAATACAGTGCTGTTGCATATAGGTTTGGGTTAGTTGAGTTTGGGTTTGACTTAGGATGCTTTTCAAGTTGCAAAGTTAAAATGCTTTTTTGATAAAACAAAATATTATTTCTCTTTTTTTTTAATTATTTTCAAAATAAGTAGAAGCTCTTTGTAAAATGCACTATCTTTGAGGCTCATTTGCACGTTTGATTGATGACACATCTTATTTCCCAACAAGATTTTGAGCGTTTGTTATTCGCTATCCAGCAGGAGGAGAGCGATTTTGTCAAACGCACCCTTGAGCCTTTGCATGCTGAAGATGTTTCGGCTATTCTTGATGAAATAGACACTGAAGGATGCATTTATGTTTTTCAGTTGCTAGATACGCAATTATGCGCCGATATATTGGTGAACCTTGATGAGGAAATACGGAGCAATTTCCTTAGTCATTTCTCTGCACAACAAATTGCTTTTTGGATGGATTGCATGGATTCTGACGATGCGGCAGATTTGTTGCAAAGCATCTCGCCTGCCCTTCATGAGCCGATTATCCAATACCTCGACTATGAGCATGCGCAACATATTGGCGACCTCCTTACCTACCAAGTGGGGACGGCGGGAGCAATCATGGAGAAAGAGCTTATAAAGGCAAATGTTGATTGGCAAATCAAACAAGCCATAGAGGAGATACGCCTGCAAGCCGAAAATGTCGAAAAAATTTATGCCTTGTACGTAACTGATAGCCAAAACAAGCTCTTGGGGCGCGTTTCTGTAAAAAAAATAATTCTTTCAAGCGACCAGACACGCATACGCGACATTTATACAAGCGACCTCATCACAGTAAAGGCTACCGATACTGAAGAGCATGCCGCTGAAATCATGCAAAAGTATGATTTGGAAGCCTTGCCTGTAGTGAATATACGTGGTGAGTTGATTGGGCGAATTACGATTGATGACGTGGTGGATATCATTACAGAAAAAGCTGATTTAGAACGTCAATTGATGTCGGGGCTTGTGGAAGAAGTAGAGGAGAATGACAGTATTCTGCATCTTACGAGGGCGCGGTTGCCGTGGCTTATTATTGGTATGTTTGGCGGATTGGTTGGGGCGCAATTTATTGGCTTGTTTGAGGCAGACCTTGCGCTCTTGCCTGCGATGGCATTTTTCATACCGCTTATCACGGCTACAGGCGGCAATGTAGGGATTCAATCTTCCTCTATAGTGTTGCAAAGTCTTGCCAATAAGTCGAATACAATACAACAGGGCGCACAATACGGCACTCGCTTGTTCAAAGTTTTTTTAGTGGCATTATTGAATGGTTTGGTGATTGCGACAACTGTGTTTTTCTTCTCCTATTTTATAGAAGGCAATATGCGTTTGTCGCTTACTGTTGCGATAGCGTTGTTGTTTGTAGTTGTACTTGCCTCCCTGATGGGGACTATCACGCCGTTGGTATTGCATAGGCTCAACATCAATCCTGCGGTAGCTTCGGGACCTTTCATCACTACTGCAAACGATTTGTTGGGGTTAGCGGTCTATTTCACCACTGCACGGTGGTTATATTAGGTTTGGGCAGGCAAGGGTGCTCAAAATCCCGCCCTTGCCTGCCAAATAAACTCAAGCAACTTATTTATTCGCTCAACGTTTTGGCTATATCCATACGATAGACGCGCCAAGCAGGGAGCAGGGAGGCAAGGACACCCACCAAAGTAGCAAGCCCGAACAACCACAGTTCTTCTAACAAAAACATGCAGCCTGTAAGCGGGATTTTATCGGCAAACTTTTCAAAGCTACCCAATAAACTCACTGCGCCATGCCCAAATGCGAAGCCTAACAAACAGCCTATCCAAGCCAATAAAAGCCCTTCTAAAAGTATTTGACTAAAAATTTTGAACCTTGAACCGCCTAACATCCGCATAAGCGCGAGGTCATATTGGCGTTCTTTCAAGGCATTGAGCAAGGCAATAAAGAGGCTTACCGTAGCCATAAATAGCACTAAATAAGCAAAGACGTGCATCAAATCCTCGCCTACTCCAATAAACTCAAACAAGCGCAGGAGTTCTACAGCAGGCGAGGCGGCTTGCATAGAAGTTTGCGTATTCACAAAGCGTGGGAGATTGAGCGAAGCGAGCGGACTTCTTAGCTCTGTGATAAGCAATGCAGTTATTTCGCGTGGCTTTTCTTCGCGTGCTTCTTGGTTTTTATTTTGGGGTTCGTGTACTTTCCAAACGCTTTCAACATTGGTCAAAATGAGTTTGTCTAATACTGTTTGGGTAGGTTTCATGATGCCTACTACAGTGAACGCCGTTTCTTCATGTGTCAAAGTTTCGTCTTTCACCAAGCCGTGTGCGCCGCTAAATTTGCTACCCAATTTTAAGTTATGTGCCTTGCCTACCTCCGCGCCTATAGTAACCTCCATGACGCTTGTCCACCATTTGCCTTCTATGAGTTGCGCGCCATAATGTTGGGGGTAATCCTTATTTGTACCTACTATTCTAAAACCTTTATAGTTATCACCCAAAGCAAGCGGTATAGATTTTTTGACAAATTGGCGCATGTTGGTTATTTTTTCTGCTTCTGCAAGAGGGATATTTCCTGTAGGGTTATCTATATGATAAATATTGCATAAGACCAATTGCAAAGGGCTTCCTTTGGCCCCTATTACCATTTTGATGCCTTTTCCATCGCGCGCCATATTGTTTTGGACTTGCGCTTGTACCAACAATAAAAAAATAACCAGTCCAATTCCAACACCAAGCAACATGGCATTGAGCAAAGTATTAAAGGGTTTTTGGCGCAAATACAACCAAGCTATTTTAAGTAAATTCATGTTGGAGTTAAAAATATGGTTGTTAAAAAAACAAGCTCATCAAACCAAATATAGCCATAGAACAAGCTATGCAAACAGGCAAGGTCAATACCCATGCGAGGGCTATGTTTTTTATCGTACCACCTTGCAAATTATGCATGCCTTTGTTGGCTACCATACTACCTGCAATACCTGAAGAAAGTACGTGCGTTGTGCTAACGGGCAAGCCAAACTGCGTAGCTGCCGCAATCATGCTTGTAGCCACTATACCTGATGCCGCGCCTTGTGCATAAGTAAGGTGTTCCTTGCCTATTTTCTCGCCTATGGTTACCACGATGCGCTTCCAACCAACCATAGTACCAATGCCTAAACAGATAGATATGAGCAATATAGTCCAATCGGGTGCATAAGCTACATAGGCTACAAGTTGTGTATTGGCTTTACGCAATTTTTGTCGATCATCATGCTTCCATATTTTTGGATTTTTTTTATCAAATTTTTCTATTCGTTTCGAGGTATAAGTGATATATTTGCGTATGGCTACTTTATGGTCTTTTGATACCTCCTTCATAGTGCTTGGCTTATCTGTCAAGAACTTAATTTGCAACAATCCATACCTGATAGTGTCCACAGTGCTACGTGCTTCGGAGGCGAGTTGGGCTGTGGGTATTTTCTCCATGCTGGCTATTATTTCTGTATTTGCTTTGCGGAGGGTAGGCAAGTCCAAGCGTGCATCTAAGGTAAAATGCAAAGGCACAAGCGCAATCAATATAACCATCAACAAGCCGATTCCTTTTTGCCCATCATTTGAACCATGATAGTAGCTTACGCCTCCACAAGTAGCAATCAAAAGTACTCGAATCCAGGTAGGTGGTGCTTGTGTAGCCTTTGGAGCTTCGAATAGTTTTTTGGAAGGTATAAGATAACGCATCAATAGAACCAATATCAAGGCTAAGAAAAAACCGAAAAGCGGGGAGATAAGAAGCGAAAAGCCTATTTCAATCGCCTTGTCCCAATTCACAAGACTCAAATCTTTATGGCTATAAATCGAAAAAGCAATGGTTGAACCCAAAATAGAGCCAATCAAGGTATGCGAACTAGAAGCAGGAATCCCGTAATACCACGTCCCAAAATTCCATGCTATAGCTGACAGAAGTATAGAAAGAATAAGGGCTACACTAATCATAGTGTTGGGGTGCATTACGGCTTCTAAAGGCAGCAAGGTCGCTATACCCATAGCTACAGTTATACCACCAAGCAAGACACCTGTGAAGTTTAATATTCCTGAAAAGACAACCGCTATTTGTGGTTGTAAGGAATTGGTATAAATTACCGTTGCTACAGCATTGGCTGTATCATGAAAGCCATTGATGAACTCAAATGCGCATACACACGCAAGACATAACAATAATATAATAAGTGCGCCTGTTTCTAAATCGAACATGAAGAGAGGTCTTTATTTTTTGCAAAGAACAATAAAAAAAAGTGAAAGCGCAAATTTAAAAACTGTGGATTCCCACTACAACGTTTGCAAAAACATTTTTTTGGAGTATTTTTTGGAAATATGAAACTTTGTATGTATGTTTGCAGTTCAATACAATACACTACATGGGGTCGACTGGACTTGACAGCATGAGTAAGCAAAAGTATAAGCACGTCGGGAGTTGAAAGTGCCTTCCGTAATCAATTGCTTTCAAAAAACAATCGGCGAAAACAACTTCGCTTTGGCTGCTTAATTCCATAAGGAATAAGTACTGGGTTAGGCTCATCCGTAGGGTGGACTAACTTGCCAACATCGCGTTCATCTTCCGTTTTGTGGGGTGAATAACAGCGGTGTCGTAACGCAAAACTAGGAAGAAAGTGTGCCACGCGCCTCTTCCGAAACCCAACATGGATAAGGCTATTGAACGCCGTTGCTCGCATACAATAGTACGAAAAAATAAAGAACAACTAAGCGTGTAGAAGGCTTTATGTTTGCCTTGTCTGGACGAGGGTTCGAATCCCTCCGACTCCACATCTCTTAGCAATTCAGGAAATCTAATTTTCCTGAATTGCTTTTTTATAGGATAAGCCCTGTATTTGCAATGATTTAAGCACTTTAAAAAACCCAGTTTATTGATTAGGAACAAAAGTTAAATACGGTGATAGTTTGAGGACTTACGCAATGTTCAAGAATAAACAAACAGTGCGCCTATTTGTACCACACGCGAGCCACGTGTGCTACATTGCGTAAGTCCTAAAATACCATGTCATTTAATTTCCATTACTTATCAACCGACATTTCCCAGCGTGTTTTTCAAAAGAAGCATTTATTAAAAATCGAGCTGAAAAACGAGTATTTCAATGGGCGAAATCTAGTTTTGTCCCCTTTTAGGAGCGTTGTAGGGGCATTTAAGCGGGTAAACAAGTCGGTTTTCTTATAAACTTGCAAATTTTCAATGCAGGCAAGGATTTTTACACATGTTGCCAATCTCCATAAACTGCCATAACGCCTTATTTACGCATAAACCGCCTCT